>Ga0181537_10001925_pt1 | contig 18683 bp, 16 predicted proteins | sample PEATcosm2014_Bin_39_FD_119765 | JGI IMG/M metagenome (GOLD analysis project Ga0181537, IMG submission 119765) | Peatland microbial communities from MTU Mesocosm Facility, Houghton, MI, USA - PEATcosm2014_Bin23_10_metaG | ecosystem: Environmental > Terrestrial > Soil > Wetlands > Peat | place... | reverse complement strand
AGAGGACGCCCCGGATCTCGACGCCCTCATTATTCCGATCGGCGGCGGCGGACTGATTGCCGGCAATGCCATCGCCGCGCACGCGAAAAAGCCGTCGATCGAAATTATCGGTGTCGAATGCGCGCTCTATCCGTCGATGTGGAATGCGATCCATGGTGCGGACAAGCCGTGCGGCGGCGCCACGCTGGCTGAAGGCATCGCGGTCGCCGAAGCTGGTGCGCTCACGCTGCCTGTCGTGCGCGATCTGGTGTCCGACATTATTCTGGTCGACGAATCCCAGATCGAGCGCGCCGTCAATGCCTTCCTCACTTTGCAAAAGACCATGGCTGAAGGGGCGGGCGCAGCCGGGCTTGCCGCCTTGCTCGCCGAACCGAGCCGCTTCGCCGGCCGCAAGACAGGCCTGATCCTCTGCGGCGGCAATATCGATCCGCGTATTCTTGCCTCGATCATGGTGCGCGAACTGGAGCGCGAGGACCGCATCGCCTCGTTCCGCCTGACCATTCCAGACCGGCCGGGGATTTTAGGACAAATTGCGAGCCGCCTTGGCGAACTCGGTGCGAATATTCTTGGTGTCGATCATCATCGTCTATTTCTGGACGTGCCGGCCAAAGGCGCCAAGCTCGATGTCACCGTAGAGACGCGCGACGCGGCACATGCCGAGCAAATTTTCCGCGCGCTCAAGGACGAAGGTTATCAGCCGGTGCGCATGGCAGGCGGCGCCGCGCTGGAGTGAATGTTCGTCATGAGTGCGCCGCTCGCGCAGGATCGGCAGAGCGCGAACGGCTAACGCGACAGGCCCGGATTATAGCCCCCCGGTAACGGTGCGTCGGACTGGACGGCGGGCGTCGTTCCGGAGGGGGCATCGGCCGGCCGCGCCCGCGGCAGCGGGATTGGTCCGGTAATTGGTTGCAGCATGGCAATCTCGTTCGGCCGCCGGCGTGGCAGAGGAATCGGCCCGCTCAGCGGCGTGCCGGCGGGAACCGCGTCAGCCGAGGCGTCGCTTGGCGGCGGTGGCGCCGCTTGCGAGGCCGCCCCATTGTCGCCGCCCGTGCCGACATCGGGCAGCGCATTGCTGTTGGGATTAGGCCAGCTAAAGCCGGTGCTGCCCGGCGCCGCGTTGCTGGCGACGACGCTCGGCGCTGCCGCTGCCGGCGGCGGGGGAGGAGGCGGTGGCGGCGGTGGTGCCGCCGCCATGGCCGGAGCGGGAGACGGCGCGGGGCCGGCCATGACCGGCGAGGGTGCAGCCGTCGTTGGCTGCATCGGTGGCGGAGGTGCCGCTGAAGCGGTCATTTGCGGCGGCGGAGCAGCGGTCGCGGGCTGCGGCGCGTTACCGCCGGCTGCCTGGGTAATCTGGAGCAGCGGGGTCTGCCCGGCCGGCGGGGCCGCTGCCGTCTGTGCCGGCGGGGCGACACTCTGATCCTGCGGCGCAGGCGCGAGGGCGCTCTGCGAACTGTCAGGCGGCGGATTGTTCGATGCCTGGTTGTCGGGCAGGGGCTGGAAGGTCGGCACCTGCGGCGGCGCCACATAGGTGCGCACAAAGGTCGTGATGGTCCACATCACCACCGGCACAGCAATAATCACTGCCGCCAGGATGATGATCCGCTGCAAAATCGGCGTATAGAGCCGGATATTTTCGTCGTCCTCACGCATCACACAACCGCCCCGATCCTTCATCCCGGGCGAGGACAGCAGATCAGATGCTGCCCTTTTTCAGTTTCTCCGCAACCCTGGCCGCGAAATAGGTCAGAACCCCGTCGGCGCCGGCCCGCTTGAACGCGATCAGGCTTTCGATCATTGCCTTTTCGGCGTCGAGCCAGCCATTGCCCGCAGCAGCCATGATCATCGCATATTCGCCCGAGACTTGGTAGGCGAAGGTCGGCATCGCGAACGCGTCTTTTACCCGCTGCAGGATGTCGAGATAGGGCAGGCCGGGCTTGACCATGACCATGTCGGCGCCCTCGGCAATGTCGAGTTCGACCTCGCGCAGCGCCTCATCGGCATTGCCGGGGTCCATCTGATAAGTGCGCTTGTCGCCGGTGAGCGTGGCGCTCGAACCAACCGCGTCACGGAACGGGCCGTAGAACGCCGACGCATATTTGGCCGCGTAGGCCATGATTTGGACGTCGACGAGGCCCGCTTTGTCGAGGCCCGAACGGATAGCGCCGACGCGCCCATCCATCATGTCGGAAGGCGCGATGATATCGCAGCCGGCTTCGGCCTCGACCAGAGCCTGCCGCACCAGAACCGCGACGGTTTCGTCATTGAGGATGACGCCCTCGCGCAACAGCCCGTCATGGCCATGGCTGGTATAGGGGTCGAGCGCCACATCGCAGAGCAGGCCGATGTCCGGCACTTCTTTTTTTATGGCGCGGATGGCGCGGCAGACGAGATTGTCCGGATTGAGCGCTTCCGAACCGGCATCGTCGCGCAGCCCGGGGTCGGTATAGGGAAACAGGGCAAGGCAGGGGATGGCGAGTTTGGCGGCGCGCTCGGCTTCCCGCACCGCTTCGTCGACCGAAAGCCGTTCGACGCCCGGCATGGAATCGACCGGCGCACGCACCCGCGTCCCGTCAACCAGAAACAGCGGCCAGATCAGGTCGTCGGTGGTGAGCACATTTTCCCGCACCAGCCGGCGGGTCCACTCAGCCTGGCGGTTCCGCCGCGGGCGCACGGCAAGTTCGAGCCGTTTGGACGGCTCATTCGCCTCGACCGGGGTAAGGCGGCGTTGCTCCAGGGGACGGCCGAATTTGATGGCCATGGCAAGCTCCTAACGGCCTTCTTTTAGCCGTTCCAAGCCTAAGGTGCCACTAAGCCGAAGGCGTAGGTCCGGCAGCCCGCCGTTGACGCGGCTTTTACCACTGTCTAACGCTGCGGGCGGGGACCTGCCGCCACGAATCCGCCTTGCGTATTTGGCTGTTGGCCGCCCGGGGACGTTATGAGCGATCAATCGCAGCGGCGACCGACGCGGCCGAGCGACATGCTCGAGCCGGTCCGGGTCATCAAGGTTTCGAGCCGCGGCACGTGGACGGAATATCTCGTTCTGTTCCTGCGCATCATGGCGGTGGTGTCGCTGCTCAAGGGCCTTTATCACTGGGGCCAAGTGCTCGGCATCGGCACCGGTTCCGACAGCGATTTCGAAGCCCATACCACCGCGTGGCAGACCACGACGGTATTTTTTGCCGTGCTCGACCTCATCGCCGCGGTCGGGCTGTGGCTGGCGGCGGCGTGGGGCGCGGTGGTGTGGCTCACTTCCGTCGTTTCGATGGCGGCGGTCGAAGTATTTTTCCCGCAAGTCTACGGCGGCAGCCTGTTCATCGTTCTTGTCGAGCTGACCCTGCTCGGCATCTATCTCTATCTCGCCATCGCTTCCGCGCGCGAGCATCATTAGCCGGATTTTTGTTTTCCCGCAGCCCGCAGCGCCGTTCTTATCCGCTGCGGCGTTGCCGGCATTTCCTCGATGGCAACGCCGAACGGCGCCAGCGCATCGTTGACCGCGTTGATGATCGCCGCCGGCGCGCCGATGGTGCCGCCTTCGCCGAGACCCTTGGCGCCGGTGACCGATGATGCGGCGGGCGTTTCGATGTGGTGCAATTCGATCGGCGGAATTTCGCAAGCTGTCGGCGGCAGGTAATCGGCGAGCGTCGCGGTCTGGATATTGCCGAGACTGTCGTAGACGATTTCCTCGTAGAGCGCGTTGCCGATGCCTTGCGCGATGCCGCCATGCACCTGGCCGTCGGCGATCAGCGGATTGATGATGCGGCCGGCGTCTTCCACCGCCAGGAATTTTTCGATCGTCACGCCGCCGGTCTCGACGTCGACTTCAACGATCGCCACATGGCAAGCATTGGAAAATGTGCCGGGCGGATCGTAAAACGCGGTTTCGTTCAGGCCCGGCGTGATCTCGCCGCCAAAACGGTGCGCCTCGTGATAGGCGGCGCGCGCGAGACCCGCGATGCTCACCATGCGATCGGTACCCGAAACTTTGGCGTTGCCGTCCTCAAGCACGATGTCGCCGGGCGCGGCTTCGAGAACGTGACTGGCGATGGTCAAAAGCTTGTGCCGGATTTTTTGTGCGGCGAGCAGCGTCGCGCCGCCCGAAATCACCAGCGAGCGGCTGGCGAACGTGCCCCAGCCGTAAGGCGTGCGGTCAGTGTCGCCATGGACGATGCGCACCTCATGCGGCGCGATGCCGACTTCGTCGGCGATCAGCTGCGCCAGCGTGGTACGCAGGCCCTGGCCGTGTGGGCTCGCGCCGATGCGCGCCTCGACGCGGCCGGACGGGTCCATGACGATCTCGACGTTCTCCCATCCCGGCGTGATTTCCATGCCGCGCGCGGCAAAGGCCGGGCTGCCATAACCAGTGCGCTCGGAAAACGTCGCAAAGCCGATGCCGGGATAGCGGCCGTCGGCGCGCGCCTTTTTTTGATGCTCACGGAACGCCGGCAGATCGACATGTGCCGCTACCTTGTCGAGCGTCTCGATATAGCTGCCTTCATCGAAAACGAGGCCGGTCGCCGAGGTATAGGGAAAGCGCGCGATCAGATTGCGTCGGCGGATGTCGACCGGACTGAGGCCGAAGGCCGCCGCGGCCTTGTCCATCAGTCGCTCGATGGCAAAGGTGATGACCGGCCGCGACACGCCGCGATAGGGCGCCATGGTGCAGGTGTGGGTCGCCACCCCGCGGGCGCGGCAGGAATAGGCGCGCAGGTCGTAAGGTCCGGGAAACTCCGCCATTGCCATCAAGGGCTCGACGCCGCACGTGGTCGGAAAACACGAATAGGCGCCGATATTGGCGATGACGTCGGCGGTAAGCGCTGTGAGCTTGCCGTCGTTATCGAACGCGCCTTCGAGTTCGATATGCTGATCACGGCTGTGGAACGCGGCGATCAGATTTTCGCGGCGGTCCTCGCTCCAGGCGACACTCGTGCACAGCTGCCGCGCCAGCCACACCAGCACGACGTATTCGGGTGGCAGCGACATTTTCTGGCCGAAGCCGCCGCCGACGTCCGGCGCGATGACGCGCAAATCGGATTCTGGAAAGCCGAGCACATCGGCGATGGCGGTGCGGGTGAGATGCGGCATTTGCGTGGCGCAGGTCAGTGTGATGCGGCCCGAAGCCGGATCGAACGCGGCATGCGCGGCGCGGGTCTCGATCGGTGTTGCGTTTTGCCGCCGCGAACGCGCGGTCAGCCGGATGCGGCGATGCGCCTTCGCCAGCGTGGCGTCGAAATTTTCGGTCTTGATCCGGCCTTCGACCACGACATTGGCGGTGACATTCACTGCATCATGGACACGCGCCGCTCCCGGTGCGAGCGCATCGTGCGCGTCGATTACCGCCGGCAATTCGGCGATTTCGATCTCGACGCGCTCGGCAATATCCTCAGCGAGGGAAGCGCTTGCCGCGACAACGGCGGCGATCGGCTCGCCGACAAACCGCACCACACCGCTTGCCAGAATCGGCTGCGCGATCGGCTGGTAATTGAATTTATGCAGCATCGGCCGGATTGGCCGCGCGCCGTCGAGGTCTTTCGCGCAGATGATCCTGGCGCCGTCCGGCGCGGCGATACGCACGATGCGGCCGGACGCGACCGGGCTGCGCACAAACCGAATGTGATGTGCGGCGGCAAGATCGGCGGTGAAGCGTCCGCGCCCGGTCACCAGCGCCGGGTCTTCCAGCCGCCGCAGCGCCCGGCCAACCCATTTCATTCCGGAGCCGGCGGTCCCCTCAGTCATGCGATTGACTGTATCAGAACCGCGGCGGCTCGCCCGCGTAAGCCTGGGTGATGACGTTTTCGACGTCGGCTTGCGACACTGGCTTCGGATGCATGATCTTCGCGGCTGAAACCACTTCGATGGCTTTGCCAATATCTTCCTCGCGCATGCCGAGCCCCTTAAATCCGGTCGGGAGCCCGATGCGGACATTAAGATCGTAAAGCCTGCGCGCCGCGTCGTCTGAGCCAAGGGCGCGCTTGATCCGCGCCATCGCCTCGGGCGCGGCGGAGGCATTGAAGCCGACCGCGTAGGGCGTCGCCACCGCATGCGTCTGTGCGTGATCGAGATTGAACCATTGCCGCACGCGCTGGGCGACGGCGTGCTCGAGGCCGATCTTGGCGCGGAAATTTGCCGCGAGCCAGGCGCCGTAGAGCGCGTCGGTACGCGCGGCAAGATCGCGCGGATTTTGCACGATGCGCGGCAGGCTCGCGCCGAGCAGGCGGACGGCTTCTTCGGCCATGGTCTGCACCACCGGATTGGTGTCGATGCCGTAGAGGCTCTCGACCGCATGCGCCATCGCGTTCATGCCGCTCGCCGCCGAGACCTTTGGCGGCAGATCGAGCGTCAGTTCCGGATCGTAGATCGCGGTCGCCGGCAGCGCCGCCGGGTCGTGCTCGCGCAACACGCGCTTGTCTGCAACGCCGATATACCAGCGCGGCGCCATTTCCGAGCCGGAATAGGTGGTGACGACGGCGATGTAAGGCAGCCGCGCCGTACCGGCCGCGGCCTTGGCGAGCCCGATCGGCGAACCGCCGCCCACCACGATGAAGCCGTCGGCGTTGCTTTCCTTGATCGTGGCGAGGATGCGCTCGAAGGCATCGCGCGGCATGTTTTGCCCGGCGGCTTCGCAAAAACCGGCGTAGCGGCCGGCGACCGGCGCGATGACGCGCTTGGCGAAATCAACACGCGTCTTGGAACAGAGCACCAGGTAGCGCGAGATCTTGTGACGCTCGACTTCCTCGCGCAGCGACGCGACAGCGCCGGCGCCGAACACGATGCGCACCGGATCGGAGTTATAGGTGAAACGATCGGTCGGGCTCATTGCGGTTTGATCTCTCGCACTTCTTTGGCCTTGGCGGTCGCGGCCGCCAGCAAAAATCCGAGATCGGTTCCGGTCGAGATATAGCGCGCACCCATGCGCACGAATTCTGCCGCAAGGTCGGGACGGCTGGCGAGCCCGCCGACGCCGACATGCTTGCCGTGCTTGCGGCAGGCGGCGATGGTTGCGGCATAGGCCTCGCGCAGGCGCGGATGCTCGTATTGGCCGGTTAACGCAATATCAGCGAGCAGATCGTTCGATCCGATCATCACCATGTCGATGCCGTCGACGGCGGCGATCTCGTCGGCCTTGGCCACGGCTTCTTCGCTCTCGAATTGCACCATCAAGAGCGTCGCGGCATTGAGCGCGGCATCGGCTTCGGCCGTGGGGAACGAGCGGTACTGCAAGTGGGGCAGGGGCCCGGCGGCGGAGCGCTCGCCAAGCGGCGGAAATTTTGCCGCCCGCACGTAATCGCGCGCCTCGGCGGCGGAGCGGACATGCGGCGCGATCACGCCCAGCGCGCCGGCATCGAGCACGCGCGAGACCTCGGCGAGACCCGGCACGCGCACCAGCGGCGTGACGCCGGCTTCGAGCGCGGCCATGCAGATCTGGCCGGTGGTTTCGAGCGAGAAGCTCGAATGTTCCATATCGACATAGAGGCTGTCGAAGCCGGCCGTGGCGGCGAGGCGAGCGATCTCGATGCCGCGGGTGAGCCGCACCGTCATCGAGGCCGTGACTTCGCCCCGGGCGAGCTTTTCCTTGAGGTGATTGCGTAAAATCTCGCCGATCTTATTGGTCAATGTTGCCGCCTGACTTATCGCCTGACATGCACCGTCCCGCGCGTTATGCTGAAGGGGTAAGGGAGAAACGACCGTGAACTACGACACCGATTTTAAGTCGATCCGCGGCGAAGTGTCCGCGCAAGAATGGCAGACCAGGATCGAGCTTGCCGCCTGCTACCGGCTGGTCGACGCCTACGAGATGACCGACCTGATCTACAACCATATCACGGCGCGCATTCCTGGCACCGAGTATCTGCTGATCAATCTCTACGGCCTCCTCTACAAGGAGATCACCGCGTCGAGCCTGGTCAAGATCGACGTCGAGGGCAATATCATTTACAAGCCCGACACCGATTACGGCCTCAACGTCTCCGGCTATGTGATCCATGGCGCCATCCACAAGGCGCGCAAGGACGTCGCCTGCGTGCTGCACACGCACACCCGCGCCGGCATGGCGGTGGCCGCGATGAAATGCGGGCTGCTGCCGCTGTCGCAGACCTCGATCCGCTTCGTCGGCCACATCGGCTACCACGACTATGAAGGTCCGGCGATCGATACCGACGAGCGCGAACGGATCGTCGCCGATCTCGGACCGCATGATGCGCTGGTGATGCGCAATCACGGCCTGCTGACCTGCGGCCCGACCATCCAGCAGGCGTTCAACACCATGTATCAGCTCGAAATGTCGTGCCGCTCGCAGGTCGACGCCATGGCGGCGCGCGCCGAACTGACGATGCCCGGCGAAAACGTGCTGGCGCACACCGCGCATCTTTATCAGCCCGGCACGCGACGGCCTTATGGCGTGCTCGAATGGCCGGCGATGCTGCGGCTCCTCGACGCGCAGCAGAAGACGTCAGGCTATCCGCCGTATTGGCATTAAGCTCGAAAGCGACCGGTCGGCCCGATGCAGCGCTTGAGAAATTACGCGCCCGCCGCGGCTGTCGCAGTGACGTTGATCGCGTCGGTTTCGCCGCAGCCGGCCCATGCGGCGGAGCCGCCATGGCCGGGATGCCGCCCGGCGTCGAAGGTCGAATATCAGAGCGCTAGGCGGCAATATCTGCTGAGCAACAGGTTCGGCATGTATCTCAGAACCGGCCGAATCTGGCACCGTGCCTACTGGTACTGTGTGCGCTAGCGCCGGGTCGTTTGAGCGGGCCAATACGTGGTTTCGCGTAATGGCATCGCAATTCGACGTGATCGTCCCCAAATACGATACAACTATAAGGACGAAGAAAGCTATTTCTGAGCCCTATATGACGAAAGGAAAGCCTGATGGCGCATAAGTTCAATATCGGTCAAATAGTCGACCTCGAGCCGGGATTTCTTCGACCATCGGCCCCGGGCCCCTATGAGATCCGCTGTCTCGTTCCTGCCTCGGACCGAGATCCCGGCGATCCGTGCTATCGGATCAAGAGCATCGGCGAAAAGCACGAACGAGTCGCGCCTGAAAGCGAGCTTACGCTCTCGAAAGGCATTTTCACCTAAAGCTGTTAGTCAGGCTGACATTCGCCAGCCGATTTATTTGCGGCATGGTCGCCGCACAGGAGACTTTCCACCATGAATTCAGATCAGGCCCGAAAACGGGCGGAACAAGGTTTCAAGAAGGAAGAGCGCGTGCAGGATGCTCGAAAGTCGATGATGGAATACGAACGTCAAGCCGCTGCCACCCGCGAAAAGACGGCGCGTTTGAAAGACCTTCGACTGGCTAACGAAGCCCAGAAGCGATCGACAATAACTCTTTGAATTTCGTAACGCTCCGCCGGAATGCCATCACCTCGCCGGTGGCGGCGAATTTTTGATCGTTGTCGTTACATGGACGCCGTCGGCTTCGAAAGTGACCTGAGCCGACAGCGCGTCGCCGGTCGTCTCGCCCACTTTCGTGAAGGGGACCAGAGTCGATTTCAGGACATTCGTCTGTGCGTTCCAAAAGTTGAAATTGTCATCCTCCCAAATTGCAAATTGGGCGTCGCCCTGTCCGCCCCATACGTTTTTTATCGATTCACCGCCCTGCCGATATGAATCGCTTTCGGCGCGGTAATAGAGAATCTTCACGTGAAGCGCCGTATCGAACTCGGTACAATCGCCGGTGTCGATATTGAGCCAGCCGCGTGAAAGCCAGGAACCATCGCTCTGCGGATAAGCGATGGCGACGTAGACCAAATGCGGAAATTTATTGCAGAAGATGATGTCAGCCCTGGCGCCCGACATTGCGAACAGACAAGTCGAGCCGATTGCACAGGCATTGATCGCTGACCTCAATGCAGACATTGCCGCACCCCACTAGCTGCGCTCAGTATACAACGATCCACGGAGAGTGATGAAAGGGAAGGTAGCGCCCGTTCGCCGCCAGGCTTGCCGCAACCCGCAGCATTAGGGGGCCAACGCGTCGGACGACGAAAACACTGCATGGCCTCCGCCCCTGGTGGCTTCCCGGAGCCTCCCGCCGTCTGCTATCGTTTGCGCCGTTCCAGAGTTTATCGGGGATATACAATCTGTGATTTAGTCGTCTATTCGTAAGCGTCGGTGGCAATCCGTATAGAGAGAATAGCGATGCACGCGAAATTTCAGTGTGAATCCAGATCGGGGCTTTGGATCACGCTCGCATCGATGGCGCTGATTTCGATTTTAGGATCGACAGGCGCAGCCCGCGCGGCGACCTGCGATGACCAGAAGGGCAGTGTGATTTTCGAAGATACATTTGCCGACGATAGCGGCGGGTGGGAGAGCGATTCCGCTCTGAAATTGGGCGGCGGCGCACTTACGATGCATCTGGATCCTAAATACGATGATTTTAGTGAGTTGAACGGCACCTTCAACGCGTCCGACGCCGACTATTGCATGGAAGTCGTAGTGCCAAAATCGGTAGCGGACGATAACCCGGTTACGGTCGGTCTGCTTTTTTGGGCGGCAGACTATAATAATTTTTTTCTTGTCCAAATACAATCAGACGGCCACGAGCAGCTCTACAGGAGGACAGCCGGGACGTGGGCGATGATCGCCGATCTGACAAATCCAAGCGTGAAGCTTGATCCGGGTTCAGTTGCTGCGATCAGGGTGCAGGCGGCGGGAAATTTAATCGCACCGACGGTCAACGGAGTGGACCTGAAGAAAGTTCGCGCGCAAATGCCGAGTGGTCCCTTGAAGTTCGGTGTTCACATCGAAACTTTCAAGGACAATCCTGCGCCGGGTATAAGTGTCAGCGTGAAGCGGTTCAGAGTTACTGACGGCAAATAGCGGCCGACAGCTTTTGTACCAGCGAATGGGAAATTAGCACCTCGGCATGATCTCATCTGCATGGCGAGCGTGCGGCTCGATCGGCGCGGTCGTTCTATAGTTCCGCTCATCATCATTTATCGTGCGCTCGGCTGCGGCAAAACTTTGTCGCGGCTTGGCAGCTTGGCGAGAATGCCCTCAAGCCGTTCGATCACCGCGCCTGCGGCCACGTTCTGCATGCAGGCGTGGCCGTGCATGCAGCGATTGAGCTGGCGCAGATAGCACGGCGAGCACGGTAGATCGGCGCGCAGCACCGCGCCGTCGCGATGGTAGGGGCCGGCCCATACCGGATCGGTCGGTCCGAAAACGGCGACGACCGGCTTGCCGAGCGCGACGGCCAGATGCATCGGTCCGGAATCGTTGGTGACGCAGATCGTCGAACGGCGGAGCAGCGCGGCAAGTTCCGGCAGTGTCGTTTCGCCGGCGAGATTGACCGTGCCCTTGGCGAGGCCAGCGATCTCATCGCAGATCGCGCGCTCGCGGGCCGACCCGATCAAAACCACGGCGAGCTTCTTCTTCAGGAAATGCCGCGCCACTTCGGCGAAGCCGCCGCTCTGCCACTGTTTGGTCTCCCACACCGTGCCCGGCGCTACGGCGACGACGCGATTTTTGGCGACGCCGTAATAGTCGAGCAGCGCGTCGATCCGCGTCGACGCTTCGGCCGGAATCGGAAAGGTAAAATCCGGCGCGCCATCATCGAGCCCGAGCATCGGCGCGATACCGAGATAGCGCTCGACCGGATGCGCATCGAGCGTCGGCAGCGGAATGTGATCGGTATAGGCGAGGTAGCTGCCTTCGCGCGCGCCCTGCCAGGCGTGCTTCTTGGCTTCGTCGGGGATTTTGCGCGTCAGCGTTTTCCAGCGGTCGGCGCGCGGCTTGTCGAAACCGATCCGCACCGGCGCCCCGGAGGTGAAGGTGAAGAATGCGCTGCGCAACTGGCCTTGCAGGTCGATGACGAGGTCGTATTCGGCGGCGCGCAGCGTGGCGACGAGCCGCGACGCGCTGACATAGGGCGTCAATTGCCAGGGCTTCGACCATTCTTCGCGGGGAAACGCGATGACATTGCTGATGGCGGGATTCTCCGCCAAGAGTTCGGCGGAGTTTTCGGCCACCAGCCAATCGATCCGCGCCTTGGGATAGCGGCGGCGCAGTTTGTTGAGCACCGGGAACGTGTGCACCACGTCGCCCATGGCCGACAGCTTGATCAGCAGAATCTTTTTGAATTCGCGGTTGTGGAGATCTGCCATGTCCGAAAATTTCAGCTGCCGCGCGCGGCTTTGTCGGCGCTGCGCGCGGCCTGGATCGCCTGCCACACGCGTTCCGACGTGGCCGGCATTTCCACGTGGCGCACGCCCAAATCCCACAGTGCATCGACCACGGCATTGATGATGACGGCAAGCGCCGGCACGGTGCCGCCTTCGCCGGCGGGACGGATGCCGAGCGGATGGGTGGAGGAGGGCACTTCGCTCAATTCGGTGACGTAGAACGGCAGATCGGGAGCGCGCGGCATGGCGTAATCCATGAACGAGCCGGCGAGCAATTGTCCGCTTTCGGGATCGTAATGCGCATGCTCCAGCAGCGCCTGGCCGATGCCCTGGGCGATGCCGCCATGAACCTGGCCGTGAATGATCAGCGGATTGACGGCACGGCCGACATCGTCGACCGCGACGTAATTGATGACGCGCACATGCCCGGTGTCGGGATCGATCTCGACCTCGCAGACATGCGCGCCGTAGGGATAGCTCGCTTCCAGCACGGTCTCGTCGCAGGCGGCGTAAAGCGGGCCTTGCAAGTCTTCGGGCAAATCCTTGCGCACCGCGGCGGCGCGCGCCACGTCGAACAGATGGACGGCGTGGTTGGTGCCTTTCACCGCGAAGTTGCCGCTACGAAATTCGATATCGGCCGCGGCGGTTTCGAGCAGATGCTCGGCGATGCGGATGCCTTTCTCGATGATGCGGTCGGAGGATTTCTTGATGACGATCGAGCCGAGCCGCATGCCGCGGCCGGAATGCGCGCCGCCGCCGACGGTTACGCGGTCGGTGTCGCCGGCGACAAAGCGGACGCTCTCGATCGGCACGCCGAGCCATTCGCAGATCAGTTGCGCAAAGCTCGTCTCATGGCCCTGGCCCTGCGAGACAATGCCGATGATCAGTTCCACGCTGTTATCCGGCAGCACCGTAATTTCGGCTTTCTCGCGCGGCACGCCGGTGGAAATATCGACGTAATTGCCGACGCCGATGCCGCGATATTTGTCGCGTTTCCTTGCCTCGGCGCGGCGCTTTTTGAATCCGGCCCAGTCGCCGAGTGTTAGCGCCAGGTCCATGCCGCCGATATAATCGCCGTTGTCGTATTCGACGCCGAACGGATTTTTGTACGGCATTTCCTTTTCGGTCACCAGATTCTTGCGCCGCAGCGCGACGCGATCGAGGCCGAGCTCGCGCGCGGCAAGATCGATCAGCCGCTCCATGACGAAAATCACTTCGGGACGGCCGGCCGAGCGATAGGGCCGCGTCGGCGCGGTGTTCGACAGTGTGGCGCGGGCGCGAAAATGCGCCGCCGGCACGCGATAGATGCTCGACATCATCTGCACGCCCTTTTGCACCATTGCGAAGTTCGTGGTGTGGGCGCCGAGATTGCCGAGATTGGAGCCGCGCATCGCCAGAAACTTGCCCTTGTCGTCGAGCGCCAGCTCGGCTTCGACGACGAGGTCGCGCGCCTGATAATCGCTTAAGAAAGATTCATGGCGCTCGCTGATCCATTTCACCGGGCGGCCGAGCTTTTGCGCCGCCCAGGCGACCAGCGCGAATTCCGGATAGATCATGCCGCGGGTGCCGAAGTTGCCGCCGACGTCCTGCATCAGCACGCGCACCTTCTCGGGTTCCACGCCGAGCATGGTGGCGAGATCGTTCTTCAGCCGCACCGCGCCGCCATTGCCGGCGAACAAAGTGTAGCGTCCGGTCACCTGGTCGAAATCGGCGAGCGCGCCGCGCGGCTCCATCGGCACGCCGGTGACGCGCTGCACCCAGGTCTCGAACCGGGTCACATGCGCGGCGCGGGCGAAGGCGGCATCGGTCGCCGCCGCGTCGCCAAGCTCGGCGTCGAAGCAGACATTGGAGCGCCAGTTGTGAACGAGCGGCGCGTCCTGCCGCGCCGCGGCCACGGTCTCGACCACCGCGGCGAGCACGTCGTAATCGACTTCGACCAGTTCGGCGGCGTCCTTGGCCTGGTACAACGTCTCGGCAACGACCATCGCCACGGCCTCGCCGGAAAAATGCGCCTTGTCGGCCGGCAGCGGATAATGCGGCGCTTCGTATGGCGCCTCGTCGTTCTTGTTGCGCAGCTTGGTTTCGGCCGGATGCGGCGACCACGGCTTGTGCGGAATGGGTTTGAGCCCGTCGGCGAGAAAGTCGGCGCCGGTGAGCACCGCGAGCACGCCCGGCGCGGCTTTCGCTTGTTCGGTTGCAATTCCGCGGATGCGCGCATGCGCGTGCGGCGAGCGCACCATGAACGCATAGGCCTGGTTCGGCAGATTTTCGTCCGCGGTATAGCGGCCGGCGCCGCGAACGAGCCGCAAATCCTCGCGGCGGCGTACTGGCGCCCCGATGCCGGAACCGTTGGCGCCGGAATGATGCGCGGATTGATCCATTGCGCTCTTCCTACCGCGATGTCGTTGAGCCGCACAAGGCGTGCACGCGCCGGTCGATCCGGGGCCCGTGCTGACATTATAAAGCCGCGGATGTAGACATGAACGCGGGAGATAAACGCGAAATCATGGCGGGCCAGCTCGGCAAACCCCTATTGCGCAAGGAGGACCCGGCGCTGCTGTCGGGCCGCGGCCGTTATGCCGACGATCTCGCCGTTCCGGCCGGCACCTTGCACGCGCATGTCGTCCGCTCGCCGCATGCGCACGCCGAGATCCGCGGTATCGATGCCGCGAAGGCGCTGGCGCATGACGGCGTCTGGGCGGTGATCACCGGCGACGACGTCCGCAAGCTTTCCGATCCGTTCCTCACCGCGATCAGGACGCCGGTGCAGCAATGGGCTCTGGCGGTCGAACGCGTGCGCTATGTCGGCGAGCCGGTGGCGCTGGTCGTCGCCGACAGCCGCTACGTCGCCGAAGACGCCGCCGAGCTGGTCGAGATCGACTATGCCCCGCTCGACGCGGTGATCGATCCGGTGGCCGCCTGCAAAAAATCCGCGCCGCTGTTGCACCCCGAGGCGAAGACCAACGAAGTCTCGGTGCGCGACTTCAGCTATGGCGATCCGGACGCCGCCTTTGCGCGCGCCGACTGCCGCATCGCCATGACGGTGCCGTTTCACCGGCTGTCTTTCACCCCGATCGAATGTTACGTCGTGGTGGCGCAATATAACCCCGCCAAGAAGAGCTACGACGTTCTGGCCAATTTTCAGGGGCCGTTCTCGATCCATCCGGTGATGGCGCGCGCGCTGCGCGTTCCCGGTCCCAAACTGCGGCTGCGCATCCCCGCGGATTCCGGCGGCAGTTTCGGCATCAAACTTTCGGTATTTCCCTATGTGGTGCTCATGGCGCTCGCCGCCAAAATCACCGGGCGGCCGGTGAAATGGGTCGAGGACCGCATCGAGCATCTGGTCGCCGCCAGCTCCGGGCCGAACCGCGTGACCGAAATCGAGGCCGCCGTCACCAAGGACGGCCGCGTTCTCGGATTGAAACTCGACCAGCTCGAAGACTACGGCGCCTTCCTGCGTGCGCCGATGCCGGGCCCGCTCTATCGCATGCACGGCGCGGTGACCGGCGCCTATGACATCGAGCATGTCGCGGTGAAAAATCGCGTCGTGCTCACCAACAAAATGCCGGCGAGTCTTATTCGCGGTTTTGGCGGGCCGCAGCTTTATCTGGCGCTGGAGCGGCTGATGCACCGCATCGGGGTCGAGCTCAAACTCGATCCGCTCGACGTGATCCGCCGCAATCTCATTCCGGCGAAGAAATTTCCATATCGCGCCGCGGCCGGCGCGCTCTACGATTCCGGCGATTACCTGCGCGCCGTCGAAACGGCTCTCGGCGACGGCCGGCTCGACGCGCTCAAGCGCCGGCGCGACGAAGCGCGCGCGGCGGGACGCAAATACGGCATCGGCTTTGCCGTCGTTGTCGAGCCCGCGATGTCGAACATGGGCTATCTGTCGACGCTCTTGACCGCGCAGGCGCGCGACAAAGCCGGACCGAAAAACGGCGCGGTGTCGATGGCGACCGTGAACGTCGATCCGCTCGGCGCCATCTCGGTGACCGCGGATGTGACGGTGCAGGGGCAGAGCGCCGAGACGGTGCTGGCGCAGATCGTCGCCGATGAGCTGGGGCTGAAAACCGACGACGTCGAAGTCGTGCTGGAAATGGACACGGCGAAGGACCAGTGGTCGATCGCCGCCGGCACCTATTCGAGCCGCTTTGCCTCGGGCACCGCGGTCGCCGCGCATCTCGCCGCGGTGCAGATGCGCGACAAGCTCAAATCGATCGGCGCCAAGCAGCTCAACGTGCTGCCGGAGGACGTCGAACTCGCCGACGGCAAGGTCCGCAGCCGCAGCAATCCGGACAATGCGCTGCCGTTCGGCCGCGTCGCCGGCACCTCGCATTGGTCGCCGGTGATGCTGCCGCAGGACATGGCGCCGGCACTGAGCGAAACCGGGGTGTGGTCCCCGCCCGAGCTCGAGCCGCCGGCGCACGACGACCGCATCAACACGTCGCTCACTTATGGTTTCATTTTCGACATGTGCGGTATCGAGATCGACCCGGTCAGCTATCAGGCGCGCGTCGACCGCTATGTCACCATGCATGATGCCGGCCGCATCATGAATCCGATGATCGCCGAGGGCCAGATCCGCGGCGCGTTTGCCCAAGGCGTCGCCGCGGCGCTCTACGAGGAGTTTTCCTACAACGAGGAGGGCGCCTTCCTCACCGGCACCTTCGCCGATTATCTGGTGCCGACGGTGAGCGAAATCCCGGCCGTGGAAATTTTGCATTACGAGTCGCCGTCGCCGCTGACGCCGCTCGGCGCCAAGGGGCTCGCCGAAGGCAATTGCATGTCGACGCCGGCCTGCATCGCCAATGCGATTGCCGATGCGCTCGGTGTGCGCGACGTGGTGCTGCCGGCGACGCCGGAGCGTATTCACGCGCTGCTTGAGGGCGCGCGAAAATGAACCTCCATCGTCATTGCGAGCGCAGCGAAGCAATCCAGCGCTCAATGCGAACCGCTTCTAGATTGCTTCGTCGCTCCACTCCTCGCAATGACCGGATAGCCAAGCAATGAAACCACGTCCGTTCGACTATGCGCGGCCCGATACGGTCGAGGAAGCGGTAGCGCTGCTCGCCGAATACGGCGACGATGCGCGTGTTCTCGCCGGCGGCCAGTCGCTGATCGCCATGCTCAATCTGCGGCTGATCGATCCGGCGGTGCTGGTCGATATCGCGCAGATCGCCGAACTCGATGCCATCCGCGACCGCGGCAACATCATCGAGATCGGCGCCGCGGTGACGCAGAATAAAGTGATGGCGCGGCCGGGGTTTGCGCAAAAGCTGCCCTTGCTCGCCGCTGCGTTGCCGTTCGTCGGCCATTTCCAGACCCGCAACAAAGGCACGGTCTGCGGCTCGGTCGCGCACGCCGATCCGAGTTCGGAAATTCCGCTGGCGCTCGCGTTGTGCGGCGGCGCGGTGGTGTTGCGAAGCAAACGCGGCGAACGCGTGCTCGCCGCGGAAGCGTTTCAGAAGGACATGCTCACCACCGCGCGCGCGCCCGATGAGCTGGTCACCGCCGTGCGTTTTCCGGTCATCGAAGGCAAGGGCATGGCGTTCGACGAGGTGGCGCGCCGCCACGGCGACTTCGCCATCATCGCGGTCGCTGCTATTGCCGACGCGCGCGGCTCGGCGCAAATTGGCGTCAGCGGCATGGCCGGGCGGCCGCTGCTGCGTTCGATTAATGGCGATGCCGCGACCGCGATCTCCGCCTGGGCGGACGAACTCGAAGGTTTTGACGACCTGCACGCCTCGGCGGCGCTGCGGCGCGACCTGTTGCGCAATCTCGGGCCGCGTGTAGTGGCGGAGGCGATCCGATGCGCCGCATAAATAAAGACCAGCGCGCACGCATCGCGCTCACGCTCAACGGCCGCAAGCTCTCAGCCGACGCCGAGCCGCGCACGCTATTGTGCGACTTCCTGCGCCAGGGGCTCGGCGCCACCGGCACCCACGTCGGCTGCGAGCACGGTATTTGCGGCGCCTGTACCGTGCTGATCGACGGCGTTGCGGTGCGCTCCTGCCTGACGCTTGCGGTGCAGGCCGAGGGACGCGAGGTCAAAACCGTGGAATCGCTCGCCGCGCCGGACGGCGCGCTCAATCCGTTGCAGACGGCGTTTCGCGCCAATCACGCTTTGCAATGCGGCTTCTGCACGCCGGGCATCCTGATGTCGTTCACCGACTATCTGGCGCGCAACTCGAAGCCGACCGGCGCCGAAATCCGCGAGGTCCTCTCCGGCCACCTCTGCCGCTGCACCGGCTACGCCGGCATCGTCAAAGCGGTCGAGGAGGTGGCTTCTATATCCGCCCCCGCGAAAGCGGGGGAGGGGGACCACGCGTAGCGTAGTGGAGGGGGCGTGAGCGGCGCGGTAAATCTCAGGCTGTAACGCTAGCTACACCGCCAATGCCCCTTCCGCCGCCCTTCGGGCGGTCCCCCTTCCCCGCTATCGCGGGGCAGGATGAAGATGACGCTTGGCCCCCATCTTGCTATGAAATTACCGGACCAGTCCGGCCGGTCGGGGGCCGCCGAGCATGATCCGGAAAAGTGGGAACCGGTTTT
>Ga0181537_10001924_pt1 | contig 18683 bp, 13 predicted proteins | sample PEATcosm2014_Bin_39_FD_119765 | JGI IMG/M metagenome (GOLD analysis project Ga0181537, IMG submission 119765) | Peatland microbial communities from MTU Mesocosm Facility, Houghton, MI, USA - PEATcosm2014_Bin23_10_metaG | ecosystem: Environmental > Terrestrial > Soil > Wetlands > Peat | place... | reverse complement strand
TAGCTGCGCGCGACGCGGTCAATCGCATGCACGTGCATGCCGCCCTTGTGCGCGAAGGCGGTCTGCCCGACCCACGGCTGGCGGGGGTCGTGGCGCACATTGGCGATTTCATCAACGAACTCGGAGAGATCCTTCAGCTTGGGCAGCGATTTCGCGGGCACGCCGAGCTTCTTCATCTTGAAATGGAGGAGCGGGATCACGCTGACAAGATTGCAATTGCCCGTCCGTTCGCCGTAGCCGTTGATGGTGCCCTGGACCTGGGTCGCGCCGCCTTGGACGCCGGCGAGTGCGTTCGCCACGCCCAGGCCGCAGTCATTATGCGTGTGGATGCCGACGCCCGCGTTCAGTTTTCCCACGGCGTGCGCCGTGATTTGCTCAATCTCGCCCGGCAGGCAGCCGCCGTTGGTGTCGCACAACACCACGCACTCCGCGCCCGCCTTTTCCGCGGCCTGCCAGGTGGCCAGCGCGTAATCGGGGTCGTCCTTGAATCCGTCGAAGCTGTGCTCGGCGTCGTAGATCACGGTTTTGCCGTGGTCCTTCAAAAAACGGATGGTGTCGCCGATCATGGCCAGGTTTTCATCCGGCTTGGCGCGCAACACCTCGAGGACGTGGAGCAGCCAGGTCTTGCCGACGATGGTAACGACGGGCGTCTCGGCTTCAAGAATCTGCCGCATGAGCTCGTCCTTTTCAACGGCAACGCCCTTGCGCCGGGTCATGCTGAACGCGGCGATGCGGGCATGGCGCCATTTGCGGGCGGCGGCCTGGCGGAAAAACTCGAGGTCCTTGGGATTGGAGCCCGGCCAGCCGCCTTCAATGTAGTGAACCCCGAAGGCATCCAGGCGCTCGGCAATGCGGAGCTTGTCCGAGACCGAGAGATTGATGCCTTCGCCCTGCGTGCCGTCGCGCAGGGTGGTGTCGTAGATTTCCACGTCGGGTTTCATAACATCCCGCTTTGGCGGGAAGAGGTATCTACGCCAAAAATCGCGGATTTGCAAAGCAGATTGTTTCGCGCGAACGCCTGGCGCGCGACTGGAACGGCCCAAAAAAGGCTGGCCAGACGGGCGGTCGTCGCCCAATATCCGGCCAAACCGGATGACAGCTCCACCTACTATTTCAAGCAACTTAAGCGCCACCGAGCCGGCCAAAAAGCCCCGCGGTTGTTTCTTCTACGGCTGCATCACCTGCCTGGCACTGTTTTTCCTCGCCTTCGTTCTTTTCCTGCTCGGAAGCTGGTACGTGATTCACACGTTGAACGCGCTGGTGGCCGAATATACCGACACCGCCCCCGTGACACTGCCCACGGTGGACATGCCGCCGGGGGAGCTGGCCAAGCTCGAGGAGCGGGTCAACGACTTCAAGCACGCCCTGGATGCGCACACGAACACGCCGCCGCTCATCCTGACGAGCCGGGAGATTAACGCGTTTATGGCAGACAATCCGCACGCCAAGGAAATGAAATTGAACGACAAATTGTTCGTGAACCTGGATGGTGACAAAATCAAGGGGCAGGCCAGTCTGCCGCTGGACTACTTGCCGAAGGTTCCGTTTGTGCACACCGCCGGACGCTACTTGAACGTGACCGGCGAGTTCGGGCTGGGCGTCACCAATGCCGCGCTCTCCTTGAACATCACGTCCCTCGAAGCCAGGGGCAAGCCGTTGCCGCCGTGGTTCATGAGCATCCTCCAGCAAAAAAACATCACCGATTCGTTCAACCGGGATCCCACCAACACGGCGGAGATGAGCCGGTTCGAAAGCATCGAAGTCAAGGACAGCAACCTGATCATCAAGGCCAAGTCGGATTAGGGCGGTCCGGCGGGCGTTACTGGGATTGGAGGCGGTAGAATTGGGTGGCGTTGGTCTGGATTGACAAGGTCACCGACCACGGGAAATTTGAGGATGAGAGCACATTGGTCGCCGGAGACCACGCGCTGTTCGGCCCCAGAGCCGGTGACATCATCAGGCGGCAATAGGCGGCGTCGGGAGAGCCTTTCAACACGACTGTCGCGGCACCTCCGGCGCCAACGGCCAGCGTTGGTTGAGCGCCCACTCCGGCTTGCCACGGCAGGCCGCCGGACTCATAAGCGCCCAAATCCGGCGCCGGGCCGACATAGCCGTCGGTGAAACCGGGAATCACCACGCCGGCATCAATGGCCGGAGCGTTGCTTACCAGGCGGAAATCTTCGTTCGTCCAATTCATGAGCTGCGTCTGCGGGGAGGAGCCGAGAAACAGATTGTTGGAAGCGGAATACTGGTCCACGTCATTCGTCCAGTAGGCGGGATTGGGATTGCTGGCCGGCCACGAATCGTAGGTATTGGCGCCGACGTCGGCGCAGTTGAAAAGCGTGTTGTTGTAAATCAGATGGCCGCGGGCGGGCGCGTTGATGCGGACACCCGAGTCGCCGCCGGTGTTCCAACAGACGTTGTGATCCACGATGAAGTTCGCGTCGTAGTTGTCCAGGTAGATGGCCATGGTGAGGGGAGTGTTGGTGGATTGGCTGTCATGCACCCAGTTGTAGGCGATGCGCGTGTCCACGCCGTTGGCGGCCTGGGCGTTCACGCCCCAGACGTAAATCGGGCCGAGGTCCTTGCAGAGGAGGCCCGGTCGCGAAAGGTCGTTGAACCGGATGTCCGAGCCCGCGCCCTCGGGTCGCAGGACATCGCGGCCGGTGAGTTGCGCGGTGTTGAAGGTGACGACATCTCCGCTGCCGTGAATGGCGATGCAGCAGGCGTAGTCGCCGGAGTAGTCCGTGTTGTAAATCAGGTTTCGGGTGATGAGATTGCTGTTGCCCGTGCTGTAAACGCCGGACCCGGCCGTGTTGAAAATGGTGCAGCCGCGCACGACATTGTTGTTGCCTTCGATCACGACTCCGCCGCCCTGTTCGACATTGCCGTTTTCAAAGTAACCCTGGGTGAGGATCAGGTAGTGGCTGAGGTACTGGGCCTGGCAATTCTGGAGCACGCCGCCGCTGCCGTTGAGCCTCACGGCACCGGCCCAGAGGTTCAGGTTGCTCACGGTGATGTAATTCATGCCGTTAAGGTCCACGCACCAGTTGCGATGTTTCATCTCCACCGTGTGCGGCGTGGGATCGGCGGCGCCGGCGATTTGCAGGTATAGCGTGTTGCCGCCCGAATTCGTCTGCAGATACCATTCGTTGTCGGAGTCCAACAGGTTCAGTTGCCCGAAAAGAAATCCCGCGCCGTTGCCGGTGAACCACCAGATGGGCGTTTCCGTCGTTGGATCCACCGTGATGGCGGCGGCCGTGGAACTGAGCACGCGCGCACTTTGCCAGGCCCAGGACAAGCCCACGCCGCCGGTAAACCACGCTCCCGCCCAGAAGTTGGCCGGTTTGCCCAGCCAGGCCGTGCTGGTAATGATATTCGTGTTGGGGCTGGTGACAGCCACGGCGACGGTGGCGGGATGCAGAACATCGCCGCTGCCGTAATTAGGATACTGTGCCTCGTGAGTCATGACGCCGTCCACAAACACCTGGTTGAACCCCTCGCCGAGGTCCCAACTGACCGAGGCCTGGTAAATACTGTTTGAAAATAAAGTCCAGCCGGTCACGGCATCCGCGCCGTCGATGGTGACCACTTCGTTCGAGTAGGCGGCATAGGTTATGGGCGCATCGCTGGCGCCGGAATTCGATGGCGTAATCGTCTCGTGATAAACTCCGGCGCGAATGAAGCACGTGTCGCCGGCCACCATTCTGGCGGAGGCCTGCTGGATCGTCTTGAGGGGCGCGGCCAAGTTGGTGCCCTGATTGGCAAAACTGCCGTTGGTGGCGACGTAATAGGTGGTTGCGTCCGCGTGCAACCCGAGGAAGCCGGTCGCGAGCAGCGCGATTACGAAATGAAGGAAGCGCGACTTTCCCGGGGCTTCGCCGGCAGGGGACGAGTCATTGCTGATGGGCGCATTTTTCACCGGCTGTCCCTAACTCTACCACAAGCCATCCGTGGCAGCAAGATCGAGAGCGGAAAAGCGGGCCGGCGCGGCATCCGTTCAACCGGCGCGACGCAAGGTCTTGCCTTCGAAAATTCTTTGATGCTCCTGCATCGCGTAGCGGTCGGTCATGCCGGCGAGATAGTCGCAGATGGCGCGATAGCGGCCGGCGGTGCGGGCGCGCTTGCGGGCGTGCTCGCCCATGTCCGCGGGATGTTTCAGAAAATGGCGGAAGAGGTCGGCGAGCATCCCCACCGCGCGCAAATTTGGCACGTGCACGACCGGATTGTAGTACAGGTTTTTATAGAGATAACGGCGCAGTTCGAGGTTCAAGGCGCGCCGGGCCGGGCTGTATTGGACGAGCGGGGTCGGATGCCACCGAACGGCATCCGCGCTGGCGACGCCCGCCGTGGCTATCCGCTGCTCGGTGGATTCCACGACGTCCCTCACTTCCAGGTCGATGATGCAACGGATGATGAAATAGCGTCGGCATTCGTCCGGAAGGCGGCCGTATTCCCTGGACACCGTGCGGCCCGCCTGCCGCCAGATGCGGACATCGCGGTTCAGTTTTGTCTCGGACAACAATCCGGAGTCCAGGCCGTCGTCGAGGTCATGGCTGTAGTAGGAAATTTCGTCGGCGACGTTCGCGACCTGCGCCTCGAGGGAGGGGGATTTTCCGGTGAACTCCTTTTTCCTGCCGGGACGGTCGTAACCGGTGCGGTGCTTGGCGAGGCCTTCACGGACTTCCCAGGTCAAATTCAAGCCGGGAAATCGCGGGTATTTTTGTTCGAGTTCCTCGACGATGCGCAGGCTTTGGCGGTTGTGTTCAAAGCCGCCGTGGCCGCGCATCAACCGGTTCAAGACGCGCTCGCCCTTGTGGCCGAACGGCGCGTGGCCGAGGTCGTGCGCGAGCGCGATGGTCTCGGCAAGGTCCTCGTTCAACCGCAAGGCGCGCGAGATGTTGCGGGCGATGGCCGCGACTTCCATGGTGTGGGTGAGGCGCGTGCGGAGGTGATCGCCGGTGCCGTTCAGGAAGACTTGAGTTTTGTATTCGAGCCGGCGGAACGCGCGGGAGTGGATGACGCGGTCGCGGTCGCGCTGGTATTGGGTGCGCCATTCCGGGGGCGGCTCGGGATAGGTGCGGCCGCGGGAATCGGCGCTGAACTGGGCGCACGGGGCGAGGTTGCGCCGTTCCAGTTCCTCAAGTTCCTGACGCGTCCGCGGCATGGGTTCAGCGCGGCGGGCCTGCGAATTCCGGGTGCACCTTGAAATTAGAGCAGCTCACGGACGGCGATGCCCCGGAGGTCGAACAAGCGGCGGATGGTGTCTTCAATGAGATTGTTGGGGCACGACGCGCCGGCGGTGATGCCGACGGTGATTTTGCCGGAGGGCAGCCAGTCGCGCGTCTCCTGTTCCTCGCCCAGGTGCTGATTGTAATGCTGGATGACCTGGTCCGAAAGCATCTTGGCGGCGTTCTTGATGAAATAAGTTGGCAGCCGCGCCTCGCCCATCTCCGCGAGGTGCGAGGTGTTCGAGGAATTGTAGCCGCCGATGACGAGCAGCAAGTCCATCGGCTCGCGCAGCAATTTTTCGAGCGCGTCCTGCCGGTCCTGGGTCGCGCCGCAAATGGTGTCGAAGAAGCGAAAATGTTTTTCGATCTCGGCCGCGCCGTATTTCTGGACCATCGCGGTTTTGAGGCGGCGCTGGACTTCCTCGGTTTCGCCGCGGAGCATGGTGGTCTGGTTCGCCACGCCGATGGCCTGCAAATGCACGTCGGGATCGAATCCGTCGGAATAGGCGCCCTTGAACCGTTCGAGAAACTCGGCCTTGTTGCCGCCGTTCGTGATGTAATTGCAGACGTAATCGGTGTCCGCCAGCGTGAACACGACGAGGTAATGGCCGCCGCCGTAGGCGCGGGCCTGGGAGGTGGTGGCCTTGGTTTCCTCGTGCTTGGCCTTGCCGTGGATGATGCTGGTCACGCTTTCCTTGGAATACTGGCGCACGCGCTTCCAAACGCTCATCACGTCGCCGCAGGTGGTGTCGACGAGTTTGCAACCCTTGGCCTCGAGCTTGGCGCGGGTGGCGACTTCGGTGCCGAAGGCCGGGATGATGACGGCGTCGCCGGTGTTTAATTTTGCGAGCTCCTCGTCGGTCGGCTTGGGCGAAATGATCTGAATGCCCATGTTGCGAATCTGGTCGTTGACCTCGGGGTTGTGGATGATTTCGCCCAGCAGATAAATCGGGGTGTTCGGGGAGGACTCGGAGAAATATTTTTTGGCGGCGTAGGCGAGGTCAATCGCCCGCTCGACGCCGTAGCAGAAGCCGAATTCCTTGGCGAGCTTGACGGTGAGCGAGCCGTCGGCGGAGAGGACGTGGCCGTTGGCGCGGATGCGCTCGACGAGTTCGCTGCGATAATGCGAGAGCACCTGGGCCTGGACGGCCTCCATGATGTCCGGCCGGCGCAGGTTGACTTTTTGGGGCGCCGCAGGCGCGTGGGTTGACATACCGGATACAGCTTAACATCGATGGCCGGGGCGTCCAGTCGAAAGGGCGGGAGGGTGATTTCCGCGAATGGCCACCGAAGTCCCGAAGGGACTGAATGTGGATAGCCGTCGGCGTCAGCCGACGGTGGGCCGGCAAAGAAGGGTGCGGCCCTGTCAGGGCCGAACGATCTCCCCCGACTCCGATCCACGGGTTCCACCCGTGGCTACTCAACTTTGGCCTCTCCGAGGCCATTGCCCGGCCAGCGTGCGATGTGGCGCAAATGTTGGAAATAACATTGCCAGCGGGCGATATTTGGCGATGATGGGGTTTCGGTTACCGGAACGTAGCTCAGCCTGGTAGAGCACTTGGTTTGGGACCAAGACGTCGCAGGTTCAAATCCTGTCGTTCCGACCAATTTCAACACTGCCAAAAATCGATCACACAGGAATTATAAACCGATCTCGAAAATGAAATTGGCCGTCATTGCGGCTGCGCTTGCACTCTCCGCCGCCCTTATTTCTTCGTCGCTGATTTTCGAGCACGCGGTCCGCGAGGAAACTGCTGGCCGCGAACAGTTGGAAAAAGAGCAGGCGACAGCACGCCAGAATTGGGTGGTTCACCGTACTGCGCTAATTGGCGCGCTGCGTAAGGTTAAGACCATGTTCATGGAATGCACCAAAAACGGTCGTACTGATGACAAGAGGCTTCTACCACTGTTAGAATCCGTAGACACCAGCCTTTGTCCGGAAGATTTCCGATTGGCATGGTATGACCTGATGACCGCGTGCGAAAAGCAGAAAAGAGACAAGGGAGTGGGGGTGATCGAAGGTCTGGCCACATTGGCAGCCTGGGCTGGCGGCTATGGCGAAGTGGCAACGGCGTTTGCTGCGGATACCGCCCATTCCGCCGGAGATGTAATTAAAGACGATCTCACCATTCCCACCCGTGCTGTCGGGCGCTGTTTTATCAAGTACAACATCACCGCCGCAGATCTTCAATAATCCTGCATTCAAATCCTCTCGTTCCGAGTAATACAACAAAGCTAAAGATGAAACAACGGTACTATTTCGGCGCGATGGTCTTGATGACCATTGGCGCGGTCGCTTGGTGGATGTTCACCGCCCAGCGGGCCAAGTCTCAAAATGAGGCCCGGACGGAAAACGTCCTGGCCGTGATGAAGGGGATCAGCCTGGCGCAGCAATCGAGCTACGAGCAGGTCTGGGTTCCGGCGAGCCAGGCCGGGCCCGCGCACAGCGCCGTCGGGAATTTCAAGCTTCACACTTTCAGCGCGAAACTGGCGCAGTTGGACCGTTCCCAGTGCCCGGCCGATTTCGTGGCGGCATACGAGCAATGGCTTGCGGCGGTGCAAGCCGCGGATGCCTACAGCGCCTCCAACGGCGTGGCTGATTCCCCGGTTTTGTTTCATGGCAACGGCGATGCGCGTTCGCTGGCCATTGTGGAGCAACTCAAGCAAACGCAGTCAAATTTGCGCGACTGCGCGCAACGCTACGGGGTGATCGTGAAACGACAATAGTCCCCGCGTTCGGAACCTGTCGTTAGTCGGCCGTCCCTGCGGGACTTTTGGCAATGTCCGAATTAGTAACAGGTTGGCACAGGCCACTGGCCTGTATCGTCCGGCGACTCGCCGGAAGAAATGGGTGGGAGTTATTAGATCCGATGCCTCCGCAGCCTTGGCAGCCTGCGCTTTGCCATTCCGGTCGGCGAGTCGCCCGTTCCACCCCTAAATCAGCATACTACCGGACTTTTGGGATCTACGGGACTCGTACCCACCGTTGAAACGGTGGGCTATTTTCGGTCGCCACTAAGTGGCTGCCAAGCAGGCGGGTCGAAGATATATTGGATTCTTACTTTCCCGCGTCTTTTCAAAGCCACGGTCGGCGCAGCGCGCCGACCCTAGCCATGCCATGATTAGGCGTGGGTTTCGAAGAAGCGGAAGAAGAGCGCCTGCTTGGAGACCGGTTCGGCGCGGTCGGAAATTGCGACCATCTGCTGCTCGGTCATGGGCGTGAATTCGCTGGCCAATTGGACGTTTTCCTCGAGTTGCGCGATGGAATCGCAGCCGATAATCACGGTGCTCACGGGCAGGGTCAGCGCATAATACATCGCCTCGCGCATGCTCAGCGTTCCGGGGCCGTTCGAAATCACCACGCCTTCCCACGAGCGTTTCTGCGCTTCGAGCGACGGCGGCGTCCAGCTCGACAGCAACCGCCCACGCGCCGGGACTTTCATGCCAATGATGCCCATCTGCTGCTCGACCGCGAGCGGCAGCAACTGGTCCATGAAACTGTAATGATGTTTGTCCGCCGCATTGACGGCCATGAGGATGGTGTCGAACGGATAACGCTTGAGAATTTCGATCAAGGCATCGGGGCGGTAATGACCCGTGACGCCGAGGTGTTTGACGAGCTTTTGGTCCTTCGCCTGGAGCAACGCCTCCATCGCGCCGCCCTTGGCGAAAATCTTGTCCACTTCCTCAATTGTCCCGATGTCGTGCAACTGCCAGAGGTCAAGGTGGTCGGTCTGCAGCAGCTCGAAGGATTTGTCCAGCATCCGCAACGAGCCGTCGCGCGTGCGCTCCTTGGTTTTGCTGGCGAGGAACGCCTCGGAACGGCGGCGCTTCATCACCTGGCCGATGTAACGCTCGCTCCAGCGGTCCGGGCCGCCGTAGATCGAGGAGGTGTCGATGTAATTGACGCCGAGGTCGAGCGCGCGGTCGATGATGGGCACGGCCTTAGCCTCGTTGTGCGCGTGTTCGAGCGCCGACTGGCCGCCCAGGCTGAAAATGCCCACGCGATGCCCGGTCTTGCCTAAATTCCGCGTCGGCATGGCCCCGGCGGTTTTGGGATTGGAGATGGCGGCGTCGGTGGTGGTGTCCGCCTGCGCCCGGGTGGCCTGGCCCAGCAGGGCCGCCGCGGTGACGGCGCCGCCGAGCTTCAGGAAGTCGCGGCGGTTTGAATTTGCGAGTTTATTTTCGGCATCGCTCATAATGACTCCGGGTTGATTTCCAAAAGGCTACGACATTGCCCGGCCGGTGCCAATGGGAAAAGCGGCGCGCCCCTTGACACCCGCACCAAACTCCCTCTCTTCCACGCAGTGGAGGAGAGGGCCGGGGAGACGAGGTGATGGGCAAATCGTCGATTGCCAGCTTGCTCGAAACCCCCTCTCCCCAACCCTCTCCCCGCGCTTCGCTGCGGGGCGAGGGAGCCAATCGCGGTGCGTGTGCCAAGTTGCGCCCTTCTTGACACTGCCCCCGATTTCCAGCCCGCGAGGCCAGCGGCAGCGTCAAAATGCGGTCCCCTTGACGCCCGCACCAAACTCCCTCTCTTCCACGCAGTGGAGGAGAGGGCCGGGGAGAGGAGGTGATGGGCGAATCGTCCATTGCCAGTTTGCTCGAAACCCCCTCTCCCCAACCCTCTCCCCGCGCTTCGCTGCGGGGCGAGGGAGCCAATCGCGGTGCGTGTGTCAAGTTGCGCGCGCGTTGAAGTTCAATTCGCATTCGCGGGCAGGTGCGTTACAATGGGTGGTATCATCGTGAACTTTTGTTTTCAATTATTGCGGGCGCCGGGCGCGGTGCTTGGGCTGGTCTTGGCGGTGGCATTGGGTGTTGCGGAGAAAGCGTCTGCGGCGACGCTTTGGACGGGCCCGACCACAAATTACACGCAGTCGGCCACGAATTTCTCTGACGAACTGGTGCCGGGGGCGGTTTCGCTGTGCCGCAATTTCAGCCAGTGGCTGTTCAATCCGGACGCGGGCGACCAGGGGCCGGGGCCGAACACGCCGACGGATACGCTCTGGGCGTTTGGGACGCTGGACAATTATGCGGCGCTCCAATACAAGACTTTTGCCTCGTATCGCAACGGCGACCTGTCCGGCGTGCTGGTCGGCAACCCGATGGTCGTCCACCTCATCAACGAGGACATCTACGTGGCGGTGACGTTCACGGCGTGGCCGGAACAAGGCGGGTTCTTCGCTTATACGCGCTCGACGCCGCCGGCCGGTGGATCCATGCCGACGGTGACCATCACCAACCCGGCGGGCGGGGCGGTTTTTGCGGCTCCGGCGAATGTGAAAATCGGGGCGTCGGCCACGGTGTCCGGCGGCTCGGTCACCAACGTGGCATTTTTTGGCAACGGCACGTCGTTGGGAGCCGTCCAGACGGCGCCGTTCGGCATCACGACCGGAAGCCTGGGCGCAGGCCCGTATGCGCTGACGGCCGTGGCGACGGCGGCAGGCGTCTCGGCCACTTCCGCCGTGGTGAACATCAGCGTCGTTACGCCGGTCGCCATCACGCTGTCGGGGCAGAGGATTACGAACGGCCAGTTCGCGTTCGATTATTCCGCCAACGCGGGGCTGAGTTATGTGGTCCAGAATTCCTCGAACCTGGTGAACTGGCTGACGCTGGCCACGAACATGCCGGCCACGAATTCCGCGCATTACACGAACGGTTTCACGACAAATGGCGCGCGGTATTATCGGGTGGGCCGGATGCCGAATCCGTAGGGGGCATTCCGCAGGTGCGGATGGGAATGCGTCGGTTCACGAGGTTGACCAATGCTCTTTCAAAGAAGCTTTGGACCTTGGAAGAAATCGTAAAGTTGATAAACTAACGCGCTCGTGCATCTGTTGATCAACATCTTCCTAAACCCGGTTGAGCTTGCCCTGATGATCGCAACCGCACTTGTCGCCCCGCTCAAGATGCCCCGCCGATGGAGTTGGTATTTCGTTTACACCGGCGCATCAGGAATCGCATGGCTGGCGTTTGCTGTAGTTGCAATGCTCTGGCGGACGGAGCCGGGGATGGGCGTTATTTTGCTCGGATTCCTTTCCTGGACCTTTGGAACACTCGTTTTTATTGCCTCTGGCAGAGCCCGTTCAAAGTAGCCCTTTGGCCCCGATAAGCACTCCCGGCGGCAGAAAGCAACGCTTTCCATATCCATTCCGACTTGCTAGTTAAACGTTGTGGCGAATAAACAGAATTATTTGGCCTGGTTGCAGGTTTCCGTGCTGGGAATCCCGCCGGTGGTGCCGACGGGAATCGCTGTCCAGGGTCAAATCGTCAAGGATGTGAAAGGCGTGAAATGAATGGCACGAATGATACTAACAGCGTAGTCCACGGAAGCGGGACGGCCAGTGACCCATATACATTTAATTTTCATACGTACGCACAAAGTGTTGGCTCTCGCTCGCCCTGGGAATTCCGCGGCGAAGGGTTTTTATTGGGTCTAATTGTCGCAGCGGTTGTTGCGTATCTCGGCAGGAAACGAAAGGCAAATTAGGACGCCACCCGAAACAACAACGATTTGACAAATCGGGGATTTGGGGTAGGGTCTTTGGCGTTGGTTGGAAAAGTGAGCGGTGAGCGGTGAGCGGAAGGAGGAGGCGGCCTCGGAAAGCTGATGGTTGCGAGTTGATAGTCGCAGCAGGAAGAAGAGGCCGGAACAGACAATCCAAGGAATTTGTGATATTTGATTTGCGATTTTTGATCGGCGGGCGGGAGGATCGAGGCCGAGGGCGGACAGGCCAGGTCAGCGGCGCTCTGCCGAGCGCCGCTACGGCGTCCCGCGTCGTCCCGCTTGTCCCGCCTGGTCCCGCGTTGTCCCACCATCGATTTTTTTTGGGAATATGCGGGACGGTCAAACGCGGAATGGAAGACGGAAGGAAGAGACACGAATTACACGAATTGTCACGAAAGGAAGGCTTGATTGAACCATCTGGACGTTACGCAGCCAAGCTTGCAACCAGTATGAAGAAGGGACGAGGTGCGGCGCGCGGGGCGCGGTCAAGGTTGGTCGCACTCAGTCGCACCAGGTCGCACCAGGTCGCACCAAAAAAAAGTAAAAAAAGATGGGCGGCGAGGTGTTTCTCGCGAAGGACGCAAAGGGGAGGAGAATCAGCAGGATAACGGCGGTTACCGGCGCATATCGGCGCATAGTTATTTTTTCGGGCGTTCTTTGAAAATTGAATCGAAATGGGGTGATGGAGGGCTGGAGTGCCGGGTACGAGGCCGGGTAAAGTCACGGGCGGGAATAATCCTGCACGAAGCGATCATCGCAGCCCCGATTCGAGGCCCTCGGGACAAGGCGCGCTGACCGGGCCGGCCGGAGACTTGCGTGATTCCAATTTTCGCTGTCCGTTATAATTGACGGTCAGCCCGGAAAAGCGGAGCCTCTCGGAAAGTGCATTTCACCATCGAGGAACATTTTAATCGCGACCCACTGTGAAACGGAGCCGGAAAGTAAGAGTTTTCCTGATCGGCGGCCTGTCCGCGGGCGCGCTGGCCGGCTGTTCGCCCGGCGGCAAGCCGCCCATCAGCGCGGACAACGTTTACACGAACGATTATTACGTGCCGGGCGTGGGCTATTATCATGCGCCGTTCCGTGCCTGGTATCCTCTGCCGTACAATCATTTTGATCCGGTAAAGCAACAATACTTTTATGGCGGCGAATGGGGGGCGGCGCCGCTCGAAAACATCACCAACATCTCGTCGCCCACGCCGCAGGCGGCCGGCCTGGCGCAATCACTCCGCACGGACATCACCCGCGGCGGCTTTGGCGGCACCGGAGGCGGCGGGTTTTTCTTTGGAGGCGGATGATATGCAACGCCATTCCTGCCAACCGCGAGATGACTGGCGCAAAAAGGTCGAAGGCGTCGGCCTCACGTATCATTCGCACAGTGCGGGGCCGTACTGGGACGAATCCGCGTGCTACGAATTGACGGCACCGGAGGTGGACACGCTGGAAGGCGCGGCCAACACGTTGCATTTTCTGTGCATTGACGCCGCCGAAGCCGTCATCAAAAACAACTGGTGGGCACGGCTCGGCATTCCGCCGGCGGCCATTGGAAGCATCCTTGGCTCCTGGGAACGGGATGACTTCAGCCTGTATGGACGGTTTGACTTAAGCTACGACGGCATCACGCCGCCGAAACTTCTGGAGTACAATGCCGATACGCCGACGGCGCTCGTGGAGGCCGCGGTGGCGCAATGGTTCTGGCTGCAGGACACGCGCCCGGAGGCGGACCAGTTCAATTCCATCCACGAACGGCTGATCGAAGCGTGGAAACGGTGGAAGGGAAAGACAGTTCATTTCAGCGGCGTCAAACAAAATGCCGAGGATGAGATGACGGTGCTTTATCTGCGCGATACCTGCGAGCAGGCCGGCGTTGAAACCAGGCCGTGTTTCATCGAGGACATGGGCTGGGATTCGCGGCTGAAGCGATTTGTGGACCTGGATTTGCGGCAGATTGAATACTGCTTCAAACTTTATCCGTGGGAATGGCTCTGGCACGAACAATTCGGAGCCCACCTCGCGGAGGAGAAGGTCCGGTTCATCGAGCCCGCCTGGAAGATGCTGCTGAGCAACAAGGGACTTTTGCCGGTGCTCTGGGAATTGTTTCCCGGCCACCCGAACCTGCTTCCGGCCTTTAATCTGGCCGGACCGCTGGCGGGATCTTACATCCGGAAGCCGAAGCTCAGCCGGGAGGGCAATAATGTTTCCTGGATTGAAGGCGGCGTGCTGGTCGAGGAAACCGGCGGCGATTACGGCGAGGAGGGGTTCGTTTACCAGGCGCCCGCGGCGCTGCCGGACTTTGGCGGGCAGCATCCCATCTTCGGCGTGTGGATGATTGACCACGACGCGGGAGGGCTTGGCATACGGGAAGACACCAGCCGCATCACCGGCAATTTGAGCAGGTTCGTGCCGCATTTTTTTCAACATCCGGCATGAACTTCAACAATCCAACGCAGATACAACTGGGCGCAACCGGACTTTTTTACGGTCAAAAATATCGCGTCGTCGGCCGCGTGCTGCTGGGGGAGAAGGAAGAGGACATGATTTACGGCTGGAACGAATTTAATTTGGTGACCGATACCGGCGAAGCCGCGACGCTGGTGTTCGAGCAAACCCAACGGGGCCCGGAGTGGCGCTGGTTCACAATGTTTGAGCCCGAGTTCGAGCTGCCCGCCGAGGACGCGGCGACCAAGCGCGTTGGCGATGTGGTGAATCTTGATGGGGTTGACGTCACCGTGACGCTTGTCCAGGAATCCCGGATCTATCTCATTGATGGCCGCGCGCCGGAGGGACAGGTCGTGGGTTCCCGCGCGAATTATTTCAACGCCGAGGCCGGTTCCAAAATGATTGTGGTGAGCTGGACGGGCAAGGAGATGGAATATTACAAGGGCATGACCATCAGCAGCGGCATGGTGGCGGCGGCCTTCAACCTGCAGACCGCGCAATTGCTCAAGTTTAACATGGCGGGTGACGGGGCCTTTTCCGGGACTGGACTCGCGAAGGCGGGGGTGGCCCTCGTTATCGGCGGCGGTATTTTCCTTTGGATACTCGCAAACAGCGTGACGGGTGATGCCGTGCCCGCCGTGGTAAGACATCCCGCTCCGCCGCCACCGCTGGCGGTGGGCAGCGCCGGCAGCCTGGGCGGAACGCACTTCCAGATTGTGGGCCACGCGCAGGTGGAGATTGCGGAAGTCGGCGATTTCGTGGACCGGCACGAATATTACCTTCGGGATGATGACACCAACGCTGCGCTGTTGGTTTGCGGCACCAGTCGCGACGCAAAAGAGTGGATTTTGTTCACCCCGCTGCAGCCAGCCGCTCCGCTCACGCCGCAACAGGCAGGCAACGTCCGCCTTGGGCAAACGGTGAATGTGGACGGCGTGATTGCGCCCGTGGGCGAACTTTTTCGTTCAACGATCCAGCAGGTTGAAGACCCCGGCCAACCTGGACTAAAAGCCGGCGATGTCCGCTACGGTTTCAGCGGGAGCGCGGGCTCCACGACCCTCCTCGTGCGCTGGAACGAACAAGAGATTGACTTCGAAAAAGGAAAACACGTTGATCCTGATGCCGTGACCGCCACCTTCGGGCCGGCCGTGCCCAAATCATCACCCTAAATCACAACTATGAATGACCTGATTGCGGAAACGAAAGCCTTGCTGGTCGCGGGAACGGGCGGCAAGGCCGCCCTGGAGCAGGTGCTCATCGCGGTGCTGGTGCATTTCAAATCGCAGACGGGCACCATCCACCGGCTCGAGACGGAGAAAAATGTTCTGCATCTGGCCGCATACCTCGGTTTGCCGCCGGCGTTGCTGGATGCGGTGAAGGTGATTCCGTCGGGGAAGGGGATTGCCGGGCAGGTGGTTGAACGCGGCGAGCCGGTGACGATCTGCAATATTCAAAAGGACGAAAGCGGCGTCGCCAGGCCCGGCGCGAAACAAACGGGCGTGGGCGGCGCGTTGTGCGTGCCGTTGCGCGCGAATGGAGTCATCGTCGGGACCATCGGCATCGGCACCACTCGGGAATATCAATACACGCCCGAGGAAACCAAATTGCTGGAGGAAGTGGGACGGTTGGTCGGTGATTCGATGAGCAAGCAGGCGCTGTGAGGGCAATGGGGCTGCGCCATCATCTTTGCCAGAGCGTGAGTATCATGCCCGCCATAATGCCCAGGACGGCGAGGAGTTTTTGGCGGTTGTTGCGTTCGCCGAAGAACATCAGCCCGCCGACATAGGCCACGAGCGTGCTGCCGCGGCGCAGGCTGGCGACGAGGGCGATGAGCGCCTTGGGATCGCGCTAGGCGCCGAAATACACAAAATCAGCGAGCAGGAGGGTTATTGAAAGGAACGGAATGCTCCAGCGCCAGTGGAATTCGTTGCGCGTCCACCAGCGCCATTTCCAGCCGGCCGCGAGCGGAAGAAAAAGCAATGCGAGATAAATGGCGAACCACGCCTGCACCGTCGAGGGCGCGAAGCCCATCCGGCCGAGCAGGTATTTGTCGTAGAGGCCGCTCACCGCGCCGAGGACGGTTCCCGCCACGAGCCACCAGATCCATTTGTTCTTATGAAAATGTATGCCTTCGCCGCTGCCGGCCGCGGACAGCAGCATGAACGACCCGAGCGTGGTGATGATGCCGAGCATTTGCAGCACGGTGGGGCGTTCGGCCAAAAGCAGCAGCGCGCCGGCGAGCGTCCACACCGGCCCGGTGGCTCGGAGCGGAGAGGCGATGGAGACGGGCAGATGTTTCACGGCGAAATACGTGCAAAGCCAGGACGCCGCCACGATGAGCGACTTCAAGGCCAGTTGCCCGTGCTGGAAGAGCGTCAAGTGCGGCACGAGCAGCGCGGCGGGCAAAAGGCCTGGTTGCAGCCGTTGCAACCCCAACAACGACAACCAGATGGCGGCGCTGCACAAATTGGCCAGAAACAGCACCGGCAACACGGCATTCTCGCGGACGGCGTGCTTGGTGCAAAGATCGTAACAGCCCAAAAACAGCGCGGAGGCCAAAGTCGCGACAATCCAATTCATCAAGGCCGGACATCTTGCCGGGGTTGCGACGGCAGGCAAGTTGCAATTAACGCAGGAAGGAATTGACGTGCAGGGGTATTTGTCATCTTATTCGCGATTATAAAAAATATATAAATATGCGTAACAGGCCGTCAAAACGGCAGGGTCGCGCGGTGAAAACACGAATTTGAGTGCATGAACGCCGCCGGCAGTCATCGTCCCCGCAACGTGGGTTGGGCCCGGGCGGCGGCGTTTCTCTACGGTGACTGGGGCACGAGCAAGGCGTACGTCATCGGGTTCGCGTTCATGGCGGCGCAGTTCGCGTCGTTCCCTATCATCCTGGCGGTTTGCGCGTTCACGGGGCTGGTCGGCTACAATTACATCATCGTCTGCCGGCATTTTCCTGACGGCGGCGGGGTGTATTCCTCGGCGCGGGAGCAGAGCCGGGTTTTGGCGGTGCTGGGGGCGTTGCTGTTGCTGGCGGACTTCATCGTGACCGCGGCGTTGAGCGGTTGGGACGCGATGATTTACCTGGGCGTGTCCAAGGAGCACGTAAAGCTGGCGACGCTGGCGCTGATTCTCGTGGTTGGTTTCATCAATTACTTCGGCCCGAAGCACAGCGGCAGCATCGCCGTGTCGCTTGCCGCGCCAATGGTGTTGGTCGTGATCCTGATTATTTGCCTGAGCCTCCCGCATCTCACGTTTTCGCACCTGCAACATTCGAGCAACTATTTCAGCGGGCAGAACTGGGTTTCATTCGTGAAGGTCATTCTCGCGTTGAGCGGTGTGGAAGCGGTGGCGAATCTCACGGGCGTGTTGAAACTGGACCGCGGTTCGACGGTCGATGCTCCGAAGGTGGGGCGCACGGCGGCGATGGCGATCTCGCCCGTGGCCATCGAGGTGGTGTTCGGGACGGCGTTGCTGGGCTGGGCGATGCTGTCGCTGCCGACGACCTTCGCGCCGGCCATTGAAAGCCGCCACGAGGACATCTTGAGTTTCCTGGGCGAGCACTACGGGTCGCTGGCCTGGGACGACCATGGCATGCATCTGTTTGGATTGTCGGGCGCGCAATTCGGCACGTGGCTGGGCTGGCTCATCGGCATCGTGGTGGGTTTGCTGCTGCTGAGCGCCGTCAACACGGCCGTGGGCGCGATGATCGGGCTGGGTTACATGCTGGCGCGCGACGGCGAGATGCCGCGCTCGTTCACCAAGCTCAACTCGCAGGGCGTGCCGTGGGCGCCGCTGTGCATCGCGGTGGCGCTGCCGTTCCTGCTGACGGTTTTTACCGCGGACCTGGATTCGCTCGCGGACATGTACGCCATCGGCGTCGTCGGCGCGATTTCGGTGAACCTCGGTTCGTGCTGGTACAACAAAAAACTGGGGCTGGTCTGGTGGGAACGCGCGGTGATGGGGTTCACGTTTGTGGTCCTGTTTGCGGTGGAAATCACGATTGCGCGGACGAAACCGGCGGCGTTGTTTTTTGCGGTGTGCGTGTTGGGCATCGGTTTTTCGCTGCGCGCATACGCGATGAAACGCGCCGGGTTGCGGACCATCACGTTGACGAAGGAACTGGCCGAGGCGGTGTCGCCGGAGTCGTGGGCGAGCCTGCGCATTGACATCACGAGCGAGCAATCCATCCTGGTGGCGGCGCGCGGCATCACGCCGGTGCTGCGGTTTGCGATGGAGGAGGCGAAGTTCCGGCGCGGCGCGCTTTACGTGCTTTACGTGAAGGAACTGGCGGTGAATTTGCCGGCGCGTCTGGACGCTGTGGAACGGCCGCGCTGGCAGGAGGACCGGCGCGCCGCGGAAATCATGTACGGCATGTTGGAAATGGGCCGCGAAAACGGCGTGCAAGTGATGCCGGTGTATTCCGTCAGCGACAATCCCGCGATGGCCATTCTGGATTTATCCGCCACGCTGGGGGTGGATTTGCTCGTGCTCGGCGC
>Ga0181537_10001923_pt1 | contig 18686 bp, 19 predicted proteins | sample PEATcosm2014_Bin_39_FD_119765 | JGI IMG/M metagenome (GOLD analysis project Ga0181537, IMG submission 119765) | Peatland microbial communities from MTU Mesocosm Facility, Houghton, MI, USA - PEATcosm2014_Bin23_10_metaG | ecosystem: Environmental > Terrestrial > Soil > Wetlands > Peat | place... | reverse complement strand
TTCGCGGACAACAAAAAGGCGGAGAACATTGTCATCCTCGACGTGCGGAAATTGTCGTCGGTGACGGACTATTTTATCATCGCATCCGGCACGAGCGAGCCGCACCTGCGCGCCATCGTGGATGAAATCACCAGCCAGCTTCGCGAGGATCATGGCGTGCGCCCGTTGCGCACGGACGGTTCGATCCATGGCGCGTGGGTGGTGATGGATTTCTTTGACGTGATTGTCCACGTCATGCGCGCGGATGTGCGCGAGCGCTACGATCTGGAAAGCCTCTGGGGCGACGCGAAACAGGTGAAGCCGAAAAGAGGCGGGGCCAAATCCAAACCAACCACAAAGTCACCAAGTCATTAAGAATTCATTTTAAATACTTTTGTGGCTTGGTGTCTTTGTGGTTAAGTATTCTTCGCCGGAATTTCATTCGCCGCCTTCACCATTTCGTCCAGCAGCTTTTTGAAATCCTCCAAACCAGTGCTTGGAATGATGATGGTGTCGCGCCGCCCGCCGACGTCCTCGGTGATGCGCAGGAACCGGCCGCGCGGATTTTCCTTGAGCGTGAGGACGAAGGTTTTGCGCTCGATTTGAATCTTCTCGGACTTGAGCGTGTCTTCGTTTGACGGTGGCCGGGGTTGGCCTTGATAAGGCCGCCCACCGAACGGTGAAGGTCTTTCGTTTGAGATCATATCATCGCCTTTCCCGCTGAAGACGCCTGGTTCCGCGCCCATTCCAGCTTTCTTAAGAATTTCGACCGCAACGGCCATTTGTCAACTCCGAAAAATCACAAAATGTTCGCCGCCAATTCCGCCAGTTCGGAGCGCTCGCCCTTCTGCAATTCGATGTGCGCGGCGATGGCCTGGTCGCGGAATTTGCTGACGACGTAATTGAAGCCGTTCGAGGATGAATCCACGTAGGGATTGTCAATCTGATACGGGTCACCGGTGAAGACGATTTTCGTGCCGCTGCCGACGCGCGTGACGATGGTCTTGACCTCCAGCGGCGTCAGGTTTTGCGCCTCGTCAATGACCATGAACTGGTTGGCGATGCTGCGGCCGCGGATGTAGCTCAACGCCTCGACGACGATGCTGCCGGACCGCATGAGGTCGCCGCTGCGGCGGTGGTCGTGGCCCATGTTGAGGTCGCTCAACATTTCCAGCGCGTCGTGAATCGGCTGCATCCACGGCGCGAGCTTCTCCTCGAGCGAGCCGGGCAGAAAACCGAGTTCCTTGCCCATCGAAATGGTCGGGCGGGCCACGACGAGCCGGCGGAATTCGCGGTCGTTCACGACGCGCTTCAATCCGGCGGCCATCGCGAGCAGCGTCTTGCCCGTGCCGGCCTTGCCCATGAGCGTGACCAGCTTGATGCGGTCGTCGAGCAAGGCGTCGAGCGCGAAATGCTGTTCGCGGTTGCGCGGCTTGATGCCCCAGACGCCGTCGCGGCAGTCAATGATGGGAACAAATTTTGTGCCGGTCGCGTCCACCTTGGCAAGCGCGGCCTTCTTGGTGTTCGATTCATCGGTGAGCGTGCAGTATTCGTTCGGAAAATATTTTCCCCCGTCGTCTAGTGCCAGCTCGCTCTTGGCGCGGAACTCGGCGATTTTGGCGGAGCTGACAGCGATTTCCATCATCCCGGTATAAAGGTCGGTGATGAACACCCGGTCGGTCTCGTAATCCTCCGCCTGCAACCCGAGCGCGTCGGCCTTGATCCGCAGGTTGATGTCCTTGCTGACGAGAATCGTCGCATTCTTCGGCTGCGTCTTCTGGATACTGGCCGCGAGCAGCAGAATCCGGTTGTCCACGGTGTTGCCGTTGAAAGCAACTTCGCCGTTGCCGGAATGGCCGTTTTTGTAAAAGGCGATCTTGAGTTTGCCGCCGTTGGGCAGGTCCACGCCCTCGCTCAAGCTGCCGGTGCCACGAAAACCGTCGAGCATCCGCGACACGCTGCGCGCGTTCTGACCCAGATCGTTGGACTCGCGCTTGAAGCGGTCAATCTCCTCGATAACTTCGATGGGAATCAGGACGTGGTTGTCCACGAAGCTCAAAAGGGAGTTGGGATCGTGAAGGAGGACGTTGGTGTCGAGAATGTAATTTTTCACGCGGTAAAGTCGGTGTGTCTGGCGGTTTTCATCCGGCGATGCCATTGCTGAATCTGTTTGTGGCGCTTGGGCAGATGATAATGGCCGGAATAAAGAAAGTTTTCAAGCATCCCGAACAAATCGAAATCCACAAAGCGCGGGCGTTCGTCGAGAATGAACGGCAAATGCGTCAGCATCATTTCAAACGGCAGCAGCCGTTCCTCAAGCTGCTTGAGCCAGGACTTCTGGTCTTTGCGCCACTGGTCAATGCACCCGCGGCCGAATTTCCGCTCCTTGAACCTCAAAAACTGAAGCTGTTCTTTCGCCGGCACATTTTCCATCCAGTAAATGTCGTTGAGCCGGAATGCCGCGCCTTCGATTTCATTCTCGATGTTGCGCCAGAGAATGGACTGCACGTCGCACCATTTGTTCGGGAACAGGCCCAGCTCAAATTCCTCGTCGAGATATTTGGCGATGACCTGCGATTCGTCGCTGACCTCAAAAATCACATTTTTCCCGTCGCGCAAAATCGGCACGCCATAATAACGCTGCTTCGTGAGTTTCCAGACCAGCGAGCGATCCTGATTGGGAATGTTTGTGATTTTGAACGGCGCGCCGGAAAATTCCAAAATCCGCCGCTGCACGATGCAAAACGGGCTCCACGGAAACTGAATCAATTCAATCATGTCAAAATTGACGCTTTGCGAACCACCGCACTTTAGAACTTCCGTGCGGAACTTACAAGCGCAAACCGCTTTACACTGTCACGGTAGAGGACTAGATTCGCCACATGGCTGCCGAATATGATGCAACGGAGTTTGTGGACACCGATTTTCAGGCGCACCAGACGCCCGGCGCGTCCCTCACCGATCCGCTGCGCGCGCCGACCCGCGAGGAAGTGGACCGCAAGGTCGTCGAGGCGCAGCAAAAACTCGCCGAGCTGAAACGCGCGCAGGAGGATTTGGAGCGCGAGCGCGCCACGCTCGAGGAATTGCGACGACGCCAGCTTGAGTTCCAGACCGGCCGTCAGGAAATGATCCGCAACCTCACGCGCGGCCTCGGCCTGCTCGAAGAGGCCGAGTTCAACGCCCGCCGCGACGCCGAGCAAATGGTCAAGACCGTCGGCGATTTCCGCGACGCGCTCCAAAAAATCCAGGCCATCCACGACCAAATCTGGACGAAGGAAAATTTTCAAGTCGAACTGACACGCGCGCTGACCACCATCGAAAACGCTCGCATGGAATGGAATTCCGCGCGTTTCAAGCTGCCCGTGCTAGCTGGCGAAAACGCGCAAAAAGCCGAGGTGGAGCCCGCTCCCGCGCCCGCCGTCTCACCGTTCGCAAATTTGAGCCTCGGTGAACTTTGCAAAATCGGGTTCGCAATGACCTGGCCGCTGCTGTTGGTCGCGCTGGCCGCACTGGGCGTGTTCGTCGCCATCCTGCTGAAGCGTTGAGAATTGAGGCGTATGGCGTTTGCGAAGCGAAAAGCAAAACCGGTTGACCCCATTTCCGACCGCGCGCGCGCCTTGAACGACCAGATTGCCTCGCTCGAATCCGAAATCAAAAAGCTCGATACGCAGATTCAACGCACTACCACGCCACGGTTCCGCTCCACCACCATGCCGCATGGCGCGACCATCACTCGTGCCCACGAACCCGCACCGCCGCCCAAGCCGATCCACGAGCCGGTGTTTGAGGAAGTCAAACCACTGCGGGCGGAAGACGAAACTACAACGCCCGACCAGTTCAACGACCTCGGCGTGCGCAAATACGATTTGCCCGCGCTCGTCAACCGCCTGCGCCGGCAGTTCAGCCGTCCGGAGGCCGGCAATCCACGGCTCGTCACCTATCTCGCTGCCGGCGGCGTGCGCGGCCTGCGTCCGTTGCGCTACGAAAAGCGCGTCGCGCGCAACCGCTTCATCCTGCTGGTCATCGCCTTGCTCGTCGTCCTGCTCGGCATCTTGTCCATTTTTTTGCACAACCATTGAAAGGCGGGATGAATCCGAAAAACAATTTCTTTGAACTGCCCATCCCCACGCGCGACGGCCAGTTTGTGGCCCGCTATTCGGAAAAAGGACTGGCGCAATTGGAATTTCCAAAGGTAGGGTCGGCGCGCTGCGCCGACCGGACGCCGCAGCGCGGCGTCCCTACCAAAATTCGTGCCTGGCATCGCGTGAGTGAAACCGCTTTGAAAAATATTCTGGCTGGAAATGAACCCGAAAATTACCCGCCGCTGGATCTGGCGGGAACGGAATTCCAGAGAAGCGTCTGGAATCAGATGCGGAAAATTTCCCTTGGCAAAACGAAAAGCTACGGCGAAATCGCGCATGCCATTGGCAGGCCGAAGGCCGTCCGCGCCGTGGGCGGCGCGTGCGGTGCGAATCCGGTTCCGGTTCTGATTCCGTGCCATCGCGTTCTGGCCGCAAACAAAAAACTCGGCGGCTTCTCCGGCGGCTTGGATTGGAAACGCAGCTTGCTCTCGCGCGAAGGAATTAAACTCTGAACGTAAAACGCCATCAAATCATCAAATGAATTGCATTAAAGAATTTTAGCCAATTGGGTAAAATCCAGTTCAGACTCATTTTTTGCATTGTTATTGGATCAATTGGATTTTCGATTGTCTGCCTCGCGGGCACAGCCAACTCGAGCAACAAGCATTTCGGTGAATTTTTGTTTTGGTGAAGCAACACCGTTGAAGTCAATGCTTATCTGTATTTCATCCGTGTTAATCTGTGGCTGAAACAAAAAGCCGCCGGATTGCTCCAGCGGCTTTGAATTTCTTGCGAGATTTTAGTTCGTTGCGCGTCCGGTAACACCCTTGGTGCCTTTGGTGATGGCGCGGGCGGGTTCCTTCGGACGCAGGGCGCGGACGGCCGCACCGGCACGCCACATCTCGGAATTGTGGAGCTGATCCAGCTCCTTTTGCAACAGCTTCTGGTAATTCGCGCCGCCGCAGGCGGAAAGCACGCGGGCGCATTCGCGACCGTCCTTGACCCGCGCATACAGGTCCTTGAACACGGGCAGCGTCGCCTTCTTGAACTTGGGTTTCCAATCCAGCGCACCGCGTTGGGCTGTGGCGGAGCAGTTGGAATACATCCAGTCCATCCCGTTCTCGTCCACCAGCCGGATGAGGCTCTGGGTGAGTTCCTCGACGGTTTCGTTGAAGGCTTCGCTGGGCGAGTGGCCGCGGGCGCGAAGCACTTCGTATTGCGCCTCCATGACGCCGGCCAGCGCGCCCATCAAAATGCCGCGTTCGCCGGTGAGGTCACTGAACACCTCGTGCTGGAACGTGGTCGGAAACAGATAACCGGAGCCGACGCCGATGCCCAGCGCCAGGCAGCGCTCGGTGGCGTGACCGGTGTAATCCTGCCCGACGGCGAAGCTGGAATTGATGCCCGCGCCGGTCAGAAAATTGCGCCGGACATTCAGGCCGGAACCCTTCGGTGCCACCATGATCACGTCCACGTTTTTCGGCGGGATGACGCCGGTCTGTTTCTTGTAGGCGATGGAAAAGCCGTGCGAAAAATAAAGCGCGGCACCGGGCTTCAGGTTTTTCTTCACCAACGGCCAGATCTGGCGTTGGGCGGCATCCGAAACCAGCATCTGGATGACCGTGCCCTTCTGCACGGCTTCCTTGATGTCGAACAGCGTCTTGCCGGGCTTCCAGCCGTCGGCTTTGGCGCGGTTCCAGCCCTTGCCGCCGGGGCGGTTGCCGATGATGACTTTGAAACCGTTGTCGCGAAGGTTCAGCGCCTGGGCCGGTCCCTGCACGCCATAGCCGATGATGGCGATGGTTTCGTTCTTGAGCACCTTGCGGGCGCGCGCCATCGGGAATTCCTTCCGCGTGATGACCTTTTCCTTCGTTCCGCCAAAATCAATGATTGCCATAATCTACTCTTTCTTCTCTGGGTGTTGTTTGTGTCGTTAACTCGTCAAATGAACTGTGAATTCTAGCCGTCTTTGCAAGCCAGTCAAACGGAAACACGGCCTTGCTGAAGCCAGAATCCGCACCGGCTTCCGGTTACTTGCGCGGCAAGGCGACCTTGCCCGTGCGCGTGATTTCCTGGACGCCGAATGAATTCATCAGGCCGATGAATTTTTCCACCTTGCTGTCAGCACCGGTGATTTCGATGGTGAGCGTCTTGGGCTGCACGTCCACGATTTTCGCGCGGAAAATGTCCGTGATTTGCATCACCTCGGCGCGCGACTTGGAATCCACCGCGACCTTCACGAGCACCAGCTCGCGATCCACGTATTCGCCCTCCTGGAAATTCTGCACCTTGATGGCGTTCGGCAGCTTGTTGAGCTGCTTGACGATCTGCTCCAGCGTGGCGTCGTCGCCGTGCGTCACGATGGTCATGCGCGAGAGTTTGGGATCGTGCGTCGGGCCGACGTTGAGCGTGTCAATGTTGTAGCCGCGGCCGCTGAATAGCCCGGCCACGCGGGTGAGCACGCCGAATTTGTTTTCAACCAAAACTGAAATAGTATGTCTAGGCATAAGACCGTTTGGAACGGAGGGGAAGACTAACAGCCACTATGATTCCGGTCAAATCTCAAATCAAAAGAACGGATTGTGCTCTTTCTCTTCCGCCACCGTCGTCAACGGGCCGTGGCCGGGACAAATCAAGGTTGCCGCCGGCAACGACAGGATTTGTTCGCGAATTTTTTGCCGCGCCAAGTCCCACGCGCCATTGCCGTTGCCCATCGAGCCGGCGAAAATCGCGTCGCCGACAAATGCGATGAGTGGCGCGTCCTCCTGCCAGTTGCCGACCATGTAGGTCACGCCGTCCTCCGCGTGGCCGGGCGTCTCGCGATGCGTCACGCGCAGTCCGCCGAGATGGACGATTTCCGCCGTTTTGTTGCGCTGGTCCACCGGCGCATTTTTCGAGCCGGAATGCAGGCGCGCCTTCGTCCACGCCTCGCGGATTTTCGGCAGCGCCTCGACGTGATCCCAATGTAAGTGTGTGATGAAAATGTGGCGAAGCTGGAGCTGATTCTCCACGATGCAGTCCAAAATCGGTTTCGCATCCAGCCCGGTGTCGAACAGTGCCGCCTCGCGCTGGACTTCATCCCAGACGAGGTAACAATTCACCGTCAACCCTTCTCCTGCCGAGGTGAACACGCGAATTTCGCGCCACGGGTCCAAATCCTTTTGCGCGGGCAGCCAGCCATTGGCGATAGCTTCGAGTTTTGGTGGATTCAGGCCAATCAAAGATGCGAGCTTGGAGAAATTGATTTTCGCCGCAGCCTTGCCGGATTCTTCAAGCGCGGACAATTCAGTTTCAGAAATGCCAGCCGCGCTTGCCGCAGCAGAGATCGAAACGTTGCTCATCGTTCGCGCCTTGCGGATGATGTTGCCGAGATGGTCTTCGAGATTCACGGGCAAAACGTTAGCCGCGCGACGCGCATTGCCGCAAGCTTTCGCTTCGGATGCACTAGAAGCGGCGAAATTTCCTTGTCTCCGGCGTCATGATGATTAGGCTGTGCGACGCGCTATGGAAGCCAATGTAGCTCAGTGGTAGAGCAACGGTTTCGTAAACCGTCGGTCGCCGGTTCAATCCCGGCCATTGGCTCCATGCCTAACTGTGTGTGCAGTAATGGTTTAGGAGTCAGGGCGTCCAAAACGGACACCAAAACGGACACCAAATCTGGTGCTCCTTGAAAATTCCGGCTTTCGCGTCCACAATCAGAGCATTTCCTCCACGCAATTTTTGTTAATCCCTGAAATTCACAAATTGCACGGCCACTGGAAATTCCCCGGCGCGCACGGCGGCGATGACGGCCTGCAATTCGTCGCGGCTCTTGCTGTTCACGCGCACGGCGTCGCCCTGGATCTGCGTTGTCACCTTGAACTTGCCGTCACGGATGAACCCGGTGATCTGTTTGGCCACCGTCGTCTCGATGCCCTGCTTGATCTTGATGACCTGCCGCGCGTGGCCCAGCGGCGAGATGTCCGGGTCGCATTGCTCGATGCTTTTCATGGAGATGCCGCGCTTGGCGAGCTTGCCGATGACGATTTCGTTGAGCGTGGCGACCTTGAACTCGTTGTCGGCGGTGAGCTTGATCTCGGTTTTCTCCAGCACGATTTCCCATTTGCTCCCCTTGAAATCAAACCGGTTGGCCAGCTCCTTTTTGGCCTGGTTGACGGCGTTCTCGATTTCCATCGAGTTGGCCTGCGAAACAATGTCGAATGAAGGCATAATTGAATTGATGATCTGCGATTCACAATTTACGTTTTTGTTCACGGGCGCAAACCTTAAATCGCGAACGCGCGCCGCCTGCATTTGCGGATTGAACATTAGGGGAATCTTTGCCAGCTTCCGTCGAACCGTCAAATGAGCGAAATCAGATCCAACGCCGACATCGAGCCGTGCCTTTCGGTGGTGATGCCGGTTTTCAACGAGGCGGCCACGGTGGCGGAAGTCATCAAAACCGTGCTGGCGCAGAGGCTGGTGCAGCAGCTCATCATTGTGGACGACGCTTCGAGCGACGACACCTGGAAAAACTTGCAACCCTTGGCCACCGGTGATTCACGGATCAAGCTCATCCGGCATGAGGTCAACAAGGGCAAAGGCGCGGCGTTGCGCACGGGATTTTCGCAGGCCTCGTCGCCCGTCGTCATCATCCAGGACGCCGACCTGGAATACGACCCGTCGGAATATCACCGGCTGCTGGCGCCGATTTTGTCCGGGAAGGCGGACGTGGTGTTCGGTTCGAGGTTTCTGGGCAGTCCAAGCGGCCACCGCGTCTTGTATTACTGGCATTCGGTGGGAAACAAGATTCTCACGACGCTTTCCGACATGGCCACCGGTTTGAACCTGACCGACATGGAAGTTTGCTACAAAACTTTCCGGCGCGAAATCATCCAGAAAATCAAAATTGAAGAGGACCGTTTCGGCTTCGAGCCGGAAATCACGGCCAAAGTCGCCCGGTTGAAAGTGCGGATTTACGAGGTGGCGATTTCATACAACGGACGCACCTATGCCGAGGGCAAGAAAATCGGCTGGCGGGACGGCTTCCACGCATTGTGGTGCATCTTCAAATACAATTTCCTTTGACCGCCCATGCCCGCCGCCATCGCCATCTGGATCTGGTGTTGCGCGTATCTCACTCTTGCCGGCTGGGCGTTGTCCGCGTTGCATGAACTGAACGCGGCGGGTTACATCATTGCGTTGCTGATCGGTTTTGCCGCGCTGCTGGCCTGGCGGAAGAAAACCTCCGAAATTTTTCCGCCGCGGGTTCACTGGCCAAAAATCCGCCGCCGCTTCCGCCGTCCGCTTCCGGCGATATTCCTGCTCGTGGCGGTTTTGATTTTTCTGGGCGGCGCGCTGCATGCGCCGAATAATTATGACGCCCTGACCTACCGGCTGCCGCGCATGTTGAACTGGCTGGCCGCCGGGCGATGGTTCTGGATTCCGACCGTCAACGACCGCCTGAACTATTCCACCACCGCGTGGGAATGGATGGCGATGCCACTGCTGGCGCTGCTGCGTTCCGACCGCAGCCTGTTTTTAATCAATGCGCTCGGTTTTCTGCTGATGCCGGGGCTGCTTTTTTCCATCTTCCGGCAGGCCGGCGCGGCCTGCAAGGTGGCGTGGACGTGGATGTGGATTCTTCCGCTGGCTTATGGTTACGCGACCCAGGCCGGGAGCCTCGGGAATGATTTCACCGGCGCCGTGTTCTGCCTGATGTCCATCCATTGCGGCTTGCGGGCGCGGCATTCGGGACGGGTGTCGGATATCTGGCTGGCCGGGCTGGCCGCCGCGCTGATGACCGGGGTCAAACTGTCCAATCTGCCGCTGTTGCTGCCATGCCTCGTCGCGGTCTGGCCGGCGCTGGCGCAATTGCGAAAAAATCTCGCCGGCAGCATGGCTGTGGCCGGTATTGCGGTGCTGGTTTCAGCCGCCCCGACTGTCGCGTTGAACCAGGCGCACACCGGTTGCTGGAACGGCGACCCGCACAACCTGTCCGGGATTCAGGCGAAGAATCCGGGTGCGGCGTTCCTCGGCAACAGCCTTCTGCTGTTGCAACAATCGCTCATGCCGCCGGTGCTCCCGGCGGCGCAAAAAGCGGGCGTGTGGCTGAACCGGCAATTGCCTGATTCATGGCGTCACCTGCTGGCGGAAGGGTTTCCAAGGTATTCCGGCAATCACCTGAATGAGCTGCCGCAGGAAGAGGCCGCCGCCCTGGGACTTGGCATCACGTTGCTCCTGTTGGCGGCCATCGCCGCGGCGGTTTGTGGATTGGGCCGGGCCGGTTCAAACCGGGGCATGATGACCGCGATGTCTCCCGTCGGTCTGGCGGCATGGGTGTCGGCGCTTTTTTTCATGCTCAAGATGGGCTCGGAAGCCGACGCCAGATTGATGCTGCCGTATTACTCGCTGGCCATCATTCCCATCCTGTTGCTTCCGGCGCAGAACCGCCTTTTGCAATTCCGCGCGTGGAGGATTTTAATCATACTGGCGGCCTTGAGCGTCCTGCCGGCCTTGGTTCTGTCCCCGGCGCGTCCGTTGTGGCCAGCGCAAAAGATTTCGGAGCGGCTGGCGCGGCAACATCCCGACAACCCGGCGCTGCAACGGCTGGCGGCGGTATATTCCGCCTACGCCCTCCGCAATGACGCGCTGGCCCCATTGCGCGCCAGATTGCCCGACAGCGCGCGGAACATCGGATTTGTGGCGGGCCTGGACGACTCGGATTATTCCCTCTGGCGCCCTTTCGGGTGGCGAAAGGTTGAATCTTTGCGGGATGACAGCCATCCATCGGTTCAGCTTCCAGGCGATGTCGAATGGATTGTAGTCAAACAGGCGGTCTGGCCGGAGGCTTGCCCGGTTCCCCTGGAAACATGGGCCGCTGAAAACCAGGCCAAAATCGTGCTGACAATTCCCATCGTCGAACTTGTGTCGTCGGGGCCGGAAACCTGGTGCCTGCTGCACGTTGAAAAAAATTGACGCCGCAAAACCCACGCTCGCCAAAGGCCGGGGCGATTGGATAAAATTTGTCCGTGGCCGATTCCGTGGAATTAAGCATTGTCATCCCCTGCCTGAACGAGGCGGAGACGATTGCCCGCTGCATCGAATCCGCGCGGCTCGGCATCCAGCGCGCCGGCGCGCGCGGTGAAATCATCGTCGCCGACAACGGCAGCACCGATGGTTCGCCGGCCATCGCCGCAAAGCTCGGCGCGCGCGTCGTGCCGGTGAGGGAAAAAGGCTACGGCAGCGCGCTGCGCGGCGGCATCCGGGCCGCGTCCGGCGAATGGATTCTCATGGGCGACGCCGACGACAGCTACGATTTTTCCGAGGCGGACCGGTTCGTCAAAAAATTCCAGGAAGGTTTTGAACTCGTCATGGGCTGCCGCCTGCCCATCGGCGGCGGGAAAATCCTGCCCGGCGCGATGCCGTGGAAAAACCGCTGGCTCGGCAATCCTGTCCTCTCGTTCATCGGCCGGCTTTTTTTCAAATGCCCCGCGCACGATTTTCACTGCGGCCTGCGCGGGTTCACCAGGACGGCGTTTGAAAAAATGGATTTGCAGACCACCGGCATGGAGTTCGCGTCGGAGATGGTCATCAAATCCACCTTCAAGCGGTTGAAAATCACGGAGGTGCCCGTCACGCTGCGCCCGGACGGACGGTCGCGCCCGCCGCACTTGAAGCCGTGGCGCGACGGCTGGCGGCATCTGCGGTTCATGCTGCTCTTTTCCCCGCGCTGGCTTTTTTTTGCGCCGGGGGTTTTTCTCTCGCTGCTCGGAATCATCCTGGGCGGCGTGCTTTCGGTTCAAAACCTGGTCATCGGCGGAATCAATTTGAATGTCGGGACGCTGATGATGGCGTGCATGGCCGTCGTCGTCGGCTTCCAACTCGTCGTCTTCGCGTTCTTCACCAAGGTGTTTGCCATCGCCGAGGGGCTTTTGCCCGACGACCCCAAATTCTCCCGCGTCTTCCGGTTTTTTAATCTGGAAAAGGGCATTCTGCTCGGTCTCGCCGTGCTGCTGGCGGGTGTTCTTTTGTTTCTGCGCGCCGTCTGGATCTGGCGGCTGCACAATTACGGCACGCTCGACTACGAACAAAACCTGCGGCATCTGATTCCCGCCGCCACGCTCATCGTCCTGGGCGTCCAGGCCGTTTTTTCCAGTTTCTTCATGAGCGCGCTCGGCCTGAAAACCTCGACGCGCAAACCGCCGGAGCCGCCGCAACATTGACAGCGCAGGCATTCACGCAAAAAGCGGCGGCAAAAACCGTCCGGGTTGCACCATTCGACCTTGATGGAAGGCCCAATCCCGGTAGCATGACCCGAAGATTAACCGAGCCATGAACCGCCTTGTCATCGAAGCCGGGAAAACCGAGCGCGCCTACTGGTCCGACCTGTGGCGGTATCGCGAACTGTTCTTTTTCCTTTCGTGGCGCGACATTCTGGTTCGTTACAAGCAGACGGTCATCGGGGTGTTATGGGCGGTAATCCGCCCCGTCCTGACCACGATTGTTTTTGTCTTCGTGTTTGGCAAGCTGGCCAAAATGCCGTCGGGTGGCGTCCCGTATCCGGTGCTGGTGTATGCCGCGATGCTGCCGTGGCAGTTTTTCTCCTCCGCGCTGTCCGAGGCCAGCAACAGCCTTGTCGCCAGCGCCAACATGTTGAGCAAAATTTATTTCCCGCGCCTCATCATCCCGGCCAGCGCCGTGATTGTATGCTTCGTGGATTTTCTCATCTCCGCCGCCATTCTAGCCGTGCTCATGGCGTGGTATCATGTGATGCCCGGCTGGCGGCTGGCTGCGCTGCCCTTGTTCACCCTGCTGGGGCTGGGCGTGGCCCTGGGCGCCAGCCTCTGGCTGGCGGCGCTGAATGTCAAATATCGCGACTTCCGCTATGTGATTCCCTTCATTGTCCAGTTCGGGCTTTACCTTTCGCCGGTCGGTTTCACCAGCGAGGTGGTCATGCAAAGGCTGTTTGAGATCAAATCCGGTGAAATCCTCTATGCGTTCTATCTTCTGAATCCCATGGTCGGCGTGATTGACGGCTTCCGCTGGGCGATTGAAGGGCAGGCCGCCGCCTCCCTGAACTGGAGCGGCATTTTGATTCCCGTGCTGGTGGCGGTGGTGATGCTTGTCTCCGGTTTGCGCTATTTTCGATCCACGGAAAAAACGTTTGCAGACATTATTTGAAACCTGGCGGCTGAAACCTGAAACTTGAAGGCATAAAATGGAGCAGAGAAAACCGGAATTGAAACAGCGGACCAGGAATTTTGCCGGAGGTGTTGTGCGTTTTTACACCGCGCTGCCATTGCGCCGGACTGAAGTGGCGGTGCTGGGGAAACAGTTGCTGCGGTCAGGAACCTCCGTCGCGGCGAATTATCGTGAAGCGTCCCGGGCGCGCAGCGCGGATGAATTCATTGCCAAAATCGAATTGTGTTCGCAGGAGGCCGATGAGACGCAGCTGTGGCTTGAACTGCTGCGGGATGACTGCGGTCTTAAACACCAGGAACTGGACGTTTTGTGGACGGAAGCCGACGAATTGATCGCCATTTTCGTCACAATGTCAAAGAATACCAAAGCGCGGAAGCTCAAACCTGAAAACTGAAGATTTGAAACTGGACAACAAACAACTGGAGTTTGCGGCCATGCGTTATGTAAACAGCATGGCCAGCCTGCTTTTCAGTTTCCGGTTTCAGTCTTCAGATACTTGGTTTCAAGTCTCTTGTTTCCGGTTTCCGATTTCTGATTTATGAGCGGCGTTGCCATCAAAATCGAGGGTCTGGGCAAAAAATACATCCTCCGCCACCAGGCCGGCGGACGCTCGCGCTACGTGGCGCTGCGCGACGTGCTCGCCGACGGGTTCAAGGGACTGCTGGATCGAAAATCGAAAATCGAAAATCGAAAATCGGTTGAGGAGTTCTGGGCGCTCGACGGCGTTTCGTTCGAAGTCAAACAGGGCGAGGCGGTGGGCATCATCGGGCGCAACGGCGCGGGCAAGTCCACCCTGCTCAAGCTCTTGAGCCGCATCACCGAGCCAAGCCGTGGCCGCATTGAGATTGAAGGCCGCGTGTCCAGCCTGCTGGAGGTCGGCACCGGGTTCCATCCCGAACTCACCGGGCGGGAAAACATCTTCCTGAACGGCGCGATCATGGGAATGCACCGGGCGGAGATCAGGAAGAAATTCGACGAGATTGTGGCCTTTGCCGAGGTGGAGAAATTCCTGGACACGCCGGTGAAACATTTTTCCAGCGGCATGTATATGCGGCTGGCCTTTGCCGTGGCCGCGCATCTGGAACCGGAGATTCTGGTGGTGGACGAAGTGCTGGCCGTGGGCGATGCGCAGTTCCAGAAGAAATGCCTGGGCAAGATGCAGGACGTTGCCGCAAAGGAGGGACGGACGGTCCTGTTCGTGAGCCATAACATGGCCGCCGTTCGCAGTCTTTGTTCAAGGTGCTTTTTGCTGGCTGGCGGCAAAATTGCCATGTCCGGGAATGTTGAAGACTGCATCAGCCACTATTTGCTCTCGTCCCATGAAGACATGCCGGCCAAAATTGACACCGCCGGCCTGCAAAGAAGACACGAGGATCACAATGCAAAATCCCTGCGAATCACCAGCATCAAGCTTGGAGAAAACGACCGGGCGATTTGTTTCACGGGCGAGCCGTTGGCCATACACGTGGAGTTTGAGGTGCTGGAACCGCTGGAAGACGTGATTTTAGGATACGCCGTGCATTCCAGCGAAGACATCCGGATTTTTGAAAGCAGAAGTGTTGACTCATATCGCCCCATCGCGCAGCTTTTGCCCGGCAAATATTTTTTGAGGACTGAATTGCCAGGCAATCCGCTCAACAGCGGACTTTACCTGCTGCACATCGGGGCGCGCTGTGCGTCGAAAGGATTGGATTATCTGCCGCGGATAATGACCTTTCGGGTGGAAATGAGGGAACAACTTGAATCTTTGTGGTTTGACGAGTGTCTTGGCATGGTCAGAGTTAAATCACGCTGGGACAGTCCCAAGAACATTTAGCGAACCTAAAATCATATTACACATGAAGCAAAACAAAGTTTGCATCGTATTGACCACAATTAATTCAGGCGATGTCCTTGATGGATACTGCAAGCAGGCTGAAGTGGAGGGCGCCCGCGCCCGCCTGCAAATAATTGTCATTCCCGACCGGAAAACACCGGAACAAATTTACAAGAAGTGCGCCCAGGTCAGGGCGGACGGTTTTGACATTAAATGCCCGACGCTTGAGGAACAGGGAAGTTATCTAAAAAAGCTCGGCGCTTTTTCCACGTTGGTTCCGTATAATTCAGACAACAGGCGGAACATTGGCTATCTCATGGCGTTGGAATCGGGTGACAAGATTTTGCTGTCCATTGACGACGACAATTACTGCATCGGGGAAACCTACAAGACTTCAAGCATTGTATGCGAGGACATGGTCACGCTCCCGGCAATCCACAGCAGCAACGGCTGGTTCAACTTTTGCGAAATGCTGGATATCGAACCCGCCTGCCGGTTTTATCCACGGGGGTTTCCATATCATAAAAGGCATGAAGACCCGAAAGTGACTTTCACCGAGGAGTCGGGGCTTGTCCGGATGAATGTTGGGCTGTGGTTGCAAGAGCCGGACCTGGACGCAATCGCATGGCTGGCTGCGCCGGTTCGGGCCAGGGGATTCAAGGGGGAGTCGTTCCTTTTGGGAAATGACACCTGGGGGCCAATCAACACCCAAAACACCGCGTTGCACCGGGACTTGATCGTTTCCTATTACTTCGTTCGAATGGGCTATCCTCTGGCCGGAATGCCGATTGACCGGTATGGTGATATTTTCAGCGGCTATCTTTCCCAGGCGTGCGTCCGCCACATGGGGCATAGAATACGTGTCGGAACTCCCGTGGCGGACCACAGGAGAAATTCCCACAATTATCTCCGGGATTTGACGGGGGAACTGGCCTGCATCCTGACTTTGGAACCCTTCACTGAGTGGTTGCACGATTATAAATTACAAGGCGGCACTTATTCGGAAACCTATTTATCGCTGGCCGATGCGATTGATCACCAGGTTCAACACTTCTCCGGCCAGATTTGGACAGACGCAACGCGTGGATATTTTCACCAGATGACTTATTGCATGCGCCAGTGGGTGAAGGCGTGCAGCATCGTGAGTTAGGTTAAAAAAGGAGAAACAAAATGCCTCCCTATATCAGCTTCATCGTTGCCGCCCGGAATGACAATTACGGCGGCAAATTCCTTCAACGGTTGCAGTTGTTTTTGAATGTCCTGTTCACTTTCTGGCAAAAACACCGGCTCAACGCCGAATTGATCATTGTCGAGTGGAACCCGCCGGAGGACAAACAACGGTTATATGAAGCTGTGGATTGGTCCAAATGTCCGGACACGGGCGCCGTCCGGTTGATAACGGTTCCCAAACACATCCACGACCAGTTGCCAAATTCCAGGCGCATGCCGATGTTTGAATACTTTGCCAAGAACGCTGGAATCCGGCGGGCAAATGGCGAGTTTGTCCTGATATTGAACCCGGATTTGCTGTTAAGCGAGGAACTTGTCGCTTATCTGGCCTCGCAGAAATTGTCCAGAAGCCGGTTCTACAGGATTGATCGCTACAATTATTTTGGCATTTTACCTCCCTGGGTTCCGCCAAAACTTGCTCTATTGTTTGCGAAGTGCCGCACCATCACTTTGTGCGACACACGGATCAGTAAAAGAATGCGATTGTTCGGAATCCTGACCGGCAAATGGCCCAGCGTTTATTCAGGCTGGTGGAAATGCAGGAAGCCGACGGAAGAACCGGTGATTCCATTGGTTGACAACGGGGAATGGTCGCCATCCGGCGTCTATACTTGCAACTCAGGGGATTTTCTTTTGGCCGCCAGGGACGCATGGTTTCAAATCCGGGGCTACCCGGAAAACCCCGAAACATTCACGCATTTGGACAGCTATGGCTGTAGTCAGCTCAGGTCAATAAAATTGGAACAGGCCCTTTTTTTGCCGCCCTGCATGATCCTTCACGCCGCACATACGGGAGATGTAATCGGCAAACGTCCGGCGATCACCCTCGAGAAGCTTTACATTGATTTGGAAAAAATGCGGGACGGGCAGCTTGATCCGGTGTTCAATGACACAAACTGGGGGCAGGCCAAACATGATTTGGAAGAAGTAACAGTAAATGGCAAAATCAGGCCTTGATAGGCGGGCTTGTGAACGAGAATTGGATCACCGGTTTGCGTCCGGGGCGCGTTCCATGCCGGCCATGACCTGACAGGGCAAAAATTCCCGGCGGTTGATTGCGTAATACCGAACCATGAACGCATTGCATAAAATCTGGTTTCTCTTTCATGTGCTGCTCCTTCGCCTGCGGCGCTGGAAGCGGGTGGTTGTCCTTGAACGCACCAGTGGACTGGGGGACGTGCTGTGCTGCATCCCGGTTTATCGGGCGTTGAAACAGAAATTCCCGGGCCATTTGATTCTTTTTGCCACGGCCAGACCCCTCGCCGGTCTGTTGAGGCATTGTCCTGAAGTGGACGCCGTTTATGGCATTCCGCCCGGCGTGGAAATTCCCAGGGAAAAGGCCGCCTGGCTGGTGGACCGCCATTATGAGCCGCACGCCACCGACGAGCATGGGAGGACCGGCCAAAAGCTTCATCTTTCCCATGTCTTCCTCAAGGATTGCGATCTGCCGGCGGAGGACTGGCAGCCGCGCATTTCAATTTCAGAAAAGGACCGGCACGCCGTTGCGGAAGAATTCGGTTTCCGGCCGGGCGAAACCGTCATCGCCATCCACACGGGCCGGACTTGGCCGGTGAAGGAATTGCCGGAAGAGCGCTGGCAGGAAATTGTGGACGGGCTGCAGAAGAAATGGCCCTGCCGCATCCTGCATTTTTGCTCGCCGGCCCGGGATGGAACACCGGCCTACAAACTTCGGGGCGTCCATGTGATGGACCCTGATTTGCCACTGATGACGATGGCCGCCATTCTTTCCCAGTGCCGCCTGTTGGTCGGAATTGATTCGGGGCTGCTGCATCTGGCGGGCGCGGTCGGAACGCCGGTCGCCGGCGTTTTTGGCCCGACCAATCCGCGCTATTTTCTTCCGCTCAACCCGCTGGCCCAGGGAGTTTTCAAAACCGTGCCCTGCTCCTTCTGCCATCATGAAACACCCATCAAGCACTGGCAGACCGGCTGCCCTTATGACGTCCGCTGCATGAAGGAAATCACCACCGCCCAGGTTGTGGAGGCGGCGGAAGACCTGATTGTGTCAGCTTCAACTGCAACCAGCCGAATGTGACGGCTGATTTGCGCAATTTGGAAAATTAGGAAAATGTCGTGCGAAGGAAGCGAAGAAAGCAGCTCCGCCAATTTGCCGTGTCAGAAAATCATTTCCTGACATCATAATTTCATTTTCTATGCCAGGAATTGCGTAAAGTTGAACAACAAGCCCGTCTGGTGGAGACGCACGGGGCGGAACTCAAGGCGGAATGCGACAGATGGGTTTTCCAATGCCAGGCCTTTGCCAGTCGGCCAGCAACCAATGTCCGTCGGCCAGCAACCAATGTCCGTCGGCCAGCAACCAATGTCCGTCGGCCAGCAACCAATGTCCGTCAGCCAGCAACCACTGTCCGTCAGCCAGC
>Ga0181537_10001920_pt1 | contig 18701 bp, 12 predicted proteins | sample PEATcosm2014_Bin_39_FD_119765 | JGI IMG/M metagenome (GOLD analysis project Ga0181537, IMG submission 119765) | Peatland microbial communities from MTU Mesocosm Facility, Houghton, MI, USA - PEATcosm2014_Bin23_10_metaG | ecosystem: Environmental > Terrestrial > Soil > Wetlands > Peat | place... | reverse complement strand
TGCGCGTCACTTCGGCCGTTCCCCGGCCTGGCACAAGCAGTCTCGGGATGAATTTCTCTTCCCGATCCTGTTGGCATTCATTCATCGGCAAGTCTATGACCTCTCCGATGGCTCTTAACATGCCCTCCGTTCACTCAACCTCATCTGCGGGTCGAGCCTACGCTGCCCGCATCGCACGCTCCAGCCTCAATAATTGACCTGTTTGTGCAGAAACACCGCGCTGCCTGGCACCTGCGAATCACGCCGCTCATAACGCGCTAAAGGGCATCCGGCCGTCCCGCTGCGCGCTGACTTACGCCGGATGGGTCGCTTACCTCCATGTAAGTTCCGTTGCGAGTAGCCGGCTCCAAGTATCCTCGTCTGCAGTATGAAAATGGGTTGTAGCTCTTTGGATGACTCTGGTTTGGTCGACCGGAGGTGTGGTGTTGTGGGGTGTTTTTGTAGTGATAGAGTTTCTTGGCTTGCCTATATATAACGATAACTTTTTCTTATCATGACTCTTGGCGGGTAATATTATTAGTTTCAGTAAGATAGAAACAAATGTCCCCGCTCGGTGCAATGACGGGAGGCGATCTAGCCGCAGATCAATATGGCTCGGAAATCATTCACGTTCGTGAACGTCGGCCCCGTGATGACTTGGTCGCCCAGCGCCGCGAAATAAGGGTGTGCATTGTTCTCGGCCAGGTGGACGGCGCTATCGATGTGCAGGCCCGCGGCGCGGGTCAAAGTGCTCGGGTCAATCACGGCACCCGCAACCTCCGACTGACCATCCACGCCGTCCGTGTCAGCCGCCAGCGCATACGTTCCTGGCAGCCCCCGCAACTGCAACGCGAGCGCGAGGAGGAATTCCACGTTCCGTCCGCCTTGCCCATGACCTCGTACGGTGACGGTGGTCTCGCCGCCCGAGAGCAGCACGCACGGCGCCGGGAGCGGCTGCTGGTAGTGCACCACCTGGCGCGCCAGCGCTGCCATGAACTTTGCCGCTTCGCGCGCCTCGCCCTCCAAACTGTCCGACAGGATCAGCGGGGTCACGCCCGCCTCGCGTGCAACCAGGGCTGCTGCCTCGAGCGAGCGCTGCGGTGTGGCAATCACGTGAAATTCGTGGCCGTTGAATCTGGGATCCCCGGGCTTGGGCGTTTCGAGCGCCGCGCGGCGCAAGTGCTCCACCACGCTGGCAGGACCGTCGATGCCATACTTGTCGAGAACTCCCAGCGCGTCCGCAAACGTTGTGGGGTCGGCAATGGTAGGACCCGAGGCGATGACGCCCGGATCATCGCCCGGTACATCCGAAATGATGAGGCTGACAACACGCGCCGGGGCCGCGCTGGCCGCAAGCCAGCCGCCTTTGATCGCCGACAGGTGTTTGCGCACGCAGTTCATTTCCGCGATGTTGGCGCCTGATCGCAGCAGCCGTTGATTGATCTGCTGCTTGTCCTCAAGCGTCAATCCGCTGGCGGGCAGCGAGAGCAGTGCGGACCCGCCACCTGAGATTAAAGCCACCACAAGATCGTCCGCACTCAGGGACTGGACCAGGGCAAGCATGCGCCCGGCGGCCTCGCAGCCGGCCGCATCGGGCACCGGGTGTGCGGCTTCCACGATCTCGATCCGGCGGCACGGCACCGCGTAGCCGTAGCGCGTGACCACCAACCCTGCAAGCGGCGCATCCCACTGGCGTTCAAACGCAGCGGCCATCGCTGCCGATGCCTTGCCCGCACCGACCACGAGCGTACGGCCCTTCGGCCGTGCCGGCAGCCACCGGGGTATCAGTGCGGCCGGATCCGCGGCGGACACGGCCGCCTGAAACAAGCGGCGCAGCAGTTGCCGCTCAGAGCCCGGCGCCAAAGGCGGAGCAGGGTTCACGCCAGAGCCGCCTGGGGCGCAGGAGCCGAGCGCTGCTCGTATTCGGCAATAACCTGGGCACCGAGCAACAGCAGGATGGCCGCGACATCAAAGCTGGTCAGCACCACGATCGCCGTGGTCAGCGAGCCGTATACGACGCTCACCGTCGAGAGGGTATGGAAGTACCAGATCAGCACGAGGCGCATGATTTCCCACAACAGCGCCGCGGCGCTGGCGCCGATCAGCGCGTGACGCCACGCGGGGCGGCGCACGGGCATGACCACATAGATCGAGGTGAGCACCACGATTTCTGCAGCAAGCCCCAGCGCGGACAACAACGCGCCTGACAGTCCCTGCAGCGACCAGCTGTGTCCCAGAAAATGCAGACTCTGGGCGCCGATCGCTTCGAGCGATCCTGTGATCAGAGTCATCAACAGGAGTCCCAGCCCGAGCACCAGAATATAGAGGTAGGGGATGATGGCGGAGACCATGAAATGCCGGCGGCGCACCGCAATCCGGTGCAGGAAGATCACCGATAGTGCCCTTTCAAGAACCGTAAAAGCCTGCGAGCTGAAGTACACCAGCGAGCCCGAAAGGACCCAGCCGATCGCGCTGTGATGCTCGGAGAAACGCGCCAGCTCATCGAGCAGCAGCGCGGACTGCCCAGGGACAATCCGCTCCAGATTCGCGCCCAGTGTCGCCAGCAGATGCTGCCGATCAATAATTCTGGACAGGACCCACAGGATCAGGATCAACAGCGGCACAATCGAGAGCAACAGGTAGTAGGCCAGCGCCGCAGCCAGCAGCAGGCCTTGGTTGGCGCGGAACGCGCGCAAAACCTGCAGCGTAAAGGCGACCGGGGTCGTCAGAAATACGGGCAGCACTGCAGAAGCGCTCGGCATCAGGGGCGATGAGCGGCGGAGCGCCGCGGCGCGGTATCGTGGAATCGGTTCATCCGCTATCCTCTGATTTCGCCCGCCGATCCTAAGGGAGATCCCCGCGAATCGCACGCGTGAACCGTGAATCGGCCGATCAGCATGAGATCTCGGCCTGCATGTGACGCCGCTACCTTCCCGTGCAGGGCGCTCGAGCTCTGATCGAAGCCACGCTGATCGCGTCGGGGTGTCCGCCGTGTCCCGGACGGACAACGGCCGCAATTGTTAGTGTAGCCACGCTTCGCCGCGTCGCGGACCGAATCGCACTACAATGAGCCCGCGAGTGCACGGCGAGCGCTGGAGCTATATTCAGGTGAGTGCGCAACTACTGATAGACAGCGGCGTTGTCAGGCGACCACTTCAATCGCTGCTGTTCGCCTCAGTGGCAAGTCTGGTGTGCCTGCCGCTGCCAGTGAGAGCCGCTACGGACGCAGGAGAATCCCCTGACGATCTGTCAGTCATTGTGGTATCGGCCACCCGTACTGCCGAGCGTAGTCTCGACTTACCGGTTGCCATCGACCGGGTCGATCGGCAGCAAATCCAGCAGGGGCAGCTTGAAGAGAACCTATCCGAATCCCTGAGCGCGGTGCCCGGGGCGTCGGTCGAGATGCGTCAGAACTACGCCCAGGATCTGCAGATCTCGGTGCGCGGATTCGGCGCGCGCTCGAGCTTCGGGGTCCGCGGCGTGCGCCTGTATGCCGATGGCATTCCCGGAACGATGCCTGACGGACAGGGACAGTTCTCCCAGTTCGATCTGGGGTCGGCAGATCACATTGAGCTCCTGCGCGGACCGTTCTCCGCCCTGTACGGCAATTCCTCAGGCGGCGTGATCAGTCTCTACAGCGAAGAGGGTCCAGCGGGGAGTGCCGTGACCGCGACCGCCGCGTGGGGCGACTATGACCAGCATCGCTACGCGCTCAAGGCAGCCGGGACCGCCGCCGAGCTGAATTACCTCGTCGACGTGGTGCACTTTGATACCGACGGCTACCGCGATCACAGCGCCGCGGAACGCAACAACTTCAATTCCAAGCTGCGCCTTGATCTGCCCGACGGTGCACAGCTCACCCTCATAGCGAACATGGTGGAGACACCGTTCGTCGAGGACCCGCTCGGTCTCACCAAGGCGCAGCTGGCGGCCGATCCCCGTCAGGCAGGCACCAATGCGATAACCTACGACACACGCAAGGATCTGAGCCAGGAGCAGGTGGGGCTGATTTATCAGCACGAGCTGCTGGCGGATCTCGACCTGACCGCCACGCTCTATGGCGGACACCGCTCGACGATCCAGTTCCAGGCGATTCCCGCAAGCACCGAAACGAACGCGCTCAACCCCGGTGGTGTCATTGACCTGGGTCGGGGCTTTGGCGGTGCTGACGTGCATGCCAGCAACGCGCTGACTGTCGCGGGCAGGCCGCTATTGTTGACTGCCGGCGTCAGTTACGATGATCTGGATGAGGCACGCAAAGGGTTCCTGAATTTCCTAGGCGCCGTTGACGGCGTTGAGGGTGCGCTGCGGCGCGATCAAAGCAATCGCGTTTTTGACATGGACGAGTATCTGCAGGCGCAGTGGGATCCGGCTACGCGCTGGCGGCTGATTGCCGGCGTTCGCCACAGCCTGGTCGATGTCAGCTCCGATGATCATCTGGCCGCACCGGGCAGTTACCCCATCAGCGCCGCGCACTTCGAGGCCACCGATCCGGTCGCGGGCGTGACCTTTCACGCACTGCCGGACCTGTCGCTCTATGCCGCTTACGGCCGGGGCTTCGAGACCCCGACGCTCAATGACCTGGCCTATCGCTCCGTGAACGGTGATCCACCGGGGCTCAATATTGGATTGAAGGCGGCACGCAGCGACAACTACGAGGTTGGGCTCAAGACGAGCGGCACGCACCTGAGCGCCGACCTGTCCGGATTCTTTATCGACACCCATGACGAGCTGGCAGTCGAGCAGAGCCTCTACGGACGTGCCGTCGATCAGAACATTCCAGAAACGCAACGACGCGGCGCCGAAGTGGGACTGACGGGGCTCTGGGGCCCGCTCTTTACGACGCGAGTCGCCTATACGTGGATACGGGCCGAGGTGGCGCAGCCTTATCAAACCTGCGCCACGCCACCGTGTATGAATGCGGGCGCTGACAAAACCGTTGCCGCTGGATCTCGACTGCCGGCGGTCCCGGAGAATGCCCTCTACGGCGCTGTGACGTGGAATCCGCACCGCTGGGGCTTCACCACGACGCTCGAAGCCATCGGCCGGGCCCAGATCTATGCCAATGATATCAACACAGCCGCCGCGTCCGGCTACTGGGTGGAGAATTTCAAAGCCGGCCTCAGCCAATCGCAGCCACAGTGGTCACTAAGCGAGTACCTGCGGCTCGATAATCTCGCCAACCGTCGCTACGTCGGTTCAGTCATCGTCAATGAAAGCAATGGCCGGTACTTCGAGCCTGAGCCCGGCCGCAGCGTGTATCTGATGCTTACGGTGACCTATCGCTGAGAATCCCCGCCGTGCCCGCGCCTTGTAGTACTGGCGCTAAGCGGGCGTCTGGAGCGGTTCAGGTTTCAGGTACCCCGGAAAGCGGCCTTGTGGATCGTAGCGATGCCGCAACTTTTCCAGACGCTTTGAGGCTTCGGCAGACAGATATCTGGCCGGATGATGCAGAAGGTTTTCATCATTCATCTGTGCGCCGATCGAGATCGCATCCAGATTGCGCATGGCCTGCACGGCCCACGCCTCGCAGCGCGCATCATCGGCCGGATCGTAGTACACGGCGTTGCTTGAGAGGTAGATGTCGGCCTGCACGGAATAAGCCATGTCAGGGAGCTTTCGCACCGGACCCCATACCTGCATAAAGACGTAGGAGGCCGGCGTCGGGAAGTTCGTGAACAGCCGCCGCATGAGCGGCAGCAGTGCCGCGGTTGAGGCATTGCTCCAGATGTTATCGACCGCAAAGCGTGCGCCAGTTGGGTTCGAATCGGTCGGCGGCTCCACATCCAGCGGCACAATGATGTCACGCAGCCAGCTGCTCTTGGCGCGTGCAACCGCGGGGCAGGAATCCAGGATAGCTAGCGCCGCACTGACTTCCGCGTCGCTGTTGCCCAGGCAGTTGCCAATCATCGTCAGTGCCAGCTCGCCATCCTTTTGCCGTCCGATCAGCACCACTTCCAGGATCGGGGGGAAACCGGCCATGACATCGCGCACCCAGCCAACGACGTTCTCGAGCTCCTCGGCGCCAAAGATGAAGCCGTGGCTTCGCATCACCTGCGGCCGCGGGTGCAGGCGAACATAGTAGCGTGTCGCAGCACCGAAGAACCCGGGACCGGAACCGCGGGCCGCCCACAGATAGTCGCTGTTTTCACTCTCGCTGGCGTGGATCAGATCCCCGCGCGCATCCACCAGGTCAAGTGCCACCAGGTTCTCGCAGCCGAGGCCAAACACGCGCGAGTTCCACCCATGTCCACCGCACATCGCGAAGCCTCCCATGCCGACGTTGACGCCGTGCGCCGAAGGCGTGAACAGCTGGTACTGATCGCGCAGCTGCTTGTTGAGCACGTTGCCGTAGGTTGATGGGCTGATGCGGGCAATCATCGCCTCGGGATCCACCTCCAGCTGCTTCAAGCGGGCAAGGTTAATCTGCACGGCATTGTCGCGGGTATGGGATGCGGACCAGCTGTGGCCGCCGGAGCGCGTGCTGACCTGCCAGCCCCGCTCAGCCGCGAGCTTCACCGCGGCAATCACATCACCATCGCTCTCGGCCAGGACAATGGCCTTGGGGAAGCGGTCGGGCTTGCGCGCGTTCCAGGAGGCGGCCTGCCGCAGTGCCTCGTAGCGCGCTTCACCGCGAAACGTGATGCGCCCTGCCAGCGGATCGGTAGCCGTGACTTGGTCCGTGGCGGCGGTCCCGGCCCGGGCCAGGTTTTGCCCGGCGCCCGTCGCTGCCAGCGCACCGGCGCTCGCGAGTGTGTCGAGGAATTCGCGGCGTGTCACCATGATTTGCCCCCGGTACGGCCCAACGTTCTTGTCGTGGGTGTTGAAACTCCCGGCCGCTTCACGGATATTACCACCGTGAAGAATAAATTAGCGTTGGTGTGGCTGGCCGTTTCTTTCGGTTCAATGGCGCTGGAATCCGCGCCAGCACAATCGCCCACCGCAGCCCGCGGCGCGCTCCTGTTTCAGACGTGCACGGCCTGTCACAACGTGCTCGGTGATGGTGTCGGCCCAGACCTGAGCGGAATCTACGGTCAAAGGGCGGCACGCAATCCCAGGTTCGACTACTCCGAGGCCTTGCGTACCAGCGATCTGGTCTGGGACGAGGCCACGTTGCGCGCATTCATTCGTGATCCGCAGGCTCTTGTCAAAGGGACCAAGATGGCCTTCCCCGGTTATCCGGATGAGGCTGACATCGAAGCCGTACTCGCCTATCTGAAAAGCTACCGGTAAATAAGCCGCTCACCGCGCCGCGCGTGCCAGTGGACGCCTGACGAGTCGGTTAGCGCAGCGTTTGGGCGTTCTGCTACCCTCGAATTGCCCGGGCTCCGGGGGCCCCGGACAGCGGCAGTTTGTTTCGGGCGGATTCAGTGCGCGGAGTTCACCAGCGGCATGCGCAGGCGCAAGACCCGGTCAATCAATCAGCAGCGGACAGAACCTCAGGCGGGCATCAGGGTCAGTGCGGCGGCGGCCGTGTCTTTACAGAGCCAGATCCGCCAGCAGGTCATCGAGCACATCCTCGCCGGCCAGTTCCCGCCCGGACAGCGCCTGCCCTCCTCACGCAAGTTGTCGCTGCAACTTGGCGTCGCGCGCAATACGGTGCTGCTCGCCTACCAGGGGCTGATTGAGCAAGGACACCTTATTGCGCGGGCGCGCAGCGGGCTCTACCTCAATGAATCCCTCGCGAAGGGTCCGAATGCGGAGGTCCGTATTGGCGGACCGGTCCGGCCAGCCGCCCGTGCCGACTGGTCAAGACACCTGCGCAATGCTGGCGCCCAGCTGTCGCGCCAGCAGTATCCGTCCAACTGGCAGGGCTATGCCTATCCGTTCATCGAAGGCTGTTTCGATCGCAGCCTGTTTCCGGGTCTGGAATGGCGGCATGCCAGCCGCGCGGCGCTGACGCCGCGACAGATCGAGCGCTGGAGTACCGATAGCGAGGAGGCCGATGACCCGCAGCTGATTCACGAGATCCGCACCAAGCTGCTACCGCGGCGTGGCATCAGCGCCAGCGCGGACGAAATCATGGTGACTGCAGGCGCGGAACAGGCCTTGCACCTGGCCACCGAACTGCTGGTCAAGCGCGGCACGTCGGTTGCGGTCGAGGAACCGGGCCACGTGGCAATGCGGGAGCTCGTGAAGCAGCATCGTGGCAAACTCCTGTTGCAGGCTGTCGATGATTCGGGATTGATTGTCAGCAGCGCGCTGGATCGCAGCGAGGTGGTCTACGTGACGCCAAGCCACCAGCGACCCACGGCAGTGACGCTCTCGCTCGAGCGACGCACGGCGCTGCTCGATAAGGCGCGCGAGCGCGAATTTGTGATCCTTGAGGATGATGTCGACAGCGCCATCAATTATCTTGAGAACGCGCCGCCCGCCTTGCGTGCCCTGCCCGGCGGCGAGCGGGTCGTTTACATGAGCGACTTCTCGCGAATTCTCGCGCCCGCGGTCCGTTTGGGCTATCTGGTCGCTGATCCTGAATTGATTGCCGCTGCCCGTCGCCTGCGCACGCTCTACAGCCGCCATCCCCCGCTGATCAGCCAGCGAATCCTTGCGCTGCTGCTCGCCTCGGGTGATTACGATGTCGCGATGCTGCGTCTGGCACGCCTGTTCCGCGAACGCCTGATGGCATTGCGCGACGCCCTGAATCACTACCTGCAGCGGTTCATCGCGATTGCACCGGCGCGGGGAGGGACGACCTACTGGGTGCGCGGTCCGAAGGGCATCGATGCGACGGATCTGGCCCGCCTCGCGGCGCAGCGCGGCATTCTGATCGAGCCGGTGGCACCGTACTTCGCGCGCACCAACCGGCATCGAAACCTGTTCCGGCTGGGCATCACCGGTGTGCCACTCGAGCGTATCCGATCCGGGGTAGCCGAACTCGCCGAACTGCTGCGTGGCATGGACCGCAAGACCCAGCGCGCCGCCCGGGTCAAAAGCCACCGCTGGCTCGATGGCGAAGCGCTGCGACGGCAAATGAGCGGCGCCTCGATCCTGTGCAAGACGATCTATGGGCATCCTTGCACCATTGAGCTGCGGGAAAACGGCCGCATGGTAGGCCGGGCTGGGTACGCCGACGAGGATCGCGATGAGGGTCGGTGGTGGATCGACGGTGATCGCTGGTTCCGTCAATGGCGCCACTGGAGCTACGCCGAACCCACCGGGTTCTTCATCCGCGTGCAGGGCGAGCACATTCAGTGGTTCAACGAGCGCCACCAGCTGGTCGACGCCGCCATCTTTGCGCCGGCAGGGCGTAAGAGCTAGCCACCGCGAAACGCCCCCGCGCCGGAGCGGTTCCCGCCTCCGGCGGAGCCACAGCTTCCTTTGGTCCCTCATCTGGACCCATAAGATCTCTAAACTGGACCTATCGCATTGCAACGCACGGGCGCATGGTATCGCCAGCCACGCGAGGGTGAGGCATGCGTCATTTCAAGGTTGCGGGCCTGCAACTGCCGACGTTGGGTGAAGACAACCTGCCGCAGATCGCGAGCGAGGTCGCCTCTGCCAAGAGCCGTTTTCCGTGGATTGACATGGTGGTACTGCCTGAACTGTGTGCCTACGGTCCGCGGGTCCGGCACGCCGAGGCGCCCGGCGGTCCGGCCGAGCAAGCTTTCTGTCGGCTCGCGCGCGAGCAGGCGCTGTGGCTGATTCCCGGTTCGCTATTCAAGTCCGAGGGCTCGCAGGTCTACAACACCTCGCTGGTCATCAATCCGGCCGGCGAGGTCGTGGCGCGCTATCGCAAAATCTACCCCTTTCGCCCCTATGAGCAGGGCGTCAGCGCCGGCGAAGCGTTTTGCGTGTTCACAGTGCCCCAGGTCGGACGCTTCGGTGTCTGCATCTGCTATGACCTGTGGTTTCCCGAGATCACCCGCACGCTGGCCTGGATGGGCGCCGAAGTCGTGCTGTGCCCGACACTGACCAACACCATCGATCGGGATGTCGAGGTGGCGATGGCCCGTGCCACCGCCGCCAGCAACCAGTGCTACTTCATCAGCATCAATGCCGCGAGTCCCAGTGGCATGGGTCGGTCGGTCGCCTGCGGCCCAGGGGGCGAGATCCTGCACGAAGCCGCTACCACACAGGAGCTCATTGCACTCGATCTGGATCTGGATAAGGTCGATTACACGCGCCGGCACGGCTGGCACGGACTGGGCCAGGTGCTCAAGAGTTTCCGTGATACACCGGTTGTCTATCCGCCCTATCAGAGCGGAGCACAGTCAGCGGCCCTGGCGAGCCTGGGTCCGCTCGCCAAGATGACACACCATGAAGCTCAGGCCGCGGCACCGGGGAGCCAACGTAAGACTGAGTGATTAAGTACGAGCGGGGATAACTGCGAGGAGTCTTGGGGAGAACTTCGATGAAGAGCACTACACGCGAGCACCAATTGTTAGCGCAGGCGGTCGGCCTGATTTTGGGCACGAGTGGGCTGGCCGTGGGACTGGTCTCCGCGGCACAGGCGCAGACCGCGCTGCAGCCCATCAATAAGCCCGCTGGCGGCGCTGACCTGGAAGAAGTCATCGTGACCGCGCAGCGACGCAAAGAGAACATTCTCGATGTGCCGTACAACATCAGCGCGGTGAGTGGGGCGCAGATCGATGATAACCATGTGCTGGACATCGCCGAGCTGATGCGCAGCGTCCCCGGCGTGTCGGTCGTGGATCGTGGCGACCGCAACTCGAGTGTGATTGATGGCATCCGCATCCGCGGCCTGAATGTCGACAGTTCGGCGCTTGGCGATTACGCCGTATCGGCAGCCTCCACAGTATCGACCTACGTCAACGACACGCCGCTGTTCGCCAACTTTCTGCTGACCGATATCAGCCGGGTTGAAGTGCTCGAAGGGCCCCAGGGTACTCTGTATGGGTCAGGCGCCCTGGGTGGTACGGTACGCTATATTCTCAACGAACCCGAGCTCGGCAAGTTTAGCGGCAACGTGAGTGGTTCGATCTCACGCGTATCGACATCGGGCAGCGATGGCTTCTCGGGCACCGGCACGTTCAATTTTCCACTTGGAGATACGCTTGCCCTGCGCGTCACGGGCACGCACAACAACTATCCGGGCGATACCGATTACACCAATCTCTACAAGCTGGGCGCCAACGGCGCGCCACTGGCGCCGGACGGAATCCTGTCTCCAGAGGCCAGTTACACCTCAGTTAAGGATGCGGACTACGCGCACCAGAACTACGCGCGCGCCGCCTTGCTGTGGAAACCCAACAGCGCCTTTGATGCTACGTTCAGCTACACCGATCAATCGGATCACTTTGGCGGCCGGCGCGGCACCTCGATAGGCGTGAACCCGCTGACCGGCCGGGACTACCAGCCAGAACAACTGGGCGCTGCGATCCTGGAGCCTGCGGATCGTCATGTGTATCTGGATGCACTGGAGCTTAACTTCGACCTCGGTTTTGCGACCCTGACTTCCAGCACATCCAAGTACAACGAGGCCGGCAATATCACCAGCGACAACACCGGCTTTTATGCGCAGAACGGCTGGTGGGCGGCGTTCTACTACAACTATCCGCGGCCGATGGAAACCGCGATCAGGACCTACGGCGACGAAGCCTTCATCGAGGAAGTGCGCTTGGTCTCTGCGACCAGAGGACCCTTCGACTACACCGTGGGGGCGTATTACCAGAACCAGAATACCTACTCTACCCAGGCGAGCGAGATGGCTGGCTTCAAGGCTTGGTACGACCTGGCCTATCCCGCTTACGCCTCTGATGTGCTGAGCGATCAGGACTATCTGTATCGCCAGTCCGAATACTTCCGCGAGGAGGCGCTCTATGGGGAATTGACCTGGCATGCCAGCAAGACGGTAGAAATCACCGGCGGCGCGCGCGTGTTCAAGGACACCGACAATGTGCTGGTCCACTCTGAAACCGGTCTGTTTTCTTTTTACCACGAGATCCAGGATTCGGCCGGCACGCAAAGCGCGAATCGCGCCATCTTCAAGCTCAACGGCGCCTGGCATTTCGCGCCCACCGAGCAGTTTTATGCGACCGTGGCTCAGGGCTACCGTCGCGGGGGCACCAACGGCGTGCCGAACACCGGCAATTTCGCCGAGAGCCCGGCATGGGATACCTACAAACCGGACACGGATATCGACTACGAACTGGGCGTCAAGGGCGAGTCCGGCGGTATAACGTTCAACGCGGACGTCTTCTATATCGACTGGAACAATCCCCAGATCAACACGGCGACGACCAACTGGGGCTTCTTCGCGGTCCAGAATGGCAAGGCCGCCGCGACCCAGGGGTTCGAGCTGCAGCTCGGGGGGCATTTCACCGATCTGTGGCGCTACAACTTGGGCTACACCTACACCAACGCCCACCTGAGCGAAGTCGCTGAGGCGGCCGATGAGGCCTATACCATCAACGCCCAGGGCGCCCGTCTGCCCGGCGCGCCGGTGCATCAGATGAATGTCAGCACCGACTACACAATCCCGCTGCGGCAGGCCAAGATCAATCTGCACGCCGATGGCTACTACCAGTCCTCGACGGAGGACACGCTGTTTTCGAACGCGGTTTTCAAGAACGGGGTGGGGCCCGCGTTCGGCGTGTCTGGGCCATGTCCGGCGGGCTCGTCGCCGAGCACCTGCGTGTCCTACTATGGGGAGCCGAAATTCTACTATCCAATGGGTGGATTCTGGATCTGGAATGCCAATGCCTCCTATCGGATGCAATCCTGGGACACCACGCTGTGGATGAAGAATATTGGCAACGTGACCGGCATTACTGGCGCCTACACGCCCGCGTACATGGGCGGGTCGCCACAACAGAACTTCTTCGGCAACAGCTCCAAGGCTTTGACGACGCTGCCGCGCACGATCGGCCTGACGGTGAGCTATCGATTCTGAGCCCCGCATGACGGCGTTCCCGATCATGAGCCCGCCGGTCTCGAAGGATCCCGTGGAGGCGCTGCTAGATAGGATCGAAGCGCTACTGCGCGGTGGGCAGCTGAAGGAGGCCGAGCAGGGCAGTCGCGCCTTCATGACTCAGCATCCGGGCCGTTACGAGGGCTACGTGCTGCTCGGACGAGCGCTTCAGAAACAGGGACGACTGCGTGCGGCGCTCGAGGCAGCGCTCGCAGGCCGCGAGCGCGCCCCGACACATCCAGCCGCAGAGCTGCTGCGCATCGAGTGTCTCTTGCAGCTCGGAGAGCTCGCGCCGGGACTGGAGGCTTTGGACCTGCTGAGGGATCGCGCCCAAGGCCATTCCCGCCTGTTGCAGGATGTCGCGCAGCTCTACTCGCACGTCAACCGACATGCAGAGGCCGAAGTCTGCTATGCCCAGGCGGCAGCGCTGACCCCGGATGATCCGGCGACCCTCTACAACTGGTCTACCGCGCTGACCGGGCTCGGTAAGCTCGATGCCGCCGAGCACTGTCTGGATCGAGTAATTGCCCTGGCACCCGGGGACTCCGATGCCTACTACAATCGCTCGACGCTGCGCCGGCAGACGCGAGAGCGCAATCACGTCGCGGAACTCGAAGCGCGACTGCACACGCCCGGTCTCGCGCGGCTCACGCAGGTTCCCGTGGGCTACGCCCTCGCCAAAGAACTCGAGGATCTGGGCGAGTATTCCCAGGCCTTTGCCGCGCTCCGCGGTGCCGCGGATGCACGCCGGCAATCTCTAAGTTACCAGGTCGAGACCGATGTGCAGGGGATGGCCGACATTTGCCGCGGCTTCGACGCGCAATACTTCATCCGCCCGGGTGCCGGGCACGCCGACAGCCGGCCGGTATTCATCATCGGATTGCCGCGCAGTGGCACTACACTCATTGACCGGATCCTGAGCAGTCACAGCGCGATCGAGAGCCGCGGCGAATCGAGCGACCTTGGCGCCACGGTCATGCGTCTGGCAAGCCCCGCACGCAACAAGCGTGAATTGATTGAACATGCGGCCCAGCTGGATGCAGCCCTTATCGGCCGTGAGTACTGTGCGCGCCTGCCGCACAGCGCGCGGGCGCACCTCATTGACAAGACGCCGGTGAACTTCCTGTATACCGGCCTGATCGCCAAAGGATTGCCAGGTGCGCGCATCATCCACGTGCGCCGGCACCCGATGGATGTGTGCTACGCCATGTACAAGACACTGTTTCGTATGGCGTACCCCTTTTCGTATTCACTCGATGATCTCGCCCGCTACTACCTTGCCTACCGGGGGCTGATGGAGCACTGGCGCACACTGCTCGGCCCGCGACTGATCGAGGTCGATTACGAGGATATGGTGGCGCACCAGGAAGCCACGACACGGCGGCTGCTCGAGCAGTGCGAGTGGCCCTGGGAGTCGTCGTGTCTGTCGTTTCACAAGAACGAGACCCCCTCGCTGACGGCCAGCGCCGCCCAGGTCCGGCAGCCGATCTACAGCTCTTCGGTCGGGCTGTGGCACCACTACGAGCAGGAACTCGAGCCGCTGTCGATCCGGCTGCGCAACGCCGGTATCGCAATCGACTGATGTCGCAGCACCGCGCCGCCCTGGTTTGTTTGCTGGCGCTCGCTGTGCTGGTCAACCTGTGGACACCCGCCGACGCGACGCAACTTTTCGCTGCGGACTTTCAGGATGGCAAGACGACCGGCTGGACGGCGGTGGGCACGGGCGATGTGCGTCTGAGCACTTACAACGGGAATGTCTCGATGCAGCTCCGTACCGGCGCCGTGGCATTCACGAGCTTCTCGGCCCACGGGTATCGCCAGGTCGTGGTGACGCTCGCCTTTGCCGGTGAGCACCTGGGAGTGAACGGTGCCTGCATCGCTGATCTGTCGGTCGACGCGGGTCATACCTGGGTCGAGGCGGCGCGATTGAATGCCGGTGAGGACGATGGCATGACGCTGCATCGCAATGGTGCCCGGATCGCGGCCGCCACGGATGCCAAGCAGGTCCTGCTGCGGGTCCGCAATGTCGGGCTCGATCCTGCAGCCCGGTGCTGGGCAGACGACGTGCTGGTGGAGGCGACCCCGATGTTGCCGGCAGATCGCGCCATGGCAGGTGCTGATGTCCGCACTGCCTTAACGGCCAGCGCGCTGCAGGATGCAATCGCGGATGGTCCGTGGCCGATGACGGCCTTTACACCACCGGAGGACGGGCAGTTACCGCAACAGCGCTTTGAGGGTCGCTTACAGCTGCTGCGCGAGCAGCCCGGCAGCACATTCAGGGTGCGGCGCGATTCCCGCGGCCTCGCCACGGCCGATCATGCCGCTGTGACGCACCTGCCGCCCTTCGATTTTGAATTTATCCAGAGCGGCAAAGTGCTGATTCCGGTGCAGCGTGGCGCCGTACGCTCCGATCATCGGGAGTGGGAATACATTCTGGAGCCAGGGCGCGTCTGGCAGGAGGCTGCCGATGGCGCCTACCAGCGCGTCAGCCTGCCCTTTACGCTGGAGGAGCGTAACGCCAACTGCATGCACAACGGCGTGCTCACCTTTCTCTTCCGCGCCGACGGCGCGGTCACGGATGTCGCCTACGAGATTGCGAAGGAAACCTGCGCCTACTTCCAGTTTGATGCCTGGGGCTATTTCGCCACCCGCTATATCCCCGGCCCGGTGACGGATCGCGAGGCGGTGCTGGCGCAGTACCAGGAGGAGGGCGCACACCATCTGCCCACCCGGCCGATGGCGGCCCTGGCTGCAGATCATCCGGGCGCGGATCCCAACCGCTTCGGCTCGCCCAGCGAGGTGCCGGCCGATTCGATGACGATGTACGGAGTGACGCTCGAGGGTGTGAATTACGTGGGCGGCTGCGAGACGCGCTTTGGTCCCTATCCGTATTGCGATGCACTCGACCTGCCCTCGTACTCGCTCGCCAAATCGCTGGTCGGTGCGCTCTTGAGCCTGCGCATGGCGATGCTCTATCCTGATGTACTGAACTCGCGCATCAGCCGCTTCGTGCCAGAGTGCACGCCCAGCGCTCACTGGGATCAGGTGACCTTCAGGGAAGCCCTGGACATGGCCACCGGGCATTTTACCTCGCGTGCGTTTGAAGCCGATGAGGATGGCGCGGACTTTCAGATTTTTCAGCGCTTCGAGGATCACGCAGGGCGCATTGATTTTGCCTGTACGCATTATCCCCAGAAGGCCGCGCCAGGCACCGTATGGGTGTATCACACCACCGACAGCTATCTGCTGGGAACGGCGCTCAACGCCTACTACCGCAGCCAGCAGGGTTCCGGCGTCGATCTGTTCACGGATCTCTGGCTGCCTCAGTTCTGGCTCCCACTGCATCTGAGCCCGGCCGTCGCGATCACACGCCGGACGCGCGATGCGGCCGCCCAACCTTTCACCGGGTATGGCCTGACGCTGCTTCGGGAGGATGTTGCGAAACTCGCGGACTTTATCAACGCGGATCGTGGTCGCGTGGCAGGTGAACAGAAACTCGAGCCACAACTGCTCGGGGAAGCCATGCAGCGAGACCCAGCGCACCCGGGACTCGTGGCTGAGAAAGACACCCGCTACCAGCACGGATTCTGGGCCTGGAATGCCCAGGCCACGCTCGGTTGCCATGACCCGACCTGGATCCCGTTCCTGTCAGGCTACGGTGGCATCACGGTGGCCCTGATACCCAATGGCATGAACTACTACTATTTCAGTGACGGCGGCGTGTTCAGCTGGGCGCGTGCTGTGGCCGAAGCCAATCGCATCCGGCCGTTCTGCCAGCCGACGCACTAGAGGTCCCGCAATGATCGAATTCACGCGAGTGGACGCATGACCGACACCACCCGCGCGCGCGACACTCCACGCATCGTCCTGTATTTCGCGCCGCTGACGTTGCTGATCTATCTGGTGGCCCCGGAATACCTGCTCGATATCCCCACCAGCTACATGCTGAAGAACCAGCTGCACGCCAGCGCGCCGCAGATCTCGATGTTCCGGCTGCTGACCGCGGTACCGGTGTACCTGGCATTTGTCTTCGGCCTGGTGCGCGATCGCTGGAACCCCTTCGGACTGCGCGATCGCGGACTCATGCTGCTGTTTGCACCGCTCACGGCACTGATCTATGGCTGGATGGCGTTCGGCCACGTCAGTTACACCGGCCTGCTGCTCGGCATGAGCGTGGCCATGCTCGCCTTCCGCCTGGTGGTGGCGGCGTACCAGGGATTGATTGCGCTGGTTGCGCAGGAAGCACTGATGACCGGGCGCCTGAGCACGCTGTGGAACACGGCTTCTTACCTGCCCATCGCACTGGCCGTGTACGCCGCCGGGTTCGTCTCCGAGCACATGACGGTGCGGGAAACCTTTCTGGCAGCTGCGGCATTGACACTGCTGGTGGCCGTGTTCGGGCTTTGGAAGCCTCCGGCCGTGTTCAACCACACCTATGATCTGCCCCAGGCACGCGCCTCGGGCCTCCTTGACGATCTCAAGCGGCTGCTGCGGCATCGGGCGATCTATCCGGCGGTGCTAATCAATTTTCTGTGGTATTTCACGCCGGGCATTGGCACACCCATGCAGTTCTACATGACCAATCACCTGCACACGAGCGATGCATTGTTTGCCGATTATATGAGCCTCTATACCGTGTCGTTCGTGCCGACCATCTTGCTATACGGGTTCTTGTGCACGCGCATCAGGCAACGCACGCTGCTGTGGTGCTCGGCGCTGATCGGCGTACCGCAGATGCTGCCTTTGCTGTTTGCGCATACCGGACAATCCGCGCTGCTGATGGCGGTGCCGATGGGCATGATGGGCGGCATGGCCAATGCCGCCTTCTACGATCTGGCGATACGCTCCTGCCCGTCGGGGCTGCAGGGGACTTTCATGATGCTGATCGTCGCGCTGATGGCGCTGGCCTTCCGTGGCAGCGATCTGCTGGGCTCGTGGATTTATGCCAGCAGTCCGGCGCACGGCTTCCAGTACTGCGTCATCGCCATTGTCAGTGTCTACGCGCTGATTCTGCCGATCATCGCTCTGGTCCCTAAGCACGTGACCGCCACCACCGATGGCCAGGCGAGCGCGCCAGCCTGAACGGCCGTGCACGCAGCGCCCGGCCTAGCGGCCCAGCATCGCCAGCAGCTGCCGGTAGGCCGAGGGGTCCGTCAGCGCGACATAGGCCAGGCCGGTCAGGGCACCGAAGATATGCGCATCGTGGTTGATGTAACCGCGTGCCTGTCTTGATTGATAGTAGCTGTAGATGAGATAGCCGACCGCGAACAGGGGCGCCGGAATCGGCACTGGTATCAGCATGACGTACATGCTCATCCCCGGGAAATAAACCACCGCAGCAAACAGCACCGCCAGCACGGCGCCTGAGGCGCCCAGTGAAGCGTAGTCAGGTTCATTGCGGTGCTTGTAATAGGTCCCCAGGTTGGCCAGCAGCATCCCGATCAGGTACAGCGCCAGAAAGTTCAACGTGCCGATGCGTCGCTCCAGTGCAAAGGCGAAGAAGCAGAAGCTGATCATGTTGAGGGCGAGGTGACCGAAATTCGCATGCATGAAGCCGCTGGTGAGCAGCCGCCCGTACTCGGACTTTCTCACCAGCCAGTAGGGTCGGAGCATCGTCTGCCCAATGAGCGCCGGCGTGACATACAGCCCGAGCAGGCTGACCATTACAGTCGCCACCAGAATCAGCCAGGAACCGATCGCGAGGCTCAGGTCCATCGTGCTCTCAGGTAGTAATTCAACGGTTCAGACTCTACCGTGGCGCGGCAGATCGATGCCAGCGGTGTGGCGCCGGCCCGTGGCGTGGCTTAAGGCCGGTACCTGCCGGTCCTTGCAAATTGGATTACGCTCG
>Ga0181537_10001919_pt1 | contig 18702 bp, 18 predicted proteins | sample PEATcosm2014_Bin_39_FD_119765 | JGI IMG/M metagenome (GOLD analysis project Ga0181537, IMG submission 119765) | Peatland microbial communities from MTU Mesocosm Facility, Houghton, MI, USA - PEATcosm2014_Bin23_10_metaG | ecosystem: Environmental > Terrestrial > Soil > Wetlands > Peat | place... | reverse complement strand
TTGAAAATCTGCCACTCACGGATGTGCACCCACAACACCCAGTCGTTGAGCGCCTGAAAACTGGGCCGCTGGCCCTTGGTCTTCGCAGACCGCAGTGCCTCAACCGCAAAGTGCGCCCCGCAGCCGATAAGAATGAGCACATAGTTGGTGATAAGCATTCGAAGGTCGCTCAAATTGAACGGCCAGTCCTTAAGCCATTTTCCCGCGAACGCGAGCGCAAAGGGAAACGCAAACCCTCCGAGCAACCACCCAAGCAAGTGCACCGAGCTCATCACCTGATCGCTGCGCTTCACAACAACCTTGAATATGATGCCCTGCTCGGCATCCACTACTCCGCCTTGAATGACCACCGACTCCTGTGCGATTTCTTCGATCAACCTTTCCCGAAGATCCGGATTCTTTGGAAAGTCGTTGCCGAATTCAAATTCGATGTCAAGCGGTTGTCCCACTCGCAGGTTATGCATGGCATCGTTGATATGCGGCGAAAGAGTCAGCGATTCACAGTGGAAAACAATTCGATCGAGCGCATCTCCGATGTCTTTGAAGCGCAGGTCGCGATCGGTTGTCGTCCCCAGTGCGATTCCATAAGATTCCGTGATCTGAGCCCAGATCAGGTCAATCGACGTCACGATGTCCGCGGCCCACTCAAACTCAGTCACATCTTCGGCAAACAGCGCATCGATTGAATTCAATTGCGCCGCGACCTTCTCGTTGACCTCGCCGAAGAGCTCTTCGTTGAGCGATGTGATAAGAAAAGCTGGCCGTGTCGCCTCCGGCATCGACGCGGCTTTCTGCCGGGTATCGGCAATGCGCCCTTGCAAGTATTGGCAGGCTGCGCGAACGCTTCGCAGGTAGCCAAACATCCAGCGGTCATTCTTCGTTCGGGTAGATTGTCCCGATTGCTTTTCGTGCTCTGACATATCTACCCAATACAGGCCAGTTAATGAGGTGTCAAATAAATAATCACCGCCTAAGTCGTTGAGGAAGATCGTCCATCCGGAGCTCGATCCTATCGCAGGCTTGCAGCCGGTGGGCTGAACTCAGTCAAATCCTTCCAGACGTTTCTTGGAAGCTGCAACGCGGCCGCCGCAACGTTCTCTTCTAGATGCTCGACCGAAGATGTGCCGGGAATCGGCAGGATCATGGGCGAGCGCTCGAGCAGCCAAGCGAGCGCCACCTGCAGCGGCGTTGCGCCGAGCGTCTGGGCAGCGCTCTCAAGCGTTTCGTGAGCCTGGCGGTTTTGGCCCAGCGGAGCCCAGGGAATGAATGCAATGCCCTGCGTGGTGCAATGATCCAGCAGGTAATCCCATTCGCGATCCGCAAAGCTGTAGCGGTTTTGTACCGAAACGATGGGAACGATTTTGCGCGCGCGCTCCAGGTGTTCCAGTGTCACGTTTGAGAGCGCTACGTTGCGGATCTTGCCCTCCTCGCGCAGTCGGGCCAGCGTCTCCATCGACGCGTCAAACGAAACTGCAGGATCGGGAATGTGAAGCTGATATACATCAATGCGGTCGAGGCGGAGGCGCTTGAGACTGCCTGCCACAGCCTCTTCAAGATGTTTGGGGCTCGCATTGTGAATCCACTGGCCAGGCCCAACACGCTCCCATCCGCCCTTGGTCGCAATCACCAGCCCGTCGGGGTACGGCGCCAGCGCTTCGGCGATGAGTTCCTCCGAAACATACGGCCCATAAGAGTCTGCAGTGTCGATAAAGTTCACACCCAGCTCAACGGCTCGGCGCAGCGTGGCGATAGCGGCTTTATGATCAGCCGGCGGTCCCCAGATCCCCTTGCCAGTGATCCGCATGGCGCCGTAGCCGAGACGGTTCACAGTGAGGTCGCCCAGTCGAATGCTTCCCGCGACAGCCGCGGATACGGTCTGTGATTGTTGACTCATGTTCAATTTCTCCTCATCACTAGGATGAAGGAAGCGGCGCAGACGATGCAATCGCAAGATAGCGCCGCCAAAGAATAGCAACTCCTGCGGTGTTTGAGTGTCATCAGGAATGTGAAACCTTGCGATTGAAATCATCGTCAGTGTGAATGGAGCTACAGTTAGGGGAAAACAAAATGAAACGGGTCGCGGCAGCAGTTGCGGCGTTTGTCTTGTGGGCGGCTGGCTTGGGAGTGACCGCAGAATGCCAGGAGGCGAGTAGAATCTCCCTGCCGGCAGGAACAAAAATTGGTCTGGCCGTCACTGCTCCGGTCTGGGTAAGGACCACAAAAGCAGGAGATCCACTTTATGCGATCGTTGATTTCCCCGTCGCCGTCGCCGGGCGCGTTGCTATTCCAGCTGGCACCTACGTGCAGGGCACGATCAAAGCCGTCACCGACCCCACACGTAAATCTGGACGTGCAGAAGTAGACGCCCTCTTTACCAAGATTATTTTCGCCAACGGCTACACCATTGCTCTTTCCAACTCTGACGCTTCGGTCGTGGTCGCCGCGCCCGTCGCACCCGATGGCTCGGCGTCCAACCTGCCCTCCGCCGTTGAGACTGCGGCGAAACTTACTATCAAAGTCACGATCGTAAACGACCTGCTGCTCGACAATGGCACACAATTTGAAATGACGCTGGCCACGTCTTTGACGCTCGATGCGGACCAGGTGGCCAGCGCACTCCCACTATCGCGAGGCCCAGTGCCCGGAAGCTTCAAGTCCGCCACTCTGTGCAGGCCGACCGAGGGTTCGCCCGGAACGCCCGGCACGTCTGATACCGTAATTCCCGGCTCCCCTGGAACGCCCGACATCACGATTCCCGGCGGCCCCGGAATGCCCGACACCGTGATTCCAGGGACTCCTGCGACCCCCCCGACCGTGATTCCTGGATCACCTGGGATTCCCGACACGCCTGGAACAACATGCCCCGCGGCGCCGGTTGTGACTTCGAGCGAACCCTTGACGTTGGGACCAGCGCAGGCCCAAAGCATCGCCCCGGCAGCCAACCAATGACTCATTTCACCTATGAATTGACAGCGATTTCCGCCAGGCCGGAAACGGAGGAAGACCTATGCGACGTACTGTGACTCTGTTGTTTCGTGGCGTTGCCTTGTCTCTTATTGTGACCATGTGTTCTGCGCAGAAGCCGGCAGGTTCGCCACAAATCGCGCAAGGTGCGCAATCGGGCTCGGTCACTGTGCCACAAGGAACGCAGGTTCCGCTCACGTTGGTCAGCACCATCCGCAGCAAATCGACCAAGCCAGGCGATTCTGTGCGCGCCATGGTGGCATTTCCAGTCACGGTTGGTACGCAACTCGCAATTCCCGCGGGCACCTACGTTGAAGGTGTGGTCAATTCCGTGACTGCAGTCGATAAACGCGGACAGCCACCCAGCGCGCAGCTGCACTTCACACGGCTGCTTTATGCGAATGGCTATTCAGCAACCTTCGATGCAACAAACACGCAGGCGCTTCTCATCGAGCCAGAACCCGGTGTCGGCGTGCGATCGGGCGATTCGCTCGCCGATGGTCGCGACGGTGCACCTTATCTCGGCGAGGGCCTTGCAACTCGAGCACAGAACACTCCCGGGCTCCCGCCCCTTCCCCAGGAGGGTCCCAATCCGGCCGTGATTGGCGCGGCGGTTGGCGGAGGGTTCGCACTCCTGCTGATTCTTGCGATTACACTCGGGCGCCATCATGCGGCAAACGCGGACTATGTTCTCTTTGACAATGGATGGCAATTCCAGATGGTTCTTGATCAGCCTCTAATGCTCGACATCGCGCAGGTTTCCGCGGCAGCAGCAGCACCAGCGAAATAGCCGCATCTCGTAAACGACGCCGAGAACTGGTGTAGAGGTCCGTTCGGCATCAACGCGCCGAGGCGGCCCATCCTCCCACAAGGAATGGACCGCCTCTTTGCATTCCGGAATTGGTGCCCGCCGGAAACTTCGTCTCGATTTGAACGCTTCGCTAAAGGGTGCGCTTGAAAAGCGTAGTCGCAATCAACAGAGTGCCTATCCCAAAAACGAACAGAAAGAGCAAGTCATATTGAATCGCCGCAAAGCCTCCGTCCTTGAGAAGGATGGCCTTGAATCCGTGGATGGCATAGCTGAATGGATCGACGACGGCGATTGCCCGCAACCACTTCGGAAAAGCTGCAATGGGATAAACGGCGCCCGATGGGAAATAGAGAAGTGTGTTCAGCACTCCAAACATCGCCCGCGGGACCAGCGGATCGTCCACCCGCACCATCATCAGAAACATCATGCCGTTAAACGCAAGCGATGTGCCCAGAATTAGCAGGATCAATTCGATGTCGGCCAACGGATTGAAGATGGTGCCGAGTCCCGCGATAAGTGAGCCGATCACCGTAAGCGAAATCCCCGCAAGCACGGCCTTGATGGCGCCCGCGACGTTGAGCCCCATCACCAGTTCCAGCTTGCTGATCGGCGTCACCAGGTATCCCTCGTGCACCCCCCGCGCCTTGTCGTCGATGTAGAGCATACCTCCGCCAATCATGACGGAGATGTACATGGCGAGAGCAACGCAGCCGGGCAGCAGATATTTCATGTATTCGACATACGGATAGAGCTCGACGATCTCCAGTGCGATATTTTTCACCACGCGATCCTGAATCACCGGCTGATTCAACGCGTCGATTAGCGACTGCATCTCAGCTTCGAGCGAAGAGCTCATGAACTGGTCAGAATTGTCGACTACCAGTCCAATTGCAGGCGCGTCCTGCGCGTAGACGCGGCGCGAATACTGAGCCGGAATGATGACCGCGGCATCGACTTTACCCGTCCGTACATCTTCGCGCGCAGTGGTTTCGTCGTCGTAGGTCACCGTTGTAAACGTCGCGATATTGGCTGCGACGGAATCAAATGCTTCGTGAACCTTGACGGCCTGAGGACCATGGTCGTAGTCGACGACAGCGATGCGCGCGTTGTGGATCTTGCCCCCAAAGGCGTTGCCCAGAATGATGAGCTGCACCAGCGGCAGCATCATTGACATGATCATTAAAACCGGCGAGCGGAAAAACTTGCGCATTTCGCGTTCGACGATCGCGAGCATTCTGTTCATGGTTGTGCTCCGGGCCGCGGCGGCATCATAAAGACCGACTTCACCTGCTCGTCGCGAAGCTGGCGGCCGGTGTAATGGACAAAAACATCGTCCAGCGAAGTGTTCTGCACCGAGAGGGACGTAAGCTGCTCTCCAAGCGACGCCGCCATCTCCACAAGTTGCGTGGTGGTTTGCGACCCGTTTGAGGTCAGCACGCGATACACTCCGCCCGACTGCGCTTGCACCTCTGTCACGTTTGGAATCGCCTCCAGCCTGGCCTTCCATAGGTCGTGCTCGCGGTTAAACTGCACCTCGACGACATTGGAGCCAGGCACACTTTGCTTGAGCTCGGCCGGCGTGCCCAGAGCCACGAGGTTGCCATGATCGACGATGGCGATACGGTCGCAGAGACGATCGGCCTCTTCCATGTAGTGGGTGGTCAGCAGCATCGTGAGATTGCGCGTCTTCTTCAGGTTGTTCAGCATCTCCCACACCGCAATGCGCGATACTGGATCCAGCCCCGTCGTTGGCTCGTCCAGAAAAAAGATCCTCGGGTCATGCACCAATCCGCGCGCAATCTCGAGCCTGCGTCGCATGCCGCCTGAGAGCGTCTTCGTTTGCGCATCGCGCCATTTCAGCAGATCAACAGCCTCGAGCACTGCGTTCACATTCTTCACTCGTTGGGCGCGCGGCACGCTGTAGAGCTTTGCGTAAATATTGAGGTTCTCCTCCACAGTAAGGTCCTGGTCGCTGGTCAGTGCCTGCGGAATAACGCCAATCATGCGGCGCACATCGTCCGGGTCCTTCGCAACATCATGCCCGCCGACCAGAGCCCTGCCGCTCGTCACCGGGATGAGCGTCGTCATCATGCGGATCAGCGTGCTCTTCCCCGCTCCGTTCGGTCCGAGCAGTCCAAAGATTTCGCCCTCTGCCACTGAAAAGCTCACGCCTTTGACCGCTTCAAACGTGCCATAGCGCTTCACGATGTTCTCGACAGCGATTGCGGCTCCTGTCGAGTTGGGACCATTGCCGTTGATCGCGGGTCCGGGTTGGATCGCGGTACTCATTGCTTCACCAGTTTGCTCTTGGGTATGAACACTTCGGCCGTCATGCCAGGAACGAATTCCTCGCCTTGGTTGGGGATGAGGAGTTTGATTTGAATGGTTCTGATATCCCTCTTGCGGCCACCGTTAATGTCGCGCTGTGTCGCAAAGTCGGCAAGCGAAGATTTCGCAATCACACTTCCCTGCACTGCCGCTCCACTGGGCATCACCACACGCAGCGAGTCGCCAAGCTTCACCGCATCCGCCTGTGTTTCCGGCAACGGAGCATAAACCCACGTCTGCGTCAGGTCCATCACTGTTGCGATTGTCCCTCCGGCTGCAAGCACCTCGCCCTGTCGCGCCGCAAGCACATTCACTCTGCCGGTCGCGGGGGCAAACACTTTGGAATAGTCAAGCTCAACGCCCGCCTGGTCGGCCAGTGCCTCCGCATTCTCCACCTGGCCTCTCGTTGAAGCCACTGTGCGCGCGGACGCTACCGCTAGCAATTCGTGTGCGCGAGCCTGGCTTAATGCTGCTTGAGCCGCTGCGACATTTTCCTGTGCTGATTTCACTGCTGCGTGCGCTGCCTGCAAACTTGTAATCGCTTCGTCGTTCGATTGCTGGCTCATGATCCCCTGCTTGGCCAGTGCGATGGTGCGCGTCGAGTCCGCTTGCTGATGTGCGAGATTGGCCTGCGCCTGCGAGAGCGCTGCCTGGGCGGCCTTCACCTGCGCTTCCGCGTTGACGGTTGCGCTTGAAGTCTCGCCCTCGTTCTGCCGCTGCGTGTCGACTGTCTCTGAGAGCTTGGCCTGATTGCTGGCCACTGTTGCTTCTGCCGCCTTTTGCGCAGCTGCCAAATCATCGCTCTCGATCACCGCAATGAGCTGGCCGGCTTTCACCGCCTGACCCTCTTCGACGTTGAGTGTCTGGATGCGGCCCGGAATCTTGGCGCTCACCAGCACTTCATTGGCATCAACAGTGCCCATCAGCATCAGGTCGCTCGGCGGCCGAGCCGTTACCAGATACCAGATGAGCGATCCCAGGGTGAGAATGCCCAGAATCATAAAAACTCTATTTCGCGCGTTCATCGTTCCTCCCAAACATGAGCCGATCCTGATTCACTTCAGGCATGGGCGTGTCGGCGAGCACGCGTGCCGCAAGCTCGGCTCCATGCTGCCGGTCGTTAAAAATTGCCTGTCCCAAAAACCCCACAATGGCTTTCCTGCGCGCCACGAGCACAGCTGGATCGAAGGGCTCAAAGGGCAGCACCAGTCGCCATATCGGTGCACTGAGAAAGTAAAAAACGTTCGTGCCAAGCGAGGCGAGATGGATCTGAAGCCAGTCAACATCGATCAGTTCGCCCAATTCAATGCCCTCGCGCACCAGGGATTGATACATCGTGATCACCGGCGCGAAGACTCGCTTAACGAGAATCGGCATGGCCCCGGACTCGCCTTTGTGCAGTCGAACCATCTCGTGCTGCATCAAGCTTTGAAACTCGGACTGCGAAAGAATGCGGTCGAAGTGGTTCAGCGCAATGCGTAGCACCCTTTCGCCCGGAGATGCCTCGCGCAGGAACACTGCCATCGTTGTGTCCCGCATCTTCGACGCGATCATCTCCAACGCCGCGAGGTATAGATTCTCTTTGCTTTCAAAGTAGTAATAGAGCAGCGCCTTGTTCACTCCCGCCGCCGCTGCAATCCGATCGGTCCTCGCACCCGCAAGCCCGTTGGCGCTGAACTCCTGTAGGGCCGCGCCCAGGATGCGCGCCCGCGTGTCGGTAGCGCGGTCTGAAACGGTGTTTGTCGCCTGAGATGTCATTTTAACTAACTGGTTAGTAAATTAAACCCAAATGATCCGACAATGCAAGTGAATTTGCGTATAATCCATCTATCTTTAGTTTTATCTGTTACTTGGCAATTCTGAAACTACGCGACCAGGCTGATTGAGGATCCCGGCCTCGGAGACAGAGCCGCGTTCCTCGACTCAAACTCCTCTTCGTCCGCCTCAGGTTCCTCCCCTTCGAGCCCGCGATCAGGTGCCTGTCCGCTTTGGTGGTAACTCTCGTCCCCCGCCCGCGCCGACGCCTCAATCTCGAATTGCGGCACAGGGGCGGGTTCAATCCGTCGTGCATTCACGATTGCCACGGCCCGAACTCCGGCAATTGGGGCGAGTTCCATTGCTTTTCCCCCTCAATCTGAATATCGGTATTGCACTGCCGAATCTTTAATGATTTGCAAGACGAAGTGTTCAGAATCGATACACTTCGCGGCCTTAGTGATTAGCCGCAAACGCCGCGGCTTTGATCGCCATAGCGTCCATCGTTGTGTTCTGCGTCGGTTGCGACCCCAGCAGCGAAACCCCTTGCGCCAGCGTGAGCCCGGCGGGAACTGGAACGAACCCTCCGCGCACTTCGCTGGTTTCGCGCGCGATCGTCTTGAAAAGCAGTGCCCTCCCGCTCATATGAATCTCAAGGCGCTCCGTCTTCCAGTCTGTTGCGCTTACCTGTCTACGTTGCAACCGGAACCAGCCGCCTTTGAAGAGCCGTCCCAGCAGCCCATAGCCAAAGTCGACGTTCTCCTGCAGTTGTCCTTGGAGTCGTGCGAGCCTCTTCAACCGTGCATCAATCCAGAGCTCCCCGGTCATTGCGTGAAAAATTCGGGTCTCGATGCTCCGTGCTCCGTAATCTGGATTGGGCCGAAAACGCAGTCGATAACACCCGCCTTCTTCTCCCTCAAACTCATAAACAAACGCCTCCGGCAAAAGCGCGACGATGCGTCCAATTCGACGCTCGTCTTCTGAATACTCCTGGCGATCGCGCGCCTGCTCTTCCGGTGAGCCGAGCAAATGGTTCAGCCTCTCCTGCTCCTCCTGCTCGGCCTCGGCCGAGAGCGGCTGCCCGCCGGCCGCCACAAGCCGCAAAATGGGACCATCGGCCGTCTCAATCTGGTCAGAGAGCCGCGCCTGTTGCGCCGACCACTGTACGATCCAATATCGCCAATAGCCATGAAGCTGATGGTCGTGCAACTCGTTGTACACAACTTCCCTCACCAGTTGCGCCTCCCCCTCGGCAATCTGCCCCTGCGCGTTATGAGCCCACGCTGCGCAGGCCAGAATCACTACGATGATCCAACGCATACGCCTCATGTCGCCCTCCGGGCCGAGATCTGCAAAGCTGGGCGAAGTATGGTGCGAGTGTCGTGAAATCGGTGCAACCGAGGAGTGAAAAAAGGAACAAAACCTACGCATCCCAATGAATCCCGGCAAAGCGCGAACCAAGTTGTGCAACACCGCCCTCTATTTCCGACCTTGCTACACTGAGGCCATGCTGGATGACTTGGAGTTTAGGCGGGTCGCGGAGTTCGCGCTTGATGCTTTGAAAAAGCACCTGATCGCGCGCGAAGAGGAAGACGAGGCCGGATTCGAGGTTGAGGAACAGAACGGAGTGCTCAACGTCGTATTCGAGGAGCCCCCCGGCAAGTTCGTCATCACACCCAACGCCCCGGTGCGGCAGGTCTGGATCTCCGCGCTCTCAACCAGCTTCAAACTCGATTGGGACGGCAACGCCTTTATCCTTCCCCGAACTGGCGAAAAACTCGAGCCGCTCGTCGACCGGCTCATATCCGAGAACGGACAGGAGAAACCCTCCCGCTGACGCCATGTTCTTCGCAATAAAAAACGGGTCCGGCGCCAGGCCGAACCCGTTTTCGCTTGGCTCGTTTACTTGAGCCCGTAAATGACTTGGAGTTCCTTTTGGGCCAGTGCGTCAGGCAGCGGCGCATACGAGAGCGATGACACTTCGCCTTCGCCCGACTTCACGATCCAGCTCAGCATATCCTTGAGCACCTTGCGATTCACTTCATTGCTCCCCGAGGTCGGAATCAGAAGATATGTGAAGCTCGAGATCGGATAAGAATTTGCTCCGGGTGCGTTGGTGATCGACACGCGAAAGTCAGACGGCATCTGCTTGATGCTCGCGGCCGCTTCGGTGACGCCTGAGATAGAAGCGGTGATCCAGTTGCCCGCGGCATTCTTGATCGACCCAAACGCGATCTTGTTCTGCAGCGCATAGATCAGTTCCACATAGCCGATCGCTCCCGGCATCTGCCGTACGAGTCCGGCAACGCCTTCGTTGCCTTTACCGCCGACACCCACCGGCCAACTGGGCGATGTGCCTTTACCAGGGCCGCCCGCCCACTCGGTGCTCACCTTGCTCAGGTAGTCCGTAAAGATGAAGCTCGTTCCCGACCCGTCCGAACGGTGCACCACAATGATCTTTTGATCCGGCAGGTGCGCGCCAGGATTGTCCTTGGCGATTCTGCCATCGTTCCAGTTGGCAATCTTGCCGAGATAAATGTCCGCGAGTACATCGGAGCTGAATCGAAGCTCCGATACCCCGGGGACGTTGTAAACCGGAACTACCGCTCCAAGCACAGTAGGAATATGCAGCAGCTTCACTTTCGACGAGGCCAGCATATCGTCGGTCATTGGCATGTCGGACGCGCCGAAGTCGACCAGGCCGGATGTGACCTGACGAATTCCTCCGCCTGAGCCAATTGACTGGTAATTGACTTCAACTCCCGGATGGGCCGAACTGTATTCACTAAACCACTTTGAATAAATTGGATACGGGAAAGTCGCACCGGCCCCCGTCAACTTCTGAGCCTGGGCCGCGCTAAGTACCAAAACGAACATTCCTACGGCAATCAAGATCTTTTTCACTGATAGCTCCCTTGCAGAATTTACGCCAACTCCGATTGTCTATGGCAATTGTTAAGGGGATTTGAATAGTAAGCGAATTATGGGGCTATCGGGCCTGCGCCGCCGAGTTGGCAGGCGCTCCAGTCGGCTCTTCAACACGCTCCTGTTTCGGCGTCAGCGGCAGCGTGAAATGAAATGCTGCACCTGCGCCAAGCTCGCTTTCGGCCCAGGTACGACCCCCATGGGCGTGAACGATGTGCTTGACGATCGCCAGCCCCAGTCCGGTTCCACCCGACTCGCGCGAGCGCGCCTTGTCGATTCGGTAGAAACGCTCGAAAATCCGGTCCAGATGCTCCGAAGCGATACCCGGCCCAAAATCCTTCACATAAAATTCGACCTCATGCTCAAGCAGTTTCGCACCCACCACAATGCGCTTCCCCGACTTGCCGTACTTAACGGCGTTTTCGATGAGATTGCCGAATACTTGATTCATGGCATCAGGATCGGCCATCACCAGCGCATCGGGAGCGCCCGCCGATTCGAGGCGGATGCCGGAGTCAACCACGATCCCGCCCAGCGATTCGATCGCATCCTGCACCAGGGCATTGGCGCGCGCCGACTGCGCCGCCAGCTTGTAGTCGGGGCTCTCCACACTGGCGAGAGCCAGCAAATCCTCTGTCAGGCGATTCATGCGGCTTGCATTTTTGTGGATGATGCCGAGAAACTCGCGCGTAATTTCCGGCTTCGGATTCGATTCTTCCAGCAACGTCTCAACATATCCCTGGATCGAGGTCAGCGGGGTGCGCAGCTCATGGCTCACGTTGGCGATAAAGTCGCGGCGTGATTTCTCCGCCGCCTCAATGCGCGTTACATCATGCAGCACCGCCAGCGCTCCTCCCGAGGGCAGCGGCGCGGCACTGATTTCAAAGACGCGTCCAGGGGCCAGCGAACTGGCACGGCCAATGCGCACTTCGCGCTGCTCAAGGGCGCCTTTAATGCAGGCCAGCAGATCTGGATCGCGCACCGAATGCACCAGCGGCCGCCCGGGATGAACTTGAGTCCCGGCAATCCGCTGCATCACTGCATTCGACCAGCGGACATGGCCTTCTTCGGTAACAGCCACCACCGCTTCCTGCATCGAGTCGAGCATCGTGGCCAGCTCAAGCCGTCGGCTTTCGATTTCCGCAAAGTTCTGGCCCAGGCGTTCTGCAGTCTGATTCAGTGCCGCTTCCATGGCTGAGAGTTCATCGCCGCCCGACACTGCAATACGCGCGCTCAGATCGCCTTGGGCAATACGGCGCGCAAACGCTACAACCCGCTGCAGGCGCGCCGTGATTCCGCCGGCCGCCCAGGCTGCAAGTGGAAGAGCGATCACCAGCGCAATCGCGCCCGACCAGAGCGCCTCGCGCACCAGCACATGCAGAGTCTCCCCCGCCGTATGCTCCACGAAGCGGCGAAGGATCAATTCCATCACCACAGCCTGGAAGACCAACAGCAGGACAAACAGTCCCAGTAGTTTGGCGAAAACTTTGCGGGTCAATGGGGGCCTGCTCGCAGAGGCTCTAGTCGTTCTTCGGAATCTCGAAGCGGTAGCCCGCGCCACGAACCGTCTTCAAATAGCGTGGATTCTCCGGATCGACTTCGATTTTCTCACGGATACGGCGCACGTAAACATCTACCGACCGCGGTGTGACAAAGCGCGCGTCGCCCCAGACGGCGTCCAACAGGTGGTCGCGGCTGAATACCCGCCCTGGGTGCCTCGCCAGATAATCGAGCAAGCGAAACTCGGTGGCCGTAGTGGTTCTCAGTTCGCCGCGTACCTTCAGCTGCATCGCGTTGGCGTCGATAATCACTTCTTCAAAGCTGATGACAGAGGGCGTCGTCGGCCGCTCAAAGCGACGCAGCACGGCCTTTACCCGCGCCACCAGTTCCCGTGTAGCAAAAGGCTTAGTAATGTAGTCGTCGGCCCCCAGCTCCAGACCCAGCACGCGATCGTTTTCCGCCGCGCGCGCGGTCAAAAAAATGATCGGAATCGTCGAGAGCCCTGTGTGATTTCGCAATCGGCGGCACACATCCAGCCCGTCGCCTCCCGGAACCATGATGTCCAGAAGAAAAAGCGATGGCGGCTGCCGTTCGGCATCCGGAATCAGGTTCGTCGGAGTATGAAAAAGTCGGGTCGTAAAGCCCGCTGCTTCAAGGTGATGTTGCACGAGCCGCGAAATATCAGTGTCGTCTTCCAGTACGAATACTGTCTGGCTCAACCCGTCTGCCCCTTGCTCGGCGGCCGTTAGAATTTAGTCTGCGCAGGCCGCCCAAAACTGTTAACAGACTACTGCACCAAGGCAAATGGATTGCAAACGTTTCGTGAATTTGACCTCGAAACAATGCGCTTAAGCGGAATCGCGCTCACGGGACACTCTTCGCGAGACTGCCTTGCGCCAGATCGCTTCGGTCCGGGTCCATCACAATCTCCATGCCCGGATTGTCGGGCGCATCCAGTGGCGTCGCCAAGCCCTTTGCGACAGAGAATCCTCTCTCGTTGACCGGCAGGCCCGGTCGCCCTCGCTGAGCGCGCTTTTTGCGAACTTCATCGGCTGCCACCAAAATCAGCGCCGTAAAGGTCATCGCAAGCAGTGCGATCGCAGGCATCCCGTGCAGTTGATCGAGACCGTTGGCGTTAAAGTCACCATAGAGCAGCGCCAGTCCAACAAACACAAAGAAAATGTGCGCGCAAAACACCCGCAGCGATGCCTTCCCCAAAGTGACAAACGGTTCGATCACTACCACCCGCGACACATACTTGCGCAACCAATAAAAGAAAACCGTGAATGCGATCAAATTCAACACACGCATTGGGCCGATCTGCCACTTGTCCAGTTGCAAGCCCAGGGCCTGGGTCGTCAAATGGGGCCCGAGCCAGCCATATCGAATCCCGATAAAAGACAGACACAATCCCGCGGATGTCACCGCCAGCCAACCCGGCACTCGCTTGAAGGGCTCTGCTTCCATTGCGCTTCGAGCCCCAATCCAGAGGCCCACCGTCCAGATCGCTTGCCACGCAAAAAGATTGAACGCGCCAGTCTCCTGGAGCGGAATGTGCAAATGCGTGACATGCACGATCCAGTTGTGCACCACGTCGCGCAGTCCAAACTGCGCTGCGAGCCACAGCGTCCCGCTTGCCGCCAGAATCCTCCGCCAGCCGAATCGAACCGACAACGACAGCAGCACCGGCGTGAAAAACAGAAAGGTCACATACATCGGCAGAATATCGAGAAGCGGCGGACAATAAAGCAGCAGCACCGACCCCACAATAGCCACCAGCGGATGCGCCAGATAAAAGTCGAGCAGGTTAAGCAGTGCCGCTTTGTGCGTATGAACGGCAAACCCGGCCAGCACCGTGAATGCAAACGTGAGCATCAGCAGGTGGTATCCGTAGATCTTCAGTGAGCGCTTCCACAGCTTGGCGCGAACGTTGAGCGGATCCTGTACGAACTTCCGCATGTAGAGCCGGCCCACCAGCAGTGCCGAGATGAATACGAACCCTTCGGCCGACGAAACGAAGCCCAGCGGCTGATTCACAAAATCGCTGAAGCGCGTAGGCAGATGCGTAAGCGTCATCCACACAAGAAAAAGCCCGCGAAGCGCGTCGAGTTCGGGTCGGCGTTCGAGTTTCGGCAATATCATCGGTTTCCATCTCGGCGCCGTCAAAGCCGTCCGCAAACGCATAAACGGTTAGAAGCATTTTTCGGCTTCGCGATGCCGCGCTGCAGGCAAGTTTGCCAATGGCGCCGGAGGCCCCGGGATGAGCCCGCACACTCCACTTGACTCTCTCCCTGGTTCTCTGCAACACTCCGTGGGCGCATCCCGCATAGGACGGCGAGCCACCCCCACCGGCGATTGCGCCGGTCTCTCCCGCCCGTGCTCCGTTCCCTGCAGATCGTTGCGTTTCATTCTGCAGTCTCTGGTGCAGAATTCGATTACGAGGAGGAAACATGAAGAAGTATCTTGCGGAATTGGTGGGCACCTTCATCCTGGTGCTCTTCGGCTGCGGAACCGCTGTGGTCGCCGGCGACAAGGTTGGCATCGTCGGCATCGCGTTCGCCTTTGGATTTGCGCTCGTCGGCGCCGCTTACGGCATCGGCCCCATCTCCGGCTGCCACATCAACCCGGCCGTCAGCCTCGGCGTTTGGGCCGCCGGTCGCATGAAGACTGGTGACATGATCGGCTACTGGGTAGGGCAATTCGCCGGCAGCATCCTCGCCGCCTGGGTGCTCTCCTTCTTCATCGTTGGCGGAATCGCTGGCGGGTACAACGTCGCCGCCAGCGGCCTCGGCCAGAACGGTTGGGGGCCCGGCTACCAGGGGGGTTACAACATGACCTCGGCCATCGCATTCGAATTCGTGGCCACCCTCATCTTCATCGTGGTGATTCTGGGTGCCACTCAAAAGGCTGCCCCCGCCGGCTTTGCCGGTCTCGGCATCGGCATCGCGCTGGTTGTTATTCACATTTTCGGAATCTCGATCACCGGCGTCAGCGTCAATCCAGCCCGCAGCTTTGGCCCGGCGCTTCTCGTGGGCGGCCACGCCATGGCGCAGGTTTGGTTGTTCCTGCTCATTCCCAGCCTTGCAGGACTGGTAGCTGGCCTCCTGTTCCGATTCAAACTCCTCGAAGCCGACGAGCCCATGCCCGCGATCAAAAATCGTCGTGACGTCGAAAACGAAGTCGCCGTCTAACTTGGTTTTGCAGCCGGTCAAAAATGGGGGGAGATCCACTCACGCGGATCTCCCCGTTTTTAGAAGCGTGTCTCCAGACTTCCCGCTTGCGAGTTACGCCCGCTCGTCACCCTCGGTCAACTCCAGCGCGGCAATGTAAACGACCACGGCCTCGCTCCATCCATCGATGTGCGTCCACGCTCCGTACCCCACGCCGTTGCGGTTCGAGGCTACGTTAATCACATAGCCCTTGCCGCGCGGATTGGGCACGCGATCGTGCGACTGCTCGTCCGTGATGATCACCAGCCGGTCATACCGGCCAGCCTTCTCCACCTTCTCGAGCGCCGCGCCCAGATACGTTCCTGAGTGCGGCTGGCTCTGATCCAGTGCATCGCGCAGCGCCATTCCGCGACGTGACGGCACCAGCTTCGCCTCGTTTGAAAAGGTGTAGACCGTCACCTTCTCCGCGATCTCCCGCAGCAGAATCGCCAACCCGTATGCAGCATCCGTGCGTCGCATCTCCGTGCGCTGCGAAATCGACACCTCCATCGAACCGGAGACATCGACCAGCAGCACCGTGTGCCCCGAGAGATGCGCAGTGCGTCCCTCGAGCGAGCGAAACATCGCCTGCTCTAGGGCCTGCTCCCACTGCGGTGCAACGCGAGCAGCCGCGAGAAAGCGAAATGGCAACACCCGGTCCGTCTTCATCGCTGCCAGCGCCCCCAGCACGAGCTCCTCGCTGACGCCGGCCGCATGCAGGTTGCGCAGGTTGCGCAGCAACGCCAGCGCACCCAGCTTTCGCTCGGTGAGCAAGCGCTCCCACACCGCGCGCTTGCCCGCGCCATCTTCTGCGCGTCCCGCCGAGAGAGCGACTTCCCAGGTGTCCGGCGTGGCGAGCTGGTTCTCGGCGAGCCGCTTCCACAACGCAGCCTGCGTGTCGTCCGTCGGCTTCGCGTGCGACAAGAAGAGCACGTCGCGCAGGCGCACGGCCCCGGCTCGGTCATACTTGGCCAGCGCGTACTCGTCAAACTTGCAGAACGCCGCAGCCAATCCCTTCTTCACCTGCGCCGACAGCGGCTGACGCCCACCGGCCCAGTAGATGGCGACAAACTCCGACAGCTCATCCGCACGCTGGATCACGCGCGCAAGCGTCTCGGCCACAAGTCCGCGATGCGTCGCATGACGCGCCATCTCGCGCACCAGTAACAGCGGCGCATGGCGCAGCTTCATGCGCTCGCGCGCCTCCACAGCCAGCGCAGCGACCTCTGCCGCGGCAACCTTCGGCACCAGCTCGTGAATGCGGCCTGCGATCTGCACGCCATCCTCATAGAACTCCCCCTCCCACAACATGCAAGAGAGAACCGAACGTCGCAATGCCTGTTCCGCATTGATGTGTGCAGCCGGCGCTCCCTCATGAGTGCGCGGACTGTTGTGGTCATTGAGCTTCAAGATATTCAGGCGCATCACGGCGCCTCCTTTCATTGCGAAACAAAGATGAATCTGCCGGGGAAAAATCGGACGCGGGACTGTGTGAAGCGAGCTACACCTGGCCGAAGCCAGGCAGCAGGAATCGAACCTGCACCTCCGCTTGCGCGGCGCTCTACCATTGATGAACCCGTGTCCTGCGCCACCGGCAGTATCTGTTAGTCAGAGTTACTTGGCGGATACGCTTGCCGCCTCGTTCTCGTCGTTATCTTCATCCTCGGCCACGCGCACAGGCTGCACCTTCGTCACCGCGTGAAAGCCACGAGTCCTGCCTGAAATGAGCGGAGGCTGAACTTCGATTGCCAGCTTTTCCATCTCTTCCCAAGTCGGCTTGCGCCGGTCGCTGAACTCGCTGCACTCGTGCATCGTGAAAGGCACTACGATATTCGGACTGGTGTTCATGCAAATCACCAAGAGATCCGATTCGCGAAACCCGCTCATGATCTGGCCCCAATTACAGCTCTTGCACAGGTGCTTGCTGCCCACCGGCGTTCCGTTTTTTACATTTAGCTTGCCCATGGCAATTCATTTCTATCCGGACATACCGGCGGTTATTGACCGGGGAACAAGCGGTTGCGGAACATCAGGTGTCCTGCCACTAGACGACTCGAGCTTTCACCCAAGGCAGGAATCGAACCTGCGTCTCCCGCGTGTCAAGGCGAAGTATCCGCCACCTACACCACCGGCCAAATCATGTTACTGACTAACTCCCTTACAAGCGCACTTACCCTCATCGCCGCGTCGAAGTAATATTCGCGGCAACAAATCGCGTTCCACGGCGTAACCAAACTAACCCCGAGGGAACAGACAAAGACAGGGGTTTTTCGAGCACAAGTCGATGCACCTGTCTTCTTCGCCACCCGGGAAAAGGCTGGTCGTGGAAACTCTCAATGTGTTTGAAACATGCGCAGGATAAGGACGCCGAAGGCGTTAGGTGATACTGACGAAATACGCCCGGCGACCGGTCGAGCTCTTATCGAGCCATCCCAGCCTACGCATCGAGATTTGCGTTACATTTGTCATCGGGCGTTCTCCTACGCAGAAGATACTTTGCCATAAGTCGATCTAGAAAAGCAAGCGATTCCTTATACATTCCAGAAAATACTTTCCAAGTTATTCCTCACTTATTCGCCTGCAAATCTACTTAAGCCGGCTTACGCGCAATAAAACGCAGCCGCACATAATCGGCCACCCAGTTTCCATCCTCGTCGCGTAGCGCCCGCTCCAACAACGCGACAGTCTCCGCAATCACGGCCCCGCGAGTCGGCTCCGGCAGCCTGCCCAGCACTCCACTGCGAAACGTTCTAAGCCAGCCATCCATGCCGCTCTCTGCCAGCAACGTCGGCCGCGGAATCAACTCGATCCTTTCAACTCGAAACCCATGCCGCTCTAGGCGTCGCGTATAAGCCTCCGGCGTCGGATAGTAGTTCACGTCATTTTCCAGATCGCCAAAACCATGACGCTCCAGCACCGCGATCAGCGCTACACGAATCGCTGCAATGTTGCCGTGTCCTCCCATCTCCGCGATAAACCGCCCGCCCGGCTTCAGCACACGATGTACCTGCCCGAGCATCGCATCGTGGTCGCGCACCCAGTGCAGAGCCGCATTCGAAAACACCGCATCAAATGCACCGTCTCCATAGTCCAGCGATTCTGCATTGCCTTCATCGGCAGCGACTCCGCGGCCCCGCGCCGCCGCAACCATTTCCGACGACTCGTCGACTCCCTGCACCTCAGCTCCCGATGCGGCGAGGCGCTGTGTTA
>Ga0181537_10001918_pt1 | contig 18708 bp, 14 predicted proteins | sample PEATcosm2014_Bin_39_FD_119765 | JGI IMG/M metagenome (GOLD analysis project Ga0181537, IMG submission 119765) | Peatland microbial communities from MTU Mesocosm Facility, Houghton, MI, USA - PEATcosm2014_Bin23_10_metaG | ecosystem: Environmental > Terrestrial > Soil > Wetlands > Peat | place... | reverse complement strand
GGCCTCGGAGACAGCCGCGGTCGGACCCGCAGTCCAGGTGACCTTCACCAGATCCGCGGCGCGAATCGCCGCAGGATACGTCGCGGCGACCACCATGACCCACCCGGGAACCGTCGCGGAAGGGTCCTCGAGCACGATGCTGCGGATGTAACCCTTGACGTTCTGCGCCGCGCTGTCATCGACGGCGGTCACGACCGATCCGTTGCGGGTGGGCGGTATCTTCGGACGGCCGTAGACCATGTTGGCCTCGGTCGCATCGATCCCGTAACGAGCGGTCCCGTTGGTCTTGGTGGCGATGTCGAGCGCGACCACCTCACGTCCCACCAGGCGACGCTCCGCCGCCGGCTTGATGGGCAGCGCCTTGAGCTCGTCCGCCGAGAAGCGCCGGCTCAAATTCGCGCGCCGCACGATGTCCCCGTAGGTGACCTTGTGCCCGCCCGAGAGAACGGCGCCGCTGCGCGCCGTGCAGCTCTGCGCAGGAACGCCGAGCAACTTCGAGCCCGCCTCGATGAGGGCGATGCGGCCGGCCGCGCCCGCGCGGCTGTAGACGGGCCAGCTCTGCCACACCGACCAGCTGCCGCCCGTGACCATGAAGCCCCATTTGGGATCGGTGTCGACGTGCACGATCTGCACCCGCTCCCAGTCCGCCTCGAGCTCATCGGCGAGGATCCGGGCGATGGCCGTACCCACATGCTGGCCCATTTCGCAGCGGATGATGTTGACGGTCACCGCGCCCGCCGCGTCCACCGAATACCAGACGGTCGGCTGGAACACCGCGCCGCTCGGCGCCGGTAGCTGGCCGCCGGGCAGCGCGGGATCCATCGCCGCAAGCGCGCTCCCGGCAAACGTGAACGCAAGGCTCGCACCCGACATGCCCACCAGGAAATCACGCCGCGTGAGCGCGAGGGTCTCGGAGCGTTGCGCGTCGCCCAGCTTGATCATGCGGAGTTGCTCGCCGCGGCGGTGGCGGCGTCGGCGGGCGCCCGCTCGGCGGCCGCGGGCGCCGGTTTGAGGGCCGCCGCCGCCTGTTTGATGGCGGCGCGAATTCGCACGTAGGTCATGCAGCGGCACAGGTTGCCCGCCATCACCGCATCGATGTCCTCATCGGTCGGTGCGGGAAAGTCCTTCAAGAAAGCCGCCGCCTGCATGATCTGCCCGGACTGGCAGTAGCCACACTGCGGCACCTGCAAGGCGCCCCAGGCCTGTTGCACCGGATGCGCACCGGCCGGATCCAGTCCCTCGATCGTGGTCACCGCGGCGCCCGCAACCGCACCCAAGGGCGTGATGCAGGACCTCGTCGCCCGGCCCCCGACGTGCACCGTGCAGGCACCACAGAGGCCGATGCCGCAACCGAATTTCGTGCCGGTGAGCGCGAGCTCATCGCGGATCACCCAGAGCAGCGGGGTGTTGCCGGGAGCATCCACCGACACGGTGCGGCCATTGATCGTGAAACGCGTCATGTCAGCTTAAGCTCCCGGCCTCATGGTGATGGCTTCGGCGGACTGTCCGGCCGGCGCAGTGCCGCGACCGTCTTGTCGAGATTCGGCCACGGCGGCAGATCGGTGCGCGTGGCGCGCAGGTAGGCCGCGAGCATCGCGATATCCGCGTTGCTGAACCCACTGCCGAACGCGGGCATCACCACCCCGGGGGCGCCCTCCTCCGCACTCACGCCGCCGAGCACGACACGAATCAGATTCGTGGGCTCGCGCAGACTCACCGCGCTCACGAGGGCGAGATCGGGACGCAGCGGATTCACCGTGTCGCGGTTGTAGTGGCACGAAGCGCACGCCGTCACATAAAGGCGGGCCGGCGCATCGAAGGTGCGCATCCGCGAGCGGTCGATTTGCTCCCGCCCGAGCGCTCGTGGCACCGCCGCCGCTTGTGTCGCCGGTACCTTCGCAGCCGCCTGGCCGACGTCCGCCGCCGCTTGTGTCGCCGGTACCTTCGCAGCCGCCTGGCCGACGTCGGCAAAATAGGCGGCGATCGCGCCGATGTCCGAATCCGGCAGCTTGATGAGACCGTCGTGCACAACCGGCGACATGGGGCCGACAGCAGTCCCGTGTAGCCCGCTCACGCCGCTGCGCAGATAGGCCGCGAGTTCCGCGGCATCCCAGGCGACGGGCGAGGGATTCGCGCGCGTCAGGGGCGGCGCGATCCAGCCATCGATGTCGGCGCCCGCATAGAGCGCGCCTTTCTTCTCCGCGCCGAGCGCATTGCGCGGGGTATGACAGGCGCCGCAATGGCTGATCCCTTCCGCGAGGTACGCGCCTTCATTCCATTCGGCGCTGCGCCGGGCATCGGCCACAAATCGCCCCGGCTCGAAGAACAGCAGTTTCCATCCCGCCTGCAAAGGCCGCAGGCTGAGCGGAAACGGCAACGTGTTGGGAGGCGGCAGAGCCACCACGGGCTCGCGCGTCATGAAATAGGCGTAGAGCGCCTGCACATCGGCATCGGTGAGCTTGGTGAAGTGATCGTAGGGAAAAGCCGGAAACAGGTGCGCCCCGTCGCGCGCAACGCCCTCGCGCATGGCTCTTTCGAAGGCTGCTTCGGACCAGGTGCCGATGCCCGTCCCGGGATCCGGCGTGATGTTGCTCGAATAAATCGTGCCGAAGACGGTGCGGATCGCGTAGCCGCCCGCATAGGGCTTGCCACCCTGGGCGGTATGACACGAGCTGCAATAGCCGGCACCCGACAGCAGCTCGCCGCGCGCGATGAGCTCGGGCGAAAAGGTGGATGCAGCCGGGGGCGCGATGGGCGCGATGGACGGGCGATGAGCAAATGCCGCGAATCCGCCGCAGAGCACGGCGATGATCACCAGGACGGCAAGAGCGATGCGTCCGAACACAGGCCTGCTCGCGGTTCCAGAGGCCATCGATCACTGGTGCCAGAGTCTATACTCCAAATCGAGGTTCGGCCAGATCAGCAGCCATCGAGGGCTGCACGCATGCACCTACCCACGGTCTTCGATGATATCCGGCAGTTTGGATCGTATATTTTCCTGGCGATCGCCGCGTTGTGGCCGATCGTCGATCCGCTCGGGGGCGCGCCCATCTACCTCTCGATGACGAGCACCTTGACGCCCAAGCAGCGTACCGAGATGGCGAGGGTCGTCGCCATCTACAGCTCGCTCCTGCTGCTCGCCTCGGCGCTGGTCGGTGCGTATGTGCTCGATTTTTTTGGTGTATCGATCCCGTGTGTGCAGGTGGCGGGCGGCATCGTGGTGTGCGGGATCGCGTGGTCGCTCCTGAATGCGCCGAACGCCTCTCCGGCGATGGCGGGCAAGAGCTCGGAGGTGCTCGAGCGTGACGTGCTTCGCGAGCGGGCGTTTTACCCCATGACCATGCCGCTCACCGTGGGACCGGGTTCGATCTCGGTCGCCATCACGCTCGGCGCCAATCCTCCCCAGGGCCTCCGCTCGCTCTTCGTCACCGCACTCGCCCACTCGATCGGCATTCTCATCGTCGGAGTGACGGTCTACATTTGCTACGCCTACGCCGACCGCATCCTCAAGGCATTGGGTCCGATCGGAACCAGCGTGGTCCTGCGGCTCACGGCCTTCATCCTGCTGTGCATCGGCGTGCAAATCACCTGGAATGGCCTGCAGAAGCTGCTCAAGGGCATCCTCGTGGCATAGTGCGATGGTGAAGAAGACCCGCAAGAAGACTGCGCGCGCACCGACCACCACGGTCAACCGCGACGGCTGCTTCGAGCCGTTCAACATCGACGATATCCCCTGGCGCAAGCTGCGCGGATCGACCGCCTTCAAGGAGATCGGGCGTTACGGCGGCGGCTCGCAGGTCGAGGTCGGGATCGACGTCATGAAGCCCGGAGAGTATTCGAATCGCTTTCATTATCATTCGAAGGATGAGGAGCACGTCTTCATCTTGAAGGGCAGCGCGACGCTCGTGCTCGGACGGCACGAGTACGTTTTGAAGGAGCGCGACTACTGCTGCTTCCCCGCCGGCCAGAAGGCGGGCCACCATCTCTTCAATCACACCAAGCGCTCGTGCGTGTTCATGACGGTCGGTGATAACCGTCCCGGCGACCTCGTCTGCTATCCGCGCACCCGCAACGCCCGCCTGCGTGCTGCGGGACGTGAAGGATGAATCTACGGCACGACGCTCAGGCCGTCACTCGCGAACACGACCGGGCCGTGGTAGTGGGTGGCGATCGAGGCGGACACCTCGGCCCGGTGCTCATCGACCGCGGGAGACAGATGACTCAGCAACAGGCTCCCGATGCGATCACGCGCGGCGAGCTCGCCGATCGCCTTCGGCGGGCTATGCAAGGTGTAGAGGATCTCGGGCGAGCCGGGCGGATCGAGTACCGCCGCGTCGAACACCAACAGGTTCGCGCCGAGGGCGATCGTCTCGAGCGCCGGCAGCCCCTTCGCATCGATGTCGCCGCTGAATGCGATGCTGCGGCCCTCGACATCGATTCGGTAGACGATCGCCGGCGCATCATCGTGATGTCCGCGCAGGGCGCTGATCAGCACCTGGTCTTTTTTGTATATGACGTCGGGCCGGTCGGCCGGAGCGCTGGGCCGGGGCAGGTCCACCACCGTGAAGCTCACGGGCGCCGCAAAGTCCTTGAGATAGGCGAAGGCGCCGTGGGATGAGAACAGAAGATCCATGAAGCGGCGGGTCGAGGGAAACTCCGGCACGTCGCCGTGAGCAGGGTGTCCCGCGGGCCCGAACACATCGAAGTGAATGGGGTGACCCGTCGAGACCGCGCGCGCCTTGATGATGCCGGGCAACTCCGCGGCATGATCGACGTGCAGATGCGTGAGCAACACGACATCGAGGGACTCGAGATCGACATGCGCCGCGCCGAGGCGCGCAAACGATCCCGGGCCACTGTCGATGAGAATCCGCGGCACGCCGTCGATCGAGAGCAGGTAGCTCGAGGATGCACGGCCCACTGCTCCCGGGCCTCCCGACCCCAGGACCCGCAATTCGACACCCGCAGCCCGCGAGGCGCTGCCGGTCGCGGCCGATGCGGGCGGCGGCGCGGACGCGGGTGACGGCGCGGGCGCGAGTGGCGGCGCGGACGGCGGTGCCGGCGAAGCGAGAGCGAGCGCCGCGACCGCGGCGGCGAGGATCAAGCCCGGCACAGCGGCGAAAATCCTTCTCATCGAGGCCATGAAATATATCTGCAAATATCGAAACCGCCCGTTGCACTCGAGGTACTTACCGGAGGAGGCGGAGCTCGCGCTGATTCTCCTGCGGAGCGAGCGTCACCGCGCGAAGTTCGAGCGTTTTTGGCGAACTTATCTATATGCGACGCGAACTCCCCCGAAAGCGGCGCGTTCAGACAGGTTCGACCACCGCATGGTGCCCTGAAACGGTTCATAATCCCGGTGCTTTCCGGCGCAAAGCACGGAGGTGCGCTTGTCGCAAATCCGCCGCCGGTTACGGGTGTCGCTCCTTCAAGAGGGAGCGTGTGACGAAGATGACGTGCCAGCAAGAAACCAAGGTGTGAGCGGGTCGTGCATGGATGAGCCCGATCGTAGGCCAGAAGGACTGTTGACATGGCCGACGCGTATCGCAGCCGCCTCCTGATTCTCGAGGATGACCCCGGCGTGGGGAAGGTCATTCATAAGGTCGCCACCGCAAGTGGGCACGATGCCCGCGTCGTTAGTCAACCGGACGCCTTCTTCAGCGCGCTCGAGGAGTGGAAACCCACCCATATCGCGCTCGATCTTGTCATGCCGGAGATGGACGGCATTCAGATTTTGGCCGAGCTCGGCGCGCGCAAGTGCACGGCGGACATCATCATCACGAGCGGCATGGGGACGAGGGTGCTGGATGCCGCCGGGCGCGCCGCACATGAGCACGGGTTGAATATCGTCGGGTTGCTGGCGAAACCGTTCTCCTCCGCCGCACTTCGCGCGCTGCTCGCAAAGCCTCCCGGATCGCCGGGCAATTTCAGACCGGGAGGCAAAGATCATTCCGGTACGACGTCGGAGCTGAGCGAGGCGGAATTTCGATTGGCTCTGGAAAAGAGCGAAATCCACGTCCACTACCAGCCGAAGGTGAGCTGCCTCAATGGCGCGCTGGTCGGATTCGAGGCGCTGGCGCGCTGGCTGCGCCCGCGCGATGCCGTGATCATGCCGGAGCAATTCGTCCCGTTCGCGGAGAAGCACGGGCTGATCGACGATCTCACCTGCCTGGTGCTCGAACAAGCACTCACATGGTTCTGCCCTCGGTTCGTGGATACGGGAGCCGCACCCGCCGTCGCGCCAGCTAGCGCGCCAGCCACCGCGCCGGCAGTCGCGCCGCCCGGCGCTCATTCGGCCATATCGCTGTCGGTCAATCTGTCGGCGAGTTCCCTCCACGACATGCGTTTGGTCGACCGCATCACCGCGGTTTGTCTCGAGCACCGTGTGCCCCCCGCGCGAATCATCTTCGAGTTGACCGAGACCAGCGCCATGGAGAGCCCCGTTGCCGCCCTCGACATGCTCACGCGCATGCGCGTCAAAGGTTTTCAGCTCTCCATCGATGATTTCGGGATGGGCCACTCCTCCATGCGGCAGCTGGTCCGCATGCCCTTTACGGAGATCAAGGTGGACAGATCGTTCGTCATATCGGCGGCTCACTCGAAAGAGTCGCGAGCCGTCGTGAAGTCCATCGTGGATCTGGGCCGAAGCCTGGGACTCAAGTCGGTGGCCGAGGGGGTGGAAGATGCGGGCACGCTGACGCTGTTGCAGCAAATGGGCTGTGATTTTGCGCAGGGCTACTGGATCGGCCGGCCGATGGCGGGCGATGACGTTGCGGATTGGCTCGCCGCCCGAAGTTCTCACGTGTGACACGTCTTCGTCCTTGTACCTAGACCAGAATAAGTCATGAAGCGCAGGAACCCCGACGAGGGCACCCACTCCACGGCACACGCGGCCAGCACCCTGGCGGGGGTGGTCGGTCACGAGCTCAACAATATTGCTGTGCCGCTTCTGGGGTTTGCGGAGCTGGCAGTGCAGCAAGCCGGCGCGAGCGAATCCCTCGGCCCCATCCTGGACGAGATAAAAATCGCAGTCGCCCGCATCAAATCACTCGCAGCGGACCTCGAGATCCTCGGCGAGACAGCCTCCCACGTCGTGGCCGTCGCCATCGGCGATTGCATGCCGGTTGCAAGCGGTGCCGGCCCAACGTCACCGGGCGTGGATTGGAGCTGCAGCGCTTCGACCCTGGTTGAGGTCGATCGCGAGCACGCGCGCCGCGCGCTGCAGGCACTGGCCGACATAACGCGCCGCCCCCGGGCACAGGCCGCCTCGATGTCCGACTGGCGCGTCGCGCAAGAAGCGCCGGGCGCCGCGCGCTGCGCCGCCTGCGGCACCGCATTGCAGCGCAACGATTACGTCGTGGTGCAGGTCTTCAGCTCACGCACGATTCCCAGCGAGGCGCTCAGTGATCCGTTCGGTTCGGCGCGAGTCGTGCGCGCCAACCGGCGGCTGGGTCTTGCCGTATTGGTGCACAGCACGCATGGCGCGGGTGGCCACATCTTTCTCAACCCACGCTCGGGCACCGTCAGTATCGCATTTCCGCTCGCCTGATCGCGTCTTATTCCTTTTTTGGCATATCGTCGCCATAATAAGACGGCCATCACGTCCGGTGTGGGGAAAAGGCGCACACTGACTGCACATGAACCGCTCACTGGACGATGACACCGCAAGAATTCGGAAGATCGACCTCCCTATACCGCCCACGGTATTGATCGTCGATGACGATGAGCTGGTGCTGGAGCGCTTGAAGGAGTTGGTGTCGGTGAGCGGCTCTCCGGTGCTGACCACCACGAGCGGCTTCACGGCGCTCAACTGGGTCAACGCCTCAGCCGCCTCGATCGTGGTCACCGATATGAAGATGCCGGGGATGGAAGGGCTGGAATTGTGCCGCCGCATTCGCGCGCTCGACCGTCGCGACTATGTGTACATCATTCTTCTCACGATCAACGACGAAGAGAAGGATATTCTGGCCGGATTCGAGGCCGGTGCGGATGATTACATAAGCAAGCGCACCTCGGCCGCTCAGTTCAGGGCGCGCATAAGCACCGCCAACCGCATTCTCGCCCTCGAGTACACCCTGAAGAGCGCGCTGCAGAAGAAACACGTGCTCGCGATGACCGACGAACTGACGGGGGTGTATAACCGGCGATACTTCATGAAGCGCCTCAGCGGCAAGCTGAAGAGCCGGTCCAGCCTCGGCGGCAATGTCTCCATTTTGCTGGTCGATGTCGATCATTTCAAAACCGTCAACGACCGGTACGGGCATGCGGCCGGCGATGACGTCCTCAAACGGCTTACCGAAGAGATCGCCCAGTGTTTGCGCCGTCCGACCGACTGGTGTGCGCGCCTGGGCGGTGAAGAATTCGTGATCGTACTCGAGGACACCGAACTCGGTGAAGCCCGCGCCTGCGCAGAACGGGTGCGCCGCTCGATCGCGGACCATACCTTCGGCGCCTCGACCCCTTTCCGCATCACCGTGAGCATCGGGGTGAGCGGATCGGAGCACCTCGCCGGCAGCGAGGTTGTCGAACCCCTGTCGCTCCTCGCGCTCGCCGACAGGAATCTGTTCGCGAGCAAGGCCGGCGGACGCAACCGAGTCACCTGGTCGATCCCCAACAATTCTCCAAACGCCCCCGAGGGGCCGGCTGTCATGAAAGGAAATCATGCCCACGCGAAAGCTTAAGACCATTCTAGGCGCCGACGACGACCCGGACGTGTGCGCGGTGATCAACGCGAGTCTCCGTCTGATCGGTGGTCTCGAGGTACGTATGACGGGGTCCGGCGAGCATCTCATCGAGCTTGCGCTCGAACGGCCGCCGGATCTGGTGCTGCTCGATGTCATGATGCCCGGGCTCGATGGGCCATCCACCTTGAGACGCATGCGCCAGACCGCGCTGCTCGACAAAATTCCGGGCATTTTTCTCACCGCCCGGGTCATGCCGGTGGACGTGCGGCGGGTCCTGCCCTCGGGCGCGCTCGGTCTCATATCCAAGCCCTTCGATCCGTTGAAGCTGGGCGATCAGATCATCGCGCTGTGGAACAGCGCCGAGCAGGCACCTGCAGCCGCGGTTTCCCCTGCGCCGGCCCAGGTCCACGTCGAGGCGCTCGCGGCAAAGTTCTTGCGGCGCGCCGCCGCGGACATCGTTCTATTGCGCAGGAAGATCAACGAGGCGTGCCTGGGCGACGTCTCGGCGCTCAAGGACGTCGAGCACATTTCCCATAAGATGCACGGCAGCGCCGCCATGCTGGGGTTTCAAAGGATGAGCGCCATAGGCGAAGCGATCGAGCGCCTCGCGGCGGGCGTCATTGCCGAGGCCGAAGCGCATGGTCCCATCGCCGAGTCCGCGCTGGTGCAACAGATTTCGGACTGCATCGAGCAGCTCGCGGCGGCGGTCGAGGGGGGGCCGGCCACGGCGTCGGGCGGCCACTCGGCCTCTCAGGGAGCGGGAGCTTCGTTCGCGAGGACGCGCCGCGAAAGCTCCGGCTGATCGTCCAGCGACGCCGGGACGGCGTCCGCCCGCGGAATGTCGATATAGAAGATGGTTCCCTGATCGACCACGGTGCTGAATCCTATGCTGCCCCCCATCGCCTCGATCAGTTTCTGCGCGATGTTGAGTCCGAGGCCGGCGCCTTCGTAGCGACGCTGCGCCGTCGAGTCGGCTTGCGCGAATTTCTCGAAAACGCGGCTGCGAAAGGCCTCCGGTATGCCGGCGCCCGAATCCTCCACCTCGACGCGCATCGTCCGCGCGGCGGCGCTGACGCGCAGCAGCACTTGGGCGCCGGGCGGCGAGAATTTGGCGGCGTTCGATAGAAGATTCGCGAGCACCTGTCCCAAGCGGTGTGGATCCGCCATCACCCGGCTGCGGCCACCCGTGCTCTGCTCTAGGACACGGACGCCGTACGTCTCCGCATAGCCCGCGGTCGCCTCGATCGATTGGCGGATCACCTCCGCCAGTTCCACGCTGCGGATCTCCATGGTCAGGTGTCCCGAGTCGAGTGCTCCGATATCGAGAATATCGCTGATGAGCCGCTGCAGACGCCCGCAGTTTTTGTAGGCGATGCTGACCATGTCCGCCGCATCGATCGGAAGCGTTCCCATGGTGCCTGCATGCAGAAGCCCCATGGAGCCGACGATGGCGGTCAAGGGAGTCCGCAGCTCGTGGCTCACCATCGCGACGAACTCCGTCCTCGCCCGCTCCATTTCCCGGCGCGAAGAGAGGTCGACGACCGAAACGAGTATCAATTCGCCGTGCGAGGTTTGAAAGGGGGTGAACGCGACTTCGACGGGCACGTGAGAGCCGTCCCTTCGCAGAGCACGCCGTGAATTGTCCCGATCATCCGCAGGCGTACCGCAGATGTCCGCTCGCGCGCCGGATTGATGATCGCCAGCGCGCTGTGGCACGAACAGTTCGAATGGCCTGCCGAGCAGTTCGGTGCGCGAGTAGCCGAAGAGACGCTCGATTTGCGCGTTGACCTGCACGATCGCGCCGGCGGGATTCGTGAGCAACAGCCCGGTCGGCGCCGCCTCGATGGCGAGGCGGAACTGTTCATCGGCGAGTCGCAGCTCGGCCTCGGCGCGCTTCATCTCGGACAGGTCGGTGACGACGGCGATCGTGCAATCCGTGCCTTCCACTTCGAGCCGGCGCATGGCCATATAGACCTCGACGGCGGCCCCGGATGGGGTTCGCAACGCGATCGCAAATCTCTTTTCCCCGTCGTGGCTTTTCTTGAGCGAATCCGTGAGCACGGCCTGCTCGATGGGCTCGGCAAATTCCTGGATGCGCCGCCCGATGACGCTATCGGGATTGACCTTCAATAGATCGCAGAATCGGCGGTTGGCGTAGAGAATGATCCCCAGAGGCGAGAGCGTGAGCGCCCCCTCGCTCATGGTCTCGACCATCAGTCGGTAGACATGGTCCGCGCCATTGAGCGTATAGACCTGGTCACCGGATGACCCTGTCCGAAGGACGGCGTCGACCTCACCCCGGCTGAAGGCACGCAGCATCTCTTCGGCATCCCGCAGGCGGGCGCGAAGGGTGAGGATCTCTTCGTTTTGCGCGCGCCGTCGCAGCCTGGGATTGGGCGCGGGGCGGCTCATGTTCGCACGTCGAGCTGGCCCTCGCGGACTGGAAGAAGGTCGAGCCCGAGCAGCACCCTGCCTTCATCCGACAGGTCGCCCACCATTCGCCTCAACGGCAGGGGGTGGGTTTTGACGAGCATCGGCAGGGCAATCACATCATGCCGGCGAGCCCGCTGCGGGTATTGATACAGGTCGATCACGTCCAGGCGGTAGCGCCCCTTGAAATGCTTGTCGGCGAGGAGGGTCATATTGAGTAGTGCAAGTCGCGAATTCTCCGTGGCGCCGCTGATATAGAGCACGAACTCGAAGGGCCCGGGGGTCCTCGGTCGGGATTTTCTCTGTGTATTCATGATTCTTTGCGCCTCGTCCGTATGGGCTTTCGCTTGCCGGGACCGGACACCGCCACGGCCGCGTTGCGCAGCTGCAGGCCCACCAGGGTGCGGGCCGTATCGGAAAGATCGCCGATGATTTTTCGGATCGGTACCGGGAGCCGGCGCACGAGCGTCGGTATCGCGATGATCTGATCATCTCGGGAGAGCTGCGGGTTCACCAGGAGATCGATGATCTGTATCCTGAATTCGCCGCCCAGGTGCTCATCGCAAATCTGGCGCAGGTTGGCAATCGCCGCAAGCGAACGGGGTGTCTGCCCGGCGACGTAGAGCCGCAAATCCCAGTCTTCGCGCGAAACGCGTCCGGAAGCCTTGATTCGTGCCTTGCGCGGGCTCGTCATTTCGCTCCCCGCACCCCGGTCCCTCTTTTGTGTGTCGCTCGCTCGCGCTGCGCGATCAAGGTGGTCCACGTCGCACGGAGCTCCGCCTGCTTGGTGATCTCTTGCTGAATGACCCGTTCGATGTCCTGCCCCTGGGCGGCGAAATCGCTTTCCAGCTCCGCGATCTTCGCCTTGAGCGCAATGCGCTTGCGCGCCAGCAGCTCTTTTCTCTGCTTCAGATCATCGCGCGACAACCGCACGGCGGCGAGGTCGCGCAAATGCTGCGCCTCGCGCGCGGAGCCGACGAGAATTCCGTCGGGCCCCATTTGAATCCTCTCGAGATCGAGCCCCCGCTCGGTGATGATCAGCTCGCGCACCTGATTGGAATGACCTATCCCGCGCGCCTTGAGGACGAACAGCGCGCGCGTGCGCTCTCCCGCCTGCTCGAGGTTGCGCAGAAGAATCCACCCATCGATCAGAGATGATACCCCGGCCGCGCTGCGTTCGGCCTCTTCCGTTCCGGCGGAGAGGCTGGTAAGCAAGGCGCTGATCTGATGGACTTTGAATCGGTCGATGAGCCGCATGAGCATCGCCAGTGCGTCGACCCGGGTGCCGGCCGACTCGAAGCTCGAAACCGGATCCAGCACGACGACCTTCGGCAGGAACTCCTCGACCTGCTTCACCATCATGCTGATGTGCACTTCCAGCCCGAAGGTGGCGGGCCGCGCTGCGAAGAATCGCAGCAAGCCACGTTGCACCCACCTCTGCAAATCAATCCCGATCGAGGTCATGTTTCGCGACAGCTGCAGGGGCGATTCTTCGAAAGCGAAATAAAGGCAACGCTCGCCGCGCCGGCACGCCGCGTCGACGAACTGCGAGGCCAGGCTGGACTTGCCGGTGCCGGCCGCCCCCGACACCATCAGCGTGCTGCCGCGAAAGAATCCCTTGCCCCCGAGCATGGCGTCCAGCTTGGCAATGCCGCTGGGTACAAACTCCTTGGAGGCCGGGTAGTCGAGCGCGATCGAGGTGATCGGCAGGACGAGAAATCCACCTGAATCGATGAGAAACGGATACTCGTTCGTGCCGTGCATCGAACCACGATATTTCACCACCCGGATCCGCCGCGTCGCGATCTGGTCGATGATGCGCTGGTCGAGCACGATGACGCAGTCGGAGACGTACTCCTCCAGGCCCTGCCGCGTGAGGGAGCCCTCGCCGCGCTCGCCGGTCACGATCGTCGTGACGCCCTTGTCTTTGAGCCACGCGAACAACCGGTGCAGCTCCGCGCGCAGGATGCCCACGTTGGTGAGCGCTCCGAACAGGACTTCAATGGTGTCGAGCACCACGCGCTTCGCCTGAATCGAATCGATGGCCGCCGCCAGGCGTATGAACAGGCCGTCGAGACTGTAGTCGCCGGTCTCCAGAATCTCGTCTTTATCGATCCTGATGTGATCGATGCAAATTCTCTGGGTTGCGATCAGCCGGTCCAGCTCGAAGCCCAGAGAGGCCATGTTCGCCGAAAGGTCGGCGATGCGCTCCTCGAAGGAGATGAAGACCCCGGGCTCATCATAGGCGATGGCGCCGCGCACCAGGAACTCCATGCCAAACAGTGTTTTGCCGGTGCCCGGGCCGCCGCACACGAGGCTCGGCCGGCCGGAGGGCAGTCCTCCCGCGGTAATTTGATCCAACCCTCGGATGCCCGTGGGGCATTTTGCCAGCTGCCGCTGACGGGGACTCTTGCGGGCCTTTGCCATGGGATTTCCGCGCATCTGACCGCGCTGTGGTGGTTGCTGACCTCTGCGAGTATAATCGAATATAGCGTTTGTGGCGTTTTGTTTCGAGCGTTGTGATGCGCCCCGCATATCCGTCCGCATCAGGTCCCGACGCCCGCCAGCCGGATGGTCATTCATATTCTATTTGTGGTACATGTGAGTTGATTCGCGGCGCCGGCCGGGGATTGACGATTGAATCATCGCGTGCGGACCGCCGCCGTGTGTCTTAGCCGATCATGAACAATGTAACGACCGAAATTGCTCGCTCCGGGAAGCCGGCAACGGAAGCCGCGGATGCGGACGCGGCGAGGCGCTTCGAGGGATTGACGGACACGCATCTGCACTTCATTTCCGACCGGCAAGAGCGCTACTTGCTGCAGCGCGCCCGCATTGGCTGCCGCGAATCCGATCCGGTCAAGCGGGCTGCGGTTCTCGATGCGCTCGAAGCGCACATCGTGATCCTCGATGCCGCGGGCTTCATCACATCAGCGAATCGGGCGTGGATGCAGTTCGCGAGCTCGAACTGTCTGGCCGGAATCGACCCTGCCATCGGCCGCAATTATCTCGACATGTGCGACGACCTGTGCGGCCAGCAAGCGCACATCCCCGGCCTTGACGCGCACATCCCCGGCCCTGACGCGCGCGTTCCCGGCCAGGAGACGCGCATCCCCCGCAAGGCCGCTCATGGAATTCGTTCGGTGTTGCGAGGCGGCGCCGACTTCACCCTCGAATATCCGGCCGGCGCCGCGGAAGAGAGACGCTGGTTCTTGTTGATCGCCGCGTCGGTCGAGGACGAGCGTGCCACGGGCGCGGTCGTGATGCTGTTGGACATCAGCGAGAGAAAGCGCGCGGAAAGCGACCTGCGGCAGTTCGCGATGGTCATGGACCACCTTCCGGATGCGATATTCCTGATCGATCGAGGCAGCATGCGCTTGACGTACGTGAACGAGGCGGCCTGCCGCCTTCATGGGCTGCCACGCGATGAGGTGCTGGGCCTCCGGCCATGGGCGGTCCTCGACGTGTCCCGCGCCGAGCTCGAGAGGCACTACGATTCGGTCATCGCCGATGGCGGAACTTCCCCGCCCACTGAAAAGCAATGGCACCGCCGCCATGGCCCCCCCATATGGCTCGAAATGCGGCGTCATGCGCAAATCGTCGGCGAGCGGCGCGCGATCGTCAGCGTGGTGCGCGACATCACCGCACGCAAGGAAGCTGAAAGCCGCATCGAGTACCTGAACCGCGTCTATGCCGTCTTGAGCCGCATCAATGGCCTGATCGTGCGCGTTCGCCATCGCGACGAGCTCTTCAGGGAGGCGTGCCGGCTCGCGGTTGACCACGGCAAGCTCGCAGCCGCGTCGATAGCCATCGTCGACGGCAGCCTGAATCGGGTGGTCTTGGCGGCCTCCGCCGACTTGGATACCGGACTGCTCGAAGCCATCAACCGGCGTCTGAGCACGAGCTCGATCGACTCTCCTGGGGCGTCGCTCGCGAGCCGGGCGATCGGCGAGAAACGGGTGATCGTCTCCAATCATGCAAAAGAGGACGCCGCAGTCGGCTTCGGACAGAAATACGCCGCCTGCGGTATTCATTCACTCGCTTTCTTTCCGTTGATCGTGGGAGAGGTGGCGCTCGGTGTCATGGTGCTCTACGCCAAGGAGCCGGGATTCTTTCACGAGGAGGAGATCCGCTTGCTCACGGAGCTCGCCAATGATGTCGCGTTTGCCATGGATCATATCGAGAAGCAGGAACGTCTCGACTACCTCGCCTACTACGATGTGCTCACGGGACTTGCAAACCGCAGCCTGTTTCTCGAGCGAACGGAGCAGTGCTTGCTGGGCGCCGCGGGTGGTGGCCACAAGGTGGCCTTGTGCCTCGTGGATCTGGAAAGATTCAAGAACATCAACGACAGCCTGGGTCGGCCCGCCGGGGACGCGCTCCTCCGGCAGGTCGCGCAGTGGCTGACCTCGCACGCGGGCGGCGCGAACCGGGTTGCCCGAATCGACACGGATCGGTTCGCGGTGCTGCTGCCCAAGATCGCCGACGAAGAGGATGCTGCGCGGTATGTGGAGCACGCCATCGAGCTTTTTTCGGGCCATTCTTTCGACTTGAGCGGAACCGGGTACCGCATCGCGCTGAAGGTCGGCGTCGCCTCGTTTCCCGGTGACGGTGAAGAGGCGGAGGTCCTGTTCAGGCACGCCGAGGCCGCCCTCAAGAAAGCCAAGACCGGCGGCCATCGATACCTCTTCTATGACCAGAGAATGACCGAAGCGGTGGCGGGCCGCCTCAGCCTGGAAAACCAGCTCAGGGGGGCGCTCGAGCGTGGCGAGTATGAGCTCCATTATCAGCCCAAGGTCGAGCTCGCCAGCGGCAGGCTCGTGGGCGCCGAGGCGCTGCTGCGCTGGAACGACCCGCGTACCGGACTGATGGCGCCCGGCCGGTTCATTCCGATCCTCGAAGAGACGGGATTGATCCAAGAGGTCGGGCGCTGGGCGCTCGGCAGGGCCATCGGCGATCATCTGGCGTGGCGCGACGCGGGCCTGCCGACCGTGCGCGTTGCCGTCAACCTCTCGCCGCGGCAACTGCGCAGCCGCGACATCGTATCCGATCTGTTGCGGGCGATCGCGGTCGACGACGACGCCGCGGCCGGTCTCGAACTGGAGCTCACCGAAAATCTGATCATGGAGGACATCGATCTCAGTACGGCAGCCCTGAGCGCGATTCGCGCCACGGGAGTGCGTATCGCCATCGATGACTTCGGCACCGGCTTCTCATCGCTCAGTTATCTGTCGAAACTGCCGGTCGACACCATCAAGATAGACCGCTCGTTCGTGGTCGACATGGCCAAGGGGCCGGAGGGGATGTCCCTCATTTCCATCATCATCAGCCTCGCCCATTCGCTCAAGCTCAAGGTTGTTGCCGAGGGCGTCGAAACCGAGGAGCAATCGCGCCTTCTGCGCCTCTTGGGCTGCGACGAGATGCAGGGTTTCCTCGTGAGCGAGCCGGTGCCCGCGTCGATCTTCGCCGACAAGTTCCTGGCCGTCTCGAAAGCGCGGGAAGTCCGCTCTAGTTGATTTTCATGTTCGCCGCGGGACCGTCGAGGACCTCGCGGACGTTCTCGAGGAGCGCGGACATCGGAAAGGGCTTCTCCAGCAAGACGATGTCCGGATCTATGATCCCGTGCTCGGCAATGAACTCGTCGGTGTACCCGGACATGTAGATCACCTTCATGGACGGGTGCGACAGCTGCAATTGATCGGCGATGTCCCGTCCGCTGATGCCGGGCAAAATCACATCGGTCAACAAGAGGTCTATCGGGGTTTCGAGGCTTTCAGCGAGCTCGATGGCGGTTTTGCCGTCCGGGGCATCCAGCACCGCATAGCCATTGGTGCGGAGCGTATTGCCCACGACGGAGCGTAGTGACCCTTCGTCCTCGACCAGCAGCACCGTTTCCATCCCCCGCAGCTTGCCGCCCAGCGAGGCCTGCGGCGAGATCTTCTCCGGAGCACCCTCCACAATCGGAAAGTACAAGCGGAATTCGGCGCCCCCGCCCGGCTCGCTGTCGACCACCACGTAACCTTTGCTCTGCTTCATGATGCCGTAGACGGTCGACAACCCGAGGCCGGTGCCTTTGCCGGGCTCCTTGGTGGTGAAGAACGGCTCGAAGATGCGCGCCGCCGTGCTCTGATCCATGCCGACCCCGGTGTCGCGAATGCTCAGTACGGCGTAGTTTCCCGGTTCGATGAAAGCACGCGGCGCATCCTCGTTGCCGCAATCGAGCGTCGAGGTCGTGATGAGCAATTCCCCACCCGCGGGCATCGCATCCCTCGCATTGATCGCGAGGTTGATCAAGACCTGCTCGATCTTGGCCCGGTCGACCTCGATCGTTCCGAGGCTCGGGCTGCAGCGGATGGTCAGCGTAATATCCTCGCCGATGGTCCGGCGGAGCACGGTCTCCACGCTCCCGACCACCGCGTTGAGATCGAGGAGACTGGGCCGCTGGATCTGCTTGCGGCTCAAGGCGAGCAATTGGCGCGTGAGGGACGCCGCGCGCCGGCCCGCCGAGAGGATTTCCCTGTTTTGTTCGAATCCGAGCGGATCGTCGGCGAGGCGCTCCTCGAGCATCTCGGCGTAGGTGAGGATGATTTGCAGAGCGTTGTTGAAATCATGCGCGACGCCACCCGCGAGTCTGCCCACCGCTTCCATCTTCTGCGACTGCAGGAATTGCGCCTCGAGATCACGCCGCAGAGTGATGTCGAGAAAAGTGACGACGGTGCCCGCGATGTCCGGGCCGCTTACGATCGGGTGTGACCAGCACTCGACGGGGAAACGGCTGCCGTCGGCGCGAAAAAACCATTCGTTGTCCGCGTGCGTGCCTTCGCCCGTGCCGAGCGCCCTGTGGATCGTGCACTCCGAAGGAGGAAACGGCGAGCCGTCGGGACGGGTGTGATGATGATGCTCGTGCGGGGATCGTCCGACGATCTGCTTCGGATCCTCGTATCCGAGCAGCCGGGCCGCCGTCGGGTTGCAAAACGTGCATACGCCGTTGATGTCCAGCCGATAGATGCCCTCGGCGGTGGAGTTGAGCAGTAGCAGATATTGAGCCTCGCTCTGCTCGAATTCGATCTGCGCTTCGCGCTGCTCCGTGACATCGACGTGCTTGATGACGGCGCCGGTCAATCGGCCCTCGGTCAATGGATTGACTTGCAGGCGAAACCAGCGCGCCTGCGTCGGCGAGTGGCACTCGTACTCGATCTCGAAGCGCTGCAGCTCTCCGGACAGAACTCCGCGAATGCCGCCGGCGGCGTGCTTGGCCTCGAGGGAGCTGCACCCCCTGGCGTGATCGCAGACCTCGAGATAGTTCTTGCCCACGAGGGAATCCGAGGTCTGGAGGCCGTTTTCCCGGGCGAAGGAACGCCACGCCTCGTTGACGGCCGTGATTCTCCCGGACTCATCGATCAGCGCCACATGCGCGGCGAGTGCGTTGAGCACGCCGACCTGGGTCGAAGCGAGTTCGCGCCGCTTCGCAATCTCTTGAAGCAGCGCACGGTTGGTCGCGTGCAGCTGCAGTGTTTTTGCTTCGAGCTTGCGCACCAGACGGGCGTTGTACGCCGCAAGATGCGTCTCCTCGAGGATGACCGGCCGTCGCGGC
>Ga0181537_10001915_pt1 | contig 18735 bp, 16 predicted proteins | sample PEATcosm2014_Bin_39_FD_119765 | JGI IMG/M metagenome (GOLD analysis project Ga0181537, IMG submission 119765) | Peatland microbial communities from MTU Mesocosm Facility, Houghton, MI, USA - PEATcosm2014_Bin23_10_metaG | ecosystem: Environmental > Terrestrial > Soil > Wetlands > Peat | place... | reverse complement strand
TGGATCACGCCGGTCAGCGATTCTGGAGCGGCTCGCTCGGCGATCTCAGCCGCGAACGCAATCTTGAATGCCGCCAGATTTCCCGCCGCCAGCGACAGTCCCGCAGCCATCGCATGGCCGCCGAACTTATCGATGAGACCGGGGTGTCGCGTCGCGATGCTGTCGAGAGCATCGCGAATATTGACACCAACCACCGAGCGGGCCGAGCCGCGCAGCGAGCCGTCCTCGGCGCGAGCGAAGGCAATCGCCGGACGATGCAGCCGGTCCTTCATCCTGCCGGCGACCAGCCCCACCACCCCTTGGTGCCAGCCCTCATCGAACAGACACAGGCCGGGCGCCTCCGAGCCGGCTGCGTCGCAGCGGACAGCCGCCGCGAGGCCCTGCGCCTCGATCTGCATGCGTCGCTCGATTTCACGCCTCTCCTCGTTGAGCTTCGCGAGCATCTCGGCCAAACGCGCCGCCTCGCGCGCATCATCGGCCAGCAGACATGCAATGCCCACGCTCATGTCGGTCAGCCGGCCCGCGGCGTTCAAGCGCGGCGCGACCGCGAAGCCTAGGTCGGCGGCGTCGATTCGTCCGAAATGACGGCCCGCCGATTCGAGCAATGCCCGAATGCCCGGGACGCACCGGCCCGCGCGAATGCGGCGCAGTCCTTGCGCAATCAGCACGCGGTTGTTGTGATCCAGGGGCACGACATCGGCGACGGTGCCGAGCGCCACGAGATCCAGCAATTCGGCGGCTCGAAATCCATGGCCGAGAGCGCGCGCGAGCGCGACGATGACATAGAATGCGACGCCGACGCCGGCGAGCGCCGCACTGCCAAACTGGCCTTTCACGAGATTCGGATTGACGATGACTTCGGCGCGCGGCAACTGCGCGCCCGGGAGATGGTGGTCGGTCACCAGCACGGGTACCCCGAGTTCGCGCGCCGCCTCCACACCGGCCACGCTCGACACGCCGTTGTCGACGGTCATGATCAGCGACGGCCGGCGGCTCGATGCCGATGCAACGATTTCCGGTGTCAGCCCGTAACCGAAACGAAATCGATCCGGCACCAGGAAATCGACGTGCGCGAAGCCCATGGCCCGCAGGCTGCGCACGACCAACGCCGTGCTGGTGGCCCCGTCGGCGTCGAAATCGCCGATCACGAGTATCCGCCCGCTCGAACGGTGCGCCATCAGAAGCTGTGCCGCCGCATCCACGCCGGCCAAAGAGCTCACGGGCAGCAGAGTGTCCAAGGACAGGTCCAAATCCGCATCGGAGGACAGACCGCGCGCCGCGTAAACGCGCCGTAGAACGGGGTGCACCCGACCCGTGAAATTGACGGCCGACGCAAGCGGGCGCCTGCGAATTTCGGTTGCGCTCATGAGAAGTATTCCCACCACGGCCGGCGGCTGCGCCATAACCGGCGGCTGGCGCGGGTGCTCACACTGAAGCGGCGCTCGCCAGCCGACAGTTGGATTTGCGCAATCCGGCCGGCGCGAAGATCGGCGGCCGACCGCCCAAACCAGCGCGACTCGGCATCGCGCCAACCCGCGCTACCGGGCTCTGCGCCGATCACGACGACCGCGGAATCCGAATCGGCCGCGACGCCGGCTGACCCGGCACCCAACGAATGGAAGTAAAGATCCTGCCCCGCCGTCCACCCATTCAGGCGCGGCAGCGAGGTCAGCGCGGGACCCCCTCCCCATAGCCACAGACTGCTCAACGTCGGCGCCGCCTCGGCGCGGCGCGATCTGTTCACGGCATGCTCGAACAGCCACATCTCGATTTCGCTCATGAGCCGGCGCAGGCGCGCGCCGCCGCCGCCGCTCGGCAGATAGTCTGCGATGTGTCGACCAAGTACGTCCTCCGGATCCCGGGTCACCGCGTCCAGCGCGCCCTCGACGATGCAAAACAATACTGCGCGGCGCCCGGCGTGCAATCGTATGCCGGAACCGCGCCACACCTGGTTGAAATCCTCGGCCAGCACATCGCACTCCGGCTGCCGGAGTGCGATGATACCCCGGACGGCCAACCGCACATCGCTCATCTCGGCGAGGTAATGCACCGGCGTCGCGATGAAAACCGTCTCGGTGGAACTCACCGGGCCCATTTCGGCAAACAGCGCGGCGGCACCCACCCCCGGGGGCGGCGCGTGCGGCGCAAGCACGCGAAACGCATCGTGTCGCCAATTCATTGCCGCGGCGGCGCGGCCCGCGCGCGCCAGCAAGCGCTCCAGCGTGGGCGCGCGTTGCCGCGCGCCGGCACCGACGTCAAATCGGAAATAATGGGTGGACACGAACGCTCCGGCTCGAAGAGTATCTTACCCATATGCGCTTTACCCAAGACTCGAGTTCCGCGACAAACGCGATTCGCGCATACAGCCCTGGCGAGCTGCGTATCAACGATGTGACTTACCGCGATACGGTCATGGTCAGCGGCTCGACCATCGTGATTCTGCCCGAGCTCTCGGACGTGGAAGATCTGTCCCGTTTCGATGTGTCGCGCATTGTGGCGCTCGGAGCCGAGCTCGTTCTGTTGGGAACCGGGCCGGCCCAGGTTTTCCCGGCCGCGGCTTTTCGTGCGAAGTTCTTGCGCGCCGGCATCGGTCTCGAGGTGATGGATACGGGCGCAGCCTGCCGCACATTCAACGTGCTCGCGGCGGAGCAGCGCCAAGTTGTGGCGTTGCTCCTGGTACGAAAGTCAGCGGGGTAAAATGGCAGGGCGCTTACGGAATCCACGATCAATACGGTATCGAGATTTATTGTTCTTCTTCTTGATCTTCTTACTCTTTTGTCCCTCTGAACCCGTGTAAACCTCAGCGCCCCGCAAATGGACTTTCCCGATCAAGGGCTAGTTAAACACACGTAATGCGGAGTCGCAAGATGGCGACAGGTCACTCCGGAGTGTTAAAATGAGATTCATCAGTCACTTGCGTAGTAAAGCTAGAAATCACTTTTCTCCAGAAAGAAACGACAACGGGTTGACCGGTCTGCCATTTTGGCGAATTTCGAAATAGAGATTCGCAGCTTGCTGCGCATCGACTCCCATGTGCGCGATCACTTGACCTGCCGCCAATTCCTGGCCCTCATGAACTTCGATCTCGCGATTGTGCGCGTACGCGGAAAGCAAATTGTCGGCATGTTTGACGATGATCAAATTTCCATAACCGCGCAGGCCATTGCCGGTGTAGACCACCCGGCCGGCGCTGGCGGCGCGCACGTCCTGCCCCACGCGGCCCGGCACGAGAATACCGCCTCCGGACACAGGTCGCGGCGCGCCGCTGCGGTCCGTCGGCCACACCCATTTCGCTGCCACGGGGGGCGCCGGCTTGGCCTCGCGCGCTGCGCCGCCCGGACCCAGCAGCAGCACCTGCCCGATCGAAATGTGAAAATCCGCGCCGATATCGTTCCATCGCGCCAAGTCGCGATAGTCGAGGTTGTGACGCCACGCGATGCTGTAGAGCGAGTCCCCGGCCTCGACCACGTAGGTATCCGAATTGACGCGGGCGCCATCGGCGCATGCGCCGAGCAAAACGCACAGCCCCACGGCGGACATCAAACGCGCGGCGCGCAACTTTAGCGCTGCAATCCCGATAGCAGGGGAACGAAACTGACGGGGCCGAGCGAGCGTCGCTCCATCCGTGTCTCAACCTTTGTGTAGCAGTAGAGTTCCTGGCGGCCCTCCGGCCCCACCGGCGCGATGAGCCGGCCGCCCACGCGCAATTGCTCGAACAGCGGCGGCGGCACGGCATGCGGCGCGGCCGTCAGCAATATCCCATCGTACGGCGCGCGCGCCAGCCATCCGATGTGGCCGTCGTCGTGGCGGAAGCTGACATTGCGGATCCGCAGTTCCCGCAAGGTGCGTCGCGCGCGCCCCAACAGGCTCTCGATCCGCTCGATGGTGTATATTTTCTCCACCAACGGGGCGAGCACCGCAGTCTGGTAACCGCAGCCGGTGCCGATCTCCAAGACATTCCCGATCTCGCCTCCCGCGAGCATCGCCTCGGTCATGCAGGCCACCACATAAGGCTGTGAGATGGTCTGTCCGAATCCGATCGGCAGCGCGGTGTCCTCGTAGGCGCGGCTGGCCAATGCCTCGTCCATGAACAGATGCCGCGGCACGTTGCGGATCCGATCGAGAACGCGTAAATCCGCGATCCCCTGCTCCTGCAAACGCTGCACCAGGCGTTCGCGGGTGCGCGCCGAGGTCATCCCGATGCCGCTGAGTCGCGGCCCTTCCATGAAGCTACTCAAGCTTGAGCCACTTCTGTAGTTCGGGAACAGCGGCGTGGCGGGTCAAGTCGATCTGCAGCGGCGTAATCGACGCGAAACCTTGAGCGACCGCATGGAAATCCGTGCCGGGGCCGGCGTCCTGACCCGCGCCCGCGTTGCCCACCCAATAGACATTGCGGCCGCGCGGATCCTTCGCCTTTACGATCGGTTTGCTGCGGTGGCGGCTGCCGAGACGGGTCACCTTCATGCCGCGCAGCTGCCCTTCGGGCAAATCGGGCACATTGACGTTGAGGATGATCGACGCTGTTTCCGGCCCCTGCAAACGATCCTGCGCCATTCGCGACACGAGTTGCGCCGCGACCTCGGCGGCCGCCGAAAAATTTCGCGGGCTTCCGGGCTCGACGCACAAGGAGACCGCGATCGCCGGAAGTCCGAGAAATCGGCCTTCGACGGCGGCGGCAACGGTGCCCGAATACAACGTGTCGTCGCCGAGATTGGCGCCGTCATTGACCCCCGACACGACGATGTCGTGCTCGAAGTCGAACAGGCCGGAAATCGCGAGATGCACGCAATCGGTCGGCGTGCCGTTCACGTAATAGGCATCGGTGTCGTAGCGCGCAGCGCGCACCGGCACATCGAGCGTGAGGGAGTTGCTGGCACCACTGCGGTTGCGGTCCGGCGCCACCACCGTCACGGCGCCCAGGGGGCGCAGCGCCGCCGCAAGCGCGATTAAACCTTCGGCACGGTAGCCGTCGTCGTTTGAAAGAAGGATCTTCACGAGAATGAACAGCCTGCCGCAAGCATGGCGAGGGTCGCCGTGCGGACTATACTGTAACGCCATAGACCCCGATAGGCGATCGAGTTGTCAATCCATGACCAAACAAAGACCCAACGGCCGCGCTGACGAAGCGGCGGATGACGCTCAAGCATTCCGCGCGGCGGTGCGCAATGTCACGCCTTTGCCCAAGGCACCCGCGATCGCGGGCCTCGCGAAGCCCAAGCCCCGGGTGCGGGTGGGGAAAGCTGCGGCCGCGGCGCTGCAGGATCTCGACGAAGCCATGCCACTGGCGTCGGGCGTGGATGCCGTGACGGGGGACCAGGGCTTGTCTTTTCAGCGTGCGGGCGTGCGCAGCCAGGTCCTGCGCCGGCTGCGCCGGGGGCTTTACCCGGTGGACGATGAATTGGATCTTCACGGACTGACGCAAACGGCCGCGCGCAGCGAGCTTGCGGAGTTCATCGCGCGCAGCCGCGACCGCGGTTGCCGCTGCGTGAGGATCATCCACGGCAAGGGCTATCGCTCGGGCGTGCGCGGCCCGGTGCTCAAAAGCGCCGTCAATCTGTGGTTGCGCCGGCATTTGGATGTGCTGGCGTTCGTGTCCGCGCGCACCATCGATGGCGGCAGCGGCGCGCTGTACGTGTTGCTGCGGCAATGAGGCCGGCAAACGGCAGCGCCGCGTCATTCCTCGCCGGAGTCGAGTTCCGGCGGCACATCGAAATCGCACAGCTCGCGCAACACCGCGGTCGCGAACTGGCCGCGGCCGAGCAAAAAACTCAAACACAGCGCATCGCCGTCGCGCTCGACCGCTAATTCGCGAATCGCGCAACGCAGCGCGCGGCGCTCCTGGCTCAAGCCCTGGCGCTGCAGTAAATGGATTACCGGAGCCAATTCCTGCGCGACCGCCGCTTCATGTTGCAGAGCTTGCCCCTGGCTCGGCGGATCACCCCGGCCCCACAAAGGCCCCGAGGGATGAATATCGAACAGGCTGAGCCGCCGGCGCAACTCCGCGTCGACCGCGGTCACCGGGAAGTGGCTGCCGCTGCCATCGAGACTCGCCAGATCGCCGGCAGCGAGTTGCGACCAATCGCCTGCCGCGACGCGCCGTGCGAGCACTGCGTTGAAGACCAGGGAGCGCGCGGCCGACAACGTGAAGCCACGTTCCGCCCGCCCGCGGGGCGCAACCGCGCTCTCAACCCACGAGGCGACGCGCTGCAGATTGCAGCCCTCGCGCCCGAAGCGCTGCGGACCGAAGTAATTCGGCACGCCGTGCGCCCGCAACGCGTCGAGTTTCAGCTGCAGCTGCTCCCCCGACCACAACACCCGGCGCAAGCGGATCCGAAAACGGTTGCCGGACAGGGCGCCGCGCCGCAGCTTGCGCGAATTCGCGAATACCTGGCGCACCCGGAATTCCGCGGTGCACACCTCTCTCCAGAAATCGGCACCTTTCACCGCGGCCGGCACGCTGAACCATTGCACGGCCACCGCGTGCCGATCCTTCAAGCCCGCGTACCCGACTTCAGACGCCGCAACGCCGGCGAGCTGCGCAAGCTGTGCCCCGACCCAACGCGTGTTGGCGGCACGTTTTTCGACCTGCAACAACCAGTGTGGACCGGAACCCGAGGGTGCGAATGACAGCTGTTCCTCGATGAGGAAGTCTTCCGGAACGGATTTCAACCCGGCCGGCGGCAGCGGCGGCCCGTGGGCTCTCGGCGGCTGCAGCGCCGGCCGCGCCCACGCCTCGTGGATCATGCAGTCAGAAGCACCGAAGCCATCGCCGCCAACCCTTCGCCGCGACCGATAAAACCCAGCCGCTCGGTTGTCGTTGCCTTGATGCTCACGAGGCTTGCCTCGCAGCCAAGATCGGCGCCGAGATTCGCCGCCATCGCGGGCCGGTGGGCGGCCACGCGCGGCGCCTCCGCGAGCACCGTGATATCGGCGTTCGCCAGCCGGTATCCCGCGGCTTGCACACGCAGCGCGACCGCCCGCAGCAACACCCGGCTGTCCACCCCGCGGTAGCGCGGATCGCTGTCGGGAAAGTGCCGGCCTATATCGCCGTCGCCGAGTGCACCGAGCAAGGCGTCGCACAGCGCGTGAATCACGACGTCGCCGTCCGAATGGGCCACCACTCCGCGGCTGTGCGCGATGCGCACTCCAGCCAGCATCACGTGATCGCCGGCGCCGAATGCGTGCACGTCGAAGCCCTGGCCGATTCTCATGGCACTGCCTTGCGTCATTTTCAAAATCCTCTCGGCGACCCTCAAGTCTTCTGCACGCGTCACTTTGATGTTGAACGGTGAACCTTGCACCAGAGCCGGCCGCAATCCCAAGGCTTCGATCGCCTGTGCCTCGTCGGTCACCTCGATTCCCGCGCGCACCGATTCTTGGAGCGCCCGGCGCAGCTGCCGGAAAGCGAACACCTGCGGCGTCAGCGCGCGCCACAATCCTTGCCGATCCACGGTCGCGACCCGGTTGTTGAGCGAGCGTTTCACGGTGTCCACTATGGCCGCGGCGAGCACCGCGCCGTCGGCGTTTTCGGGTTCATTGAGTGCCGCCAGCAAATCTCGCAACTCGGTCGAAGCAAGGCACGGACGCGCCGCATCGTGCACCAGGATCCAATCGTCCGGCGCCGCCTGGGTCAGCAGCAGCTCGAGGCCGTTCATCACGGAATCCCGCCGATTTGCACCGCCGACGGCGGTTTGCAGTTTCGACTGATTCAATCTGGCCGCAACGTCCGGCCAGCGGGCGTCTTGCGCGGCGAGCACCACTACGACGGTATGCACACGCGGCTCGGCCAACAGGACCCGCAGCGACCACTCCAAAACCGTGGCGCCGAGCAGCGGCGCATATTGTTTCGGAGCTGCCGCCGATTCGGAGGGACTGAAGCGTGCGCCACGGCCTGCCGCGGGAACGATCGCCCACACGCGACGCGCGGCGTGAACCGCGGTCATTCCGTCCGCGCGGTGACGCCCGGGGCAGGCGCAGCGGGCGCTTGGGTTGTCGCGGTCACGACCTGGTAGAAAGTCTCGCTGTTGCCGACCATGCCAAGATCGCTGCGCGCCCGCTCCTCGAGCGCGGTCAGGCCCACTTTAAGATCGGCCACTTCGGCAACCAACTGCCGGTTGTGTTCGCCTTGCTCGCGATTTGCCGCGGCCTGCGCGTCGATGGCGCTTTGCAGGCGCGAGACTTCACGGAGTCCCTGGTCGGAGAGCCGCAGCCGGTACTGCAGCGATATCAATGCCAGGGCCAAAACGGCAGCTAAAATCCTCATGCGGACAGGAGCTTAGCATGAACTCTTAAGAAATTGGTACCGAGAGCGCCCGCCGGCCCGCGTAGCCGGCCCTACTGCCGAGCTCACCCTCGATCCGCAATAACTGATTGTACTTGGCGATGCGGTCGGAGCGCGACATGGAGCCTGTCTTGATCTGTGTGGCCGTGGTCGCGGCGGCGATGTCGGCAATGGTCGAATCCTCGGTTTCGCCCGAGCGGTGCGATACCACGGCGGCGTACTTCGCCGAGTACGCCATATCGATGGCCGCCAAGGTTTCGGTCAAGGTGCCGATCTGATTCGGTTTGATGAGAATGGCATTGGCAATCTTTTTGGAGATTCCCTCGGCGAAGATCTTGGTGTTGGTGACGAACAGGTCGTCGCCCACCAGCTGAACTTTGGATCCCAGCTTCTTGGTGAGTATCGCCCAGCCGTCCCAGTCGCCTTCGCTCATGCCATCCTCGATGGTGACGATGGGATACTTGCCGGCGAGATTCGCCAGGTAATCGGCGAACTCCGCCGCGGTGAAATGCCGGCCTTCGGACTCGAGCGTATAGACACCGTTCTTGAAGAACTCCGTGCTCGCCACATCGAGGCCGAGATAAATATCCTTGCCGGCGCGGTAACCCGCCCGGTCGATGGCTTCCAAAATGGTGGTCAGGGCGGCCTCGTTCGACGGTAAATCGGGTGCGAAGCCGCCCTCATCGCCGACCGCCGTGTTCAGTCCCGCGGCATGCAGCACCTTCTTCAGGCTGTGGAAGACCTCGGCGCCGTAGCGCACTGCCTCCGAGAATGAGGGTGCGCCGATCGGCAGTATCATGAATTCCTGAATGTCGACACTGTTGTCGGCGTGTGCGCCGCCATTGATGATGTTCATCATCGGCACGGGCAGCGTGAGATCGCCGGCGCCGCCCAGATACCGGTACAGCGGCAGACCCTTGTCGCGCGCCGCGGCGTGCGCCGCCGCCAAAGACACGGCCAATATGGCGTTCGCCCCCAAATTGGATTTGAAGTCCGTGCCGTCCGCCTCGAGCATTCTTGCATCGAGCCCGCGCTGGTCCGCGGCATCGTAGCCCACGAGCAAATCGCGGAGCGCGCCGTTGACGTGCGCGACTGCCTTGAGCACGCCCTTGCCGCCGTATTTCTTGGCGTCGCCGTCGCGCAATTCCACCGCCTCGCGCGATCCGGTCGACGCACCGGATGGCACGGCCGCCCGGCCGACGACGCCGGAGTGCAGAACCACGTCGGCTTCGACGGTGGGATTCCCCCGCGAGTCGATGATCTGGCGGCCGCGAATCTCGACGATGCGACTCATAGCAAGTTTTCCTCGAAGGGTTGTCTTTTCACCGCACGATCCAATTCCTTGAGCGTACCTAAAAGTGATGCCATCCGGTCCAGGGGCCACGCATTGGGCCCGTCGGACAGCGCCTTTGCCGGATCGGGATGCGTTTCCATGAATATTCCGGAGACTCCCGCCGCGACCGCGGCGCGCGCCAGCACCGGGACGAACTCGCGTTCACCGCCCGAACTGGCACCCTTGCCGCCGGGCAGCTGCACCGAGTGCGTGGCGTCGAACACCACCGGGCACCCGGTGCCGCGCATGATGGCGAGCGAGCGCATGTCGGAAACCAGATTGTTGTAGCCGAAGGAAAATCCGCGCTCGCAGACCAGAATGTGCTGATTGCCGGTGGAACGCGCCTTGTCGACCACGTTCTGCATTTCCCAGGGCGAGAGGAACTGCCCCTTCTTGATGTTCACCGGCTTGGCCTGCGAGGCCACAGCGACGATGAAATTGGTTTGCCGGCACAAAAACGCCGGTGTCTGCAGGACATCCACAACCGCGGCCACTTCCGAAAGCGGTGTGTCTTCGTGCACATCGGTCAACACCGGAACCTTGATCTGGTCGCGCACCAGCGCGAGCGCCCGCAAACCCGCCTCGATTCCCGGACCGCGGAAGCTCGAGCGCGAGGAACGGTTCGCCTTGTCGAACGACGCCTTGAATATGAACGGGATCGCGAGACGCGCGGTCATCTCCTGCAAACGCCCCGCAACGTCGATGACCAGCGCTTCGCTTTCGATGACGCAAGGACCCGCGATCAGGAAAAACGGCTGCTCCGGCCCGACCTCGAACGAGGCCAATTTCATGCGGTCGCGCGTCCGGGCTGCAGCGCGGCGCGATACTCGCGCGCCGCCCGGACGAAGCCGGTGAACAGCGGATGTCCGTCGCGCGGCGTCGAGGTGAATTCCGGGTGAAACTGGCTGGCCACGAACCAGGGGTGGGCGGGCACCTCGATGAATTCCACCAAACCGTCCGCCGAAAAACCCGAGAACCTCAAACCCGCCGCGGCCAATTCGTCGAGATAGTGATTGTTGAATTCATAGCGGTGGCGATGGCGCTCGAATATGGATTCCTTGCCGTAGAGCGCGCGCGCAAGCGAGCCCGGCACGAGCTTCGCCTCCTGCGCGCCGAGCCGCATGCTGCCGCCGAGATCGGATTTCTCGTCCCGCACCTGTTGACCCCGCTCCAGATCCTGCCACTCGGTGATCAGAGCGATCACGGGATGATGGGTCGCGCGATCGAACTCGGTGCTGTTCGCGCCCTTCAGGGCGAGCACATTGCGCGCGTATTCGATGATGGCGAGCTGCATGCCGAGACAGATGCCGAGATACGGAATGCGGTTTTCGCGTGCAAACCGGATCGCTTGAATCTTGCCCTCGATGCCGCGGTCGCCGAACCCGCCCGGCACCAGAATCGCGTCCATGTTTTGCAGGGCGGCGGGCCCCAGGCGCTCGATGTCCTGGGATTCGAAATAATGAATATTGACCCGGGTGCGCGTCTTGATGCCGCCGTGCATCAAGGCTTCGTTCAAGGAAATGTACGAATCGCGGATCTGCACATACTTGCCGACCATGCCGATGTCGACCACGGCCTCGGGATTTTGCTTCGCGGCGACCACCGCGCGCCATTCCGGCAGATCCGTCGGCGGCGCGTCCAGGCGCAGCTTATCGACCACGATGTCGTCCAAGCCTTCCTCGTGCAGCAGCATCGGAATCTTGTAGATATCGTCGGCGTCGACGCCGGAAATTACCGCGCGCTCTTCGACATTGGTGAACAGCGCGATCTTGCGGCGCTGTTCATCGGGCAGCGAATGCGCGCAGCGGCACAACAAAATGTCGGGCTGTATGCCGATGCCGCGCAGCTCCTTGACCGAATGCTGGGTGGGTTTGGTTTTGATCTCGCCGGACCCTCCGACGATCGGCACCAAGGTCAGGTGCATGTAAAGCACGCGGTTGCGCCCAAGCTCCACGCCCATTTGGCGGATCGCCTCCAAGAACGGCAGGGATTCGATGTCGCCGACCGTGCCGCCGATCTCCACCATGCACACATCGGCATCGCCCGCACCCAAGCGCACGCGGTATTTGATCTCATCGGTGATATGCGGGATCACCTGAACCGTCGCGCCGAGGTAATCGCCGCGCCGCTCCTTGGCGATGACGCGTTCGTATATCCGCCCGGTCGTGAAATTGCTGTTGCGGCCGGCGATCATGCGCACAAAGCGCTCGTAATGGCCGAGATCGAGGTCCGCCTCGGTCCCGTCCGCGGTCACGAAGACCTCGCCGTGTTGAAATGGGCTCATGGTGCCGGGATCCACATTGATATAGGGATCGAGCTTGACCATGCTGATTTTCAGGCCGCGCGCCTCGAGAATTGCCCCGAGCGAGGCCGACGCAATGCCCTTGCCGAGCGAGGAAACGACGCCGCCGGTGACGAATACGAATCGAGTCATGTAGTCACCGCCGATATGGCCGGTTCTCACGCATTCGATTCAGCGCGAGCACCAACCAAAGCCAAAAAGGAACAATGGGAATTCGACGGGAATTCAGGTTAGCAGAACATGAGCCTTGCGACAATCAACTTAACCAATGAGCGGCGCCCTCTCCCAGAGGATCGCGGCGCCCGGCTTCGAGGGTGCCGCACACCAGCGCGCATCCAGCCACAAGTCGGCGACGGCGATCAAGTCATCGCCGGCAAACACCAGCGGCAACGCGGCGCGCATCCACGGCAGCACGCCCTGCACCTGACACAAGTGCTGCACGCTGGCGGTCCTGGCCTTCGCTGCGGGCTTCAGCGTCTCGCCGCCGTGGCGCCGCCGCACCGACACGGCCGCCGGCAAGAGCCGCATGTCGATGCCGCCATTTTGCGACACCCAACTGAGTTCTCCCAACCCGGGGCCGAGGTCGACGCGGGATCCGGCCGCCCACGACCAGTGCCGGGTGCCGTGAAGCTGCGGCGGATCGCTCGGCGTAAGGAAGACCCGCTGTCGATAGCGCCGCAACGCGTGGCGCCCCCAGACGATGCTCGGCAGGTGATCCGTCTTTGCGGCGAAGATCTGCCGCAGCGCCTCGTGCAGGCGCGATGTCGGCGGCGGCTCGACGCCCGCGCTGTGCAGCCAGTAGCGCAGCACATTGATCTGTTGCCGCGAGTCCAGCGCGCGCAGGCCCTGCACCGAGAGCGCATCGCCGTCGCGCAGCCGCGCGAGCTCTGCGGCGGCGAGGCCATCGAGCAGCACCTGCGCCTCCGCCGCGTGCCGCGCGCTGCGCGACAGCGCGCTCGACGCACCGGGCCAGCGCGCTGTGAGCGACGGCCAAATCTGTTGGCGCAGATAGCTGCGATCGAATCTCAGGTCGCGGTTCATCGGGTCCGCCGGGCAGGCGCCCTGCAGGCCCGCACCGTGCTCGAGAAGCTCGCTCTGCGAGATGTCGAGCAACGGCCGCAAATGCCAACCGGCCCCGAACGGGCGGCAGATGGGCATGGCCGACATGCCTTTGAGACCCGCTCCGCGCAAGGCTTGCAGCAGCAGCGTTTCGGCCTGATCCTCGCGGTGATGTGCGGTCAAGAGACACTCGCCGGGGCGCAGCTCCGCCTCGAACGCTGCATAGCGCGCCTCGCGCGCCGCCGCCTCGACGGAGCTTCCGTCCGGCTCCAACTTCACGGGAATGACCGACAGCGGGATGGCGAGCTGCGCGCACGCCGCCGCACACGCGTCGCGAAACGAAGCCGCCGCGGTCTGCAGGCCGTGATCGATATGCACGGCCCGCAGCCGGCCGCGAAATTCGGCGCCCAACGCCGCGGCAAGCGTCAACAGAGCAGCCGAATCCGCGCCGCCGCTCAAACCGACCACCAACGCGGTGACGCCAGCCGGCAGATGGGCGTCGAGGACGGCGCGCAAAGAAAAGCTTGAGCTATGCGTCTCGGAAAGCACCGAATTCGCGCAGCCGCGCTTGCCGTGCATCGAGCAATTGCGTCACCGGTTGATTGCAGAGCTCGGCCAAATTCTTGACGATGCTCTGCTTGACGGTTTCCGCCATGGCCTGCGGATCGCGATGCGCGCCGCCGTGCGGCTCCTTGAGAACTTCGTCCACCAGACCGAGCTTCTTGAGCCGCTCCGCGGTGCCGCCCATCGCATCCGCGGCGATCTCCTTTTTCTCCGTGCTCTTCCACAAAATGGAAGCGCAGCTTTCGGGTGAAATCACCGAATAGACGCTGAACTGCAGCATGATGAGCCGATCGCACACGCCGATGGCGAGCGCCCCTCCCGATCCGCCCTCGCCGATGACCACGCTCAATACCGGCGCCGCCAGATTGGACATTTCGAACAGGTTGCGGGCAATGGCCTCGCTCTGGCCACGCTCCTCGGAGCCGATGCCGGGATACGCGCCCGGGGTATCGATCAAGGTGACGACCGGAATGCGAAATCGTTCGGCCATCCTCATCAATCGCAATGCCTTGCGATAGCCCTCGGGCTTCGGCATGCCATAGTTGCGGCGGACCCGCTCCTTGGTATCGCGGCCCTTCTGCTGGCCGATCACCATCACCGGTGTCGCCTCGATGCGCGCCAATCCGCCGACGATTGCCAGATCGTCGCCGTACATTCGATCGCCGTGCAATTCGTGCCAATCGGTAAAAATCATGGATACATAGTCGAGCGTGTAGGGACGCTGCGGATGGCGCGCCAATTGCGTGATTTGCCACGGCGAGAGGTTGGCGAAAATGCTATGCGTGAGCGCCCGGCTCTTCGACTGCAGACGTTTGATTTCCTCGTTGATATTGACGCTCGCGTCCGCGCCCAGGAATTTCAACTCCTCGATCTTCGCCTCGAGCTCCGCGATTGGCTGCTCAAATTCCAGAAAATTCATCGCCATGAAGACGTTTCCTCGCCGCGGACATCACTGCGCGGACCATACACCAAATACCAGCCGTCGCGCCCCACCAGGTCGGTCAACTTATCGAGCAGCGCCCGCGATGCATGCACCGACCAGTTTTCGCCCAGATTCACCCGCCCAGTATAGTCCGACCGGTTGACGGACACGCTGACACCGCACGGACCGCGCAGATGCGGCTTCAGCATCTGCTCGAACCGGTTCATGCCCTGCGGACCGTCGAACTCGTCGGGCCAGCGAAGCCATAATCGGCGCGCAAAGCGTTCGCGGGCGCGGTCGATATCCATCAGGGACTTCGCCTGCAGGCGCCACGCCTCGATGAAATCGTCGAAGCGCAACGTGCCATCGATGATCAGAATGGCATCCTTGACGATGATGTCGCGGTGCTGCTGAAAAATCTCCTCGTACAAACCGACTTCGAGGCGCGCGCTGCGATCATCGAGGATCAAGGTCACGCGGTTCGGACGGCGGCGGATCTCGAGCACCAAACCTGCGACGGTGGTCGCCTTGCCGGCCGACCAGCTGCGCATGCCGTCGACGGGCGCCGCCGGTTTGGGGCCGCCGACATCGGCAAGCCGCGCCACGCCCAACAACTTCAAATCCGGTTCGTACGGCGTGATCGGGTGCCCGCTGAGGAACAGGCCGAGCGTTTCGCGCTCGCCCGCCAGACGCTGTGCCTCGGTCCACTCCGCGGCCACGCTGTCGGGGGCCGCGCTCAAGCCGAACAAATCCACCTGCCCGACGCTCATGGCGCGCGAATTCTGTTCGCCCGCCTGCATCGCGCGATCGAGCAGAGCGGTCAAGGTCGCGCGATTGGGCCCGATTCGATCGAGGCTTCCCGAGCGGATCAAGGCGTCGAATACGCGCCGATTGACCCTCTGCAGATCGATGCGCCGGCACAGGTCCGGCAGACTTTCGAAGGGTCCGTGTGCGCTGCGCTCCTCGATGATGGCTTCGACGGCCGATGCACCCACGCCCTTGATGGCACCCATGCCATAGCGGATGCTCATCGGACCCGACACTTGGAAAGCGTACACGGATTCATTGACGTCGGGCGGATGCACGGTGAGCCCCATCCCGGCGCATTCATCGATCAAAGTGACCACCTTGTCGGTCTTGTCCATGTCGGAAGACAGCACCGCCGCCATGAACGCGGCGGGGTAATGGGCTTTGAGCCAGGCAGTTTGATACGACAGCAGCGCGTACGCCGCGGAGTGCGATTTGTTGAATCCGTAACCCGCGAATTTTTCCATGAGGTCGAAAATACGCGTCGCCTGTGCCTCCGGCACCTTGCGGGCCACCGCGCCATTGACGAACACCGAGCGCTGCTTCGCCATCTCTTCGGCCTTCTTCTTGCCCATGGCCCGGCGCAGCAGATCCGCGCCCCCCAGGGTGTAGCCGGCCAGGATCTGCGCGATCTGCATGACCTGTTCCTGATACAGGATGACTCCGTAGGTCGCGGCCAGCACGGGTTTCAAATCCGGATGCAGGTAGTCGATGGTGGCGCCGCTGGTGTCGTGCTTGCGCGCGATGAAATCCTCGACCATGCCGGATTGCAGCGGACCGGGCCGGAACAGGGCCACCAACGCCACGATGTCGCCGAACCGGTCGGGCTGCAGGCGGCGGATCAGATCCTTCATGCCGCGCGATTCGAGCTGGAACACCGCCGTTGTCTTGCAGCTCTTGAGAAGCTGATAGGTCGGCGCGTCGTCCATCGGCAGTTTGGCGATGTCGAGCGGCGCTTCACCCAAACCCGCACGCGATGCATTGATGTCGCGCACCGCCCAATCGATGATCGTGAGCGTACGCAGTCCCAGGAAATCGAATTTCACCAGCCCCGCAGCTTCGACGTCGTCTTTGTCGAATTGGGTCACCGGCGTGGTGCTGCCTTCTTCGCAGTACAACGGCGTAAAATCCGTCAGCACCGACGGCGCGATGACCACGCCGCCCGCATGAGTGCCGGCGTTGCGGGCAAGGCCCTCGAGGGTGCGCGCAAGATCGATCAGCTCGTGAATCTCGGCGTCGCCGTCATACAGCCGCCTGAGTTCCTCCTCCTGTTCCAGCGCCTTGTCGAGGGTCATGCCGATCTCGAAGGGAATCAGCTTCGCGATCTTGTCGACGTAGCCGTAGTTGTGGCCGAGCACCCGCCCGACATCGCGCACCACGGCTTTCGCCGCCAGGGTTCCGTAGGTGATGATCTGGGAAACCCGTTCCCGGCCGTACTTATTGGCCACGTATTCGATCACGCGATCGCGGCCTTCCATGCAGAAATCAACGTCGAAATCCGGCATGGAAACGCGCTCGGGATTCAGGAAGCGCTCGAACAGCAGATCGTGTTCGATGGGGTCCAAGTCCGTGATGCCGAGCACGAAGGCCACCAGTGATCCGGCGCCTGAACCGCGGCCCGGACCCACGGGCACGCCGTTGCAGCGCGCCCAGCGGATGAAATCGGCGACGATCAGGAAGTACCCGGCGAATCCCATCGAGCAGATCACGCGGAGCTCCAGGTCCAAGCGCGCCCGGTAGGCGCTGCCGGAAACTCCACGCGACTCGAGGCCGCGCACCGACTCATCGCGCAGATAGTCCTCGGTGGTGCTGCCCGCCGGCACCGGGTACGCGGGCAGCATGGAGCTGCCAAGACGAATTTCCAACGAGCATCGCTTGGCGGCTTCAACGGTGTTATCAAGAAGTTCCGGCGCATCCTTGAACAGCTCGCGCATCTCGGCGGGAGACTTGAGGTATTGCTCCTCGGAGAATCGCCGCGGCCGGCCCGGGTCGGCAAGTTGGGTTCCGTCGTGGATGCACACCCGCGCCTCGTGCGCCTCGAACTCGGCGCGCGTCAAAAAGCGCACATCATTGGTCGCGAGCGCCGGCACACCGTGCTCCTGCGCCAGGTCGAGCACCGTTTCCGCATAGATCTCCTCGTCCGCCCGGCCGGTGCGCTGGATTTCGATATAAAATCGATCGCCGCACAATTCCTGCCAGCGGCTGAGGCAGCGCAACGCCTCATCCTCGCGGCCGCGCGCGATCGCTTGTCCGATATCCCCACCGGCTCCGCCGGATAGCACGATCAGTCCCCCGAGTATTTCGCGCTGCAGCCAGCTGCGCTCGAGCATGGGCGCGCCGCGTTGCTGGCCCTCGAGGTATGAGCGGGTCACGAGTTGCGTGAGATGGCGGTAGCCTTCGAGATTCTGGCACAGGAAAACCACCCGCGACGGCGCCGCACGCTCGCCCGCTGCGCGAATCCACATGTCGACGCCGATGAGAGGTTTGACGCCCGCGGCCAACGCTTCCTTGTAGAACTTCACCATCGCAAACAAATTGCTCTGATCGGTCAGCGCGACGGCCGGCATGCCTGCAGCCGACACCGCCGCCATCAGTTCCGGCATGCGCACGATCCCATCCACCAAGGAGTACTCGGTGTGCAGGCGCAAATGCACGAACTGGCTCACGCGTCCACCTTGAGCGCGATCCTCACCGGAGCAAAAGAGCGGCGATGCAAAGGACACGGTCCATGCAACTCGAGCAGCCGCTGGTGGTCCTGGGTGCAGTAGCCCTTGTGACTTGCGAACGAATATGCGGGATAGAGCATATCCATCTGATTCATATAGGTATCCCTGGCCGTCTTGGCCAGGATGGAGGCGGCGCTGATGGCGGGCACGGTCGCGTCGCCACCCACCACAGCGCGAGCAGTCAAGGTCTTGCCCAAGCCGCCCAGCTGCGGCAATCGATTGCCATCCACCAGCACATGATCGGGCGTCACCGTCATCGCCAGCAGCGCGCGCCGCATCGCGAGAAACGTGGCCTGCAGGATATTCAGTGCATCGATTTCGGCCCGATCAGCCCAGCCGATGCCGAAGCACAGCGCGTCGCGGCGGATTAGCGCGCTCAAGCGAAACCTTTCATCCGGGCTCAACGTCTTGGAGTCGGCCACGCCGGCAATGGGACGCCCCGGGCGCAGAATCACCGCGGCGGCGACCACCGGGCCCGCCAGCGGTCCGCGGCCCGCCTCGTCGATACCGGCCACCCGGCGTCTCACAGCGACTCTGCCGCAGCCTGACGGCGCGAGTTCACCAGCATCTCGATCGCGCGCGCGGCGCGCGCTCCCGCATCGCGGCGCAACTCGGCGTGGATTGCGGAGAACTCGCGCTCCAGGGCGCCGCGCCGCCCGGCATCGTCTAGCCACATCAAGAGCTCTGCTCCGATCGACTCGGGGACAATTTCCTCCTGAAAATACTCGCCGACGACGCGCC
>Ga0181537_10001914_pt1 | contig 18746 bp, 11 predicted proteins | sample PEATcosm2014_Bin_39_FD_119765 | JGI IMG/M metagenome (GOLD analysis project Ga0181537, IMG submission 119765) | Peatland microbial communities from MTU Mesocosm Facility, Houghton, MI, USA - PEATcosm2014_Bin23_10_metaG | ecosystem: Environmental > Terrestrial > Soil > Wetlands > Peat | place... | reverse complement strand
GAGTTACGGAATGGCTGTGCTCGCGGTGGCGGCAGCTATGGTCGTTTTACGGTGGCCGCCGCTTCATTTGCAACAAGCGCCCGCATCCGTGTTCCTTTGCGCAATCCTATTGAGTGCTTGGTTCGGCGGAGCACGCCCAGGATTGCTCGCGACGGCTCTTTCGACTCTCGCCTATTATTACTTTCTGCCTCCGACTGATTCGTTGGGTCCAAAGCTCACAGAAATACCACGTCTTGTCGTATTCATGGCGACAGCGGTGTTTGTTTGGTCGCTGAGCGCTGCCCAAAGGAACGCCACGGAATCACTCCGGCGCGCGCGCGATGATTTGAGGCTGCGGTTCAAGGAAATCCAGCGAGCCAACGAGATATTGCAAGAAGAGAGCCGGGAGCGCATCCAAATCGGAAATCGATTGCGGCGCAGCGAGGCCTACTTAGCGGCAGCGCAAAGACTGACCCATACCGGTAGTTTTGGATGGAGTGTTCAGAGCGGAGAAATCCGTTGGTCCGACGAAACATTTCGAATCTTTGAATGCGATCCAAAGACGAAACCAACCCTGGAATTCATATGGCAAAGGACTCATCCGGACGATGTCGCCTTTGTGAGAGAGTCCATCGACGGCGCCTCCCGGAATCAACACGATTTTGATATTGAGCATCGATTAGTGATGCAGGATGGTTCCGTCAAGCACGTCCACGTCGTAGCTCATGCTGAAACAAATGAGTCGGGTGAACTTGAGTTTGTTGGAGCCGTGAGGGATACCACCGAGAGCAAGCGCGTCGAGAAAGAACTGCGCCGCAGTGAAGACTTTTTGCTTGAAGCGCAGAAACTAAGTCATACGGGCAGTTGGCGACACGACATTGCATCGGACGCGATCTCAGTCTCCCCCGAGATCTATCGGATACACGACATCCGGCCTGATGACGACCCATCGAATACCGAATTCTTCTTTACAAAGTTCCATCCTGAAGACCGCAAGCACGTGGTGGACCTGTTTGAAAGAAGCGAAATCGAGAGAACCGAGTTTGAAGTGGACTACCGCATTGTCCTTCCGGACGGAACGATCAAGCACCTCCACACAACTGGCCGTCCTATTTTGAACGAATCGGGTGCCCTCGTAGAATTTGTCGGGAGTGCGATGGACGTGACTGCTACCAAGCAGGCAGAAGAAACGTTGCGGCGAAGCGAGAGTTATCTTGCGGAAGCGCAGAGGCTCAGCCACACCGGCAGTTGGGCATCTGTACCGGCCTTGGGCGAGATCAAGTACCTATCCGAGGAGTGCTACCGCGTGCTGGGTTTTGATCCGCACCGTGGACAACCTCGGTACCAAGAGTTTTTTGATCGCATCCATCCGGATGATCAAGCCAAGGCTAAGGAAGCGGTCGAGACAGCAGCGGCTGAAAACAGGGAGTTCGAGTTCGATTACCGAATCGTTCATCCCGACGGTGAGATCAGGGATATCCACACAATAGGCCATCCGGTTTTCAGCCCATCCGGTGATTTCATTGAATTCGTCGGCACCGTGATGGACATAACGGACCGCAAGCGCGCGGAAGACCGGACTCGCCTGATTATCGACACCGTGCCGGCTCAACTGTGGACAGAGAGTCCGGATGGTGTCGTCGATTTTGTGAATCGCCGCTGGGTGGATTACACGGGAATGACGCTCGAACAAGCCGTTGGATCGGGATGGAATCGAATGGTGCATCCCGATGATATCGAGCGAGTGCTGAGCAAATGGCGAACCCTTATCGCGGAGGCAAAACCCCGCGAGATAGAGTCACGCCTCAGAAGGTCCGATGGAGAATACCGTTGGTTCCTCAGTCGTTGCTACCCTCTGATTGACCGCTCGGGACACATCCTCGGATGGTACGGCACCGATACGGATATCCATGACCGGAAGGAGATGGAAGAAAAGCTGCGACAAAGCGAAGCCCACCTGCAGGAGGCGCAGACTCTGGGTCGTATAGGCAGCTGGGCTTTCAATATTGCTAAAGGGACGGTATCAGGGTCTCCGGAATTGTTTCGAATCTTTGGACGTGATCCGGGCGAGGAACAACTCACGAAGGAAATGCTTAACGATGTGCGCTACATGCCTGTCTTTCGCACGAGCGTGCATCCTGAGGACCTTCCTTTCGTCGAGGAATTTATCAGCAAAGCGAGAAATGAACCCAACCTTGGCAGAGAACTCGAATATCGGATTGTTCTTCCCGACGGCTCAGTGAAACACGTTCATAGCGTGGCTCATCCAGTCCTCGACGACGCGGGCCACGTAATTGAGTACATCGGTACGATCATGGATGTGACTGAACGCAAGCGGGCTGAAGAAGCGGTGCGCCAGTCGCACGTAGAACTCGCACACGTCAGCCGAGTGACGACTATGGGGGAGCTGACGGCTTCGCTGGCGCATGAAGTGAATCAACCAATAGCGGCCGCTGTAACGAGCGCCAATAGCTGTTACCGCTGGTTGACAGCTGAAGTGCCAAATCTCGACAAGGCGCGCGCCGCCGCCATGCGGATCGTGAACGATGGAACGAGGGCTGCCGAAATCATCACCCGCATTCGTCTGCTCTTTCAGAAAGGCACGCCACAATGGCAGATGGTTGACTTCAATGCGGTCATCGAAGAGATGATCATCCTGCTGCGCGGCGAGGCAATGCAATACTCGATCGCAGTTCGGACAGAACTGGCGCCTGACCTTCCCCAAGTCATGGGAGACCGCGTGCAATTGCAGCAGGTCATGATGAACCTCATGATGAACAGCATCGATGCGATGAAGATCGCGGATGGGACGCGGGAACTGGCCGTCAAGTCGCAGCGTGCCGAAAACGACCAGCTTCTGGTGTCCGTCAGCGATACCGGCATCGGGCTGCCCACAGAGAATGCGGACCATATCTTCGACGCATTCTTCACTACGAAACCCCACGGCACCGGCATGGGGCTGCGGATATGTCGTTCCATTGTTGAATCGCATGGCGGCCACTTAAGGGCTGGCAACAACCCGGCGCGCGGCGCAAACTTTTGCCTCACTCTACCCGCCAAATTAGAGGCCCGTGAATGACTGCGGCGGGCGCTCCCACGGTATTCATCATCGATGATGATATCAATGTGCGCGCCTCCATCCAGGATTTGTTGGAGTCCGTGGGATTAGAATCTGAATCCTTCGGAACGGCAGAGGAGTTCCTTCGAAGCAGGCGACAGGACGGGCCAAGTTGCCTGATCCTCGACGTGAGACTTCCCGGAGTCAACGGTCTGGATTTTCAACGCCGGTTGGCTGACGCGGGCATTCAGATTCCTATTATTTTTATTACCGGGCACGGAGACATTCCGATGACCGTGAAGGCGATGAAGTTCGGGGCGGTGGAGTTCCTGACCAAACCCTTCCGGGACCGCGACCTGCTGGATGCCATCCACCAGGCTTTGGATCGCGACCGGGTCATGCGTCAACACCAGCGCAGCCTCGCCGAGTTGCGAGAGCGCTACCAGGCACTCACGGCGCGCGAGCGGGAGGTCATGGGCTTAGTGGTTGCCGGTATGCTGAATAAGCAGATAGCCGCCGAGTTGGGGACCAGTGAGGTGACCGTGAAAATCCAGCGCGGTCGAGCGATGAAGAAGATGAAGGCGCCTTCACTTGCCGAATTGGTTAGAATGGCGGGGGTGTTGGAACTTCCGCCTCGGAGAAAATAACCAGCTCTCTCCACCGTCGTATAGATCAGCATGACCATTCTTAGTTCGCCTGCTTCAGCATTGCTTCTCTTCACGTGTTTCACGATAGTTGCTGTTTCTCTCGTCGGGCGTATATTTCGCCCGTAATACCAACGTGTGATTGCGCCCCTTTGGGTTAAACGCGTAGATTTATGTCATGGTCACTCCAAACAAAACCAAATTCGTCGTGGTTGTCGATGATGATGACTCGATGCGCAGCGCAGTGCAGGACCTGCTGGAAGCCGCCGGCCTCCCGGCACAGGGTTTTTCGTCCGCGGAGGAATTCCTGAAGTCCGGCAAGCAGCACGAGACCACCTGCCTGATCACGGATATCCGCATGCCGGGGATGTCTGGCCTCGAACTACAAGCGCAACTGAACGCCGAGCGTTGCAGAATTCCGATCATCTTTATCACTGCACATGGAGACGAAAAAATGCGGTTGCAGGCGCGAAGAGAAGGCGCCGTAGAGTTTCTGGCAAAACCCTTCGACGACGTAGTCCTAATTGATAGTGTTCGCGCGGCCCTGGAGATTTGATCCTGGTAAAGGACGTTGCCTTAGGTCCATAAGGAGATGCTCTGTGGGAGCCTTCGAAACATCCCGATCTGCCGATCAGGACCGCAATCCGCGAAGATTCGAGCAGCTTATCGGCAAGAGTCCTGCCCTCGAAGCAGTTCTGGAACAAGTCCAACAGGTCGCGCCCACGGGTTCTACCGTCCTGATCCAGGGAGAAACCGGCACGGGGAAGGAACTGATCGCGCGGTCCGTTCACGACTCGAGTTCCCGCTTCGCCCGTCCCTTTATAAAACTGAATTGTGCAGCTATTCCATTCGATTTGCTTGAGAGCGAACTTTTTGGGCACGAAAAAGGTGCCTTTACAGGCGCTATCGCGCAAAAGGTAGGCCGTTTCGAATCGGCTGATAAAGGGACCCTCTTTCTCGATGAAGTGGGAGATATTCCGTTGGCGCTGCAGCCCAAACTGTTGCGCGTCCTGCAGGAGCAAGAGTTCGAACGTCTCGGCAGCACTAAGACCCACCGAGTGGACGTACGCCTTGTAGCTGCAACCCATCGAAATCTGGTCGAAATGGTGAAGAAATCCGAATTTCGCAGCGACCTCTACTATCGCTTGAATGTGTTTCCCATCCAGCTGCCCTCGCTGCGTGCACGCCGCGAAGATGTTCCCGCACTCGTGGAACACTTCGTTGCGATTTATGCGCGCCGGATGGACAAGCAGATCGACCACATTCCTCCGGAAACGATGTCCGCGCTTGTCTCATATCCGTGGCCGGGAAACATCCGTGAGCTGCAAAATTTCATCGAGCGGAGCGTAATCCTCACCTCCGGCAACGTGCTGCAAGCTCCTCTTGCCACTTTGACCAGCGCCGGCGAAATGGAGTCGTTGGGCGCAATCACTTTGGAGGACGCGGAGCGGGAGCACATTCGCAAGACTCTCGAACAGACCCGCTGGGTTGTTGCCGGCCCGAACGGGGCTGCCGCCCGCTTAGGAATCAAAAGATCTACGCTTTATTTCCGAATGCAGAAGCTTGGCATTTCGCGCACCAACAATAAGCCTGTTTCCGCTTAGTAGTTTCGTCCCCCGCGCGGTTCGCTTCTCCAGCCGAATGATTCGGTCTGCGGATTAGCGATCGCACGCGCCGCGACTCACTTCCCGCTCGATCCGTATCTGAAGCAGTTTGAGCCCCGATGAATAACCTCGCCGACCCTGTCAGCATGCGGACGCGTGTTTAGCCGGTTGGCGGCCCACGTTGCTCAGCGGCCACAGACGGCCTCTGCTTTCAGTCACTTACGAACCACGAGCTTTGGCAGCACTTTTGCTTTTCTCAGTAATGTCATTCGACGCGCGGAATTGGTTTTGTGCTCAGTCGCTAAAGAGAAACTATGAAATTGCAAAGAGCAATTTTTGTTTCAGTGGGAATCACGTTGTTGTTTTCGGGCAAGTCTTCAGCGCAGCAGGTGAAGACCGATTACGATCGCAGCGCCAACTTCGCGCAATTCAAGACCTACTCCTGGGAACAGGTTAAGACGCAGAATGCCCTGGACGTGGATCGAGTCGAGAGCGCGGTCAATGCCGCCCTGGCAGCAAAGGGTTGGACTAAGGTGGAGTCGGGTGGCGATGTTTCCATCGTGGCCATGGGGAACCTCAAGTGACACTCTCTCCAACAACTCCGACAAGAACATCAAGAATCTGGACAAGGGCGTTCAGAAAATGTTCGAGCGATTCCCGCCAGGCTCTTCCAAGAAATAGAAGGCGCCGGCCATCACAGTCAGCGCACTGAACTAGACCTAAGAATATTCCACTGACCTACGGTAGTACTGGAGAATTTGCATGAGAATAATGAGGATTTCTAAGCAGGTTTTAGTCGTACTTCTGTGCGGGCTATTTCTGGAATTCACCACGCAGGTCGACGCGTACGGATCTGTGGGCCAATCGAACGACCAGTCGCCGGCTTCGCCTATGAAGCAACCCCCTCAGGAATTGCAGCAACTGGTTGCTCCCATCGCTCTATACCCGGACGCCTTGGTGGCGCAGGTTTTGGCCGCTTCGACGTATCCGACTCAGATTGTCGAGGCTGACCGCTGGATGCAAGGGCATTCCAACCTGAAGGGCGAGGAGTTGGCGAATGAAATCGACAGACAGGACTGGGATCCAAGCGTAAAAGGCGTGGCACAGTTTCCCTCGGTTCTCGAAAATATGGATAAGAACCTCTCCTGGACTTCGTCGCTCGGCGAGGCATATATCAACCAGCCGCAGGATGTGACCGATGCAATCCAAACCTTGCGTCAGCAGGCCCGCAACGCTGGCAATCTGAACAGCAATGAACAAGAAAAAGTGAACACGCAGGGCAGCACGATCGTCATTGAACCTGCCTACCCCGACGTGGTGTACGTGCCCGCCTACGATCCTTGGCTGGTGTACGGCGAGCCAATCATCGCTTACCCAGGTTGGTATCCCGTGCCGGGGATTTTCTGGGACGGCGTCGGGCTTAGCTTTGGAATTGGATTCGGCATCGACTTCTTCGGAGGATTCGGATGGGGCTGGGGCCACTGGGGATATGACTGGCACGGCCGGCAGGCGTTCTTCGACCATCACGCCTTTGTGTCCCACAGCAATGAGTTCGGTCACGAAGGGTTCCATCACGGCGACTTCGCCCAGGGCAGCGGATTTCACGGGTCGTCGAGTTTTCACGGAGGTTCGAGTTTTCACGCTCAGCCAGGAACACGTTCCGGCGCGTTCAGTGGCTTTGATCACGGTGGTAATGTCCGGGGCTTTTCATCCCGCGGGCAGTCGAGCTTTGGAGGTGCCTCCCACGGAGGCGGGTTCCATGGAGGCGGCGGACATCATTAGTCACATTAGCCGATAGAGTTTATTGAGAATTCAAGAATGGAGAGGAATACCATGCTGCACAGCATCTCGATTTTGATTCAATTTGAATTCAGGAAATTAGTTCGATTTGGCCTTCTGTTTGCAATTTCCTTGGGCTTTTCGTCCGCGCCGACCGTCGCACAGGAGGCAGGACAGCGAACGTTTCACTCCGCCGAAGACGCCAGTCGCGCTCTCTTTGACGCGCTCCAAGCACAGGACGAGCAAGCTCCCTTGAGCATCCTTGGGCAGGCCGCGAAGGATATTCTCTCGTCCGGCGACCCACTGGAAGATTCGGATGCCCGGGTCGGCTTCGTCGTCAAATACCAGGAAATGCATCGCTTTGTCACCGAGGAAAAAGGAACTGTAAACTTGATTGTAGGCGCCGAAAATTGGCCGTTTCCGATTCCCTTAGCGAGCAGGAACGGTTCGTGGTATTTCGACACGCCCGCCGGCAAGAATGAAATTCTCTTTCGGCGGATAGGCAAGAATGAACTGGCCGCAGTGGATGCATGCCGCGAGTTAGGGGCGGCGCAAAACCAATATTTTGCGCATCCACCGGCGAATCTCCCTCATCAATTCGCACAGAAACTGGTCAGCGACGAAGGTCGTCACAATGGTCTGTACTGGTACGGTGCCAGCGATGAGTTCAATAGCCCTATTGATCCGCTCATCGCTTACGCACGCCAGAATCTCCCGACGGATCAAGTTGGCGAGCATGCCCCTTTCAATGGCTATATGTTTCGGATTCTCACGAGCCAGGGACCCCATGCGCCGGGTGGGGCGAAGAACTACATCGTTGATGGCATGATGAGCAGAGGATTTGCCTTCGTCGCTTACCCTGTCGACTACCGCTCCTCGGGTGTGATGACTCTTATCGTTGACGGCTCAGGCGCCATTTACGAAAAGGATCTTGGCCCCGACACGACAAAGCTTGCCCGAGCGATGAAGGTCTATGACCCGGATTCCAGCTGGCACAGAGTGGAATGAGCGATGGTCTGGAAGCTTTCCATCTACCGTCTTACATCCGTTCCGTGGATCGCTGCCGCTGCCATCGCCATCGCGGCGGCGGTTTTCTGCTCGCTCGAACTCGCGGGAAGTCCGTCAGGCGAGTTTCCGAACCCAACGCAACTTCGCGCGAGACACCATACACTCTCCTTCACGCTGCACGCTGGCCTCACAACGGATGGAAAGGACTCCTTCTACTTTGATGGTCAGCCCATCGCTCCAACGCTGCGTCTTTCACCGGGAGACCTGCTGAAGATTAATTACATTAACGATCTTCCTGCCAAGCCACAGGAAAGTTGCGCGATCACTCCGTGCATTGATATGACGAATTTGCACTTTCATGGCCTGACGGTTTCTCCCGACGCACCCCAGGACGACGTCCTGAACATGATGGCCATGCCTGGACAGTCACTCCGCTACACCGTGCAGATTCCGCAAGACCATCCGCCGGGCTTGTATTGGTACCACACTCACCCTCATGGAGAGAGCCACCGGCAAACGCTGGACGGGATGTCCGGAGCGATTGTGATCGAAGGGATTGAATCCTATTTTCCGCGCCTGGTCGGCCTTCCCGAACGCGTGTTGATTGTGCGCGGCCGTTCGATTGTGAATGATCCCCAGTCTGCCGATCTGAAGCGCCGCGTCGAACTCAGTTCGGATACTTGTGGAGCCGAGCCAGAAACGCCCGACGAAATCTTCACGTTGAACGGATCGGTGCGGCCGCAAATTGAAATCGCTCCTGGCGAGCGCCAGTTTTGGCGGCTCGTGAATGCTTCCGCGGATCGCTATCTCGACCTACAGTTGGAAGGGCAAAGCTTTGAAATCGTAGCAATGGATGGCATGCCCATCGCTCTGCACGATCCCAATCAACCAACGTTCGTCGTTGATCACGTCTTGCTGCCGCCGGCGGGCAGACTGGAAGTCATTGTCACAGGTCCAGCAGCAGGCACGCCGAGGTCCCTGGTCTCGCGCTGCGTGGACACCGGGCCGGATGGTGATCCGAATCCGGCGATGGTGCTAGCCGACATCGTTCCGCGAGCAGCCGCAAAATCAACGCCAGCGGCACGCGAAAGCTCGCGCAAACCTCGTTTCAAGACTCTGGACCTCGCCGCAGAAAAGCAGACGCCGCCACGGTTCGTCGTGACGTTCACCGAAGACAAGAAAGGCTTTTACATCAACGAAGAAAAATTTTCGCCGGACGCCACTCCGCTGGCCCGCGTGAAGGTCGGAACCTATCAGCATTGGAGGATTGTCAATGCAACTCGCGAACTGCACCCCATGCACATCCATCAAGTTCATTTCCTCGCGTACGCTGAAAATGACAAGCCGATTGCCCGCCCACTCTGGCTCGACACCGTGAACGTTCCCTATGGCGGTTCCGTCGACGTCATTATGGATTTCACCGACCCCGTCATCCGAGGAATGTCCGTCTTTCACTGCCATCTTCTCAATCACGAAGACAAAGGGATGATGGCGAAAGTTCTCTTCGAATGAGCGATCTCGTCCAACGCGCTGTTCGAGAATCGCCGCCTTCGGAGCTGCGCGCGCGTCGCGGAATGATTACGCCACTGTCTCTCCTCCGGAGGGATGCGACCGCGAGTGGAACGGCGTGGCTCCCACTGGTGTTCGTGATTGGGTCGATCGCCGCCGTGGCTTATGCAGACGATCTTGTTGACTCGATTTCGCTCGGCTACCTCTACGTGCTCCCTCTCGCTGTCGGCGCGATATTCTTGCGCAAGGAAGTCAGTTATGGACTGATCGCCATTTGTATTTTGCTTCATGATTATTACTACCCATCGCATATCAATCCGGGACTTCGAATGTTCCACAATCTCACCGCGATGGTGTGCTTTGCGTTTGTTGTTTTTGTTATCCAGCGCTACGTCGGGCAACGGGAAGCCCTTGCCAGAACTGTTCAGAAGCAGCGAGACGACCTTCTGCGGGACGTAGAACTGGCTGCGCAAGTCCAACGTTTATTTCTTCCCGTGGGGAAACCCGCCGTTGCCGGACTCGAAATAACTGGAATGATGCAGCCGGCGCGGGGTGTAGGCGGGGATTATTACGACTACATCCCCATCGACGAGCACAGAATTCAGGTAATCGTTGCCGACGTATCCGGAAAAGGTGTTCCAGCGGCCCTCTTGATGTCTGCGACGGCGGCCGCCCTCCGGCTTGGAGCGAATCAGGACCGAACCATGCTGGAACAAGTGCAGCGATTGAATGCGGGAATTGTCCCGGTCTCGGGCGATGAACGCTACGTGACGTTGTTGCTCGCGGAAATCGATACGTGCCAACGGACGATCCACTACGTGAACTGTGGCCATAATCCAGCGCTTTTGTTCCGAGCCAGTACCGGGATGCTCACGCAACTGAACTCATCTTGCCCGCCCGTTGGATTAAGTTCCGAAGAGACTTGTGAACTGGCCTCGGCGGACCTTAGTCCCGGTGACATGGTGTTGCTCTATACCGACGGTGTAACCGAAGCTGGGAATCAGTTTGGCGAGGAATTCGGCTTGCAGCGGCTTTCCGAGGTACTTCGGCGCGGTTCTTTACTGTCAGCCCAGGATCTCGTGAACGATGTCTACAACACCGCAGCAGATTTTTGCGACGATGAGTTCAACGACGATGTAACGATTGTGGTCGTCAAATGCATGTTTGACGATTCTCCACTGACTTCGTAACTCTTCTCACCTAGAGAGAAAGCAGAAAACCAGCGCGCCGCGGACTCGTCTGTCCGTATTTCAGTTGGGACATCGCGTTTCAAAACCGAGAGACACCACTGTCAAGATGCTGACAAGCGTTCAACGCGCCGGTCACCTCGCAGTTGACCCCCGACACATCGGATTTCTCTTTCGCTCTAAGCGCCACGTTTTGAAGTATTTCCTGAGAGTCTGCTCGCCCCTGTTGTGGCATGCGGCCTGCATTATCTGAATTCGCGTCACGGAATGGGAACGGTCGCCGTGCAGTACCCAAGCACTGCTCTCGAACTGAATGTCAGCACCAAGCGAAGGCGGCAACGTCCGTTTTATTTATGCAGTCCGGTAATGCCGGACGGAAGAATTTGAGGCGTGAATCATGTGGATTGTTCGACTCGCGTTACGGCGACCCTATACGTTTGTGGTGATGTCCATACTCATCGTGATTCTGGGTGGGCTTTCGATTGTCCGCACGCCGACCGACATCTTTCCGAACATCGATATTCCCGTTGTTAGCATCATCTGGAACTACAACGGTCTCGTCCCGGAAGACATGAGCGATCGAATCGTTAGCGTTACGGAGCGAGCGCTGACTACTACCGTCGACAACATTGAGCACATCGAATCGCAATCGCTCTATGGAGTTGCTGTTGTCAAAGTGTTTCTGCAGCCAACCGCGAACATTCAACAAGGCATTGCACAAATTACGGCGATTTCTCAGACCCAGCTCAGGCAGTTGCCTGCAGGAACGACGCCGCCTCTCATCCTTGCCTACAGCGCATCAAGTGTGCCGGTTCTCCAGTTAGCTCTCTCGGGACAAAACCTGTCGGAGCAGGAACTCAACGACTATGGCCTAAATTTCATTCGGACGCAGCTCATCACCGTGCCTGGCGCATCTGTGCCCTATCCTTATGGCGGTAAACAACGCCAGGTACAGGTGGATCTGAATACGACCGCGCTCCAGTCGACGGGCCTGTCTGCGCTGGACGTAGTCAACGCGATCAGCGTTCAAAATCTAATCCTGCCGACAGGAACTTCCAAGATCGGCTCCAGGGAATACGATGTTTCCATTCCCAACGCAGCGCCCCAGACTATTGCCGACCTAAATCGAATCCCCATTAAAACGATTGGCGGTACGACAATCTACATCAAGGATGTCGCCTGGGTGCGCGACGGTTTTCCACCGCAGACGAATATCGTGCGCGTCAATGGACAGCGTTCCGTTTTGCTGACCATCCAAAAAGCGGGCAACGCGTCAACCTTGGACGTGATCGCCGGCATCAAGGCTCTTCTGCCTCAAATTAAGACCACGGTTCCACCGCAGCTCGATATCGCCCCGCTCGCCGATCAATCCATTTTCGTTCGTGGCGCGATCAGTGGAGTGGTCCGCGAAACGCTGATTGCCGCGTGTCTGACGGCTTTCATGATTCTCGTTTTTCTCGGCAGTTGGCGAAGCACCGTTATCATCGCGACCTCGATTCCTCTGGCGATCCTTACCTCCATCATTGTGCTTAGCGCGATGGGAGAAACGATCAATATTATGACGCTCGGCGGTCTCGCCTTGGCGGTCGGCATACTGGTGGACGACGCAACCGTCGAGGTCGAGAACATAAATCGCAACCGCGAGGCCGAGCCTGCGAAGGACATGGATGAAATCGTCCTCGACAGCGCGTCGCAAATCGCGACACCTGCTTTCGTATCCACACTGGCGATCTGTATTGTGTTTGCTCCAATGTTCCTGCTCTCCGGTGTTGCACGGTATCTATTTGTGCCTCTCGCGGAGGCAGTCGTTTTCGCAATGTTGGCCTCGTATTTCCTATCGCGGACGATCGTGCCGACGATGGCAAAGTACCTATTGCGGGGAGAGAAGAACGAGGGAGTTGCCTCCAGCCGCAATCCTTTTGTACGGCTCCAGAAAGGCTTTGAGGAGGCCTTCGAGAGATTTCGTCACAGCTATCGCGGTTTGCTGGAGATTTGCCTCCGACACCGGAGTGCTTTCCTGATTGCGTTCTTCGCGACCTGCTTGGGCTCTCTCGCGATTCTGCTTCCTTGGCTAGGCCAGGACTTCTTTCCCAGCGTTGATAGCGGCTCTTTCAAGCTTCATCTGCGTGCACCCACCGGAATGCGCATCGAAGAAACCGCCAACCTGTGCGACCAGGTCGAGCGGTCGATTCGAGAGCAGATTCCGGCAAGTGAAGTCCACAACGTGATCGACAACATAGGTTTGCCCTACAGCGGCATCAATCTTTCCTACAGCAATTCGGCTCCGGTTGGTTCATCGGATGCCGACATTCTTGTAACTCTTTCCGCCAAGCACCATCCCACGGACGACTACATCCACCAGCTTCGTCTGACGCTCCCAAAACAGTTTCCAGGTGCGAGCTTCGCATTCCTGCCTGCCGATATGGTTAGCCAAATTCTCAACTTTGGTTTACCGGCCCCGATCGATGTCCAAGTTGTCGGAAATGACCTGCAGGGAAACCAGCGCTATGCAGATGCTCTGCTCATCAAGTTGAAGTACGTCACGGGAACTGCGGATTTGCGCATCCAGCAGCCCTTCGATCAGCCTTATCTGCACCTGAGGGTCGAACGTACAAAAGCAGAGCAACTCGGTTTCACAGCCCACGATATTGCGCAAAATCTTCTGGTGTCGTTGAGCGGCAGCTTCCAAACTTCACCAACATTCTGGGTCGACCCAAAGACTCGTGTTAGCTATCAAATCGCCGCTCAGACGCCACAATATCGCACGGCCACGCTCCAGGATGTTGCGAACATCCCGATCACAGGTTCAGACCCAGCGGCTCCCCCGTCGCTCATGGCCAGTCTCGTTTCAACGCAACGAGGCGCCGGAATGGCCGTGGTTTCTCACTACAACGTAGCTCCCGTCATTGACATCTTTGGCGCTGCCTCGGGACGTGATCTTGGCAGCGTGGCTGGCGACATCAACAGAATTATTGACGACACTCGTCCGCAATTGCCGCGTGGTTCCCGCGTCGTCATCCGCGGTCAGGTTCAAACGATGCGAGCTTCGTACGTCGGTCTCCTGAGCGGCCTAGCCTTCTCGATTGTGCTCGTATATCTGCTGATCGTGGTCAACTTCCAATCCTGGCTGGATCCTTTCATCATGATTTCCGCGCTGCCCGCCGCCCTTGCGGGCATTGCATGGTTCTTGTTCATCACGCACACGACACTCAGCGTTCCCGCGCTCATGGGAGCCATCATGTGCATGGGCGTGGCCACCTCCAACAGCATCTTGGTCGTCAGCTTTGCGACGGAAAAAATGCAGCAGGGCAGCGATTCCCTCAGTGCCGCACTGGAGGCTGGCTTCACGCGCTTTCGACCTGTGCTGATGACCGCTCTGGCCATGATCATCGGCATGGTGCCAATGGCCCTCGGACTGGGAGACGGCGGGGAACAAAATGCGCCGCTTGGCCGTGCGGTTATAGGCGGGTTGCTTTTCGCAACGGTTTCCACGCTGTTCTTCGTTCCGGCATTTTTCAGTCTTCTCCAGGGTTCACATCCGCGCCCAGCACAAGCTGGAAGTGCGCACTAACAATTGATACGGAGTCACTATGTCGCTTCAAATGGAAGAGAAAGAAAGAATCGAAGAGCAGGTACCCCAAACGAATGAGAAGGGGCAAATCGGAGTGTACGGAGGACGCTTGATTCTTGTCGTCGCGCTAGTCGCGGTCGGCGCCCTTCTGGCATCCGGCATCTGGTCTCGTGTGAAAGCTCGCACAACGCTGAAAGCGGAAACTGCGCAAGTGGCACTCACGCCAGTTTCCGTTGTTTCCCCAAAGCAAACGGCGCCTGCCGAAGAGATTATTCTTCCGGGAAACGTGCAGCCGTTCATCACTTCGCCGGTCTATGCAAGGACCAACGGATATCTGACGAAGTGGTATTTCGATATCGGGGCGCATGTGAAAAAGGGGCAGTTGCTTGCCGTCATCGAAACGCCAGAAGTCGACCAGCAGCTGCAGCAAGCGCGCAGCAACCTGTCAACGGCACAAGCAAATCTTGAGCTTGCCACGATCACCAAGTCTCGGTATCAGGGACTCCTGAAAACCAATGCAGTTTCCCAGCAGGACGCCGACAACGCAGTCGGTACATACAACGCCAATAAAGCCATTGTCGAAGCTGACCAGGCTGCCGTTCAACAGTATGCCGCTCTAGTCTCCTTCGAAAAGGTCTACGCTCCCTTTGACGGTGTCGTCACGGCACGCAACACGGATATCGGAGACCTGATTAATTCTGGAAGCAGCACTGGTGTAAAAACCGATCTCTTTCACATCGCCCAACCCGGTACTTTGCGCGTTTACGTAAACGTTCCGGAAGAATATTCGCGCGGGATCAAAGTAGGCATGACGGCGGATCTCGCCCTCGCCGAGTTTCCCGGACGCACCTTTCAGGGAAAACTGGTACGCACAGCTGAGGCCATCAACATGGCGACGCGCACCTTGTTGATTGAAATTGATGTGGCCAACCCCACAGGTACTCTGCTCACAGGCTCCTATGCGGAAGTTCACTTGAAAGTTTCCTCTCAGCCTTCCACGTTCATCATTCCGGTCAACACTTTGATATTCCGCTCGGAGGGTCTGCGTGTAGGCCTGGTGAAGGATGGAAAAGTTGCGCTTACTCCCGTCACCCCTGGGCACGATTTCGGTAATCAAATAGAAGTCGTGTCCGGCCTCAAGCAGAACGATCAGGTGATTATCAACCCGCCCGATTCCGTCGTTACCGGACAGCAGGTCCAAATCGTTCAAGCAGCATTACCAGGGGATATCAAGTGAAACGGCTTCGAAAGAGGTGGGCGGTTGAGACTGCGCCCAAGACACCCTGGCTTTTACTTCTGTCAGCCATAGTCATACTTCAGACCTCTGGATGCGCCGTTGGACCAAAATACAAGCGGCCGACTGCAGAGGTTCCGTCAACCTACAAAGAGCTGGGCAGTTGGAAACAAGCACAGCCAAACGACCAGAATCTCGGCGGCAACTGGTGGGAGCTTTTTGAGGATCCTCAATTGAATGCCCTCGAAGCGCAAGTCAATGTCTCCAACCAAAACCTAAAAACGGCCGAAGCCCAATATACCCAGGCTCGCGCCGTCCTCCGCTACAACCGCGCGGCCTACCTTCCAAGTATTAATGGAGGCGTGAGCGCGACACGAAACAAGATCTCGAACAATCGGCCTCCGAGCCTTGCCACGAATGGAGCTACCTACAACGACTTTCAAGTTCCTTTGGAACTCTCGTACGAAGTCGATGTGTGGGGACGCGTGCGCCGCACGGTGGAGTCTTATCGTGAGCAGGCTCAAGCCAGCGCAGCAGACTTGGCGACCGCGAACCTGTCTATGCATGCCGAATTGGCTTTGGACTACTTTCAGGCACGCACACTCGATGCTGAGGAACAGCTTCTGAATTCAACGGTGACGCAGTACCAGCAAGCCCTGGACTTGATTGAGAATCGGTTTTCCGGAGGCTTGGCTTCGGATCTGGAAGTCCAACAGGCCAGAACTCAACTGGAGACAACTCGTGCGGAGGCGATCGATGTCGGCGTGGCGCGCGCTCAGTACGAACACGCAGTCGCCGTTCTGATTGGAAAACCTCCTGCCGAATTCAATCTCGCTGCTCTTCCCCTCACCACACCGCCGCCGCCGATTCCAACTGGTCTGCCGTCTGAATTGCTTGAGCGGCGCCCCGATATTGCAGCCGCAGAAAGACGCGTGGCCTCCGCTAACGCGCAAATAGGCGTAGCCAAGGCGGCTTATTACCCGAGCCTCACTCTAGGAGCAACCGGCGGTTTCGAAAGTGGCGTAATTTCCACGCTTCTCTCTGGCCCAAGCATCCTCTGGTCTGCAGGCGGTTCGGCGGTCGAGCCTCTCTTTGACGGGGGACGTCGCAGGGCCAACGTGGATCAGGCTATAGCGGCCTACGATCAAACGGTCGCCAACTATCGCGAGACGGTCCTGACCGGCTTTCAACAAGTCGAAGACAACGTCGCGGCATTGCGGATTCTCGAGCACGAAGCTCACGTTCAGAATGACGCAGTCATCGCAGCCCAGAAATACTTGGAACTCGCCGACACTCGCTACAAGGGCGGCGTCACGAGTTACCTGGAAGTCACAACCGCCCAAAGTGCAGCTCTCTCGGATGAACTTACCGCCGTGAACATTCTCGGGCGCCGCATGGTGAACGCAGTGACGCTGGTGCAGGCCCTTGGCGGCGGATGGAATAGCTCCGAACTGCCGCAGCGCCCGGAATGCTGTGGCAAATTGACCAGCAGCTCAAAGTAGTTTTCAATTTCAGCCGTTGTGAAATCAAACTCGTATCACCGGCCAAGCGGAGGAGAACTAACTTCTCTACGCCAAGGGGAATTCAAAGCGAAGTTTGGATTGAGAAAGGGCTCCCATGACGGTAGCTTAAACGACTCGAGTAACGTCTCAGATCGTCTTGACGACACTCGCGATTCAAGTGACGATCACAGACGGAAGGAGAGACCATGAAGATCTCAGACGAGTCGCGCGCGGTCCAAGGAGACGAGCAGTGCAGAGACGGACACTATCGCGCCAAGCTGGATCTTCGCACAGGTACAGAGAGCACTGACGCTGGTACTGCACCGGAGCTGGATCCGAATAACTCGACTTCCCTGCAAGCGCAAAATCCAATCGAGTTGGGCGATCTCCGGATCGGACGTGCCTCTGAAGAAGCGGCCGGCATTCCCGCGATCTGGAATACCGTGCTCTACGGAATTGGTGAAATGGGTCCCATTCGAGCGAGCCAAGCGTTTTTGAAGATCAACCAACTAACGGGGTTCGACTGCCAGAGCTGCGCATGGCCAAGTCCTGACAAGAAGCGGAAGACTTTTGAGTTTTGCGAGAACGGCGCCAAGGCGGTCTCGGACGAGTCTACAAAGAAGCGGATCGGGGCGGAATTTTTCGCCAAGTACTCGATAGCGGAGCTGGCGGGAAAATCCGATTACTGGCTGAATCAGCAGGGGCGCCTGACTTCGCCCATGGTGCGGCACGCGAACGCAACGCACTATCAGCCGATCACATGGTCAGATGCCTTTGCGATGATCGCGGAGGAACTGAACGGTTTGGATTCGCCCAACCAAGCCAGCTTCTACACGTCGGGCAAGACGACCAACGAACCTGCCTTTCTTCTGCAGCTCTTCGCGCGGCAGTTCGGAACCAACAATCTGCCGGATTGCTCGAACATGTGCCACGAGTCGTCGGGAGTGGCAATGGGGGAGACGCTCGGCGTCGGCAAAGGCACGGCCACGCTGGAAGACATGGAGAGCAGCGAGCTCATCTTCATTTTTGGAAACAATCCTGGAACAAACCACCCGCGAATGTTGACCTCGCTTCAGAAGGCCAAGGAACACGGCGCAAAGATCATCGCGGTCAATCCCTTGCCTGAAGTAAGCCTGATGAGAGTAACGAATCCAAACCCCCAGGATTATTCGAATCCTTTGGAGTTGCCCTTTGCACTGCTTGGGAAGGGCACCGCTCTGGCCGATCTGTACCTGCCAGTGCGCGTCAATGGAGATGTAGCGGCAATTAAAGGCATTCTGAAGGACCTGTTCGAGCGCGAGCGTGCCGGACAGGTCTCGCAAATTGACCGTGAGTTTATTCACACGTTTACCGAAGGCTTCGAAGCACTCCTCGCCGACGTGGAAGCCACGAGCTGGGAGGAGATTGAGGAGAACAGCGGGCTGAGTCGAAATCAGTTGCGTGTCGCCGCCGACATGTACGCTGCCTCAAAGAAAACCATAATCGCGTGGTGCCTGGGCGTTACCCAGCAACGCAACGGCGTGGACAATGTTTCGATGATCGTGAATCTTCTGCTCGTTGGTGGGCACATCGGACGCTCGGGGGCAGGCACTGTGTGTGTACGTGGACACTCCAATGTTCAGGGTGACCGCACCATGGGGATCTGGGAGCGTCCCCCCAAAGCGTTTCTGG
>Ga0181537_10001913_pt1 | contig 18750 bp, 20 predicted proteins | sample PEATcosm2014_Bin_39_FD_119765 | JGI IMG/M metagenome (GOLD analysis project Ga0181537, IMG submission 119765) | Peatland microbial communities from MTU Mesocosm Facility, Houghton, MI, USA - PEATcosm2014_Bin23_10_metaG | ecosystem: Environmental > Terrestrial > Soil > Wetlands > Peat | place... | reverse complement strand
GGCGGATGTGGGCCACCAGCGTGTTGCAACGTCGATTGCTGGTTGGGAAGCCTGGAGCGGTCCAGGAGAGTTGAGCTGTGCTGGGGTCCTTCACTTCGTTCAGGGTGACACAACACCTCTTCAGGCGCGGGCTGGCCATGGAGGAATTCTGCTACCAGCGAGAGAGGACGTTGGGTGGCTGAGAGACCTATGCGAATGGGGTGCTGGTGGGTGATGGCGTCGAGGCGTTCGAGTGAAAGCGCAAGGTGAGCGCCGCGTTTGTTATTGGCCAGTGCGTGGATCTCATCGACGATTACGGTGTGGACGTGGCGCAGCGACTCACGGCTGCGCGCAGCGGTGAGCAGGATGTAGAGCGACTCGGGGGTGGTGACCAGAATGTGCGGGGGCTGCTTCAACATGCGGGCGCGGTCGCGTATGGGAGTGTCTCCGGTGCGAACCATGGTGCGAATGGCGGGCATGAGGTAGCCGCGTTCATGGGCGAGTTGCTGAATCTCTAGTAACGGCTGGTCGAGGTTTTTCTGGACATCGTTGCCGAGCGCCTTGAGCGGCGAGATATAGAGAACCTCTGTGTGTTCGGACAACTCTCCGCTGAGAGACTGACGGACCAGCAGATCGATGCAGGCGAGAAAGGCAGCTAAGGTTTTGCCGCTCCCGGTTGGAGCGGAGATCAGGGTGCTACGGCGAGCAAGGATGTGCGGCCAGCCGGCAATTTGCGGCTCAGTCGGCGTTCCAAAGCGCGAGACAAACCAATCGCGCACGATGGGATGCGCCCAGGAGAGTTGACCCTCTGAAATCCCCACAGGTTGATTCTAGTGGAATTGTGAGTAGCTGGTTTTGGCGGGGATGGTGGCGAAATGGAGACAAGCGGCAACAATGGAAAGCCTGGCCGCAAGCAGCGAAAGGCGGGTTCAGACGCAAAGGTTTGAATCTATGAATTATGTATAAGCTATTGGAATAATTGGTGGACCTGGTCGGGATCGAACCGACGACCTCTTCCATGCCATGGAAGCGCGCTCCCAGCTGCGCCACAGGCCCACTCTGGTTGGGATCGCAAACGCTTGCGACTTGTCCATTCTCACTTAGCGAGGGCGGTTAAGTCAAATAGCCCTGATGTCCTGATGAATACGGCATCGGAAGGGGTTTTCCTCATCTGGCATTTGACATTGATATATGTCGATGCGTTGTTCTTCGTGCCCCGGGACGCGCTCTGCCTTATACTGGCTTTCATCATGAGCAACTTACGAGCTGAGATTGAGCGGCTGTACGCGATGGGGATGGACGCGAAGAAGGAATGCGGAGCGCAGGAAACTTTCCGGTCGTTTCGCGAGGCGCTGTCACAGGGTGAGATACGCGCGGCGGAGAAACGCGATGGGCGCTGGCAGGCTAACGTCTGGGTGAAAGAGGGGATTCTACTGGGCTTCCGGCTGGGTGCGGCCGAGGAGACGCATGCGGGCGATACGTTCACGTTTATCGATCGGCACACCTATCCGGTGCGGCACTTCAAGGCTAGCGACGGAGTGCGGATTGTGCCGGGCGGCTCGACGGTGCGTGAGGGCGCGTACCTGGCTCCGGGGGTGATCTGCATGCCTCCGATGTACATCAACGTGGGCGCATATGTGGACGAGGGAACGATGGTGGACTCGCACGCGCTGGTGGGATCGTGCGCACAGATTGGGAAGCGCGTGCATCTGAGCGCGGCGTCGCAGGTGGGTGGCGTGCTGGAGCCGGTGAATGCGACTCCTGTGGTGATTGAAGACGACGTGCTGGTGGGCGGCAACTGCGGCATCTACGAAGGCACGCAGGTGCTGCGGCGCGCGGTGCTGGGCTCGGGCGTGATTCTTACGCGCTCGACTCCGCTGTTTGATACGGTGCGAGGCGAGATTTATCGCGCGACGGAGACGGAGCCACTGGTGGTTCCTGAGGGTGCGGTGGTGGTGGCCGGAGCAAGGGCGATCACGAAGGGCAAGGCCGCCGAGTGGGGGCTTAGCGTTTACACACCGGTGATTGTGAAGTATCGGGATGACAAGACGGACAAGGGCGTGGAGTTGGAGGATTTGTTGCGGTAGGAACAGGTTTTAAAGTTTCGCAGGTTTCAAGGTTTCTCGGTTTTCAAAGTTTCTCAGGTTAAGAGCAACTGCAAAAGCAAAGCAAAGCAATGCAATGCAAAGCAATGCAGAGCAGAGCAGAGTCAACTACCCCACCCTAACCAACAGAAGGTTAGGATGGGGCACCCGCAGGGCATCCTGAGATCAGCAAGGATTGAATGGTTAAGAAAGCGGCTTGGGCGACGGTGGCGATGTATGGGGCGGTGGCCGTTGTCTGGGCGCTGAGCCGGTACGCGGGCGTGCCTCTGCCGATGGGGTCGCTGTTGGTGTTGCGCTGGGCGGCCCTGGTGGCGCTGCTTGTGTATGCGGTTGTGCGGCGCTCGCTGACCACTTGGATTCTGGCTTGCATGGTGCTGGGGGCGGAGATTGGCAATGATGCTCCGGGGCTGGCGCTGAATTTGCGGGTGCTGAGTTTAGTTTTTCTGCGGCTCATCAAGACAATTATTGCGCCGCTGCTGTTTGCCACCCTGGTGAGCGGCATTGCAGGGCATGCCGACCTGAAGCAGGTGGGGCGGATGGGCGTGAAGGCCATTGTGTACTTCGAGGTCATCACCACGTTCGCGCTGGCGATTGGGTTGGCGGCGATTCATTTTTCACAGGCGGGAGTTGGGATTCACCTGGGAAGCGTGGCGATGGGCGATGCGCTGCCTACGCAGAAGCTGACGCTGGTGGAGACCGTGCTGCATATCTTCCCTGAAAACATTGCGAAGAGCGTGGCCGAGGGACAGGTGCTGCAGGTGGTGGTGTTTGCCGTGCTGTTCGGCATCGCGCTGGCCATGGTGAGCGCGGAGAAGAGGCGTCCGATGCTGGCAGTGGTGGAGTCGCTGGCAGAGGTGATGTTCAAGTTCACGAAGATCGTGATGTACTTCGCTCCGATTGGCGCCGGGGCGGCGCTGGCGTACACGGTGGCCTCGACGGGACTGGGTGTGCTGGGCAATCTGGCCCGGCTGCTGGCTACGCTGTATGCGGCGCTGGCGGTGTTTGTGCTTGGCGTGCTGCTGCCTGTGGCGTTGATGGCTGGGGTTCCGCTGCGGAGGTTTTTGAAGGCGGTGGCCGAACCGGTGACGATTGCATTTGCGACTGCGAACAGTGAAGCGGCACTGCCAATTGCGATGGAGAAGATGGAAGAGCTGGGAGTGCCTCGGCAGGTAGTGGCATTTGTGATGCCGACTGGTTACAGCTTCAATCTGGACGGAAGCACGCTGTATCTGTCACTGGCGGCTATGTTTGTGGCGCAGGCTGCAGGGGTGCATCTTTCGCTGGGGCAGCAGTTGTTGCTTATGCTGACGCTGATGCTGACCAGCAAGGGAGTGGCGGGAGTGTCGCGCGCGTCTCTGGTGATTCTACTGGGCACGGTGAGCAGCTTTGGATTGCCGGTGGAGCCGGTGTTCATCCTGCTGGGAATTGACCAGTTGATGGATATGGGACGAACGGGAGTGAACGTGCTTGGAAACTGCCTGGCGACGGTGGTGGTAGCCCGCTGGGAAGGTGAGTTTTGAGGGATCGCCGAGATGAGGGGCGAACGAGAATTCCCCGATTGGCGAGCAAAAATATTTTTGAGAGGACAACTTTTTTCTACGTGGCGTGTCTAAGTGTTGCAGAGCCTCCTGAAACGGACGCGTTCTGAAACGGATACGTTCTCAGGGGAAACGGTGACCCACCGGCTGAATAGGCCGGTGGGATTTTTTTTGCGTGGAAGTCGGAGGAGTGAAAAAAGAGGCAAGTGGAAGAGCAAGTGCCCCACTCAACGAAAAGAACGTTGAATGGGCCACCCGCCACTCGGGTTGAACGGGCCACTCGTCCGATTGCCTGGCTACTGGAGTTTGTCTTCGATCGAGGTGCGGTCGGAGATGTAGGCGTCTACGCATCGAGATAGTGAGCCCTGGGCCCTTAGTATGTATTCGACGGCATCGCGGACGGCGCCATCGCCTCCGCGATGGTCGGTGATTACGTGGGCTTCGTCCTTTACGTCTTCACGTGCATTGGCTACGGCGAAGGCCAGGCCGCAGGCGCGCATGACGGGGAGGTCGATGATGTCATCGCCTACATAAGCGACTTGCTCGGGCTTCAGGTTTTCCTTTTTCAATACGTCCTCTAGAGCGATCAGTTTGTTGGCTGCGCCCTGGTAGACGTGTTCGATCTTGAGATCGCGGGCGCGGAGGCGTACGGTTTCCGAGACGCGCTTGGTGATGAGTCCGGTCTTGAGGCCGCCGAGGCGGGCGAGCGAGAAGGCGGCGCCGTCATGGGCGTTGAATCCCTTGGCCTCGACCATGTCATTGTTGGAGAGGGAAGAACCTCCGGAGCCGGCCGTGCCGCGGGTGGTTGCTGCGACAGGGAAGAGGAAAATGGTACCGTCGGTCATGACGCCATCGACATCCAGCAACAGGAGCTTTATCTTCTTTGCACGAGCCTTGGACATGAGCGGGATTGTAGCATCTGCGGGAGAGCAGTTTTTGTGATGTGGAATCGACAGAGAGTGAAGTGGATTGCGGCAGCACTGCTGCTGCTTGCGCTGACCGGGACGGCGACTCCTGCGCTGGCTGCTGCGCGGAAGAAGAAGCACGCGGCGGCGAAGAAGAATGCCGCTCCGGTGGTGAGCCGGGCACAGATGGAATTGGCGCAGCAGATGGCGCGAAATTCCTATGCGCTGGGCCGCGGGCTGGAGATTCGGCAGCGGGTGGCGCTGATGACGCGGCTGTTGTACACGATGCGCTCCGAGGTGATGCCGACGGAGAAGCAGCAATGGGCTGCGGAGTTGTTCAGGCTGGGACAGCAACTGCCAAGCAGCGACGATGCGGTGGTTAACAGCTCGCGCAATACGGTGATTGCGACGGCTGCGGCACGGCTGGCCATCTACGACGCGGACGAGGCACTGGCGCTGCTGGATTCGCTGCCAGCCGAAGCGCAGGGCGAGAGGGCAGATGCGCGGACCATGGCGGCGCGGCTGGTGTTCGCCGGATATATGCAGCATCATCCCTCGGCTGGTGCGCAGGTGCTGCTGGCGCACGGACAGCGCTGGAGTGAACAGGGCGGCTTTCCTTATAGTGCGAGCGCGACGGCATTGGCGAGGCTGCGCCCTAATGAGGCGGCGGCAGAAGAGTACTTCCGTCAGGTGACGGCAATCTTTGTGAAGGGACACGACGGGTTGTTTGGAGTGAGCGACTTTGCGTCACTGCTGCAACAGGCGGCGGCGATGGAAGCGATCTATGACGACACGGCGGAAGATGCGGGACGAGCCGTGATAGGACAGCTCCGGAAGTTCGCGGGAGATGATAGCGGCTCGCTGACGGCGGAACAAAAGAGACTGGTGGCGGAAGCGTTGAACAATGTGCGCATCTCGGCTCCGAAGGCGTACGAGGAAGCGCGGAAGACGGCTCCGGAACTGCTTGCGGTGCGCGCCGAACGGATCACGACGCAGGTAGAGATTCCGAAGGTGGATCCGGATTTGCAGGCGGCGTTCCACGAGTTGGTCGATGCGATGCGGGCGCAGCGTGGTCCGGATGCGTTGCGGGCGCAGCGTGGTCCGGATGCGTTGCGCGCGCAGATTGCCAACGCCGTGCAGGTAGTGAACTCGAAGTTCAAGGCCGGAGCCTGCGCGGAATGCAAATCGCCGGACGCGCAGTCATGGGCATTGATTTCGCTGGCGGCCTACGCTGCTCCGACGACGATTGCGACGCAGTTGAATGGGCTCGAAGACCCGTTCTGGCACGCGTACTTTCTGGCGATTGCGGCGCAACAGGTTGGACAGCCGACACGGGTGGCAGACCCGACGGCGAGGAAGGTTCCGGGGAAGGAAGAGGCGGAGCCGGAGTAGAAGAGGCAGGTTTCAAGGTTTCCGAGTTTCAAGGTTTCAAAGTTAAAAGCAAGGGCGAAGACAGGACGATGGCGGACTGGAAGACGGAGCTGACGGGGCGGGTGCTGGTGCTGGTGGCACACGCCGACGATGAGAGTGTGGCGTATGGAGCGCTGATGCAGAAGATGCGTGAGGCGGTGGTGGTGATTGCCACCGATAATTGTCCGCGCGATGAGTACTTCTGGGGGCAGTATGGGTCGCGGGAAGTTTACCGGGGAATTCGTCGGGAAGAAGTGCGACGCGCGATGCAGGTGGCGGGAGTCGGCGCTGCTTTGCTTCTGGCTGACGAAGATGAGCGGCTGGAGGATCAGCGGCTATTCCTGAATCTGGATGCAGCCTGGGCGCTACTGGAGCCGCTTGTGGAGCGGGTGCGTCCGGAAGCTATTGCCACACTGGCGTATGAGGGCGGCCATCCGGATCACGACAGTTGCAGTGTGCTGGCGTCGCGCCTGGGAGCGCAGTTTGGGGTGCCCGTGTGGGAGACGGCGGTGTATTCGCGAGGGGATTCGTTGGCGGGCGTCGCAGGAGAAATTCGGGTGCAACGCTTCCTTTGCGAGAGTGGCGAAGAGGCCGCAGTAGAGATCAGTGAGACCGAATTGGAACGCAAAAGAGCGATGTGCGCGGCTTATGTCTCGCAAGGGGATTTTCTGCAAACGTTCGATGCGCGGCGCGAGGTGGTGCGCCCGCAAATCAAGTACGATTATTCGAGAGCTCCTCATACGGGGCGGACGAATTACGAACAGTGGCAGTGGTGGATGAGTGCGCACGAGGTTAGCGCCAAGTTTGCGGAGTTTCTGGGGGTCCAGGGTTGACGCGATTATTGATGGTGGCGTATCCGCTGCTGCCGGTTAGCGAGCGGAGCGCAGGGGGCGCAGAGCAGATTTTATGGTCGCTGGAGAAAGAACTGGTCGAGCGCGGGTGGCAGACTGAGGTAGCGGCCTGCGCCGGTTCCGAGATGCGTGGCAAACTGATTGCGACGGGAGCGATAGCCAAACTGGTCCGCGAAGGAATTGCCGAACGGGAGCGCGAACACACGGAGCGCGTGCTGGCAGCGTGTGCGTCGGGGTCCTTTGAACTTGTGCTTGATCATAGCGGACACTTCTTCCGCCACGCGGCGGAGGTGAACGTGCCCGTGCTGGCGACGTTGCACCTGCCGCGCAGTCTCTATCCAGAGGAACTGTTTCATAATCCGGCGAAGAACCTGTATTTCAATTGCGTGAGTGAGAGCCAGAAAGAGGAGTTCAGAGACCTTCCGCGAATGATGCCCGTGGTGCGAAACGGGATCGATGTGAGGCGCTTCCCGATAGGGAAACGGCGTGCGGATTATGTGATGTGGCTGGGGAGGATCTGTCCGGAGAAGGCTCCGCACCTGGCGATTGACGCTGCAAAGAAGGCTGGAGTGCCGATTGTTGTGGCGGGACAGGTGTATCCGTTCGCGTGGCACCAGCAGTACTGGGAACAAGAGGTGAAGCCGCGCATCGATCACGACAAGGTGCGCTTCGTGGAGTTGCCATCATTCAATGAGAAGGCGAAGCTGCTGAGTGAGGCCAGGGCGTTGCTGGTGACCTCCCAGGTAGCAGAAACGACCTCGCTGGTTGCGCTGGAAGCGATGGCGTGCGGGACTCCGGTGATTGCGTTCAGCGTGGGCGCGCTGAAAGAAGTTGTAACGAAAGAGACGGGCATCCTGGTGAACAGCGCGGATGAGATGGCGCGAGCGTGCGGCTCAATCGAAGGTTTCCGCGCGCTGGATTGCCGGGGATGGGTGGCGCGGGAGTATTCGGTGCAGGCGATGGCTGACGGCTACGAGGCGCTCATTCGCGATCTGGAAGAACAGAAGCGCTGGGAAGACCGGCGACGATAGGCCCGGTCTTCCGCTGCGCGGGAGTGGTTGGAACTACTTATTGATGACCGCAGCGCCAGCCGCAGCGCAGATGCCGTCGTGATCGCTGGCGTCTCCTGAAACGCCGATTGCGCCGACGATTTTGCCGTCAATGATGAGCGGGATTCCGCCGTCCACGGCGATTGCACCATGCAGGTCCAAGATGCGGAGACCATTGCCTCCAGCGGCTAGAGCGTCTTGAAAAGCCTTGGTGGGGCGCTTATAGATGGCAGCGGAGCGAGCCTTCTCAATCGCTACTGTGGCGCTGGCCATCTGCGTGTTGTCCATTTTTTCGTAATAGATCAGATTGCCGCTGGTATCGACGATGGCGACCGCCATGGTCCACTTATTCCTGGCGGCTTCGGCAATGGCGACGGCAGCGGATTTTTTCGCGTTCTCCAGACTGATGGGCGGTCCGTAGGGATTGGGCATTTGTGCTGACGCGCCCAGGGAGCAGAGCGCAAACAGAAGCACGGTTAGACTCTTGATCACAGACTTTGCAGTCACAATTGGGCTCTCCTATTGCCGCCAGTAGATTACTCCGAAAGCGGCTGAGTTGCAGAGAACGAACCGGAGGCAGAAGCAGATGTTGCCTTGGCTGCGGCCGGTCTGCGGGAGCGCTTCTTTGGTACGGTTACAGGTACGGTTACGGCGGAGGCACTCCGGGGAGGATGCGCCGTCATCATGTCCAACATTGTGGCGACGACCTCATGGTCAGCGGCGGGTTCTTCGAGGTACAGGTCAGCGGAGGGTACGCCAGCCTTGACAGCAGCGATCAGTTTTGCGGTTATAACTAGAACCGGCAGGCCCAAAGCCTTTGCCTGCAATATGATGCGCTGATCGCGCTTCGAGCGCCATTCAAGCACAACGGCGCCGCAGGTAGGCGCACCGCCTTGGAGTTCGTGAAGTCCCTGCGTGTTAGGGAGATGAATCAAGGTGTTCCCTGCGTTGCAGAATTCTTGTGCGAGGGAAGCTTTGAGACTGGCACCGAAGTAGAAGATGTCTTTCATAATGCGCCCTTCCAGAATGCGACGTACTCCGGATTCGCTTTGGTGGATTCATAATAGCGAGGTCAGAGTTGCATCAGGAAGGTTTATTAGAAATAGTTTCTCCCGGAAGGGGAGTGGATGAAAGTTATTGTTTTCGGCGCGACGGGGATGGTGGGAGCGGGGGTGTTGCGGGAATGTTTGCTGGCCGCGGACGTGGAGCAGGTTCTGACCGTGGGACGGAAAGCAACCGGCATCCGGCACGAGAAGCTCCGGGAGATAGTGCAAGGGAACCTGTTCGATCTGTCAGACATTGAAGGCGAACTGCGTGGGTACGATGCCTGCTTCTACTGCCTTGGCGTGACGTCGGTTGGAATGAGCGAATCCCAGTATCGCAAGATCAGCTATGAGATGACGCTGGCGGTGGCAGGGGCGCTGGTGAGGTTGAATCCGGGGATGACATTTGTTTATGTGACCGGTGCGGGCACGGACAGTAGCGAAAAGGGCCGCGTGATGTGGGCCCGGGTGAAGGGCGCGGCAGAGAATGCACTGCTGCGGATGCCATTCAAAGGGGCGTATATGTTCCGCCCAGGAGTGATTCAACCGCTGCACGGCGTACGCTCCAAAACGCGCTTGTACCAGTTCTTCTATAGTCTTTTCGGACCGGTGCTGACGCTGAGCAGGCGTTTGTTTCCGAGTTATGTAACGACTACGGAGCAGGTAGGGAAGGCAATGCTGGCAGTGGCCCGGCGGAACGGCGGGCGGGGCGTGCTGGAGAGCAAAGATATTGACGTCGCGGGGTAAGGCGAGAGTCGATTGCGGGTTGAGAAGCCTGGGGTGGTGCAAAGATTTGTGCGGAGTAGGGGTCCTTCGCTGCGCTCAGGATGACACTTCAAATCAGAATCAGAATCAAAAGGCAACAGCAACAGCGACAGCAAGAGCAAGGTCAACGCAAGGAGCAAGGACAACGGCCCCATCCTAGCCAACTGCTGGCTAGGATAAGGCACCCTGAACTTCTTTCTTACTTGATGACTCCCGCAGCGCGGGCGATGGTTTCCAGTTTGGAGCGGAGCGCGGGCTGCATGGGGCACAGCGGGAGGCGATAGTTCTCTTCGATGCGGCCCATCATGGCCAATACGGCTTTGGCCGGAAGCGGATTGCTCTCAATAAACAGAGCTTGAATCAGCGGATGATATTTGTGGAAGAGGCAGCGCGCGGTCTCCCAGTCGTTGTTCAGCGCGGCGCGGGTGAGCGCGGTCATTTCCCTGGGGAAGACATTGGAAGCCACTGAAATTACACCGACTCCACCGACGGCGATCACAGGAAGCGTGAGAGCGTCGTCTCCGCTGAGCACAGTGAAATCCGACGGGAGCAGGCCGCAAATGCGGGCAATCTGGCCGATCACACCACTGGCTTCTTTTACGGCGGCGACGTTGGGAAGAGCAGAGAGACGCAGCAGAGTGTCCGGTTCGAGGTTAACGCCCGTGCGGCCGGGAACGTTATAGATGACGAGCGGCTTGTCTACGACTTCGGCGATGGCCTTGAAGTGGAGGTACTGGCCCTCCTGCGTGGGCTTGTTGTAGTAGGGCGATGCGGTCAGGATGGCGTCCACGCCGGGAATGCGCGAGACCTCGACGGCTTTCTGCACGGCGTCGGCAGTTGCGTTGGAAGAGGCACCGGCGACGATGGGGACGCGTCCGGCTGCGACTTCAATCGTGGTCTCTATGACCTTGCGCCACTCGTCATGCGAGAGAGTGGGAGTTTCGCCGGTGGTTCCGCAGGGAACCAAAAAATCTATGCCGGATTCGATCTGCCACGCTACAAGCGAACGCAGCGCGCGCTCGTCAATCGATCCATCGGCAAGGAACGGAGTTACTAAGGCCGTTCCACATCCACGTAACTTGACCATTGTTGGCCTAACCCTTCAGCTCAGAGAAGACTTCCTGGAACTCGTAAAATCCGCGCTTGCCCTTGAGCCACTCGGCAGCGCGCACGGCGCCTTCGGCGAATCCACGACGGTTCATGGCTTCGTGCGTCAGGGTAATCTTATCAGCCCCGGAGAAGAATTCCACCGTATGGGTGCCCACAACTTCGCCCTCGCGAATACTGGTGATGGGAACCTTCTTACCGCCGAACTGTTCCAACATCTTGGCCATTGAGACGGCGGTGCCGGATGGCGCGTCCAACTTGTGAATATGATGGGTTTCCGTGATGTGGCCTTCGTAGCCGTACTTGAGCGCCTGAGCGCCCTCGCGCACAATGCCGAAGAAAAGATTTACGCCAATGCAGAAGTTGGAAGCCCAGAGAAAGCCAACGCGGGCGCGCTCCACCTGATTGCGGACGTGGGGCAGCTCGGAATACCAGCCGGTGGTGCCGACGACCATGTTGGCTCCGGCGTGGATGGTGGCTTCGATGTTGGCCATCACGGAGTCCGGGGTCGTGAAATCGATGACACAATCGACGCCGGCAAGGCGCTTTTTGGTGAGCGCAGAGCCCCGGTGATTCTCCTGCTCCTCAATGATTTCGACGACGTGGCCGCGAATGGTTGCGACTTCGGCAACGAGGGAACCGGTTTTTCCTGCGCCCAGCAAAACAATCTTCATGGATTTCTCTCCGGCTGATTGGCTTGCGAAACAGCCAGTCACAACGTTAGTCGAATACTTCCGGGTCCACTTCGGTAAAGAACGCTTTGTGCAGGCGGCGAATGGCTTCCGGCACGTCGTCTTCATTGATGACAAAAGTGATGTTGATTTCGGATGCGCCCTGGGAAATCATGCGTACGTTGATCTCACCGAGGGCGGCGAAGACCCGGGCGGCGATCTGCGGCGTCTCGCGAATGTTCTCGCCGACAAGGCAGACGATGGCATTGCGGCCCGCATATTTTACGTCAGCAATCTTCTCGAGGTCAGCGGCGATGGCGGGGATTGCCTCGTTGGAATCGACGGTGAGCGAGACGCTGACTTCAGAGGTGGAGACAACGTCGATGGAGCATCCATGCTTATCAAAGACATCGAAGATGGCCTTGAGGAATCCGTGTGCGCCCAACATGCGGGCGGCGACCACCTCCACGATGGTGATTCGCTTTTTAGCAGCAATGGCCTTGAAGGTGGACCTGGAGCGCGGCGTGCGGCTTACGATCAGCGTGCCCTCGTTCGATGGATTGAGCGAGTTGAGGATGAGAACGGGAATGTCTTTTTGCACGGCGGGCAGGACGGTGGCCGGGTGCAGAACCTTGGCTCCAAAGTAGGCGAGTTCGGCGGCCTCTTCGAAGGAGATGACGCGGATGCGGCGCGCTTCGGGACAGATGCGCGGATCGGTGGTCATCATGCCGTTTACGTCGGTCCAGATTTCGATGGCTTCGGCGTCAAGGCCTGCGCCGATGAGTGCGGCGGAAAAGTCTGAACCGCCGCGGCCGATGGTTGTTTGCACACCTTGCTCGGTGGCTCCGATGAAGCCGCCCATGACGGGGACTTGAGCATCGTCAAGGAGTGGGCGTACGAGGTTCTTGGCGCGATGCTCAATCTCTTCGGCTTGCGGAATTGCCTTGCCGTGTTGAGCGTCAGTGACCATGACCTTGCGGGCGTCAACCAAGGCGGCGCGGATGCCGCGCGCGCAGTAGGCTGCGGTGACAATCTTGCTGTTGAGACGCTCGCCGTAACTGACGACGTAATCCGAACTGCGCGGCGAAAGTTCGCCGACGGCAACGATTCCCTTGAGCAGTTCGTCGAGAGTATCGAATTCGCGGTCGAGCTCGGGGCCGAGGATGGCGTACTGCTCGGCGGAGACAAGTTCCTTGGTTGTGCAGTGGTGGCGCTTGCGCAAGTTGTGAACAAGTTCGAGAGCCAGGTCGCGCTGTCCATCTCCGGCAGCTTTGCCAGCGGCGAGCAGAGCATCGGTGACCTTGGACATGGCGGAGACGACGACCACGGGACGACGCGACAGCCGGCCGCGCACGATTTGCGCGGTGCGATCAATCGCCGTTGCGTCCATCACCGAGGTTCCGCCAAACTTCATTACGATCATGAAACACCTTTTCAGGTTACGCAGGTTGCAAGGTTTCACAGGTTGCGCAGGTGAAAATCAAACACCAAAATCTGCTGGCCAAATTTCTCTGCAATCTCTTGATTGTTCCCACTCAAGCCAACAGCGGGCTTGAATGTGGCACCCGTTAAATTCGCCAACAGAAGGGGATGTGGGCCACCGTTAATCTAAATAGCCTTTGGCCTTGAGTAGCTCTGCGTTCAGCAGCGCGGCTCCGGCGGCGCCACGGATGGTGTTGTGCGAGAGCATGGTGAACTTCCAGTCGAGCAGGGTGCAGGGGCGCAGGCGACCGCAACTTACGGTCATGCCATGGCCGCGATCGATATCGAGACGGGGCTGCGGACGGTCGGGGCGCTCATCATAAAAAATGGGATTGGCGGGCGCGAAGGGCAACTTGAGATCGGCGACCATGCCGCGATATTCGCGCCATGCTTCAATGATCTTCTCCGGCGTGGCGCGCTTCTTCAGCTTGATGGAAATGGACTCGGTGTGTCCGTCTTCTACGGCCACGCGGTTGCAATGCGCGCTGAGGATAAATGGGGCGGGAACGATCTCGCGGCCTTTGAGCTTGCCGAGAAGTTTACCTGCCTCCTCCTGCATCTTTTCTTCTTCATTCTTGATGTAGGGAACGACGTTGCCGAGGATGTCCATGGAAGCGACGCCGGGATAGCCTGCCCCGCTGACGGCCTGCATGGTTACGGCGAAGACCGCTTCAATGCCAAAGGCTTTCTGCAAGGGGGCCAGCGCGATGGCGAGTCCCATGACGGAGCAGTTGGAGTTGGTGACCATGAAGCCGCCGGAATTCCTGCGCCATGATTGGGTATCGATAAGCTTGATATGATCGGCGTTGATTTCCGGAATCACCAGCGGCACGTTTGGGTGCATGCGGAAGGCCGAGGAGTTGGAGATGACAGCGCAACCGGCTTCGGCGAAGGTAGGTTCCATCTCGCGAGCGATGTCGGCATCGAGGGCGGCGAAGATCACCTTGGGCGCGGAGGAATCTCCGGCACCGGTGGGCTCAGCGGCAGAGAGCTTCATATTGGCAACGCGCGCGGGGATGGGCGTCTTCATCTTCCACTTGGCGGCTTCGGCGTAAGTCTTGCCGTACGAGCGCTCGCTAGCGGCAACCCATGCGACCTCAAACCAGGGGTGACGCTCAAGCAGTTGAATGAATCTCTGGCCCACCATTCCGGTGGCCCCCAGAATTCCTACGGGGATCTTTGCGGTTTTTGCCATCAGGGAACTTCTCTCTTATCCGGCATGGCCGGATTGCTGGTGTTTTACTTCTTATATCATCCTGAGCCGCAGATTGCGGTGAGTTTGGGGCAGGTTCAGGACACAAAAGGATGTACCAAATGGGCACCATCCGAGGGCGTCTATTTTGGCGGCGGCATTCTCTGCACGTCGACGATCCATTCCGCAGTGAGTCCACAGGGAAGCACTGTGGGAGTCACCTTCGCCAGTTCCTGGCTTGCGGCCCAATAGAGGGTGAGCTTGTAGTGGGAAAACTGGCTGTCTGACTGGAGGGCTTTGTCCACCTCTGGCAGATACACGAGGAAGGTTTCGCCGTGGGTGGGAGCGATCTCCACCATGTTTTCGGACTGGCCTGAGAGACCCTTCGAGACAACAATGTGCGGATCGTCGGCACTGATGCGGCGAACGGGACCACCCTCGGCCTTGAAACGCCAATCCTTCTTACGCAGGGATTCGACTCGCCATCCAAAGTTGGGTGAGCGGGGCAGGGCGACAGCGCGGGGCGAACTGTTGGTGACGCGAATGGCATACTCGCGGTCCTTGGCGCTGTTCTCCCTTCCGGAAGGAATCACGGTGGCGGTGGTTAGCTCGCAGGCGGCGACCACGCGGCGTCCGGCGTCATGGGCCGAAAGAGGCAGGGTGCAGAGGAGCACTCCCAGCAAGGCCAGAGATGTTTTCATCATTCAAGTGTACCGGAAGCGGGGAGGGCCATGGTTCGAAAATGGAGGAGCTGCGCGGGGTTACTTCTCCTGCCGCAGAACCTCGGTATTGGTGTCTGGGATGGAGATGCGGAGGAGCTTGTGGTTGGCGTCCAGCCAGAGGTGCCAGTCCGGACCGTCGGTCTGCATCACGAAATGGCGGAGATGCTGCGGGCGGCCATTGAGCGGGGTGTCGTCGTATCCCTTGAACTCAATGAAGACCTGGGAGGAGATGCGCTGGCGCGGAATAAGTACAGGAAAACGCTGGCGGAAGAGATCGCAGCCGTCTCCGCCGGGACGCGGCTTGCAGGAGGAGGAGAGATAACGCCAGAGAAGGACTTCGCGGGTGGAGAAAAAGTAGTCATCAAGGATGAAGGTTTGCGGCGTGAGGAAAAACGTCTGGTCAGGAACCGGCTTGCCATCTGCGGAAGTGGCGTGGAGCACGAGAACCTGATCGGCGGGCTCAACGGTGGCAGAGGTGTGAGCGGGAGCAAGCTGCTTCCACTCATAGCGGGAGAGCGTGCCATCCGGCAGAAGCCAAAGCTCGCTGCTCTGGTTCAGTTGCGAGCCTGCGCCAGCCTCGCTGTGAAGCTGGGACGAGGTCGAATTGGAGTCCGGGAATTGGCGGATGATGAAGCTTTCGGTGGCGACGCGCTGACCATTCTGAAAGATGGCAAAGGTGCCTTCATCCACAACTGTGACGGCCTTAGCTGCGACAGCCTTGCCCCCGGCGAATGCGAAGGAGGTCAGGAGAAATAGCGAAGCGGCGATGAAAGTTCGGCGAATCATGCGGAGTTCCCCGCTAGAGTTTATCGTGAGCAGGGGCTCGTACGCCAAGTTGATTGGCAAGCCGAACCAGAGAGGTCAGTAGCACGGAGGGATCGGAGTTTGTTGCGGGCAAGGTGTGATGGGCGAGCAAGTAAGTGGGGCGACGCTGGTCATAGAGCTTCCGCAGGGTCTCGGGATCACGCGCTAGCGGACGCTGCCCGCCTCCGGTAACGCGGTTGAGAGCCACCTCGAAGGGCGCGTCGAGGAAGATGATGGTAGCGGTATGACGGTTGAGGAGTTCGCGGTTGGCGGGCTGGAGAAAAGCTCCGCCACCCAGAGCAAGCACCGAGGGACGGGCCATGCCAGGGAGAATCTGATTGAGTTGATGATGTTCGATAGCCCGGAAGCCACTTTCGCCGCGGTTGGAGAAAAGATCGGGAATGGGACCGTGAACGCGTGCAATTTCGACATCGAGATCAATGAGCGGACACTCCAGGCGTGCGGCCAGCATACGACCGAGGGTGCTCTTGCCCGCCCCCATGAAGCCGATGAGGACCAGCAGCGGTGCTGGAGGATAGTTGGACATTGGGGGGATTGTAGCAGGAGAATTCACAGAAAAGGCCGCGTGATTAACGCGGCCGGATAAGCGGACGGGAAGAGAGAGCCGGTTGCGCGACTCCGATGGTCAGGAGCGCCGGGCTTGCACGTGCTTCACAAGACCTTCACGCTTCAGCTTTTCTTCAATGCCTTCCCAGACTCTGGGACTCGGCTCCAGCATGGGAATGAGCAGTTTGGCCTGTTCTGCAATGTAGCGGAGGTCGCTGACCAAACCGCGGCACACTTCACAGTTACGCAGATGTTCTTCCTGCTGCTCGGTTCCTCCGGCATCAATAATGAGCGGTAGATCGCGCTGAAATTCAGCACAGTTCATCTGTTTCCCTCTCCCGGAGCTATAGACGTGTGCAGCGGCGGTGCCCTGACCTGTTTCCATCGTAATTTCCTGTCCGGTTTTCATCTTTTTGATGCCGCCCTTTCCACTCGAGTGACCTTTAAAAGATCGCGCAGCTTCATGCGAGCTTTGTGAAGTTGCGATTTACTATTGCCAATGGAACAGCCCATCATCTCGGCAATCTCATTGTGCTCATATCCTTCGATGTCATGTAACACAAATATGATGCGATAGCCGGGAGGAAGACTTTCAATAGCACGTTCCAAATTTACACGGTCGATGGAACCTGCCAGTACCTGATCCTGCGAGCCGATGTCCTTCTTGGGGCCGTCTTCTTCGGTCGGCTCCAAGGTTTCCTGGAGCGAGACTTCGGGAAGTCCCTTCTTTCGCAAATGCATCAACACAACGTTGACGGCCAAACGATGAAGCCAGGTAGAGAAGGCGGATTCGCCACGAAACGTCGCGATCTTGCGATAGAGCTGAAGGAACGCCTCCTGGGTCAGATCCTCAGCCTCCGCGGTGTTGCCCGTCATTCGTAGGCAAAGCGAGTAGACGCGCCGTTTGTGCAGGCTATAGAGGGCTTCAAAGCATCCTCCATCGCCGTCCTTGGCGCGCTCAATGGCCTCGGCTTCCGACATTCCAGACGGCAGAACCTTCTTCGGAGTGTTCAAATATGGCCTCGCTGGAACGGATTCCGGAGCGTCAACCAGCTGCTGTGCCGGAGCACTGGTTCGCAAAGTATCTACTGTCTCCTGAGGTTCAGCAGTCTTGCGAATTGCCAATGATATCTCCTTCCACCCCTCGATAGACGACGAAGTATGTAAAAAATACGATGCGAGTCTCAGTTCGACGGTTGCACAGAACGTCTCCTATCCAGCGGTGATGGTCTCCAGTCCGTGACCCTTCGGTCCGAGCTCGCGCTGGCGCAGCAGGAATGCGAGTACGACTCCCAGGAGAGCCATGCCGGTGAGAATCTGCAGCATGGGCTGATAGCCAGTGGGATTGGAGGCTGAGGCATGAGCGGCATCGTTCGCCTTGCCGAGGCCCCAGTTCATTCCGGCCATACCCATGTTCTGGACCATCGTCATAAGACCAAGAGCGGTGCCGAGGGTGCGGGCGGGGACGATGTAGGCCACGGACGGCCAGATGATCGCCGGGACGAATGTAAAGGCGAAGCCGAGCATCGCCATGGGAACGTAAAGCGAGACGTGGGTGTAGCCCATCATCAGGAAAACCGGGATCAAGAGCAGCACGCCGAGGCACATGATGGTGGCGCGGCGACCCATTTTGTCGGAGAAGAGTCCGACGATGGGGGTTCCGAACATGGTGAAGGCGGTGAGCACGCTGAGCAGGAAGCCGCCGAGTTCCCGGGTGGTTCCGTGCGCGTCCATAAAGTACTTCACGGCAAAGGTCTCAAAGGGGAAGATGGCCGAATAGAAGATGACGCAGAGACCGACGAGATACCAGTAAGAGAGTCCGAAGTTCTTCACGTCCTGGAAGACGATCTTGTCGGACTCTCCTGCCTTGCCGAGCGCGTAATGCTTTTCAGCGCGGGCTTCCATGATCCAGTAAGCGATGGGGCCGAGCACACAGAGCGAGACAAAACCGACGCCGATCAACCACGGTCCCTGCCAGTTGTTGTAAGCCGAATGTGCCCACGAGGGCGAATTCTGTGCAAGCCAGCTACCGAAGCGCGCCAGCATCAGGTTGAGACCGAGCGCGAAGCTGAGCTCCTTGCCCTTGAACCACTTGGCGACGGCGGCGGTGATCGCGACGATCAGCGATTCGGCACCCATGCCGAAGACGAAGCGTCCGGCGGCCATTACTTCAAAGAGCGGACTGAAAGCGGTGAGCATGGAACCGGCGAGGCAGATGACTCCAAAGAGCAGTAGCGCGCGGCGCACGCCAAGGCGGTCAATCAGGATTCCGCCGATCAACACGGTGGCAATGGGTGCGATGGAATAGAAAGAATTGAGCAGACCGATATTTTGATCGGTGTAGTGGAGCTGCTTTTGGAGCACGTCGGCCAGGGGCTCCAGCGCGTCATAAAAATAGTAGTTGCCGAACATGGTGATGCTGAGCCAGAGAAGGACCAACCATCGATAGAGCTTGCTGGGCTCGGAAGAGGAGACGGACTGGGGCATCGGCAAAAACCTTTCTGGCAGCTAGGTTTGGTTAAAGGTGAATGTAGCAGGTAGAGGGGATAGGGTGCCAGTC
>Ga0181537_10001912_pt1 | contig 18750 bp, 18 predicted proteins | sample PEATcosm2014_Bin_39_FD_119765 | JGI IMG/M metagenome (GOLD analysis project Ga0181537, IMG submission 119765) | Peatland microbial communities from MTU Mesocosm Facility, Houghton, MI, USA - PEATcosm2014_Bin23_10_metaG | ecosystem: Environmental > Terrestrial > Soil > Wetlands > Peat | place... | reverse complement strand
CGGCGGCAACTCGTCTCTAAGCTGATGTTTTCTAAGCTATCGCGGGCTCGTGAGCCTGCGCAGAGCCGGCCGTCTGGCCCGGGGCGCCGGAATATTGGCGCGCGCTGCGCAGCGCCCGCTCAGCCGAGCGCGGCGTTGAGCATCTCAAGGTCGGTCTGTGACTCGAGCATCACCCGCACCATGGCCGAGTCATCGAGCCCAAGCAGCTTGGCGGCGTGTAACTCGGAGATCGTATTGTCCTCGCCTCTCGCGCCGTTGCCCATCTGTGCGACCAGCGCGACCGCCACGATCAGCAGGTCCTGCATGTCCGGCGGACCGATGTGGTTACGCTCCAGATCACACTGCCCACCCACTGCGATGGCGATCTCCTCGGGCAGGTTCCAGTTCTCGATCAGAGCCTGGCCGATGCTCGGATACCACTCCATCACCAGCTGTTCTTTGCGTACCGGATCACGCATGACCGGCGAATCGGGGGGTACACGCGCGATGATGTAGACCTTGCCGATGTTGTGCATCAGGCCGGCGAGCATCGCCTCATCGCTGCGCACGCGCTGGCTCTCGCGCGCTATGGCATTGGTAAGCGCCGCGACGCGGATACTTTCCTTCCAGCACTTTTCCAGATCCGGGCGCAGGTGCTTCAGCTCCGGCGCGCGCCGCAGCTGGGCCGAGGCGTAGGCGAGCGCGGCGGTACGCACATGCTGGTAGCCGATGCGCGTGATGGCCATTTTGAGATCCGTGACCTTGTCGCCGCCGCGATGCAGCAGTGTCGAGTTGGCCATCGTGATGATGCGGCTGGCGAGTCCGGCATCGGCGCTGACCACGCGGGCCACGCGCTCGCTGGTGGAATTTGGATCCGACACTGCCTGCTGCACGCGCGCCGCTGCATCAGGAAAGGAAGGCAGATCCACCCGCCCGGCCGACAGCTCCTGCGCGAGTGCCTGCACGATGCTGAAGCCTGAATCCTCCTGATTCGCCGTGTTCGTCGCCATAGTTGCAGACAAGACCCACTCCTCGCTCATCGGACCGTGCCGGTCATATCCGGACCGCGCGGTGCATAAAACGGCCACCGCAATACGCTGCAGGAGCGCAGCCTACTTCAGTTTGCGGATGCGTTCAGCGGGACTGATCACATCCGTGAGCCGGATTCCGAATTTCTCATTTACCACCACAACTTCCCCGTGCGCGACCAGCGTGCCGTTGACATAGACGTCAAAGGGTTCGCCGGTTGCCCGGTCGAGCTCGACCACCGAACCCTGATTGAGCTGCAGGAGGTTGCGGATGCTGATGCGGCTGCGACCGACTTCCATCGACAGCGTGACCGGAATATCGAGCACCACATCCAGATTGATGTCGCCGCTGGCACCGCTCGGCGGCCCTTCGGGCAGCAGATTCTCCAGCGGCGCGGGTTGTACCTGTGCGTTCATTTCTTTCCTGCCATGATGTTCTGCAATACGGGGGGCCGGCGCCTGGCGAGGCGCTCGGAAATCTTGATCGCCTGCTGGCCACGCGAGCTGCCGAAGCTGCCGCGCAGCACCGGCACACCTTCGGCAATGATCGTCAGGTGTCCATCGAAGTCACAGGGAATGACATCCCCGGGCTTCAGATCCAGTAGCTTGCCGACCGTGAGCTGCGCGTGTCCGACCAGTGGCACGAACTCCACGTCGGCATCCTCGAGCTCTTCGCGCAGCGTCTGAATCCAGTTCTCGTCATGCTCGGCGCGATCGCTCTGCATGCCCGAATCGAGGATGTCGCGGAGCGGCTCGATCATCGAGTAAGGCACAATGATCTGCAGCAGGCCCCCGCTGCCTTCCAGCTCAATCTTCAGCGAGGTGATCACGACGATCTCGGAGGGGCTCACGATGTTGGCAAAGTGCGGGTTGATCTCCGAATTGAGGTATTCCACGTTGACGCTGGCCACTGGCGCCCAGGCTTCATGAAAATCAGCGAAGGCCTGTTGCAGCACCATCTGGATGATGCGGTTCTCGGTCCGGGTAAAGTCCCGGCCCTCGATCTTGGTGTGCCGTCCCTTGCCGCCAAAGAAATTATCCACCACCGCGAATACCAGCTTCGGGTCGAGAACGAACAGTGCCGTACCGCGCCACGGGCTGATCTTCACCAGGTTCAGGCTGGATGGCATCGGCAGCGTCTGGACGTATTCGCTGAACTTCATGACCTGCACCGGCACCGCAGTGACCTCCGGGGTGCGGCGGATCATGTTGAAGATGCCGATGCGCAGCAGCCGGCCAAGGCGGTCATTGATCATCTCGAGCGTCGGCATGCGGCCGCGCACGATACGCACCTGCGTGGCCAGGTCAAAATTGCGCGCCTCGCCAGGCGCCGGCAGATCGCTCGCCGCCGGAACGGCGCCGGTGTCGACGCCCTTGAGGAGCGCGTCGATCTCTTCCTGATTGAGGATTTCTGCGCTCATGCTCACTGGATCACAAAGCTGGTGAAATAGACGCCTTCTATCAGCTCGCCCTTGGCGCCTTCGGCCGCCACGGTCTTGCGTATGGCATCGAGCGTGGCCTGGCGAAGATGATCCTTGCCCTCCGCCGTCACCAGCGACTCGTATTGCTGGCCGGAGAAGAGCAGCACCAGATCGTTGCGGATCGCCGGCTCATTGGTCTTGATCTCCTCGACTACAGCCGGATCGCGGCTCATGGTCTCGACCGTGATCTGCAGATAGCGCGAATTGCCCTCGCTGCCAAAATTGACGACGAAAGCCGGGTCAAACTTGTAATAAATCGGTGGTGCGCGCGGCGCTGCCGCCGGGCCGGCCGCTGCCGCATCGGCATCGGTCGGGACAGCCGGGGTCGCGGCAGCGTTGTGGCCCGTCAGCAGCAGGGCCGCAGCGGCACCGCCGCCGAGCACGATGACGCCCATGATGATCCACAGCAGATTGCGGCCCTTCTTGGCCGGTTTGGCACCGGGGGCAACCTCGATGACTGCGGGTTTAGCTTCTTTCGCCATGATTCGGTTCCACCAGACTTAAGTAACCAGAGACGCTGCGTTAGACAGAGCAAGCGACGTGCCAGACGGTTTTCTGGCGGCTGGCACGCAGCCTCACGCATATTCATCTACCAGCCCGGCACCCCACCGCACCGCGGAAGCTGGCAGCGCATCTGTATCGGCGCCGGTGAGCAAACTCCGTGCTGCCGGGTGCGCATTTTGTGACGCCTGTCGCGATTGCTGCTGCACCGTGGCCTCGCCGAGGGTCAGGCCGGCGCCCGACAGCATGTCGCGCAGGCGCGGCATGGCCTGCGCGAGGGCCGCGCGCGTGTCCGGATGCGCCGCATCGAAGCTCAGGCTGACGTGGCCGGCAGTAACGTTGATGTTGACCTGCATCGGCCCCAGATGGTCGGGTGAGAGCCGCAGCACGGCCGACTGTATGTTCTGGCTCGTGAGCCAGCGGATTTCGGCGCCCAGTGCCTGGGGCCACTGGCTGCTCTGGACCGGCACCGTGATGACCCGCTCGGGAATCGCCGTGCTGGCAGGTTGCTGGGTCCCGGCAACAACCGCCAGCGCGGCGGCGCTGGCCGTGCTCTGTCCGGATGGATCAGCAGCAGTGATTGCTGCGCTGGCATCGGCGCTCGGGTCGCCATCAGAATCCGAGCCGGCCAGCAGCAGCTCGGCGACACCGGTTGCGACGAGTGCGCTGCGGGCTGCACTCGTGCCGGCGCCGGCAATGCTCGAGATCGCGGCATCGGCTTGCGGGCCGAGCGTCGCGACCGGCACGGATTCAGCCGGCTTGTCCTTGGCGAGCAACTGGTGCACGAGGCCGGCGAGCGACTGTGCCATCGCGGCCGACAGCGTCGAAGTCGCGATCGCGGGCACCGGGGTCGACACCTCGGTCGAGGAATCTTCTTCTGGCCCGCTGTCCTCGGCTGCCGCTGCGTCGCGAGCCGGGGATTGCGCCGCAGTGGCGCTCGCGGCCTGCGAATCTTCGGCATCGGCTGTTTGCCCGGTGGCCCTGGTGGACACGCCCGGCAGGGCAACCTGCCTCATCCTGGACGCGCCGGGACTCGTGGCCGCGCGCGCCGCGACGCCTTTGGGCGCCGCCTTGGCGGCAGTTGTCGCTGGCGATGCCGGTCCGGCGTTGCCCGCAACCGCCGTTGCCGCCGCATCTGAGTGATCCGTCGTGGCGCCATCGCAGGGGCCCGAGCTGTTCCCCGCCGCGCTGGCGCAGTTGCTGGCTCCTTGCGGCGCGTTGCCGGCGTTGGCCTGGCCAGGCTGACCGGACTGCGCAGCGGCCAGAGCTGAATCAAATGAGGGAGCGCCTGAATCGCAATCCGCGCCACTGTCATCGGCTAGCCGCGCGCTGCCGCCGGCCGCCGCCAGGGGATTGGAAGCCGTATTGGGTGTCGCCGCTGCTGACATACTCATTGGCTACCTCGTTGACGTTGCGCGTGCTCATCGGTCTCGCGCTGTACCTTCCTGTCTTCGAGCCTGCTGGCCTCGGCTGTGGCCTGCTCGATCACTTTGCCGACGGCCCTGGTCCGCGTCGCCGCCGCGCGCCACTGCTGCTGCTCCTGCTCTGCTTCCACAAGCAGCTGGGCAACGAGGCCGCGCTGCGTGGTAATTGCCTCGGTGAGCTTGGCGATGAAGATCTGGTAGGCACGCAGGGCGCGCGCATCGAGACCTGCTGCAGCCTTGGCCCGGAACGTGTGCTGGTATTCGCCCAGGTACTGCTCAAGATCCCGGCAGCGGCCCTGCGCTTCCGTGAGTCGGCTCTGGGCCGAAACCACGCGCGCGGCGCTGCGGCGTTCCGCATCCTCGGCAGCCTGATGTACCGGTTTGAGGCGTTGGGCTCGTACCATTATTTATTCTCTTTGGCTTTCATCGTTTCAGATTCCTGCATCACGGCGTTGAGCTGCGCGACGCTCTCGTTGAAACCCACGCGCTCGTTCATGTCCTGGCGCAGGTAGGTCTCGATCTGTGGCCAGCGATTGATCGCCACGTCGATGCGCGGATCCGTGCCGCGCTGATAGGCACCGATCGCGATCAGATCGCGGTTGTGTTCATAAAGCGCCGAGCTCTGGCGCAGCCGTCGCGCCAGTGCCAGCTGCGGGGCCGGCACCACCTCGTGCATGACGCGGCTCACCGATGCCTCGACGTCGATGGCAGGATAGCGGCCGCCGTCGGCAATTCGGCGCGACAGCACGATGTGTCCGTCCAGGATGGCCCTGGCCGCATCGGCGATTGGATCATTCTGATCATCGCCCTCAGCCAGCACCGTGTAGAAGGCGGTGATCGAGCCCTCTCCGGTATCACCGTTGCCAGCCCGCTCCACCAGCTGTGGCAAGCGCGCGAACACCGAGGGCGGGTAACCCTTGGTCGCCGGCGCTTCGCCGATGGCCAGGCCAATCTCACGCTGTGCCTGTGCAAAGCGGGTCAGCGAATCCATGATCAGCAGGACATTGCGTCCCTGGTCGCGAAAATATTCGGCGATCGCGGTGGCCAGCCACGCGCCGTGCATGCGCATCAGCGGCGGGTAGTCGGCGGGCGAAGCCACGACAACGGCGCGTGCCAGTCCCACCGGGCCGAGGATTCTTTGCACGAACTCCTTGACCTCGCGACCGCGCTCGCCGATGAGGCCCACGACAATAACCTCGGCCGCGGTGTAGCGCGCCATCATGCCCAGCAGCACGCTCTTGCCGACACCGCTGCCCGAGAACAGACCGATGCGCTGGCCGCGGCCGACGGTCAGCAGGCCGTTGATCGCGCGCACGCCGACATCCAGCGGCTGCGAGATGGGTTTGCGCGCCAGCGGATTGATCGGTGTACCGGTCAATCGAACGCTGGTCACTGTCGGGATCGGGCCCAGGCCATCCAGTGGCTTGCAGGCACCGTCCACGATCCGCCCCAGCAGTTTCGGTCCGACAGCCACCGTGCCGGCCCGGTCAATCGGCAGCACGCGGGCGTCAGGTTTCAGGCCGTGGATATCGCCGGTGGGCATCAGGAACAGCCGCTCGCCGGAAAATCCCACCACCTCAGCTTCAATATGCTTGTTGTCAGCGCCAACGATTTCGCAGCGATCGCCTACTGCGGCCAGGCAGCCGGAGGCCTCGAGCGTGAGCCCGACCATGCGCGTCAGGCGTCCGGCCACGCTCGGCGGTGGCAGCGAGCTCACGCGCTGCTGGCTCAGCATCAGCGACTGCCTCCAGCGCTGCTGTGCTTCGGCGCGCGCCGAATTCATGAGCCCGATCCGGTGGCACTATGGCGCTCATCGCCAAGGGCAGCGGCAATCGCCGCTCCCAGTCGTGCCTCGACGCGGGCATCTATCGTGGAGTTATCGCTGGTGACGCGGCAGCCACCTCGCGAGAGAACTGGATCTTCCGCAATCGCCCAGGCGCGGTCCATCGTGGTTTCGGCAAGCGACTCGCGCACCAGCGTCGCATCCTCGGGATGCAGGTGCACGCGCACCTCGCGGGCGGAAATGGGCAGCTGCGCCACCGTGTCACGGATAACGGCAACAATCTGACCGGGCTGCATCTTGAGTTCACGCCGGATCAGCGCCCGTGCGAGCGCTGCGGACAGGTCCACCAGCTGCTCATGGACTGCGGCGTCCAGCTCGTGCAGTGGCTTGCTCATGTATTCGAGAATGGCATCGAGTCGGCGCACACGCTGGCCCAGATCGCCAAGCAGTCGTTGCTGCTCGTGCTGGACGGCGGCGGTGCCGGCCTCGCGGCCGGTGGCAAAGCCCTGCTCCCAGGCCTCGCGCTCTATTGCCGAGAGATCCTCCAGTCTGCGGCGCGAGCCGATAACCGGTCCGTTCACTTCCGGGGGCACCCAGGAGAGGATCTTTGCGCCCTGCTCAGACATATTCCTCGCCGCCCTTGCCGCCGATCTGCATGCGGCCCTCATCGGCGAGCCGCCGCGCCGTCAGCAGGATCTCCTTCTGGGACGCTTCCACCTCGCTCAGCCTCACCGGCCCCTTGGCTTCCAGGTCATCCTTGAGCATCTGCGCTGCGCGTTCGGACATGTTCTTGAAGAACTTCTGCTTCAGCTCTTCATCCGTGGCCTTCAGGGCAATAATCAATTTGTCTCCCGGTATCTCGCGCAGCAACTCCTGCATGCCGCGATCGTCGATGCCCATCAGGTCCTCGAAGACAAACATCAGATCCTGCAGCCGCTGGCACAGCTGTTCATCGGCACTCCTGATCTCCTCCAGCACCTTCGACTCCAACGCGGTTCCGACGAAGTTGAGGATTTCGGCTGCCACCTTGGGACCGCCGAACCCGGAGGATTTCGTGGAGGAGTTGCCGGCGAACTGCTTTTCGAGGACTTCGTCGAGCTCGTTGAGTGCCGAGGGGTGCACGCCATCGAGTGTCGCGATACGCGTGACAACGTCGGCGCGCATGTTCTCGGGCATCGCGGCCAGCACCAGCGCCGCCTGGTCAGAATCGAGGTAGGAGAGCACGATCGCCGCGATCTGTGGGTGCTCGGTGCGCATCATGTCGGCAATCGCGCGCGGCTCCATCCACTTGAGCGACTCGAGACCGCGTCCGTTGCGACCACGCAGGATGCGGTCGATGATGCTGTTGGCCTTGTCCGAACCCAGGGCTTCCATCAGCACCTTGCGTACGTAGGCATCGGTGTCGATACCTACGGAGGTTTGCTGTTCAAGCTCGGTGGAGAACGTGCTCAGCACGGTAACAACTTCTTCGCGCGAGATGCCCGAGAGCTGCGCCATCGCCGAGCCGACGCGCTGCACGTCCTTGGCACCCAGATGCTTGAGCACCTGCGCGGCGTCCTGCTCACCGAGCGTCAGCAGCAGGATGGCTGCCTTGTCGACTCCGGATCGTGACATCTGGGCCTCGTTCACTGCTCGCCCACCCAGTTCTTGACCACCTGGGCCACGCGCTTGGGATCCTGCGCGACCAGCCCTTTGGCCTGTACGATCTGCTGCTCAAAGGCGAGCGCCTGCCCCGTCATTGCCGGGCCGGAATTGTTAACCCCCAGGGAACCCTGCGAACCTGGCGCCGCGCCGCCGGTGCCGGCGCGGGCGTCGATGAGCTGCGGCGCAGGCGTAGTCAGATTCTTGATCATCGGGCGTAGCACCCCGAGTCCTATGGCCAGCAGGATCAGGGCACCGAGACCCAGCCGGACTACCTCCTGCAATCCAGGGCGCTGCCACAGCGGCACCGGCTCTGGGGCCAGCGCCTGGGCCTCCTCGTGGAAGGCCTCGTTGACCACGTTCACGCTGTCGCCACGCGCTTCGTCGTAACCGACGACATTCTTGACCAGGCGGGTGATGTCATCGATCTGCGCCGCGCTGATTGGCTCGGAAGTCTCTTTGCCGCCGCTTCCCGCCCTGTGGACGTTATCGAGCAGAACGGCCGCGGTCAGGCGCTTGATGCGGCCGCCCGGATGTCGTTCGTAGCTGAGCGTCCGATCGATCTCGAAATTGCGGGTTTCCTGCTTGCTGGTGTTTTCAGGCTCGGTGGGCGCGGCCGCGGGCGTGGAAGCGGCAGCGCTCTTGGCAGTCATGGTGCCTGCGGCATCCGCAGTTGCACCGGCGGCAGGTGCAGCGGGCTTGGCCGCGGCAACTGCCGCCGGCTGCGCCACGCCGCCCGCGGGTGGCTGATTGGTGAGCGCACCGGGTACGCCACCGGTCTGGGCCGTGCCGCCGTGACTGGTTTCCTCCGAGGTCTGCTCGCTGCGAATGACGGCGCTGCCGGGGTTGTACTGCTCGTGGGATTCCTCGCTGTCGCCTGGATCCAGATCGACGGTCACCTGGGCACGCACGCGCCCGGCGCCCACCAGCGGCACCAGCAACTGTTCGATGCGCTCGACGTAGGTATCTTCAATGCGGTGAGCCGCCTCGAAGTGCTCGGCGGTCGCAGTCGCCTGGGCCGAGCCGGCCGATGAGAGCAGATGTCCCTGCTGATCGACGACTGTGACCTGCTCGGGCTGCAGTTCGGGAATGCTTGAGGCTACAAGGTGCACGATGGCCTGGACCTGCTCGGCTTCCAGGCGACCGCCCTGGCGCAGCTGCACCAGCACCGAGGCGCTGGCCGGCCGGCGATCGCGCACAAAGGCGGACTGCTCGGACATGGCCAGGTGCACACGGGCCGCCTCGACACTCTTGAGTGCCGAGATCGTGCGCCCGAGTTCAGTTTCAAGCGCGTACTGGTAGCGCGCGCTTTCCATGAACTGGCTGACGCCAATGCCATTGTCCTTGTTGATCAGGTCGAGGCCGGAGGCGCTCGATTCAGGCAGACCCTGCGCGGCCAGCTTCAGCCGCGCATCGTGCACGTTCTCTGCCGGCACCAGGATCGAGCCGTCGGAGTCACCAAACTTGTACTTGATGCCCGCCGTCTGCAGCGACTGGGTCACCTGGCTGGCATCCGAGGTCGATAGATTGCCGTACAGCAGACTCCAGTTCGGACCCTGCCACCAAAGCATCACGGCGACGCCGGCGGCCACGGCGCCCGCGATGCCAATCAGCATCAGCAGCGGCCGCAGATTCAAGCCTCCAGGTCGGACCATTGTCAGTTGCTCAGTAGCCATGCACTACACCTGCTCTAGATCGACATGTTCATGACGTCCTGATACGCAGAAACCATTCGGTTGCGTACCTCCGTCAGTGCTCGAAAGGAGACGCTGGCCTTCTGCGTTTCAAGCATGACCTGCGCCAGATCAACGCCCTTGACGCCCCGCTCATAGGCGTCCGCCGAGGTAGCGGCACTCTTCTGGCTCGCATCGACCTCAGCGATGCCCTGCCTGAGCAGGTCACCAAATCCCGGACCACTGGTGGGTGCCTGGACCGAAGGCTTGCTCAGGGCCGAGGTCTGCGCGGAAATCGCGCGGATCTGCGCCAGCACCTGATCGATCTGCATCTGGCTCATGCCACACTCCTGGCCGCGCATGCGACGTCGATGCCGGCGGCGCGCATGCGCGCGAGCTTGTAACGCAGCGTGCGCGGGCTGATACCCAGTCGCTCCGCGAGCCGCTCGCGGCTGCCCTGCCCGTCGCGCAGTGCCTCGAGAATGATCTGCTGCTCTGCCACGGCCAGCGAGACGGCCAGCTCGGTCGCGCCCGGCGGGACCTGCTGGATCGGAGTCCTGAGCAGCTTTGCCGGCGGCGGGACTGCCCTGGAGGCCGCGGCTGTCTCGGTGACCGGCTCGAAGCTCAGGTGTTCGGCGCTGATGACATCGCCATCGCACAGGACCAGGGCACGCTGCATTACATTTTCGAGCTCGCGGACATTGCCCGGCCACTCGTGGACCAGCAGGCGCTGGGCGGCCTCGGCATGCAGCGCCGGCACGCGCCCGCGTCGCCGACAATGATTGGCGAGCACGCGCATCGCCAGCGGCACGATGTCTTCGCGCCGCGAGCGCAGCGCCACGATCTCCAGGGGAAACACGTTCAGCCGGTAGTAGAGATCCTCGCGGAAGCGCTTGTGCTGCACTTCCTCACGCAGACGCCGGTTGGTGGTCGCGATGACACGCACATCGAGTGCAATCGGCTGGCGTCCGCCAAGGCGCTCGACTTCGTGCTCCTGCAGCACGCGCAGCAGCTTGGCCTGCAGCGGCAGCGGCATCTCCGAGACCTCATCGAGCAGCAGCGTGCCACTCTGGGCCTGTTCAAACTTGCCCGAGTGCGCTGCATGCGCTCCGGTGAACGAACCGCGCTCCCAGCCGAAAAGCAGGCTCTCGAGCATGTTGTCGGGAATGGCGGCGCAATTGACGGCAACGAACGGCTGCGTCCGGCGCCCCGAATGCTGATGGATGTAGCGCGCGAGAATTTCCTTGCCGGTGCCGCTTTCGCCCGACACCAGCACGGTGCAGTCACTCTTCGCGACGCGCCGCGCGAGACTGTTCAGCTGGGTCGATACCGACGCGCAGGCCACCGGATCGACAATACCGCCCGTGCGCATGGCAAACTGCCCTGTCGAGCTCTCGGTCTGTTCAGACGGATCCATGAACCTTGCCTGGGCCTGATGTGGGTACGACTGCGGGTAGACAAAGCAATTTGCGTGCCGCCCGGAGAAGTGTGACGAGCGTCGCGCTTCTCAAGCCGCGAGCCATCCGCTCCGTCAAGAACCTGACGCCGCCAGGTCCGTGGCCGCGAGGCCGTACTTGCGCAGCTTCTCGACCAGCGTCGTGCGCCGCAACCCCAGCAATCGCGCGGCCTGCGCCACGGTGCCTTCCGCGGCTTCAAGCGCGCGTGTGATAAGACGTCGCTCAAGGGTCTCGAGATGGCTTCTAAGATCCATGCCGCCGGCGGGCAGCTCGAACAGCAGGTCGGCCATTTCCGGTGCCGGACTGGCGCTCGTCTCGCTGGTTGCCGCCTCGGCGTCTGCGGCGGCCGGCAGCTGCGGCGTTTCGCCGAAACTTATGCCGCTGATCAGCGTCACGCCGGTATCGGCAAGGCTGTGCTCGGACGCCGTCGGCTCCAGGTGTGAAGCGCTCCAGTCCGCCGGCCGGTAGCGCGCGGGCAGATCATCGACACCCACCTCCTGCCCCGAGCACTGGATCGTCAGGCGCTCGATCAGATTGCCGAGCTCGCGCACATTGCCCGGCCAGCGGTACTGCTGCAGGGCCGCTAAGGCCGCGGGACTGAAACGAATGATATGGCGCTGGCTGGCGGTGATGCGCTCGCTCAGCGTCTTGATCAAAATCGGCAGATCGGCGCCGCGCTCGCGCAGCGGCGGCATTTCGATCGGCACGACGTTGAGGCGGTAGTAAAGGTCCTCGCGGAAGGTGCCTTTCGCGATCGACTCTTCCAGGTTGCGGTGAGTCGCCGCAATGATGCGTACATCGCAACGCTGGGAATGACAGCTGCCCACGCGCTCAAAAGTCCGCTCCTGCAGGACCCGCAGCAGCTTGACCTGCATCGCAGGATTCATGTCGCCAATCTCATCGAGAAACAGCGTGCCGCCCTCGGCAAGCTCGAAGCGTCCCTTGCGGGCCGACAGCGCCCCGGTAAAGGCGCCCTTCTCGTGTCCGAACAGCTCGCTCTCCAGCAGCTCGCTCGGAATCGCGCCGCAATTGACGGGAATGAACGGCCGGTCGTGCCGGGGCGAGCAATCATGTACGGCGCGGGCCGCAACTTCCTTGCCGGTGCCGGATTCGCCAAGAATCAGCACCGTGCTGTCAAAGGCCGAAACCTGGCGGATCAGGTGATTCACCGCGCGAATTGGCGCCGAGGTGCCCGAAGGCAGATGCACCAGCGCTGCGTTAGGCGATTCTGCGCGTGCCGCGACCGGGCGCGACGGGAAGGGGGCAGACGGGACAGTGCCCTTTACCTCCACTGCCGCTGTGCTGCTCATCGACTGAACCTCTCACCTGGCCAGTTGCCCATGGATAAGAGGCTAGAGCCCAGATTATGGAAAGAACCGGCACCGGATCACACGGCTATCGTGCGCCGGTCTCACTTTTATTAATCAGTTAAGGAGTTACGCTGAGCGTCTCTGGCACTGTTATCGGCAGCACTTGCGCAAACTTGAGCGCGATTTGCCTCAGAGCACCAGCCGCGATAGCACACGCTCGTGCGAGCCTCACACCTTCAGTCTTCTTCGCGGGACTTTCGCGAGTCGGCAATGTGCTTACGGTGCCTGAGAAAGCAGAATTTCTGGATCAGGTCGCGCGTCGTCTCAGTCATGTGCGTGAAGCGCACGCTGACGCTGCGAAGGTCGACCTCACTGACCTCGGCCGGCAGATCCAGGGTCTGCGGCAGCGAGCCGCGCAGCTGAATCCGCAGGACACCCTGTGCCTCCATCAGCGGCGCGACGCCGCGTGGCTCCCAGGTAGCGCCGAGGCCGTTGAACTGCACCCTTACGGGCTCGGTAGGCAGGTGCTTCTTGACCAGCGTTCCAAGTAACTGCAGAACCAGATTGAGTTTGAAATCGAGGCGCGCCAGTTCATTGGCGAGCGGTCCCAGATCTTCGTTCTTGTCGCGCAGCGGATTTTCTTCCACCGCCACGCACGCCTGCAGCAGCAGGATGTTGGCCTCTTCCATCGAGGCCAGGCTGTAGGAATTCAGCGGCTGGGTGAGCGTCTGCCACTCGACCGGCAGCACATCGCTGTATGCCAGCTCATTGTGAAGTACGACTGTATCAACGCCTTCGTACATGATGCCCTCGGCCGCCCGCCCAATTAGCGCTGGCGGCGCGATTCTACCTCAGCGCTGCCCCGGCGTCGCAGCCCGCAGGGCCATCGGCACCGCCACCCAGGCGCTGCGGATCTGGCTCATCAGGCTCGTGACTTCGTCGAGAAAGTTGATCTTGGTCTCGGCATTGCCACGCGCCAGCTGGCGCGTCATGTAGTCGTAGAGACTGTCGAGGTTGCGCGCCAGATCACCGCCCTTGTCCAGGTCCAGCGAACTGCGCAACTCGGTCAGGATGTGCACGGCCTGGCTCAGCAGCTTGGCCTTGCGCACGATGTCGCCGTGCTCGATGCAGCCGCGGGCCTCGGCGATGCGCTCGAGCGCGCCATCCATCAGCATCAGAACCAGCCGATGCGGATCCTCGGTCGCCACGCCACCGTGGACCGAAACGCTCTGGTAAGCGGCAAGCTTGTTTCTTAAGGCGTAGGCATTCACCGCTCGCTGCTCCTTTGAATCTCTGCTGGAGCCTTTATCGGCGCAACCGCCGACGACTTGAGCCGCAACGCTCAGGCCGTGGGTGTGCCCTGCACCAGCGGCAAGCTGGCAAAAGCCTGTGTCAGATAGGATGAAGTGCTCTGCAGCGAGGACAGCAATGCATTCAACGCCGAATACTGCTCGGTCAGGCTGGCCGAGAGGGCCGACATCTGCGTATTGAGCTGGTTGGTCTGCGCAGTAAGATTGTTCTCCTGCGTGACCAGTGTGGTGCTCGCAGTATCGATGCTGCCGCCGCTCGATAGGTCCGATGCGATCTGGGTATTGAGCTGGGTCGCCACACCGCTTGCGCCGCTGAACAGGTTGCTGACGGCGCTGAAATTGCTCGTCAGCGCATTGCTCAGGGTCGTGCTGTTGAGCGACAGGGAACCATCGGCGTTCGAGGTAATGCCGACGCTCGCCAGCGAGTTGTAATTGGAACTGCCCACCAGGCTGTAGACGGCACTCTGGATCTGACTCTGGATGCCGGTGAGCAGCGGATTGTCCATCAGCGGATCCGCGGTCCCCGATGCGGCATCGTAGCTGCCCAGGCTCTGCAGCGAGGTCTGCAGCGTGTTGTAGGCGGTAACGAAGGTCTGGACATTGCCGACAATAGTCGCAGTGTCGCTGGCCACGGTGAGGGTTGCCGGCGTGTCCGCCGGCGTAGTACCGAGCAGGTCAAGCGTCACGCCGCTCAACGCGTCGCTGACGGTGTTGCTGGCACTCGTGTAGTCGACGCCAGCAACGCTGAAGGAAGCATCGGCAGCACTCGAGTTCAACGAATAATTGCCGAGATTGCCGGTGCCGTAGGTCAGCGCCGCAAGGCCGCCACCGCCATCGGTTTCGGTGAGCTGAATCGTGTTCGCCTTGCCTGTCAGGTTCGAGGTCAGCAGCAGATGCGCGCCGTCAGTACCCTGGATGACCGCCGCGCTGATACCCGGGTTGTCTTGGGCGCTGTTGATGGCAGCGGCAATTCCCGCAACGCTGTTGTCGGCGCTGTTGACCGCCAGAGTGAAACTCGAGCCGCCGAGCGAGACCGACAGCGTGCCGGTTCCGACCGTGGCCGAACTTCCGCCGGCGAAAGCCTTGGAGAGGATCTGCTGCGCCGAGGCCAGGCTCGTTATCCCGACGCTGAAGCTGCCGTTGACCGCGCCGGAACTGGCGGTCGCGGTAAAAACCGTCTGATCGGAGCTGTTGGCCGTCTCCGAATTAAACGCCACGGGTGTATTGAGCGCCGAAAGCGAGGTCTGAAACGTTGATAGCGCGCTCTTGAGCGTGCCGACTGCCGAGATCTCGGTAGTCACTGCGTTGGTCTGGTTGTTGATCAGCGTCTGCTGGGGCGCCTCCGTGGCCTGAACCAGCTGCGAGACCAGACTGCTGACGTCGATGACCGAGCCGCCGGCGGCGCCGGCACTGCTGCTCGAGGCGACCGAAACTGGCGTGGTAGTCGAACTGCTGGTGCTCATGCGGAAACTATCCCATCACAAACTTCGCCGTGGCAGCGCCGCTGCCCGCGCGAAAACGAATGTCCCGATAAGCAACACAGGGCGGGCGCCTTAGCGCGCCCGCCCTGGTTGCGTCCGAGGACTGCGTACCCGTCAGTCATCCAGCTTCCTTACGGAAGCTTCTGGAGCAGCGTCAGCACGTTCTGCGGAACCATGTTGGCCTGCGCCACCATCGCGGTGCTCGCCTGCTGCAGGATCTGGGCCTTCGACAGGGCCGAGGTGGCCGCCGCGTAGTCCGTATCCTGAATCGCGCTGCGGGCCGCGCTGAGGTTGGTCGAGTCGGTGTTCAGGCCCGTGATCGCGGCCTGGAAGCGGTTCTGATAGGCACCCAGCTGGGCACCGGTCTGCGCAATCTGCTGCAGGGCTGCGTCGATCTGCGTCAGCACGAGGTTCGAGTCATCAACCGTGCTCACATCGGCGGAGGAGAGGTAGCTGGCGGCCGTTCCGGTCGTGCCGCTCGCGGCCAATCCGAACGTGTCAGCGGTTTCCGTGCCGGTAGTCGCATTGTAGACGGCAGTGACTGTCTGGCCGCTGGTGGTGCTGCTCAGGTTGATGCCACCCGTGGTGCCAACCGTGGCGATCACACCGCCGTCGGAGGCCGATACCTGATTGATCGCAGCCGCGACCGTCGCCAGATCTGTCGACTGCACGCCGGTGAGCGTGATCGCCGAGGTCGTTACGCCGTTGATCGTGAGCGTGCCGGTATCGCCGGCAGTGGCCACGTAGGCGCCGGCAGTCACTGCCGTGCCCGCGAGCTGGTAGATCGCGCCGAGGTTCGAGGACTTGGCGCTGGCAACCGACGACACCGTGATCGTCTGGCCGGCGTTGGCACCGACCTGGAAGGTCGCGCCCTGGAAAGTACCGTCAAGCAGGTTCACGCCGTTGAACGCGGTCGTCGAGGCGACCTGGTCGACATCGGCCTTCAGCTGCTGGAATTGCTGGTTCAGGTCCGCACGGTCCTCGGAGCTGTTGGTCGCATTGAGCGACTCGACGGCCAGATCGCGCATCGTCTGCAGGTCATTGGTGACTTCCTGCAGGGCGCCGGCGCCCGTCTGGGCCAGCGACACGCCGTCGTTGGCATTCTGGGCCGCCTGGTTCAGGCCGTTGATCTGTGAGGTCATGCCCTGGACGATGGCATAACCGGCAGCGTCATCGGCTGCTGTGTTGATGCGCAGGCCCGAGGAGAGCTGCTCGAGGGCCGTCGACAGCTCGGAGCCCGAAGTGCTCAGGCTGTTCTGGGCATTCATCGAGTCGATGTTCGTATTGAGGACTAGTGACATTGTCAGATGCTCCTGATGTTTAGTTCAGGCGCCGGACACCAGTCCGTCGCTCTGTGGGCCATGGGGGGCCCTTTCTGGCCACATCCCGTTCAGTGCGGTTATCGGAGCGCTGGCTCCGAACTTGAATCCCCCCGGCGGGATTGCTGCATTCTGGGAACGGCGTCACAGCGGCACTAATCAAGGTATTTGAACAGCGAAAGCTGCCCCAGCTGGGCATAGGACTGCTCGGCTGCCTGAAGTGCGATGTACTCCTGGCTGTACTGTGACGTAGCCGACACATAGTCGACATCCGAGAGGTTCGAGATCTGGGTCGCGACCGCGGTGCTGTCGGCGCTCAGTGACGTATTGATGCTGCTGATCAGGTCGATGCGCGTACCGACGCTGGTGGCGACATTCGAGACCTGATTCAACGCCTGGTCGATCTGCTGCACGCTGCCGCCCAGGGTGGTCGCGAGCTGGGCCTGCGCCGCCGAACTGCTGCCGGCGCTATTCAGCGCGCTGACAATGTTGTCCAGCGTCGTGAATACACTTTGTGTTCCGGCGCTGGACACCGTGAAGGTATCGCCAGCCGCGGGCGCACCGCTGAGGCCGACCTGGATGCCATCGAAGGACACCTCGCCGCCACTGCCGTTGTAGGTGCCGGTGACGGGATTGCCGCTGCTGTCGGTGACTGGATTGCCGGCGCTGTCGAGCACTTCATAGTCGCTGGCGTCGGTAAACTTGATCGTGTACTGGCCAGGCTGCCAGCTTGAGGCATCGGTAACGCTACCGGTATCTATGACACCGGTGCCGGTGTTGCCCGAGCTGGCGGCGGTCGTGAAGGTGCCGTTGCCGGCCGGAACGTTCATGTAAATGCTCGAACCCGGATCACCGGTCTGCACCGAAGTGGCGCCATCGAGCGCAATCGTGCTGGTGCCGCCATCTCCGGCGTAACTGACCGATCCGCCGCCACCACGCACGAAGGGCTGCGTGGACTGCATGTAGCCTGAAAACAGGTATTGGCCGGCGTCGTTCTTGGTATTGGCCGTCGCCAGCAGCTGCTGCTCCAGCGTCTGGATCTGCGTGGCGATCGCCTGCAGATCGCTCGGGGTATTGGTGCCGCTGTTGGCCTGCAGCACCAGGTCCCGGATTGACTGCAGCGTGCTGGTCGAGGAGGACAGCGAGGTCTGCTCGAGCGTCAGGTTGGTGTTGGCCGCCTGACCGTTGGTGATGTACTGCGCATCCTGGGAACTGATGTTGTCCAGTGCCAGCAGCTGAGCCGCGCCAACCGGGTTGTCCGAGGGGCTGTTGATGCTCAGCCCGCTCGAGAGCTGCTGCTGAGTATTCGAGAGGTTGCTCTGATCCTGGAGGATCGCGCTGACGGCGTTGCCGTTGAGCATCGAGGTGGAAATGCGCATGGCTAGCTCCTCTCGCGGGGCGCGGACGTACCGGCACCCAGACCGGCAAAGCGTGCCAGTATCATCCGCAAGACAAGGCTGAAACTGAGTTTAGTCATCAGGTAAGCGGCGTTCCGCCGACCGCGGCAATCAGCGACTGGAACAGGTTGTCGGCCGTCTTGATGACCTGCGCCGCGGCTTCGTAGGCCTGCTGGTACTGGACCAGATTTGCGGCCTCTTCGTCCAGATTCACTCCTGATTCGCTCTGCTGAGTATTGGTGGCATCCGTGAGCACCGACTGCTGCGCGGTGGCGCCGGTCTGCGCCTGGTCGGTCTGCACGCCGATATTGGTCACCAGCTGCTGCACGGTGCCGTTGATCGACTGCGTGCCACCGCCGAGGGTCAGTTGATCAAACAGGCCCGCCATCGCATTGGAATTGCTGTTATCGCTCGACCCGGCGCTGTTCGGGCTGATCGCGAACGTATCGGTGACAGCCGGCGCGCCGGTGACCTGCACCTGCAGGCCGTCGAAATCTATATCGGCGCCGGAAGTGTAGGTGCCACTGGCAACCGGATTGCCGCTCGAATCCGTCACCTGCCAGCTGGCACCGCCATTGGTAAAGCCGAGCGTGTAGCTGCCCGCGATGTAGCTGCTGGGGTCAATCACGGTGCCGGAACTGATGGTGCCGGTGCCGGTGTTGCTGGTGGCCGGCGTCGTGATGACGGCCGAGGCTGCCGCGATCTGGCTCGGGCTGGTCAGCAACACTGTCATGCCCTGCACTGCGTCCGTGGTCGGCTGTATCAGGTAGCTGTCACCCGCGCTCGCGCCAGCCCCGATGCTGATCGTCATGCCGTCAGCCGTGTAGGTACCGGCAGTAGCGGTGGGCGTCAGGGTCACCGAAGCGCCGCTATCGGTGCGGATCATCGACCAACCGGAGCTGCTGTAGCTCAGCTGGTAGTTCGCAGTCGTAATCGCATCCGGATCCGAGCGCGTGACCGTTACGG
>Ga0181537_10001911_pt1 | contig 18755 bp, 20 predicted proteins | sample PEATcosm2014_Bin_39_FD_119765 | JGI IMG/M metagenome (GOLD analysis project Ga0181537, IMG submission 119765) | Peatland microbial communities from MTU Mesocosm Facility, Houghton, MI, USA - PEATcosm2014_Bin23_10_metaG | ecosystem: Environmental > Terrestrial > Soil > Wetlands > Peat | place... | reverse complement strand
GCCGCCCTTGGCGGTGTCGCAGGCGATCTGAACCTGGCGCAGCAGCGGATGCATGTCCGGGAACAGCCGCGACTGGGCGAGAACGGCGGTATCGAACTTTTTCGCCGTGGCGTGTTCCGCCGCTTTGTCGAGCAACGCCGACGTGTTGATCAGCCCGCGAATCAGCGCCGGAACCGAAACGTCATACATGGAAATCGTCATGGTCCTTCCTCCCAGCCATTCAAAAGGGCCGCCACTTTAGCGTAAAATGCCGCCCCGATGCTTCCCTTCTCCGCCGCCTGTGAACGCAACAAGGATCCGATCTTGGAGGTCCTGCGGATCCGCCTTGCCGATCGCGCGCTGGTCGTGGAAATCGGCAGCGGCACCGGCCAACACGCCGTTTATTTCGCACAGGCGCTCCCGCATCTGACCTGGTATCCGACCGAGCAGCTGCCATACCTCGCCGATTTGACGCAGCGGGTAAAGCTCGAGGGCACGCAAAATCTGCGGGCTCCCACGCTGCTGGATGTGCGCCAGGCGGTGTGGCCGTTGCGCAACGCCGATGCGATATTCACGGCGAACACCCTGCACATCATGTCGTGGGTCGAAGTCATGGCCCTGTTTCACGGGGTGGGCGGCGTGTTGTCGCCGGGCGGCGTTTTGTGCATCTACGGCCCATTTCGTTACGGCGGACGGTACACCTCGGACAGCAACCAAGAGTTCGATCGCATGCTGCAGGAGCGGGACCCGAACTCGGGTCTGCGCGATATCGCAGCGGTCACCGCGCTTGCCGCACAGTACGGCCTGCGCCTCGAGGCGGATCACGATCTGCCGGCGAACAACCGCTTGTTGGTTTTCGCCAAGGAGCCGGATTATGCCGGACTTCCCATACCGTAGCGCCCTGATCGTCGGCGCCGGAACCGGTATTGCTCTCAGCCGATCAATGACTTCAGGCGCTGCGTGCGGGTTCCCGTCGTGGTCTCGGCCGCCCGCCGCAAGAGTCTGTGCGCGTCGGCGGCCGGCAACGCCCGGCTGAACAGGAAACCCTGCGCCTCATGGCACTCGTGCTCCTGCAAGAACAGCAACTGCGGAAAGCTTTCGACGCCTTCCGCCGTGACATTGATGCGCAACGACCGCGACATGGCAATGATCGCGGCTGCGATCGCCCGATCGTCGCCCGAATCGATGAGACTCGTCATGAATGAGCGGTCGATTTTCAGTCGATCGACGGCGAAATTCCGCAGCCGGCCGAAGCTCGAATAGCCCGTCCCGAAGTCATCGATGGCGAGCATGACGCCCTGCTCCTTCAGTTGCGCCAACGCCTGTTCCGCCCAAGCCTCATCTTTCATGACCACCGATTCGGTGATTTCCAGCTCGAGCATCGAGGCGGGAATGCCGGTCTCACCGATGATGGCAGCCACCAATTGCGGGAACTCCCCGAGCGCAAACTGCTGCCCGGAAACATTCACCGCCATGCGCGCCACCGGCAATCCTTCGTCGAGCCAGATCTTCGCCTGCGAACAGGCACTGCGCAGCACCCACTCGCCAATTGCCAAAATCAGGCCGGTCTCCTCGGCGATTGGAACGAATTCCGCGGGCGACACCACGCCGAGCTCCTCGTTGGTCCAACGCAGCAACGCCTCCATGCCCGAGACCTCTCCGCTACGGACGTCGAATTGCGGCTGATAGTGCAGAGCGAATTCGCCGCGTTCCAATGCGCCGCGCAGCTTGGCTTCGAGGTTGAAGCGGTGCAAGGCCGCGTCGTTCATCGAAGCCTCGAAGAATGCGCAGGTGCCCGGACCCTTGCGTTTGGCGAAATACATCGCAAGGTCCGCGTTACGCTGCAAAGCTTCCACTTCGGTGCCGTGCGCCGGGAACATCGCGATGCCGACGCTCGGCGTCACCACCAAAGTATGCAGCGCGAGACGCATCGGTTCCCTGAGTTCGGCGATGAGCCGCGCGCCCACCCCGGCGGCGTCTTCCGCGGAGCGGATGTTCGGCAGAATCACGATGAATTCATCACCACCCAGACGCGCAATGTGGCTGGAACGGTAGCTCTGCAAATCCTCCACCTTGTCGTCGAAGCGCAACGAGCGGCGCAGGCGTGCCGCGACCAGACACAACAATTCATCGCCGACTGCATGACCGAGCGTATCGTTGACCCGCTTGAAATTATCCAGGTCGAGATAGAGAACCGCCAGCATCCGCCGGTGTTGCGCTGCTGCAGCGAGCGCGCTATTCAGCCGGTTGCGCGATTGCTCCCGATTCGGCAGTCCCGTCAGCGCGTCGAAGTAGGCGAGTTTCACGATGCGGCGTTCGGAGCGCCATTTGCTCGCCAGCGAAATCGTCATTTGGCGAATTTCATGCGGGTGGAACGGCTTTTGCAAATACGAAAGTTTTTCTTCCGGCGGCACCAACCCGCCGATGTCGCGCGGATCGACGTCCGAGTACGCGGTGCACATGACGATTTCGATGGCCGGGTCGAGTTCGCGGATGCGCGCGGCGGCCCATACGCCGTCCGGGCCCGGCGGCATCCGCATGTCCAGAAACGCCACCGCGAACGGGTTGTCCGTGCCGAGCGCCTCGCGCACGGCCGCGACCGCGGCCTCCGCGCCGCCGCAAAACACAGGCGCGAACGTGATATCGCTCGGCGCCGGAGTCTTGCCCGGCTGCTCCGCGGCATTCTTGCTGAACAGCCGTTCGCGCAAATCATGCAACCTGACGGCTTCGCCGCTCACGTCGGCCTGCGTCAGGATCTGCCGGTAGGCGTCGCGCACCTCCGCCTCATCGTCGGCGACGAGCACACGAATCGGCAATTTGTCTTTTCCGTCGGAGATGGGCAACCTCACGTACTTGCTAGCGGCAGCGGCAAAATCAAATGCATCGACGCTCCCAAACCCGGGCCTTCGCTCGCCGCCCAGATCCGGCCGCCCAGCGCGCCGATCGCATTGGCGCACCAATGCAGGCCGATGCCGTAGTTGGTCTCCCGCGATTTCGTGGAGAATCCTTTGTCGAAGACCCGCTGCAGATTGTCGGCGGCGATGCCGACGCCGTCATCCTTGCAGTGCAGGTGCAACTGCCGGCTTTCGGTGTCGGCGATGATCTCCGCGGCGAAATGCAGCATCCCTTTGTCCCGGCCGGCGTCGCGCACGGCGTCGGCCGCGTTGATGATGAGATTTTGCAGGATCAGCCTGAGCACCGTGCGCGCCACGCGCACCGTGCCGACCTTGCGCAGAGACTCGTCGGCGTTGACCACCAACCGCTGGCGGCAGTTGTCCGGAACGATTTCCAGCGTCTGGGCGACGAGATCGGGGAGCCGCACCGGCTCGACCACATGCGCGTTATGGGTCGAGCGCATGAGTTCGCCGAGCGCCGATTGTACGATCGTCGCCTGCCGCTGCACGACTGCGACGTCGCTCTCGGCCCCCTTGACGCAGGCCGCCAATTCGCGGCAAGCCAGCCGCGTGAATTCCTGCAGATCGGCGCGCCGTGTGCTTCCCTGCGGTTCCTTCTCGAGCTCGGCGAGAGCGAGATCGACGTCCCCGGCCGGTGCGGCGCGGAGCCGATCGGAGAGCTTCGCCAGACGCACGCCGAGCGGCGTCATGGCATTGCCGAGATTGTGCAGAACACCCTTGGCCAGCTCGGCGAAGCCGGCCTGGAAGGATTGGTCCACCAGTTGCCGCCGTGAATCCGCCACGCGCTCGACCATGCGGTCGAACTCACGCGCCAGCAGCGCGACCTCATCCCGGCCCGGAATTCCGAGCCGGACCGAGAGGTCCGTGCCCTCGCCGACCTCGACCGCATGCCGCGTCACGCGCGCCAGAGGCTTGAGCACGATGCGGTTGACCGCCACCACCAGCAGCAGCAGGACCGTGACCGCCGCGCCCATCAAGTACAGCGACGCATACGTTACGGCTCTTTGGCCGCGCGCGGTGATCCGGCGCGGCACCTGTACGCGCAGGCGCATCAGCGCCCTGCCATAGATATCGTTGAACGGCTTGGAAACCTGCGTGACATCGTCGGTCTCGTCAATCTCGGTTCCGCCGGACAGCCGATCGCGCAGCATGGCGAGCTGCGCCTGCGCTTGGGCACCGAGCATTTGCACCTGCGAGGGCGTGAGCAGACGGCCCATCAGCACCATCCCGAGCGCCTGCCCCGTGCCGGTGCCGTCGAGGATCGGGGCTGCGGCAATCATCATGACTCCTTGATTGGTGCGCAGCAGTCCCCGCGCCGGCTTGCCGCCGGGCAAATTCTTGCGCCACGGAAAATCCGCCGGCAGCGCCGTGCGCTGCGCCAGGTTGAGGTCGAGCAGCTCGCCGGTCTCCAAGCTGCGGGCACTTGACAGTACGTAGCGGCCGTCCAGATCGACGATGAGAATCGCGTTCACCTGCAGCTGCTTCATGGCCACCGTGGTGATATTGGCGGTGACGAACGTGGTTTCCGGAGACTGCACGAATTTGTAGACATCGATCCAATTACCCCAGTCCGCGGTCGTCACTTCCAAGCCTTCGAGAGCCATGTCGAGCGCATAGTCGATGCGCTTCATCGAGGTCTCCGCGTCTTCGCGCTCGAGTTCCGCAAAGCTCGGCATCAGCACCTGCCTTTGGACCGCGATCTCGATGACGATCAAGATCGCGAACAGCAGTGCCAGCAGCGAGATCATTTTCGTCCGGATACTCATCAGCTCATAGGTAGCAGAATTCCCGCGGCGCGGGCGTGCCCTTGTCTTATTTCATGGGGATTCGGGCAATGCGCCCCGGCAAAACAGCCAGGGATGAGACTTCGATCACGCGCCGAATTAACAGTGCGTAATTTGCATGGCCGAAGCGCAAACCGGCGCGTTATCTTTACTCATCACACATCGCTCGGAGGAATTGATATGTTAAATTCAGCCAAACATCTCGGCTTCGCGGCCGTGCTGGTCTCGATGGCCGCGCTCGCCGGCACTGCATCGGCGGAAACCACCTGGCAAAAGAATCACCCGCGCCGTACGCAGGTGAACCATCGTTTGAACAACCAAGACAAGCGCATTCACCAGGACGTCAAGAACGGCACGCTCACCAAGTCGCAGGCCGCGGGCTTGCACAAAGAGGACCATCAGGTCCGCCAGGAAGAGCGCGACATGGCCAGCCAGAACGGTGGACACATCACCAAGGGCGAGCAGAAGGTTTTGAACGGCCAGGAAAATCAGATCAGCAATCAGATCCCGCCGAAGTAGTTGCCGGAAGATTCGGCCGGGCGCTGATCCGGGCTCAAGCGGCTTGGTTGCGCCCGGCGTTTTTGGCGAAGTGCAATCGCTCCTGCGATTTTTCCACCAAGAGCGAGGGGCTGTCGGAGGGCTGCGGAACGGCGGCGCAAACGCCGACGCTGATGCTCACATAGCGCAATATCGCCGACCGCGGATGATGAATCCTGAGGTCTCTCACGCGCTCGGCCATGAGCTGGCCGATCCGCAATCCCTGCTCATTGTTGAGCCCCGGCGCAAACGCCATGAGGCTGCCGCCGTCGATCCGTGCCGTGACATCGCTCGAGCGGCGCAGACATCCGGATACGACATGCGCCACGCGGCGAATCATCGAGTCGCCCGCGCCGCGGCCGAAAGTTGTGTTGTAGAGATCGAGGGCGTCGATGTCGATTGCGAACACCGCGATACTGCGTTTTTCCCGCTGTGCGACCGCCCAGTCGCGTTTCAGCAGCTCCTCGAGATAGGGCAGGCTGAAAAGTCCCGTCAGGCGATCGTCGCGGATCGCCACTGCGGTCGGCTGATGCGCGCCGCTCAGCGAATCGCGCGTGAGTTTGGGGTCGATTCGCAGCCGCTCGCCCGCATCCCGGTGGTGACCGACGAAGTGGGTTATGCGTCCCTCTGCATCGCGCAGCGGCAGCGCCGTCATCTCATTCCAAAATACCGTGCCGTCTTTGCGGTAGTTGCGCAGCAGCACCCGGCACGGCTCCCCCCGCCCGAGCGCTTCGCGCAGGCGATTGCGGGCATCCTGTTCGCGATCATCCGCCTGCAGAAAGCGCAGATTACGGCCGATCAATTCGGCGGCCGCATAGCCGGTCAATGCCTCGAATCCGGGATTGGCGTAAATGACCGGCTGTTCCGGATTTTGCGCATCCACGACGACGACGCCCTCGGGCGAGGTCTCGACTAAGCGCCGATAAAGCTCCGCGTCCAAGCCAGTCATCACTGTTCCTCGGTCAACACCAACGGCGGGATGTCCGACAGGCCGGCTATCCGTGCCGCAGTTTCCTGCCATTGCCGGTTCGTGTGCAAATTTACAGGCGCTTCGCCGCGGGCACGCATGCGCACCAGCCGCGCCTGCGATGCCGCAGAGCCGACATCCGCCGACAGTCGTCCAAGCACGAATTCTACGGAATGTCGATCATTACAGATGGGCAGGACGTCGCAACCCGCAGCAAAAGCGAGTTCGCATCGGGCAATAACATCGCCAAAAGCCGCCGCTCCGGCCATGGAAAGGTCGTCGGCGAAAACACAGCCATGAAACTTTAGCTCGCGGCGCAGCACCCCGTTTATCCAGCGTGGCGACAGGCTGGCCGGCAGCGCGTCCAAGGCCGGATATACCACATGGGCCGCCATGATCCCCGGGAGGTTGTTGTCGATCAGTACGCGATAGGGCCGGATGTCCGCTTCGAGGTCGACGTATTCGCGCCGGTCCACCGGCAAGGCGACGTGCGAATCGGCGACCACCGCCCCGTGACCGGGAAAATGCTTGGCAATCGCCGCCATTCCGGCGTCTCGCATGCCCGTCATAGTCGCCACGCCGAGCGCGGCGACGATGTCCGGATCGCTGTGAAATGCGCGGTCGCCGATGATCTCGCTGACACCGTAGTCGAGATCGACACAGGGAGCAAAGCTGAAATCCACCCCCACGGCGCGCAGCTCGCCGGCCAGCAACCAGCCGACCGAGTGCGCCAGCGACTTGGCATCGCGCCGATCCGCATCCCAGCGTCTGCCCAGCAGTCGCGCCGCGGGCAGCCGGGTGAACCCCTCGCGAAAGCGCTGCACCCGGCCGCCTTCGTGGTCCACGGCGATCAGCAAATGCGGTGTCCGCACGGCGCGAATGGCCGCGGTGAGGTCCGCCACTTGCTTCGGATCGCGGTAGTTTCGGCTGAACAACAAGACGCTGCCCACCAAGGGATGAGCCAGCACCCGGATATCGTCGGCGCTCAACTCCGTGCCCGCGATATCCACCATGAGAGGACCCAGAGTCACCGGGCCGCCTCGAACACTGCAATCGATTCAACGTGAGTAGTATGTGGAAACATGTCCATAACCCCTGCAGAGCTCAGCGTGAACCCATGAGAGTGCACCAGGACTTCTGCGTCTCGCGCGAGACTCCCCGGGTGGCAGGAAATATACACGAGTCGGCGCGGACGCCATTGGGCGAGACGGACCATGAGCTCGCAGGCGCCCGCCCTCGGGGGGTCGAGCAGCACCAGGTCGAAGCTCCCGGCCGCCCATGGCCCGAACTGCGCCGGTGCGAATAGGTTGTCGGCGAAGAACTGCGCGTTGCCGAGGCCGTTGCGGCCGGCATTCGCCGCAGCCCGCGCAACGAGCCCCGGATCGCCCTCGACTCCGACCACCTGCCGTGCGCGGCGCGCCAGCGGCAGGGTGAAATTTCCCAATCCGCAGAACAAGTCGAGCACCGTGTCCGCGGGCGTCGGCTGCAGCAGATCCATGGCCTGGGCCACCATCGACGCATTCATCCGGCGATTGACCTGGATGAACTCGACCGGCCCGAATTCGATGACGGTGGCGCCGCCATCGAGCGCATACGTCAAGGGAGCGTAGTCGGGCTGCAGCGGCCGCACGCTGTCGAGGCCGCCGCTTTGCAGAAAGATCTGCACGCGGTGCCGGGCGCCGAAGGCTGTGATTTTCTCGATATCGGCGCCGGCCGGCGGCTCGAGCACCCGGAATACCAGCGCGCTCGCCGCATCGCCCGCCGCGACCTCGACCTGGGGGATATTCTCGCGGATCTGCAGCGACCCGATCAGCGCGGCGAGATCCCGCGGCAACGTGCCGAGCGGATCCTCAAGGATGTCACAGCGCTCGAGGTCCGCAACGTAGGGCTTGTCGCGCTCGCGAAACCCGGCCAGCACGCGGCCTTTTTTATGCACGTACCTCACACCGAGCCGCGCGCGCCGCCGATAGGCCCACTCCGGACCGGACAGCGCCGGCAACACCCGCGCCGGAGTGACGCGGCCGATGCGTTGCAAATTGTCGAGCAGTTGCCGCTGTTTCGCGGCAATCTGCGCCGTCGGGGACAGGTGCTGCAGGGCGCAACCGCCGCAAACGCCGAAGTGCGCGCAGGCCGGCGTGACACGATCCGGCGAAACGCGCAGCACTTCGACCAAGCCCGCTTCGTCCATCTGCCGCCGGCGCTTGATCACCTGAAACCGAACCCGCTCACCGGGCAGCGCGCCGGCGATGAATACGGCCTTGCCCGCGTTGCGCGCGATCCCGCGGCCGTCGTGCGCCAGATCCACGATGTCGGCTTCCTGGATGTCGCCGGGGCTCAAACGCGCCATGCGGCTGCAAATTCCTTGAGGTGCGCCGCCGGGGAATCCTGCAGAAGTGTGTGCACACGCGCGACCTCATGGGCATGCTCGGCCGGGTTCAATCGTCCGCGCGCGAGCTCAAAGCGCAGATAGATCAAATAGGTGTTCAGCACATCGGTCTCGCAGTAATCGCGGATGCGCGCGAGTCCGCCGCGCAGAAATTCTGGCCAGACATCGCTGCCGTGCATGCCGAGTTTGCCGGGAAAGCCGAGCAACGTGGCGATGTCCCCGAGGCTGGCGCGGCCGCGCCCCTGAAAGCCCGACAAAATGTCCATCAGGTCCATGTGCCGCCAATGAAAGCGGCTCAGGTAGTTGCTGAATCTGAAGCTGTGGTCGGCGTCTCCCAACTCCCAATAGCGCGCCGCCGTCACGCAGTGCAGCAGGCTGCGGTAATTCAGCACCGGCAGGTCGAAGCCGGCGCCGTTCCACGACACGAGATCGGGCGTGTACTTGTCCAAACCGTCGAAGAAGCGTTCGATCAAGACCTTCTCGGAGGAACCCTGGTCGCCGAGGCTCCACAGCTTTAGCGTATCGCGCGAACGCATCACCACCGAAATCGCCACCACCCGATGCTGTTCGTGCGACAAAAACTCGCTGCCGGTCTCCTGGCGGCGCTTGGTGAACATGATCTGCGCCACCTGCTCATCGGACAGGTCGTGAAGCTTGTAAAGGCGCCTGCCGAGATCGGTATCGGGTACCGTCTCGATATCGAACACCAATGTGTTCATTGGGGAACGGAGCGCATCAGAACCGCGACCGCGACCACGAGGCCCGCCTCGTCGGTCAATGTCACATGGCCCTCGCCGATGCCAAGCCGGTCGCGCACCTTTGCGCCGCGCGCCGAGTACACCACTTCGGGCTTGCCCCAGGAATTCTGCACGACGCCGACGTCGCGGATCCAGACGCCGTGTGCGAAGCCGGTGCCCATGCCCTTGACGATGGCCTCCTTGGCGGCGAAACGCATGGCGATAAACCGCACCGGCCGGGCGGTACGCTCGAACTGAGCCCGCTCTTCCGGCATCAGAAGGTGCGCCAGAAAGCGTTCGCCGTGCTTCTCGTAGACCCGCTCGATGCGCTCGACCTTGAGCACGTCGATGCCGATACCGTATATCACCTGCGCGCCGCGCGCATCAGTTCCCGCATGTCGCGCACCGCCTTGGCCAGACCGTCGATGACGGAACGCGCCACGATCGCGTGGCCGATGTTGAGTTCGACTATTTCCGGGATGGCGGCAATCGGCTCGACGTTATGATAGTTGAGGCCGTGACCCGCGTTGACGACGAGGCCGAGACGCGCGGCGAATTTGGCGGCGGCGCTCAGGCGTTCGAATTCCCGTGCCCGGGCGGCGCCCGTCGAATCGGCATAGGCGCCCGTGTGCAGCTCGACCACCGGCGCACCGGCGCGCTTCGCGGCTTCAATTTGCGCGTGATCCGGGTCGATGAACAAGGAAACGCGGATTGCGGACGCCGCGAGCGCTTTGATTGCATCGCCGAGCCGCGCGGCCTGGCCGAGCACGTCCAGGCCCCCCTCGGTCGTGACCTCCTGGCGCGATTCGGGCACCAGGCAACAATCCTGCGGCAGGACTTTCTGGGCGATTCGAATCATCTCCTCGGTCACCGCCATTTCCAGATTCATGCGCGTCTGCAGCGCCTCACGCAACAGCGTGACGTCGCGATCCTGGATGTGGCGGCGATCCTCGCGCAAATGCAAGGTGATGCTGTCGGCGCCCGCTTCTTCGGCCAGCAAAGCGGCATACAAAGGGTCCGGATAGCGCGCGCGCCGGGCCTGGCGCAGCGTCGCCACGTGATCGATGTTCACGCCGAGCGCAATTCCGGTGTGGATGATCACGCCGCTCATGTGGGTTCTCCGCGTGCGCGCAGGGCCTGGGCGACCTCGCGCGACTTCAAGGAGCGGCCGTCGAGGCAGGCGTCGATGGCCGCACGCAGCACGCGCTTCGCATCGCGCAATGAACGGGCGTCGCCGAAACTCTCATTTTCGAGATCCGCCAAGGATTGGCCGTAAACGGCGCCGGGTGCCTCCGCCACGCAGGGCTCCGGACCGCTTTCAAGCGCGAACCGATAGTAGGAGCCGAGTTCCACCGGCACACCCTGCCCGGTTTTCGAGAGTTCCAGACCATAACCCAAATCATTCAACAGGCGCTTTTCGAAGCGGCGCAATGTCGGCTGCTCGATTTCCCCGGCGCACAGCGCTTGTACGCACGATGCATACGAGAAGAAAATGTCCGGGTGCGGGTCGCAGCGCTCGGTGAGCTTCAACAGCAGCTCATTCATGTAAAAGCCGCTCATCAGGCGGTTCGGCGCGAGGCTGGTGAGCAGGCCATCGATTTCCGCGGTTACCAACTGACAGGCCTCGCCGTTGCCCGACCAGGACACGAGCAGCCGTTGAAACGGCCGCAGCACGCCGCGCAACGTGGATTTCGGTCCGTTGGCGCCGCGCGCGAACAAGGTCAGCCTTCCAAAGTCGCTGGTGAACACCTCCACGATGCGGCTCGTGTCGCGATAGGCGTATTGGTGCAACACGTAGGCGGGCGCCAGCCACACGCGCCGCGCGGCAGGCCTGCCCAGGTTCTTCACAGGGTATCGAACCCAAACTGGCGCAGCGCCATTTCGCTGTCGGCCCAGTTTTCCTTGACCTTGACCCAGAGCTCCAGATGGACCGAGCGCTGCCACAGATCGTTGAGTTCGATGCGCGCGAGCCGGCCGATCTCCTTCAGCCGCTCGCCGCCCTGGCCGATCACGATGGCTTTCTGTCCGGCACGTTCGACCCAGATCACCGCGTTGATCATGATGCGGTTTTGCTCCTCCGCGAAGCGTTCGATTTGCACGTTGATGCCATAGGGCAGCTCCTCCCGCAATTTGAGGGTCAGCTTTTCGCGCACGACCTCGGCAGCATGGAACGGTTCGTCGCGATCGGTGACCACATCGGCCGCAAACAGGGCCGGCGAAACCGGCAGGCGTGCGCCGATGAGATCGACCAGGCGCTCAAGATTATCAGCCTGCAGCGCCGATATGGGAATAATTCCGGACGCCGGGATGCGCTGCGCCAGGTCCTCGAGGAAGGGCAGGAGTTGTTCCCTGGGGTAGACGCGATCGACCTTGTTGATCACCAGGAACAGCGGCTGCTTCAAACCCCGCACCCGTTCCCAAACCCACAGGTCTTCGTCGGTGAAGCGCATCGCTTCGGTGACGAAGACGATGACGTCCGCATCTTGAGACGACGAAATCGCCACCCGGTTCATGTATTGATTCATCACGCGGCGCGTGGATTCGTGCAGTCCCGGAGTATCGACCAATATCAGTTGCGCCTGCGGGCGATTGACGACTCCCAAAATCCGGTGACGCGTGGTTTGCGGCTTGGCGCTGACGATGGTCACCTTGCGCCCCACCAGGGCGTTCACCAAGGTTGATTTGCCGACATTCGGCCGGCCAACGATGGCGACATGCCCGGCGCGAAACTGCGCTCCGCTCATATGGGCGTGCGCATCTCGGGCGGCAGCAATTCCAGCAATTTTGCCGCCGCCAGCTGCTCGGCGCGGCGCCGGCTGCCGGCCTCACCCACGGCATTGAGCCCGAGGATGGGAACTTCGCAACCCACGGTGAACGACTGCGCATGGGGATCGCCCGTCACCGCCGTCAAGGTATAGACCGGCAGCGCCAGCCCGCGCGCCTGCAGGGCTTCCTGGAGGCGGGTCTTCGGGTCTTTCAGCGTGTCGGCTGCCGGCAATCCGGCGAGCCGCATGCCCATGATGCGCGCCACTGCCGCGGCCGCCGCGTCGAATCCCGCATCCAGGAATATCGCCGCCAACAGCGCCTCCAGTGCATCCGCCAGAATCGATGCCCGGCGAAAGCCGCCGGTTTTCAGCTCGCCCGCCCCGAGGTTGAGGTGCTCGCCCAAGCCCAAATCGGCGGCGATCTGCGCCAAAGTCTCGCCGCTGACCAGTGTCGCCCGCAGACGCGACAGCGCCCCCTCATCCGCCTGCGGATGCGCCTCGTAGAGCATGCGCGAGACGCTGCAATTGAGAACCGAATCCCCCAAAAATTCCAGCCGCTCATTGTGTTCCGAGCCGGCACTGCGGTGGGTCAGGGCGGCGTGGCACAGCCGAGGTTGCGCAAAAACGTGACCCAATGATCGTTCGACCCAAGGCAATAGCTCGTCTGATTTGAGCTGCGGAATCACTGCACCTTCACGGTCTTGTCGAAATGCACGGTCAGCGACACGTTGGCAATGTAGGGAGCCGAGTCATCGTACGCGACATGCAGCAAGACGCCGTCGTCGCCCTTGGTGATTTCGATGTCCTTCTGCTCGATGCCGGTCGGCTCCTCGACGATCCAATGGTGGTCCAAGGAGCGGCGGATGCCGCCGAGATCCGCGGCGCCTTCGCTGCCTTTGAACTCGGACGCCGTGGCATCCATCATGCGGGCGATTTTCAGGTAGTTGAGATACAGCGGCACCAGGCGCACGCCGCCGTAGCCGATGAGTCCCACCAGCGCGACAATGCACAGTATCCCGACGAAAGTCATGCCTCGTTGCTGCCGCATAAGCTGCTCCCTAAAATATCCGCCTATTCAATCGCATTCCCGATCCGGCGCCAGAGAGGTCCGTCACGAGTATCGAGATTAAGCCAAATTCGCACCGCCTTGCCGACCAGATTTTGCTCCGGAACGAAGCCCGGCGCGTCCATATCGTCCTGAAACCGGCTGTCCTTGCTGTTGTTGCGGTTGTCGCCCATGAAGAAATAATGCCCCGCCGGCACCACCCATTCGCCGGACTTGACGCCGCCGTTGGCAAACATGATCAGATGCCGTTTGCTGCCCAGTTGCTCCACTGCCGTCGGAACACCCGCGTAGTTGGCCAGGTCCTGTTTCGGGCCGCTGTAGGTCGGGCCGCGCTCCTGCGGCATGGGCTTGCCGTTGACGTATAGCTGATTGTTGTCATCGACCCGGATCCTGTCTCCCGGCAGGCCGACGAGCCGCTTGATGTAGTTGATTTTCGGGTTGGGCGGCAAACGGAACACGATCACATCGCCGCGCTGCGGTGCACCCGTCGGGACCAACAGCGTGTTGCTGACCGGCAACCGCAAGCCGTACGAATACTTGCTGACGAAGATGAAGTCGCCGTCGAATAGAGTCGGCATCATGGAATCGGACGGGATGCGAAACGGCTCGAACAAGAACGAGCGGATTACCAGCACCAGCACGATGACGGGAAAGAACGAGCGGGCGTACTCGACTGCGATCGGCTCGCGCACGCGTTCGGCCGGTGTGCCCGCCGCGGCGGCGGCGCTGCGGCGGCGGCGCGCGAAGAACGCCTGGTCCAGCAGCCAGATGATCCCCGACACTGCACCCACCACCACCAACATGAGACTGAAGTCCACGGCCTCATAGCGGAACAGCCGCCACAGCATGGCGAGCGACAGCACCACCAGCGCGTAACCGGCCATCTTCGCCGGCCACGGCTCCTCGGTGCTCGCCGCGCCGGGATCGCGCCGCGGCCTGAAGAACCAACCGTCTGCCAAAATCACCAGTACGCAGACGACGCCTGCGCATAACAGACCCATGAAAAGGCTATCCCCGTCGTTCACGAAATACCCCCGAATTGAACAAAACAAGAATTGACCGGCAATTTAGCTGCTCTTCTTGCCGACTTGCAGCACTGCGAGAAACGCTTCCTGCGGAATCTCGACCTGACCCACCTGCTTCATGCGCTTTTTTCCGGCTTTCTGCTTCTCCAGCAGCTTGCGCTTGCGCGTGATGTCGCCGCCGTAGCATTTGGCCAGCACGTTCTTTCGCATCGCCTTGACGCTGGCGCGCGCAATGATATGGCTGCCGATCGCTGCCTGCACGGCGATGTCGAACATCTGGCGCGGGATCAGTTCCTGCATCTTGTCGACCAGCTCGCGGCCGCGGTTGTAGGAATTGTCGCGATGAACGATCAACGACAGTGCATCGACCGGATCGCCGTTGATCAGGACATCGAGCTTCACCAGCGGCGCACTTTGAAAGTGACTGAACTCGTAATCGAATGAGGCATAGCCGCGGCTCGCTGACTTCAGCCGGTCGAAAAAATCCAGCACCACCTCGGCGAGCGGCAATTCATATTGCAGCGACACCTGGCTGCCGAGAAACAGCATCTTTTTCTGCACGCCGCGCTTTTCGCTGCACAGGGTCAACACCGCCCCGACATGGTCGGGGGGCACCAGGATGTTGGCGGTGATGATCGGCTCGCGCAGCTCCGAGATGCGGTCCTGCGGCGGCAGCTTGGTCGGGTTGTCGACATTGATGACCGAGCCGTCGGTGAGCAACACTTCGTAGACCACGGTCGGGGCGCTGGTGATCAGGTCGAGGTCGTATTCGCGCTCCAATCTCTCCTGCACGATGTCCATGTGCAACAGTCCCAGGAATCCGCAGCGAAATCCAAATCCCAGCGCCGTCGACACCTCCGGCTCGAAATGCAGCGCCGAATCATTGAGTTTCAGCTTCTTCAGCGCCTCGCGGAATTGTTCGTAGTCGTCGGAACTCACGGGGAAGAGTCCCGCGAAGACCCTCGGCTGCACCTGTTTGAAGCCCGCCAGCGGCGCCTTGGCGGGGTTGTTTTCGAGGGTGATCGTGTCGCCGACCGGCGCTCCGTCGATTTCCTTGATGCCGGCGATCACGAACCCGACTTCGCCGGTGCCCAGGGACTGCCGGGTGACCGGTTTCGGCGCGAACCGGCCGAGCTTGTCGGCGGTGTGACTGCGCCCGGTCGACATGACGCGGATCTTATCGCCGGTGTGCAACGCACCATTCATGACGCGCACCAACGAGACCACACCGACATAGTTGTCGAACCAAGAGTCGATGATGAGCGCCTGCAATGGGGCATCCGGGTCCCCCTTCGGGCCGGGAATGCGCTTGACCAACTGTTCGAGCAGCTCCGGGACTCCCAATCCGGTCTTGGCGCTCACCAGCGCGGCATCTTGCGCCGGGATGCCTATGATTTCCTCGATTTCGTGGATGACTTTGGCCGGATCGGCCGACGGCAAATCGATCTTGTTGATGACCGGCAGCACCTCCAGCCCCTGCTCGAGGGCCGTGTAGCAATTGGCGACGCTCTGCGCCTCGACTCCTTGGGCGGCATCCACCACCAGCAGGGCTCCTTCGCAGGCCGCGAGCGAGCGCGACACTTCGTAGGAAAAATCGACGTGGCCCGGCGTGTCGATGAAATTGAGCTGGTAGAGCTCGCCCGCGGCTGATTTGAAGCCGAGCGTCACGCTTTGCGCCTTGATGGTGATGCCGCGTTCGCGTTCCAAATCCATCGAGTCGAGCACTTGGGCCTGCATTTCCCGCGCATCGAGGCCGCCGCACTCCTGAATGAACCGGTCAGCGAGCGTCGATTTGCCGTGATCTACGTGAGCAATGATCGAAAAATTGCGGATGTTCTTCATCGAGGCCTGGGCAAGCAAACGCTCGATTATACCGGTCGGCGATGGTGAGCGATGGCCTTATGTAGTTCTTCGGGGTCCAAACGCCCGTGGCACACCAATTCTCCGGCGAAGATGAGCACCGGTATTTTGTGGCCGTAACGCGCCCGGGTCGCAGCGTCGGCATCGACGTCGAGCACGTCGACGGCGAACGCGCCGGCGGCCGGTATTGCCGCGAGCTCGCTCAGCATCTCCTCGCACAGCCCGCATCCCGGCCGCGAATATAGAACAAAGCGCGGTTGCGCCGTCGGCACGGTTCAGCGGCGCGGGACGCCGGTGCCGCCGGAAAACTTCACCGAATGGGCGATGTATTCCACCGTCTGGGCAGGTACCTCGCCGACCGCGGTGACTTGATGACCCTGTACGACCGTCGAGAACGCAAAGCCCGATCCGACGCGCGCCAGACCTTGCATTGGCGGCTCGCTCGGTGCGACGCTCGTGTCGCTGCCCGGCGCCGCCGCCGGCGGTTCCTCGACGAACACCGACACCGTGGCCAGGCCATCCGAATACACCAGGTGGCTTGCCGGGACGGTTGCCTCGCCGATCGTTTGCGCGCCTTCGACCGTCAAATGGAAGCCCGGCGGCAGATCACTCGCACGATAACCCGACAGCGAGGCGGGCGCATTGTCGTGCGATGGGCCCTGGCGCACCCATCGCATGCCTTCGGTGTGCACCTGCGGCGCAAGGTCGCTGTCCGGAATGTTCTCCGGCATGTCGAGACGGGCGAAGAATATCTGTTCGATGACCTGGCCATGTGAGTCGCAGAGCTGCGTCTTCAGCGGCATCGCGCTTTTCTCATCGAGCCACAGACGATACCCAAACCGGAACTGATCCTTCGGGTTCACAGCAATGACCCGCGCCGCCCGGCCGAGAATGTGGGTCGCCGGCAGCGACTCGATTCGATAAAACTCATTCACGTCCGCGCCGAATTGCGGCAACGACCCCAGGAATGGACCGTGCTCCGGCCGGGGCTGCACCAGCACCGTGCGCTGATCCGGCAAATAACAAGTCAATTCGTCATTGTTGCGCACGAATTCGCGGCCGGAACCGTCCAACGACTGCAGCCGCTCCGTCACACGCCCGGCTCGCACCCTGTGCACGATGCGCATGGTTTCGATCCGGCCCTCGCTCAAGTGAAAAAAGGTGCCGTCGTAGTTTCGGGTGGCCAGGGCTTCATTCATTTTCTGCAGCCAATCCCGCGGATCATCGGCAGCGTGGGAAAGTCGCGGGGCGGCCCAGAACAGAGCGCCGACCACGGCGCAGGGCATCAGCCAATGGATGCGATTGCGGGCAACCCCCGTCATGGAGCAGCGTGCGCCGCCGTTTCGTCGACGGTCGGCTGCTGTTCCTCGGCTTCGATGAGCATGTCGGCCAACAAGCCGCGCTGATCGAGGCCGGAGGAGTACCGGCTGTGCGCAAACACGTAATTCGTCAACCGCGTCCGGGCCATGACCGCGGGCACCGCCGCGGAAGTCGGCGGTACGGTATAGGAGAGATATTCCGCCGGCGTCGGGACAGCGCCGGCGCCCTGCGAAACGACGGCGTTCTGCGCAGTCACGGGCCGCAGCGTCGGTGCAACGGCCCTCTGTTGTAATGCCACGACGGCCACTGCCGCCACGCCGGCCGCGATCGTGGCGCCGGCGAACGGCCGCCACCAATGCGGCGCACGAACCTTGCGCGCCTGCGCGTCGGCCGGGAGCGTCTCGCCGTCGATGGCCAGATTGACGCGACCGGCAAAACCTCTGGTCCGCAAACTGACGCTCGAGCCGCGCACCGCCTCGCCGATCAATGCATAGCGGCCAAAACTCTCGCGCAGTTCTTCGTCGCGAGTCAGCCGCTTGAGCAGCAATTCGGTTTCCGAGTTGGGCAATTCACCGTCGAGAAACGCCGAAACCTGTTCACGAATTTGTTCGCTCATGTGTCCTCAGGCCGACCAAGGCCGCCGTCGAAAATGGGTCGCAACTTCTTGTCAATCGCCTCGCGCGCCCGAAAGATCCGGGAGCGCACGGTTCCCACCGGGCATTCCATCGTTTGCGCGATATCCTCGTAACTCAATCCTTCCAATTCGCGAAGCACGATCGCGGTACGCAAATCCTCCGGTAGATTCTCGATGGCGCGATTCACGGTATCGCGGATCTCATCGGTGAGCAGCAGACCCTCCGGTGTCTCGGACTCGGCCAGCCGGGCGTGCAGATCGTATTGCTCGGGATCTTGAAGATCGAGATCGTAATCCATCGGGCGGCGTTTGGTGGCAACCAGGGCGTTCTTCGCGGTATTGATCGCGATTCTGTACAGCCAGGTATAAAACGCACTATCGCCGCGAAACGACTGCAACGCGCGGAATGCTTTGACGAAAGCCTCCTGAGCGATGTCTTCAGCCTCGGTTGCATCGTGCACGTAACGCATGATCAGCTTCAGCACCTTGTGCTGGTATCGCAGGACCAACAAATCGAACGCCGCGCGCTCGCCACGCTGGACTCTCTCGACCAGTTTGAGGTCACTCTCGTCAACACTCATGGGTGATCCCAAACCGGCGGGCTCACAGCCCAGCCTGTCGCGATAGACCGACCGGTGAGGGAAAAGTTCGACAATTTCCGGACTGAACCGCTTTTAAACGTGATCTTGCGCACAGGGGCGGATTCTAACAGCGGCGGGCCTCCGGGCTAGCGCCCGCCGCAGGCGGTGATTCGCTCGATCAGAGCCGCGAACTGGATTG
>Ga0181537_10001910_pt1 | contig 18756 bp, 21 predicted proteins | sample PEATcosm2014_Bin_39_FD_119765 | JGI IMG/M metagenome (GOLD analysis project Ga0181537, IMG submission 119765) | Peatland microbial communities from MTU Mesocosm Facility, Houghton, MI, USA - PEATcosm2014_Bin23_10_metaG | ecosystem: Environmental > Terrestrial > Soil > Wetlands > Peat | place... | reverse complement strand
TCCAACTAGGTACGTGACGTGCGTGTTGCTCATCGTTCAGACGCTCAGATTAACGCCGGGGCACCAAACTCCGCAGCCACGGGTATCGCGACCACCGCGCCAGGGTAACTGTCTCGCATCCCGTTCGCAGCCGATTCCGCGCGCTGCGAGGCGCCTTGACCCCACCAGATTCCGACCACGGTGGGGCCTGACCCCGACACCATCGCGTGGTCGGCGCCGGTCCCCCGCACGGCCGCCAGCGCGTCAGCGCAGGCCGGACAGAGTGAGATCGCCGCCGGCTCCAGCTCATTGACCAGCAGCTCATCGGGGAAGCGAGCGCCGGGCGTAAGCGATCCCGTGACATCGAGGTAGGCGCGCGCGAGCTCAGCGTCGCTGCGAGGCCGCGCGAGGCGATCAGCCTCGCGGAAGACATCCGGCGTCGACAGCGCAAACTCGGAGGGAAGCACCACAAACGCGTGCTCAGCCAATGGCTCAAAGCGTTCGACGATCTCCCCCGCGCCGCTGCCGACAGCCACGCCCGGAAGCAGCTGATTGGGCACATCGGCTCCAAGCGTCGCTGCGATCAGGTCAACCTCCTCGGCCCGCCCCGGGGCGATGGCCATGGCGAGCCGCAGCGTGGCGGCGGCGTCCGCGGAGCCGCCGGCCATTCCGGCCGCCACCGGAATCCGCTTCTCGATGGTGACCCTCACCGGAGGCCCGTCCCAGCCACGCGCGCGCAGACCGGCCAGCGCGAGAGCCGCAAGGTTCTCACCCTCGATCCCCGGACAGAGAACCTCATCCGCCTGTCCGTCCTCGAGCACCTGGAGCTCAAGCGTGTCGGCCAGCGACAACGATTCGAACACGGTCACGAGCCGGTGGCGCCCGTCCTCACGCGTAGCCCCGAGAAAGAGAGTGAGGTTGACCTTCGCCGGCGCTAGGACACGCAGGTTCACGATGCGAGCCTCGCAGCCAGATCGACGAACTGTGCTGGCGTCAGCCGCTCGGCGCGCACGTCGGCGGGCAGCCCCATCTGCTCGAGCGCGGCGCGAGCCAGCTCACGTACACCGGGTTGGGCGCCGGGCGACAGCGACAGCGACTTGGCCAGCGCCTTACGGCGATGGCGGAACGCGTCGTGCACGAGCTTCGTCTCTGTAGCAGTGGGGCGGGCGGGGTCCAATCCACTGCGACGCCGCAGCCCGAGCAGGACCGAGTCGACGTTCGGGACCGGGCGGAAGACCTGGCGACTGATCGGCCGCAGCACCTTGACGTCGCACTCGAACTGGGCGAGCACCGACGGGACGCCGTAGGCATCGCTGCCCGGCGCGGCCGCAAAGCGCTCACCGACCTCCTTCTGCACCATCACCACCCAGCTCTGAATGCTCGGCAGCTCGAAGATGGTGCGGATGATCACCGTGGCCGCGACCCCGTACGGCAGGTTCGCGACCATCTTGTCGGGCGGCGGCTCGAAGGCCGCAAGGTTCACCTGGGTGGCATCGCCCATGTGCAGCTCAGCGTTGTCGAACGGGGCCAGGACTCCACGCAGGTTGTCTTGCAGCGAGCGATCGAGTTCGACAACATGCAGGAACTTCGATCTCGATGCCAGGCGCTCGGAGAGCACCCCGGGGCCACCACCGATCTCCAGCACGACGTCATCGGCGCACAGTTCCGAGAGCCGCTCAATCACGTCCAGGATGTTGCGGTCGATCAGAAAGTTCTGGCCGAGCTTCACCACCCGAACACCGCTTGCGCCGCCGACTCCACCCCCAGGTTGAAGTCGTGATAGCTGACGCGTCGCTCGAGCGCGAGCGCCTGCGCGGTCTGGACCACCAGCGCGGGAGAGTTCGGCTTGCCGCGCATGGGCTGTGGTGAGAGGTAGGGCGCGTCGGTCTCAACCAGCAGACGGGCGCCCGGCACCTTCAGCGCGGCGTCACGCAGATCCTGGTTCTTCGGGTAGGTGACGTTGCCCGCGAACGAGATCCACCATTGCTCGTGAGCCAGGCAATCGTCGATCCGGGAGCCCATCGAGAAGCAGTGGATGATCACCTTCAGACCCCGCGCGTGCTCATCCAAGATGCTGAGCGTGTCGTCGTCGGCCTCACGCGTGTGGATCACAACCGGCTTCGCCGACGTGCGCGCGATCTCAATCTGGGCCTTGAACGCGACGGCCTGATCCTCCGGCGACGCGTGTTCACGGTAGTAGTCAAGGCCGGTCTCGCCGATCGCCACGCAGCGCGGATGACGGGCCATGCGCTCGAGCGCGGCGTAATCCCCGTCGCTGAAACCGGTCGCGTTGTTGGGGTGGACGCCGATGGCCGCGTAGACCTCCGGGAAGCGCTCCGCCGCGGCCAGTGCCTCTCCTGAGCTCTCGACATCGGTGCCGATCGTGACCATACGCGTGACGCCATCGGCCAGAGCGGCGGCGACCAGCTCACCGTCGGGCGGCTCACAGAGATGCAGGTGGGTGTGACTGTCGACCAAAGGATCGGGGACGGCGTCAGTTGCGCTCGGGGGCCATCTTGGGGAAGAGCGGCGGCAACGAGCTCACGGTGACGCCGCTGGCCAGCGGGCCGGCAGCGGAAAACGAGGCGGCGGCGTACGAGCTCTGTGGCGCGCCGAGCGCGGCCAGCAGCTTCTGAACGCTCTGCGGGATGTACGGCTCAAGCAGCACGCTGACGACGCGCACGCCCTCATACAGCGAGGCGAGCACCTGGTTCAGCTCGGCCGCGCTGTCCGGGTCCTTGGCGAGTTGCCACGGCTGACGTTCCTCGGCGTAGCGGTTCAGGCGTCGCACGCGTTGCCAGATCAGCTCGAGCGCCTGGGTCGAGTCGGCGCGATCAAAGTGGGCCGCGACCTCTGCCGGCAGCGTCGCGAACTCAGCGGCGAGCGCCGGGTCGGTCGCGACGGCCGGCACCTGACCGTCGCGGTAGCGCACGATCATCGCGATCGTGCGGCTCACGAGGTTGCCGTACTCGTTGGCGAGCTCGCTCTCGTAGCGCACCGTGCAGCCGTCGATGCCGACGTTACCGTCCTGCCCGAACTGAACCTCGCGCAACAGGTAGTAGCGCAGCGCGTCGGTGCCGAACTGCTCGATCACCTCGAAGGGATCGAGCCCGTTGGCGAGTGACTTGCTCATCTTGCGACCGTCCTGCGCCATCAGGAAGCCGTGGACGAAGACATGCTCGGGCGGCGCGATGCCGGCGGCGATCAGCATCGCGGGCCAGAAGATCGTGTGGAACTTGAGGATGTCCTTGCCGATCACCTGCAGCTGCGCCGGCCAGTAGCGGTCGGTGAGATCCTCGCCGGGCCGTGCGTAGCTGAGCGCCGTGTAGTAGTTCAGCAGCGCGTCGAACCAGACGTAGAAGACCTGGCTCTGATCCCACGGCACGCGCACCCCCCACTGGAGCTTGGAGCGTGAGAGCGAGACGTCCTGAAGGCCCGAGCCCAGGAAGGCGGCGGCCTCGTTCATCGCCCGGGCCGGCATCACGAAGTCGGGACGCTCGGCGTAGAGCTGCTCAAGGCGGTCCTGGAAGGCCGAGAGCTTGAAGAACCAGTTCTCCTCGGACTCGCGGGTCAGCGGGATGCCGTGGATCGGACAGGTGTTGCCCTCACCCACATCGGTGTCGGTCTTGAAGTCGGCGCACCTCGGGCAGTACCAGCCCTCGTACACATCCTTATAGACGTAGCCGTTGTCATAGATCCGCTGCATGACCTCCTGGACCTTGGCGATGTGCTCGGGGTCGGTGGTGCGGATGAAGAAGTCATTGGAGATGTTGAGGATCGGGATCAGGGCCTTGAACTGGGCGGCGTTCTGGTCGGCCCACTCCTGTGGCTCGAGTCCCTGTGCCTTCGCGGAATCGGCGACCGGCTCGCCATGCTCGTCGGTCCCCGTCAGGAAGAAGACGTCCGCACCGCGCTGGCGCATATGGCGAGCCAGCACGTCGGTCGCTATCTCCTCATACGCGTGCCCCAGGTGGGGCGGCCCGTTGACGTAGGCGATGGCTTTGGTGATGAAATAAGGCACTACTTCAGAGACTAGGTGGTAAGAGCTCGGTACAGCTTGTTGGCGCTGGAGCCTGTGAGCTCGGCCACGACCTGGGCGGCGGTGCGCGGCTTCGCGCCTGCGTCAACGAGCTTGCGCACCGCTTCGAGCGCGGGCGTGAGGTCGGTGTCGAGCGGGGCCGGGGCGGCCCCGACCACGAGCACGACCTCGCCCTTCGGGGGGCTCTGCGCGTAGCGGGCCGCCAGCTCGCTCGCTTTGCCTCGCACCACCTCCTCGTGAAGCTTCGTGAGTTCGCGGCAGACCGCGACCGGACGCTCGGGGTCGACCCGCGCCAGCGCCGCAAGCGAGGCGGCGACACGACGTGGCGACTCGAAGGCGACGAGCGTCTCCTGGGAAGTGAAGACCTGCGTGAGCTCGGCCGGCTTGCGCGGCAAGAATCCGGCGAAGCGCCAGTGGTCAGCCGGTAGCGCGCTGGCCACCAGCGCCGAGAGGACCGCTGAGGGGCCCGGGAGAACCTCCACCGCCAGGCCGGCGGCGACGCAGCCCCGCACCAACACGAATCCCGGGTCCGAGACCAGCGGCATGCCGGCGTCACAGACCAGCGCAACGGTCGCGCCGTCGTAGATCCGCTTGACGAGTTCAGCCGAGCGCGAGCGCTCGTTCTGCTCGTAGTAACTGATGAGCTTGCCGGAGACGCCGTAGCTCTTCAGCAAGACGCTCGTGCGCCGCGTGTCCTCGCAGGCGATCAGATCGGCTTCGCGCAGCGCCGCCAGGACGCGCAGCGTGATGTCCTCGAGGTTCCCGATCGGGGTTGGACATACGATCAGTTTTCCGCTCATTTCCCCACCTCGTTGATCAACGCTTGATCCGCGTTCTGCACACTTTCGAGCAACCTGAGCAGCTCGCGTCCGTCGATGGCCGTTGCGCTCTGCGGTGCACGCGGAGGTCCTGGTCGACCATGCCGCCCGCTAATTTCGTGGCCACAGATGTCCATGCCGATCACGAATTGCGGAGCCATGCGGCCACTATATGTAGTGGTGAGACCGACAGACCGAAGTGATGGCGAGACCGATAGCTCCAAAGTGACCTGATGTACGAACCGCCAGAAGAACCGCGATACCGAACCTATCGATCAGCCCCACGCGGACTGGTTGCGCGGTTGCGCGGTGAGAGCGACACCGAGCAGCTGGAGGCGCGCGCGGAGAAGCTCTCCCGCGAGGCTCCGTCAGGGGGTCGACGTGTCGGCCGCGACGGTCGTGGCGCCGGTGCTGGTGGTGGTGGTGACGGCGGCGCTCGTGGTGGTGGCGGCGCTCCTGGTGGCGGCGGCGCTCGTGGTGGCGGCGGCGCTCGTGGTGGCGTGCGCGGCGATCTGGCGCCGGCAAGGCGCCGCGGCCCGTTCCGCCGTCGAGCTGGGTTGCCCCGGCGCCCCCGGTTTCATCCGGTTCGGATCATCAAGTACGCGATCACCTTCGTGATCTTCTGGGTTGTCCTCTCCGCCGTGCTGTTCTTCATCAGCGCCTCCCAGGACTCCGGCAACCTGCCTGGCGGGCGCGCCACCGAGGCGGCGCTGAGCAGCTCCGGTCCGATGCTGATCTCCCCCAGCACGGTGCTCATTCTCGGTCTCGACAACCGGCCCACCACCGGCTACAGCTCCAAGGAGGGCGGCGCCAACTACAACGAGGCCGACGCCAACACCGACTCAATCATGCTCTGGCGGATCGGCGGCGGTGTCTCGCGGCGGCTCTCGATTCCGCGTGACACGCTGGTCGACCTGGGGGGAAGATGCGGTGAGCAGAAGATCAACGCAGCCTGGTCTTGCGGGGGCCCGCAGCTCACCATCCACGCAGTTGAGAGACTGACCGGGATCAAGATCAACCACATCATCGTGGTCGACCTCGGGAACTTCCCGAAGTTCATCAATGACATCGGTGGCATCACCGTCAAGACCCCCCGAATCTGCTCCAACATCTCCGGCGGCGCGAAGAACGGTGGCTTCAGCCTCTACCTCACGGCCGGTTACCACCACCTGGATGGGACCGACGCGCTGACACTTGCACGTACTCGCGACAACTCGTGTGACCCCGCTTACAACGACTTCAACCGCGAGGCGATGCAGCAGCAGATCATGAATGCGATCAAGTCCCAGCTCTTCTCGGTCCACGCCTTCATCCACCTGCCGTGGGCGGCCTGGGACGCGCCCAAGGTGATTCAGACCGACATGGGACCCACCGACCTGATGCAGCTGTTCGTCTCCGCGGAGATCGGCGGCTCGGCGCCGCCCGAACTGCTGAAGGAGACCGGCAGCACCTACAACGGTGAGGACGTGGAGCTGCCGAATGCGGCCAACGTCCGCGCGCAGGTCAACAAGTTGATGACGGGGAACTGAGCGACCGTCAGCGGCGTCTGCGTGACGCCACTCGATCACCAGCCGGCACGCACCGCATCTCTGGCGCTAGGTGGCTGAAGTGGTCGACGGCTTCTTCTCAGAAGACGTCGAATCTGACTTCGAGGAGCTGCTCGAAGAGGAGTCCGAAGAGCCGCTCGACGAGGAGTCCGAGGAGCTCCCTGAGGAGGAGTCGGACGAGCCGCTCGAGGAGCTTGAATCCTTCGATGACTCCGCGGCCTTCTCACGTGCTCGGCGCTTGGTTCCGTAGTCGGTGTTGTAGAAGCCTGATCCCTTGAAATGCACCGACACGGGGTGGAAGACCTTCTGGACCGGCGCGCCACAGACTTCACATTTGGTCAGAGGCTCGTCAGTGAAGCTCTGCGTCGCCTCGAACACATGCCCCTTCTTGCACTTGTATTCGTAGATCGGCATCACACCGAACTATAGCTTTCCGCCCCGGCTGAGCCCGGCCGCGGGTCCCCGGGTACCATCGGCCGCCATGACCGAGGATGTCGTCACGATGGACAAGATCGTCTCGCTCTGCAAGCGCCGCGGGATCATCTTCCCGAGTAGCGAGATCTACGGTGGCATCGGCTCCAGCTACGACTACGGCCACTACGGCGTACTGCTGAAGAACAACGTCAAGGCCGAGTGGTGGCGGGCCCTTTTGCAGGAGCGTGACGACGTGGTGGCGCTGGACTCCGCGATCATCCAGCACCCGCGCACCTGGGAGGCAAGCGGCCATCTGGCGGGTTTCACGGACCCGCTGGTGGACTGCAGGACGTGCAAGCGTCGCTACCGTGCCGACAAGCTCGAGGACGGCCAGTGCGGCGAGAAGCCGTCCAAGCGCCCTGGGCAGGGCCCGAACTGCGACCTGACCGAATCGCGCAACTTCAACCTGATGTTCCAGACCACCGTCGGGCCGGTCCAGGATGAGGGCTCAACCGTGTTCCTGCGCCCTGAGACCGCCCAGGGCATCTTCCTCAACTTCAAACACTATCTCCAGTTCTCACGCAAGAAGCCGCCGTTCGGCATCGCGCAGGTCGGCAAAAGCTTCCGCAATGAGATCACCCCCGGGAACTTTGTCTTCCGCATGCGTGAGTTCGAGCAGATGGAGATGGAGTTCTTCGTTCCGCCGGACGAGGCGGACCAGTGGTACGAGTTCTGGAAGCAGTCCCGTTACGATTGGTACCTGAAACTCGGCATACGCGAGGATCACCTGCGTCTGCGCCCGCACGACCCCGATGAGCTCTCGCATTATTCGAGCGGCACCAGTGACGTCGAGTACCTGTACCCGATCGGCTGGCAGGAGCTCGAAGGCATCGCCAAGCGCGGCGACTTCGACCTCACCCAGCACGCCGAGTTCTCGCGGCAGAACCTTGAGTACGTGGATACCACCAGCGGTGAGCGCTATCTGCCGCATGTGATCGAGCCGGCGGCCGGCGCGGACCGGGCGACGCTGGCGTTCCTCTGCGACGCCTACGACGAGGATCAGATCGACGGCGACACCCGCACCGTTCTGCGTCTTCACCCGGCGCTGGCGCCGGTGAAGGCTGCGGTGCTGCCCCTGGTGAAGAAGGACGGACAACCGGAGATGGCGCGTGAGATCCTGACCGAGCTGCGTGAGCGCATGCAGGTCGAGTACGACGAGGGGGGCGCCATCGGCCGCCGTTACCGTCGTCAGGACGAGATCGGAACCCCGTGGTCCATCACGGTGGATCACCAGTCGATCCAGGACCGGACCGTGACCGTGCGTGACCGCGACAGCCTGACGCAGGTCCGCGTCGCGATCTCCGAGCTGGCGGCGGAGCTGGACAGACGGCTGCACGCTCCGTGGCAGTCACCGAAGCTCGGCGCGGACTGACACGGTCAGCCCGCCGCTGATGGCAGCGCCGGAGACAGACTGCACGTAGACCTCCGGATTGTTGAACACGGTCACGTTCAACAGGTCGCCGAGCAGTCCGGCCGGCGCCACGATGACCTTCCCGTCGCTGGTGCTCACCACCGCGGTGACGGTGGCCGTGATGCCAAACGCGCCGCCCGTGCCGCGCAGCCGGAGCTGGCCGTCAGCGCTGCTGATCGGCGTGACCGAGTCGATTACCGGCAGCGCCGCTCTGAGATCGGCGTCTTCGACGCGAGCGCTGCCGATCAGCTCTGAGCCGGTCTTGGTGAGCCTGACGTCGCGCAACGTCAGCTGGCCGGAGTGCAGCGTGGCGATCGAGACGTGCAGGGTTCCGACATCCGCGGCCTCCTGCAGCAGACCGGGAACCTCGTTGGGGGGCGTCCGGTAATCCCCGAGCCTGATGCTGACCGTGTCTGCGTGATGCCACAGCAGCTCGATGGCCGGAAAGGCGCTGACCTTGACACTCAGCACCTGACCGGCGGACTCGAGGCGGGAGCGAACGTCATTGGCGACAATCCGCGGCAGGAACACCTGGCCGGCCGCGATCACGACCACCACAACTGCCGCGATCGCGAGCGCCACCAGCATCGTAGGTTTGTCACGCCCGGGAATCTGGCGTCCGGCTAGCGCAGTGTCCGGGAACAGCGCACCAGCGTCGCTCAGGCTTCCGGCGTTGTGCCAGGGTCGCCGGGCGCGGAGTAGTTGAACTCCTTCTCAGCACCGAACAGCTTGTCCAGAACCTTCGAGCGCAGATCCTCAGAGCGGGCGATTGCCACGCCCCCACCCACGATCGCCAGGAAGAAGAGCTTGCGAAAACGCTTCTTCTTCTTCTTGGGTTTGACTTCCTCTGCGTCCTGCTTGCGCTTCGCCACTTGATCTCCAGTCGCTGTTTAGAGGGTCGTGAGCGTTGTGAGGCTCGTGAGCCGAGAATAGACAGCCTCGGCGCTCAATCGGAACTTGGTTGGCCATCAGACCGTGAAACGGGAGCCGGCCTGCACCAGATCGACAGGCCTACCGAAGCCCGCCTCACCCCGGCGGCTGACAACGTCACGGTCAAGCAGATCTGAGAAATGCGTGAGGGCCAGCCGCCTCACCCCTGCCTGGCGCGCCATCTCACCGGCCTCACAGGCGGTCATGTGTCCGCGCACATCGCCTGCAGGCACGACCGGGACCTCCTCCTCCGTCGCCTCCAGCATCAGCAGATCCGCTCCGCGCGCGAACTCCACAAGTTCTTGATTGGGCGCGCAGTCAGCGCCGAATGTGAAGCGCCCGCCCTGCGTCCCGCCGAGTTCACAGGCCCAGGTCCTGATGTAGTGCGGGACCTCCCTGTGGCGGAGTGTGAGCGACCCAATCGCAGTGACCTGTTCAGGGTCGTACTCCTCCATCTGGAAGGCGCCATCGATCGGGTAGCCGATGCCAAAGAGCTCGGCGATCTGCAGCAGCTGTTCACGGCCGCCAGGAGGCAGCAGCAGCAGCGGCCGGCTGCCTGATTCGCGATAGGGATAAACCAAGGCGTGTCCGTAGGGCAGCAGATCCGCAAAGTGATCGGCGTGCATGTGCGTGATCAGCACCGCGTTGACGGCCGGCGGCTCGCATACGGTCCGCAGCGCTGCGAACACCCCGGTGCCGCAGTCGAGCAGGAGCTTGAAGCCGTCTTCGGTGACCAGGTACCCACTGTTGGCACCGCCGGCGTCCGGCATCGCCGGAGACTTGCCCAGGACTGTGATCTCCACCGCCGTTCACAGTAGCGGTGCGACCCCCGACCGATGCGTCGGGTCCCGGGAGGTCCAGCGGGCGAACTCCGCCCGTCAGCCGTGCAGCGCCACCTGTTCACTCGCGGACGGGAACGACCAGACCGACTGCAAGCGACGCTCCTGACGGAAGTTGAAGCGCATCTGACTCGGCGGCCGCAGGCCCTCAGGGCGGTCTGGCCGGAACGTCGCGCACGGGCCTGCCTCGGTTACCGCGCAGAGCATGTTCTGCCTGAAAAAGCACGCGTCGCAGGAGACCTTCGACGTTGCGCCCCGACCACTTGCCATCCGCCCAGTACCGTCCTTGCCCTCAGAGTTGTGACGCCGGCTCAACCAACCGGCGGGACCATCAAAACAACTTCTCCCCCCCAGCGCGAACTTCATTCCCGGAATACGCAACACTTTCGTAACAGAAATGATTTACCTGCTATTAGCGGTCTTTACCCCTACTCGCGCAGGAATCACCCGCATTTTCCGTAGCTTTCACATGTGATGAAAATCCTCGTAACGGGCATCACCGGGGCGATAGGTTCGGGCCTCGCCCCGCGCCTCGTGGCCGAGGGTCATGAGGTGCGTGGCCTGAGCCGTCGCGGCCAGCCGCCGGCCGCATCGAGCGACTGCTCTGAGATTGAGGTGGTGACCGGTGACGCCATCTCCGGCCTGGGCCTGCGCGAGGCGTTGCGAGGTGTCGACGTCGCCTACTACCTGATCCACTCGATGGAGCCGGAGGCGGGGCCGAGGTTCCATGCGCGTGAGAGCGCCGCCGCTGAGAACTTCGCGCGTGCCGTCGTGCGTGCCGGGGTCGGCCGGGTGGTGTACCTCGGCGGCCTTGTGCCGCAGACCGCCGCCGCCAGCTCAGTCCATCTCAGCAGCCGGCTGGAGGTCGAGCGCATCCTCACCGCGTCAGTGCCCGGCTCAGTGGCCCTGCGGGCGTCGATCGTGATCGGCGCCCGTTCGCGATCGTTCCGCTTTCTCGTGCGGCTCGTGGAGCGCATGCCGGTGCTGTTCGTGCCCGCCTGGCGCGAGTTCCGAACGACCCCGGTCGACGAACGTGACGTCATCGCGTGCCTGGTCCGCGCCGCCGACGATCCGGCCCTCAGCGATCGCTCGCTTGACATCGCCGGCCCGGAGGTCATCGGCTACGGGGCCTTGATCGCACGGATCCGCGATCTGATGATGCTCGAGCGTCCAGTCCTGAACCTACCGGGGTTCACGCTGACACCGATAGCCAGCCGAATCTCAGCCCTGATCGCCGGTGAGCACCACGCCCTGATCGGTCCGCTGATGGCGGGTCTGGCGACTGATCTGCTTCCCCGCGAACCGCTGGCCACTGACCTGCTCGCGCTTCGCCGCCACTCGCTGGACGCGGCCATTGAGCACGCTCTGGCCGTCTGGGAGCAGAGTGAACCGCTGCGGGCTCGCTGAGAGCCCCACTAATGTGAGAGCAGATGAGCACGATCCATGTGCAGATCACAATCGACGCCCCGCCACAGGTCGTGTGGGACACGGTGATGGACCCGAACCGCCTTGGTGATTGGGTGACAATTCACCGCTCAGTGACCGTCAGGTCGGACGACGCCGTGAGTGAAGGGGCGCGGATGGACCAGGTGCTGCACGTGATGGGCGTGTCGTTCAAGGTGCACTGGACGCTTGAATCGGTGAGGGCGCCACGGCGGGCGGAGTGGCAGGGCCGCGGCCCTGCCATGTCTCGAGCAATCATCCGCTACGGATTGACCGCGAATGATGACGGCTCCACCGAGTTTGACTACGTGAACGAATTCCATCCCCCGGGCGGGCCCCTGGGCAGCGTCGCATCAAAGGTCGTCGTCGGTCACATCTCCGAACGTGAGGCGCACGACTCGCTAACTCGCCTAAAGCAGCTGGTCGAAGACGCGACATCCGAAGCTGGGGGCTAGCCCTCTCACACAGCACGCAAGCCGCTCCGCATCGGTGTTGATTGCAGACCTGACACATCTCCTCTGTGAGCGTGTGTAATGTTTGTATGCACACTTTGTCACAAATGGAAGAGCAGTAAGGAGATTTAACTATGGCCGGCTTCATCGACGCCGCTGTACAAGACATCGACAACCGCCTCACGGAGCTTCGCGAGGAGGAACAGAAGCTGATTGCGGCGCGCACCGCGCTAACAGGTGCCGTCCGGCGCGGCCCCGGACGCCCGCCTCGCAGCGCGTCGGCTCCCCCGTCACGCGGCACCCGCCGTCCCGGCCGCCCGCGCGGACGCCGCGGCGGCAACACTCGTTCAAACCAGGCTCTTGAGCTGGTCCGGAGCCGGCCCGGGATCACGATTCCGCAGATAGCCGAGTCCCTCAAGATCGAGCCCAACTACCTCTATAGGGTGATGCCGAAGCTGACCTCAGACGGCCTCGTCAAGCGGGACGGCCAGGGTTGGCACGCCGCCGGCGCGACGTCCGCAGCGGAGTAGTCACCTACACGAAACCAGCGTTAAGCTTGTGGGGGGCGGCTCCATCGGAGCCGCCCCCCACGCGCAACCAGAGCCTCAACTTCCGCGACGCTAGATCAGGCCAAGTGAAGTGATCGCCTCGCGCTCTTCGGCAAGCTCGGTAACTGAGGCGTCGATCCTTGACTTCGAGAACTCACTGATCTCGAGGCCTTGAACGATTGTGTACTCGCCACCTGCACAGGTGACGGGGAAGCTGGAGATCAGCCCTTCCTGCACGCCGTATGACCCGTCGGACGGAATGGCCATCGAGACCCAGTCGCCCTCCGGAGTTCCAAGCACCCAGTCGCGGACATGGTCGATCGCGGCGCTCGCCGCCGACGCGGCGCTCGAGGCGCCACGCGCATCGATGATCGCGGCACCACGCTTCTGCACGGTCGGAATGAAGTCACCCTCGATCCAGGCCTGATCGCTGATCTTCTCGGCGGCGCTCTCCCCTGCGACCTTCGCGTGGAATATGTCCGGGTACTGCGTGGCCGAGTGGTTGCCCCAGATAGTCACGTTGGTGATCTCCTTGATCGCGGTGCCCGTCTTCCTTGACAGCTGCGCCATCGCGCGGTTGTGGTCAAGGCGGGTCATCGCCGTGAATCGGCCGGCCGGGATATCGGGCGCGTTCTGCTGGGCGATCAGTGAGTTGGTGTTGGCGGGATTACCGACCACCAGCACCTTGATGTCGGGAGCGGCGTTCGCGTTGAGCGCCTCTCCCTGGGGCTTGAAGATGCCGCCGTTGGCCTCGAGCAGGTCACCGCGCTCCATCCCGGCGCTACGTGGGCGAGCACCGACCAGCAGGGCGATGTTGACGCCGTCAAACGCCTTGTGGGGGTCGTCGCTGATGTCGATCCCGGCCAACAGCGGGAAGGCGCCGTCGTCAAGCTCCATCGCTGTTCCCTCGGCGGCCTTGATAGCTGCCGGAATCTCCAGCAGCGAGAGCTGCACGGGGGTGTCCGGGCCGAGCAACGCGCCGCTTGCGATCCGGAAGAGAAGGGCGTACCCAATCTGACCGGCGGCGCCGGTGACGGCGACCTTGACAGGGGTTTGGCTCACTGGTTCATCTCCTAGTGCGGTGTCTTCAAGAGTTGTGATTCAGATGTAGGACGGGCGGGACCGGTTGGCGATCCTACGCCAAGGCCAATCCATACACGTCGGTCAGCTTCGCTTTCAGGTGCCGCACAAACGGCGCTACCGCGATCGGTTCACCGACAATCCGCTCTAGCAGTTCGCGACTTGAGAACTTGCCACCGTGCCGGTGGACGTTCTCACGCAGCCACTCGCGCAGCCCGCTTAGCTCGCCCGCAGCCAGCCGCGAGTCGAGGTCCGGCAGGTCCTGCCGAATCTTCTCCCAGAGCTGCCCGGCGATCAGGTTCCCGAGCGCGTACGTGGGGAAGTATCCAATCAGGCCGGCGGCCCAGTGGACGTCCTGCAGCACGCCGTCGGCATCACTGGGAACCTCGATGCCGAGGTACTCCCACATTCGCGAGTTCCACGCTTCGGGCAGATCTGCCAGCGCGAGCTTGCCCTCAAGCAGCTCCTGCTCGAGCTCGAAGCGAAGCACGACGTGCATTGAGTAGGTGGTCTCATCCGCCTCAAAGCGGATCAGCGAAGGTTTGACGGCATTCAGAGCTTTGAACACGGAATCGGCGCCGACCCCGTCGAGGGTGCCGCCGGAAAGCTCGACGAGCCGCGGATAGAGGAACTTGTTGAATTCGCGGCCGCGCCCAACGAAGTTCTCCCACATGCGGCTCTGAGACTCGTGCAACGCGAGTGAAGGCGGATGCGACAGCGGCGTGCGCTGCAGGGCCTCAGCCACCCCCTGCTCGTAAAGGCCATGCCCGCACTCATGCATCGCCCCGAACAGACCCATCGGGAAGTAGTCGTCCTCGAAGCGGGTGGTGAGGCGCACGTCGTCGCGACCGAAGCTGGTGGCGAAGGGATGGACGGTGTCATCGAACCGCCAAGCATCGTCGGTGAATCCCATCCGCCGCAGCACCTCATCACAGAGCTTTCGCTGGCCGGCTATCGGGTAGGAGACGTGCAACGCCGACGAGTCGACTTCCCGCTCCCGTAGCTGGGCGATCAGCGGCACCAACTCAGCCTTCAGCTGATCGAACAACGCCCGTACGTGGACGCTGGTGCCGCCTGGCTCATAGTCATCCAGGACCACGTCATACGGAGCGTCGTAGCCGTCAAAGCACTCCACGTACTCACGCGTCAGATCGAGGTTGCGCTGGAGGAACGGCGCGAAGGCGTTGAAGTCATCGGCCTTGCGAGCTGCCACCCAAGCCTCGTACCCGGAGGATGCCGCCTTGGCCAGTTCCGAGGCAAGCGACGAGGGCACGCGTCGCGCCTTGTCGTAGTCGCGCTGGGTCTTGCTCAAGAGCCTGGCGTCGTCTGAGTCCTCGGGCACGCCCCGCAGCTCCGCCGCTGCGGCTTCGAGCAGGCGTCCCGTGTCGGCGGCGATGAAGCGGTCGTGCTCGATCCTCGCCAGTGTGGCCAAGGCGTCACCGCGTTGGCTGGAGCCCTTTGCGGGCATCATGACGTTCTGGTCCCAGTGCAATACGGCTCCCGCGTGACTGAGATCGGCGATCTCCCCGAGCCTCTCTTTCAGCTCTGACATTGCTGTGGCCATACATCCGCTCCCGTCGCTTAACACTCCTGTGCGACCATTGCAGCATGTTTCGTCAGCGACGCTCGCTCAAGCTCATGACCATCGGCGGCGTTCGCATCGGTGTGGACGGCACCTGGTTCCTGATGCTGTTCGTCCTGATCTTCCTGTTGTCCAGCTCGTTTCGCACCGCGCTGCACTCCTCTGATGACGTCGCCTACCTGACCACGGTGGCGACCGTGCTGCTGTTCTTCGGGTCGCTGATCGTGCACGAACTCGGACATGCGGCCGCGGCAAAGCGTGAGGGTGTGGGCGTTACCCGCATAGAGCTCTTCCTGTTCGGTGGGACCACGGACATGAGCCGCGAAGCGAAGACGCCCGGCGAGGAGTTCCGCATCGCCGCGGCGGGGCCGCTGGGCACGCTGCTGGTCCTGCTGGTCTGCGTCGCCATTGACATGGCGATCGTCGGTCCCGGTCGCTTGGTACACGCGGTCAGACTCGACGGCACCGTCGCGATCACGCCGGTCCTGCTCGCCCTGAGTTGGCTGGTACCGATGAACCTGCTGATCCTGATCTTCAACCTGGTTCCCGCGTATCCGCTCGACGGTGGCCGGATCGCGCGCGCGATCGTCTGGCGTGTGACCGGCGACAAGCTGCGCGGTACCCGCGCGGCGAGCCGGATCGGTGAAGGCTTCGCTGTGCTGCTGGCCGGCCTAGGGCTCTTCTTGACGGCACGCGGCGTCGGCTTCACCGGGATCTGGCTGCTCTTCCTCGCCTTCATGATCTGGCAGTCCGCTCGTGCCGCGTTGGGCGGCACCGCGGCGGCACAACGCGTGCAGGGGGTCCGGGTGGCAGACATCATGGATCACGAGCCGGTGGTGGTTCCGGGCACGCTGACCGTCACACAGGCCCTGGACGAGTACTTCCATCGCTACAACGAGCAGTGGCTGCCGGTGGTCGACGGTGACGGGTACTTCATCGGCATCGCCCGGCGTGAACGTGCGCAGGATCACGTCGACAGCGGCGAAGGCTGGATCACCGTCGGAGCGATCCTTGAGGCCGACGCGCCCGCGCTGATGCAGGTGCAGGAGACACAGCCGCTGACCGACCTCCTGACTATTGAGGCGCTCGGCCGGCTCGGCGCCGTGGTCGCGGTCGACGCTGACGGGATTCTGCGGGGCGTCGTGACCGTCGACCAGGTCCGCCGCGTCCTGCAGACCGTGGTTGCGACACCGATCGCGCCCTGACCCTCGAAGCCGCCGCCCCCCGAGCCACTGCTATCTAGCGGCTGCTACGCAGTTGTCGAGGCGACGACGATGCCTTCGCGGATCAGGACTTCAGCTATCTGAACGGCATTGGTGGCAGCACCCTTGCGCAGGTTGTCCGCCACCACGAACATTGAGAGCGCCCGAGGGTGAGAGCTGTCGCGACGGATGCGCCCGACAAAGACCTCGTCGTGACCCTCCGCGCGCAGCGGCGTGGGCACGTTCTCCAAGATCAGGCCGCGCGCCTGCGAGAGCAGTTCAACGGCGCGTGCAACGCTGAGCGGCTCACGCGTCTGGATGTTGACCGACTCCGAATGACCGGTCCTCACCGGTACGCGCACGCAGGTGACCGCCACGCCGATCGTCTCATCTTCGAGGATCTTGTGGGTCTCGAACATCATCTTGCGCTCTTCATCGGTGTGATCGTCACCCTCGGCGAAGCTGCCGGCAGCGCCGATCACGTTGAAGGCGATGTTCTCAGGGTAGATCTCAGGCGCCGGCATCAGCTCCCCCTGCAACGAGGCCCGGGCCTCAGCGTCCAGTGCCTTGAGCGCGTTCTGGCCGGTCCCTGAGACCGACTGATAGGTCGACACGATCAGGCGCTCAATTCCAACCTCGCGATGGATCGGCGCCAACGCCACCATCAGCTGCATAGTTGAGCAGTTTGGGTTGGCGATCAGCTTGGGATAATCCGGTCCGCTCCCACGCAGCGCGTGCGGGTTGACCTCGCAGACCACAAGCGGAACATCCGGGTCATGGCGGAAGGCGGACGAGTTGTCTATCACGGTCGCCCCCGCCTGCACGAACCGCGGCGCCCACTTCCTGGAGGTGTCGCCGCCGGCCGAGAAGAGCGCGATGTCGAAGCCGCTGAGGTCCGCGTCGTCATCCAGGGCCTGGACCGTGCGCCCGTCTATCACTTTTCCCGCTGAGCGCGCGGTCGCGAACAGCACGATCTCATTCCCGACGTCGAGACCGCGCTCGTGCAGACATTGGAGCATGACGGTGCCGACGGCGCCGGTCGCGCCGACCACCGCTATCCGGTAGCCGGTGGACTCGATCCCGCCCACCGCAGCAGCGTCTTGCGAGCCGACGCTCATCGCGGATCCTGTCCCATCGAGGGCTCTTCCCGGATGTCCGTCTCCGACAGCCCGAAGGCTGCGTGCAGAGCCCGCACGGCGCGTGGTACGCGCTCGGCACGGATCACGCAGGAGATCTTGATCGGTGAGGTGGAGATCATTTCGATGTTGATCTCCTGCTCGGCGAGTGTCCGGAAGACCCTCGCGGCGACGCCGGGGTGTGAGCGCATGCCGGCCCCGATTATGGAGACCTTGCCGATGTGCTGGTCGGTGCCGATCCGCATGCCGTGCTCGGACATCACCGGCGCCAGCGCAACCTCGGCGTCGCGCAGGTCCTCAGAGGGGATGGTGAAGCTGAGCTCGGCACCGGCACCGTCACTCTTCGGCTCGTTCTGGATGATCGTGTCGACGTTGCAGCCGGCGACAGCGAGCGCCTCAAAGACCGACGCCGCGACACCCGGGCGGTCGGGTACGCCGGCCAGGGTGATGCGTGCCTCCTCAGTCGAGTGCGTCACAGCGGTGATTAGCGGATGCTCCATCGTCTCTTCTTCTCCGACTACAAAGGTACCGGTGCCGTCCTCAAAGCTCGAACGGCAGTGGATACGGACGCCGTGCGTGCGGGCGTACTCGACTGAGCGCAGCTGCAGCACCTTGGCGCCGGAGGCAGCCATCTCAAGCATCTCCTCGAACGAGACCACTGACAGCTTGCGCGCATCGGGCACAAGCCGCGGATCCGCGCTGAACACGCCCTTGACGTCGGTATAGATCTCGCAGACCTCGGCGTTCAGCGCCGCCGCGACGGCGACTGCGGTCGTGTCCGAGCCGCCGCGTCCGAGTGTGGTCACGTCGCGGCTGGTCGACACCCCCTGAAAGCCGGCGACCAGCACGATCTTGTCCTCGTCCAGCGCCTCACGGATGCGATCGGCACGGACGTCAAGGATGCGGGCCCTGGTGTGCGAGGTGTCGGTCACGATCCCGGCCTGCGAGCCGGTCAGTGAGATCGCCTTGTGCCCCAGGTCGTTGATCGCCATCGCGCAGAGCGCGCATGAGATGCGCTCGCCGGTGGAGAGCAGCATGTCCATCTCACGGGGGTCCGGATACGGCGAAACCTCCTCAGCGGACTTGATCAGCTCGTCGGTTGTGTGGCCACGCGCGGAGAGCACAGCCACGACCCGCTTGCCCTGCTCACGCGCGGCGACTATGCGGTGGGCGGCACGCTTGATGCGTTCCGCGTCGGCGACCGAGGTGCCGCCGAACTTCATGACTACGGTGGGCTGATCCATCGTTTTTCAGGTTACGGACTCGGCGGGCCAGC
>Ga0181537_10001909_pt1 | contig 18757 bp, 12 predicted proteins | sample PEATcosm2014_Bin_39_FD_119765 | JGI IMG/M metagenome (GOLD analysis project Ga0181537, IMG submission 119765) | Peatland microbial communities from MTU Mesocosm Facility, Houghton, MI, USA - PEATcosm2014_Bin23_10_metaG | ecosystem: Environmental > Terrestrial > Soil > Wetlands > Peat | place... | reverse complement strand
GTCGTGGCCGCGGACTTCAACGGCGACGGCAAATTGGACCTGGCTGTGGCGAACAGTTGCGGTACTTCATCTCCCTGCGGAAGGCCAGGATTGGTCTCGATCCTTCTCGGCGTCGGAGATGGCACTTTCGCAACTCACGTGGACTACCCTGCGGGCTCGTTCCCATACACGATCGTCGCTGGCGATTTCAACGGTGACGGCAAGCTCGACGTAGCGGTATCCGATCTGGATTCAAGTCAGGTGACGATCCTTTCGGGAGCGGGTGACGGCACCTTCCCGAACTCGACGGCGGTGTCGACCGACGGAGCGCCCGTTGGTCTGCTGGCTGCCGACTTCAATCGAGACGGCCAAATGGACCTGGCCGCAGGTTCGGGGAGCAGCATCTCCATTCTGCTGCAGAACGTGCCGGTGCAGAGCATCGCATCTCTGTCGTTAAGTCCGCCCACCGTGCTGGGAGGCAACAGTGTGACGTGCACCGTCACGCTGAGCGGTCCTGCGCCAACCGGTGGCGTGCTGATTGATCTTTCGAGCAGTAACACGTCGGCGGCCACTGTGTCGGGTAGCGTCACGGTTTCGGCCGGGGAGACCTCGGCAACATTTACAGTTGCTTCCCTGCCGGTTGCTGCCACCACTTCCGTGACCATCTCCGCAACGTCCGGAAGCTCTACCAAGACCGCCGCTCTAACGGTGCAGGCTCCGGCTCTTGTGTCCTTGAAACTCAGTCCCGCTGGTCTCATTGGTGGAAATAGTTCAGTGGCGACTGCGACACTGAATGGTTTGGCTCCGAGCAGCGGCGTGACCATCACTGTTTCCAGTAATAATCCGGCGATCGCCGCGCCTGCGGGCAACATCGTGATCGCCGGCGGCGCATCGTCGGGAACTGCCACGATCACAACTCAGGGGGTGGCAAATAGCACTGCGGTGAAGATTTCAGCGACTCTTGGGACTGTTACTAAGGAGGCCACGCTCACCGTAAAGCCAGTCGCATTACTTTCGGTGAAACTGATCCCGGCGTCGCTGTTTGGCGGCGCTACCTCGACTGCTACGGTCACCCTGAACGGAGAGGCGCCGGCCGCGGGAGCTCTTATCACACTGGCCAGCAGCAATACTTCCATCGCCAGCCTGCCCGCTACCGTCACCGTACCGGGTGGCGCCACCGCGGCGGCGGTCACCGTCCAAACTCAGCCCGTCAGCTCGACAACCGCCGTGACCATTTCGGCGGTTTATGGGGGGCTTACACGCACGGCTAACCTTACGGTCAAAGCTCCGGTTTTGTCCGCGATCACTCTCAGTCCGACCAGCGTCACCGGCGGCTCGCCGGCGACGGCGACGGTCAAGCTGAATAATCCTGCGCCAGCTGGAGGTGCAGTGGTCACACTCGCTAGTTCCAATACGTCGGCGGCAACTGTTCCATCCAGTGTCACGGTGCCTGCCGGCGCAACCACGGCTACGGCAACGGTCTCTACCAGCACGGTGACGGTGCGGACGACCGTCCACATCAGCGCAATTTACGCTGGGCTAACAAAAACCGCTACACTCACCGTTCGATGAAGGCCAGGGCCTGGCGCCCGGCACGGGCGCCAGGCTCATTCAAACTGCGTCAGCTGAGCTCTCTCTCTGTTCCCGATATATCGTCGGTAAACAGTGATTTGTGATTGTTCCGGATTGCCCGTTACTCAATGTCTTCCACCACCCGAACTTTAAGCTGCCAAGAAATCCTTCTTAGTTTTCTTCGCTGGCCGATGAGCCCTTTTGTTCTGAATTTACGTTCATACAAGTAAGGGCAGGCGCCGAGCGATGTGGCGACCTGCTCGTTTTTACAAGAGAAAAGAGGAGCGAAGCATATGACGATCCGACCGATGTTTTCTGCGACAACTTGCCTTCCCAGGAAGAGCGAACCGCACGGCAGAGCGGGGGGCTTTGCACCTGCTTGCAGAGGAGCGGCCGGACTATGCTTCCTCCTCTTATTAATGCTCCGTTTGGTGTTCTGGGCGGAGCCCGCCAGCGCCCAAACCTACAGCGATCTGTTTGAATTCGGCGGGACTCCTGGGGGATGTTGTCCCCAATTTCCGGCTACGCTGGCCCAGGGTCAGGACGGCAACCTCTATGGCATAACTTCCACCGGGGGCATGAGCAACCTCGGAATCGTCTTCCAGATCACGCCTGCGGGGAGCTTTAACATTATCTACAATTTCGACGGCCCTCACGGAAACACGCCCATCGGTGGGCTGGTCCTCGGCGTCGACGGTGATCTCTACGGAACCGCCGAGCAGGGTGGCGCCCACGGCTACGGCAATATCTTCAAGATCACAACCTCGGGGACCTTGACCGTGCTCTACGACTTTACGGGAAGTGCGGATGGCGGTTTTCCGGTGGCGCCGCTGGTACTTGCTACAGACGGAAACTTCTACGGCACATCGTACCCCGGCGCTGCCTTCAAAATCTCGGCCAAAGGGGTATTCAAAGTCATCAAAACGATTCCAACCGTGTCGTACGGCCCGCTCCTGCAAGCAAGGGATGGTTATTTCTATGGCGTCACGCAATTCGGCGGTACGTTTTCCGCGGGGACGGTCTACAAGGTAGCGGGGGCGAAAGTCACCACCCTCTACAACTTTGACGGGACGCATGGCTCCTACCCGATTGGCGGATTGGTGCAGGGATCCGACGGTTACCTCTACGGTACAACCACCGCCGGAGGAAGCACCAATGCCGGGGTCATTTACAAGATCACGACCACGGGAAGCCTCACAGTCCTCGTGAATTTCGACAACGTTCACACCCTCGCGGGTTATCAGTCCTATGCTGGTTTGGTGGCAGGCAGCGACGGAAATCTGTACGGTGCCACGATTTGGGGCGGGACCTTCGGGTACGGCACCATCTTCCAGATCACGGACGAAGGAGATTACACCGTGCTCTACAACTTTGATGCGCCTCACGGAGACGGAGCTTATTCCACGCCATTCCAGCACACCAGCGGCAAGATTTTCGGAATGACCGAACGAGGCGGAACTCCCGGCAAAGGTGGTATCTATAGCCTCGATGACGGCATCGCGCCATTCGCCTCGTTGGTCGTCACACTGGGTCCGGTGGGCAAGACCGTGGGGATCCTGGGCCAAGGGTTCTCCGGCGCGACTAGCGTCAAGTTCAACGGAACGGCCGCAAGTTTCAAGGTAGTTTCCGACACTTATCTGACCACCAAGGTCCCCTCGGGAGAAACTGGAATCGTGACCTTAACCACACCCTCCGGCACCCTGCTGGCTAAACAGATATTCAAAGTGACGCCTCACATCACGAGCGTTACTCCGCCGAGCGGCAAGGTCGGCGACGCCGTAACTCTTGCGGGAACAGGCCTCATCCAGGCCGCGACGATTACCGTGGGCGGCGTGAAAGTGGACGTTTTCACCGTGTCTTCCGACAAGCAAGTGACCTTCATCGTCCCCACGGGAGCCAAAACCGGAAAAGTGGTCCTGACAACTCCGGGCGGCGAAGCCACAAGCAGCGCCGTTTTCACCGTCACGCCCTGATCAGGAGAAAGCGCGTTCCTCTGGTTGGGGTGGGACCCGACGCGTCTTGACGTTACGAGGTAGAAACCAGTGGCGCCCGTTTCGACCAAAATTCCCATTTGGCGACCGGGCCACATGATCTGGCGTGCGCACACGCTTTCGCCATCACTTTCTTCATTGCGTAGGGCGTAACCGTCTTTGCAGCCACTACCGCCTCGTATGTTTCTGGCTGTGGTTCGTCCGCAAATGCAATCCGGAGAACATGCCACCGGGGTGTATCTAATTTCTCAGCGAGCAGTCGACCGCTGTGTGGACCTTCGTAGGGTTGGCCGAGGCGCGTGATTTTAGAGGTTCCATGATTTCTCTTTCCTCCGATTTCACAACTTGGGGCGGTGTTGCTAGCCGACAGCCTGCGGTCTCAGGGATGAGATCCCCATTCTGCGAACTACGCCAATAAGTAATCCCTGTCCTGACCGCCCCCGTACTCTCCCCTAATACTGGTTGGGCCGGAAAAGCTGCCAAAGTTTCCGCAACAGCCGAGGGTTTTTTCGCGAGAGGGATGAACACGATATGTTGGACAAATCCTGGCGACGGGAAATCAAACGCCGACAACTCGTTCAGGCTCAGCCTCTGCATTATTTCTGGATACTTCTAGAGTGCGCGATTGGAATCCTGGCGGAGAATGCCTCTACTACCCACACCGCTGTGACGGTCGAGAACAGCTATTCAGCCGCGGGAATCGTTGCCGGCAGTCTGGTTACAACGGTGGATGGAACGCTCACGGTGACGATCGAGGGAAACCAGGTTTTCCCAACATCGCCGTACGGATCCTATGGCATTTACTTATATGGGGTGAGTGGGACAGTAGAATCAAACTTCCTTTCCGGCCCCAGGTTGGTCGACAATGATGAAGACCCTGGCACAGCTATACTCGATGACGGCGTGTCTCAGACGGATGTGACGATTTCAGGCAACTCCATCCAGGTCACCGACGACTACCTGCTCCCCAAGGGTGATGGTGGTTATTCGGGAATCGCCGTCACTGTGGACGGTGCGACGGTCAAGGGCAACAAGATTTCAGGCCCCGCCTACGCCATTAACATGAATTGCCACGCTGGCACCGTTTCGGGTAACACGATTAGCTTTGCCTACGATGGGATACTCAATGTACCGGCTGGATTCCTTGGCGTGAACACGTTTTACAACACCCTCTACAAAACCGCTGGCAGCTGTTAGTGGGGGGCCGCGAGCCCTGCCCGTTCCCGCAAGGGGTCGACGGAGCTAACCGCTCTGAGTAACTGTTGATGAATCGCCAAATCTGACAATGTCGGCGGTGCAAGAATTCGACCGTGCAGAGCCATCATCTTCATCTTGCCAGTACGATTCAATGTCGTGTTGTCGATTCATCCCTTCAGCCTCTTTGGATCTCTCCAGAATTCCTGGCAGAAACTCGCGATACGCGCGCCAATCACAGTGCCTGCACCGGCGCCGATCTCGACCCTACCGCACTACGGATTACGCAACGGTTCTGCTCCCGCTACCGCAATAAGATAATGACCGCCGAGACTCAGCTCGCGCTTGCGGATTTGTCGCTCGAAGAGGCGCGTTCTCCCGCCGAGCAGGAAGCCGCGGTCCGACAAGCTCTCGAGTTCTTTCAGAAACAAAAAGCCCGCGACGACGAAATCAATGCCTTGTGTGTCCTCGCCCGTGCGCTGCTCGCGGAGGGAAAAGCGGCGGCAGCGGCGCGGGCGATGCAACACGCGCGGTTGCTCGCAGGCAAAAGCCAGAATCCCGAAATCCGCTGGCGAACCGCCATCGCTGCAGCCCGCATCGACACCGCGGGGAAACGACGCTGCCCGCTCCGCTCCTTATTATTGTGACTCGCAAAGAGCTGGCTGCCATCGTGGCGAAGTCGCGGGAGCTGGGTTACCTAGGCATTGAATTCGATGCTCGTCTTGCGCTGGCTGAAATCGAAATGAAGGCGGGGCAAATGACCGCGGGACGTGCGCACTTGACCGCGATCGAGGCGGATGCCTTGGTCAAAGGATATATCCTCGTCGCCCGCAACGCTGCCGTAGCTCGTGGCTAGAATTTCGCTCGAAACCAGGGAACGGCCTTGTGCTCTCGATTTCGTATTCAAATAGCACAATCCGGCGCCTTCCAGGCCTTACTCCGGCAGCGTGGACCGCCCAGCATTCTATCGAACTGGCGAAACTCAATGGGCGGCAGAGTCGCATCGTCGAGCAGAGGTTTTTCGGCGGCGTTTCCATCGAGGAGAACTTCGCGGGCGCTGAACCTGTCCCCAACCACGGTCAAGAGATATTGGGCTACCGTTAGACTTTGGTTGCAACACCAGATGAGACAGTCCGCCAACCGGGGAATTATCGAACGGGCGCGAGCGGTTGCGTGCCAATTGGCCCAACTACCCACACTTGGATCGCATACTGCGATTGGCTCATGTTGAAACCGGAACGTGGTGGAAGTGAAGCGCATACGCTCTCCTGAAAGGCGACTCTCACTCCGAGTGGCGTCCACTCCGCCTTCCAGCCTCCGAACGATTGCACCGGGGCGGCGCCCTCGGGACAGGAGACGCTGTAGGTCTCCAATTGCACGCTCTCTACGACCCATCCCGGATTCAGGTGCCTGAAGTCATAACTGTCTCTACCAATTCCAAACGGTTCCAGGTCGGAGCGAACCACAAATGCCGACGACGCGGTCGCGTCCTTGGGAACGGCGCCGCTGGGTTCGGTCGGGGAGACATATTCCACCTGGCGAATGGAGCGCGAACCGACTCCACTCGGGTACAGGCGAACCCACGCCGAAGGAATCATGCTTAACAGTTGCGGGCTGCCGCGGGCTGCAGCAAAACGGCAGCCGCGCAACTCAATGCGCCGGTGATTTGCGGAATCGATGACTAGCGTCACGGGGTCATCCGGGATTCCCCTGAGTTCTCGATCAAGTTGGACAATGATCTCGTGGTCGGACCAGGCCTCGGCGGAAGCGGAGTCTAACTGCATTGGGATTAGGGGAAAAACATTGGATTGGAGCCCCGACCGCACTTCCAATTGAATGGTTCCGGGCGCATCTCCGAACAAGCACCCTTCGATCAAATATCTGTTGTCCCCCGCCGTGGGAGTGAACACCACACCGCTGGTTTTTCCATTGACGGATCGAATGGCCGGCTCGCGGCAAGTTGGGTATCGGGAAAGCGACCTCGGTTTTTGCGAGTTGTCCGCGATCCGCTCCCGATTAGCGGCGTTGACCGGAGCTTGCGGCGAAGATGCAGCCGCGTGAGCTTCTAAGTAATCCCGCTGTTGCAGCAGCGCACTGAAAACGTCCGGCGGCAGACCATCACTTTCGATCGCCGGGTTCTTCAGCCTTGGACCGGTTTCGCCTCGGGCGTTCTTGATGACATGAGACCACCGCTTTTGGTATTCGTCAGCCAGCGTTGGCTTGACCTGCGCTCCCGACGAAACCGTTTGCAGAGTTTCGGACGCCCTCGCCTGCGGCTCTGCCGGTGCCGCAAGCAGGAATACGAGGCAGGGAGTGCCGAGGTGCAACAGTGTGCGAAACGTTCTCATACTGTCGCCTTCGGTCTCCTTGCGCTTCGCCCGGAATCGTACCGCCGACGCTTACCTGACTGGCTCGGTCAACGCAGTCGCCGTTATGGGTAATGCCGGTCAAGCTGCTACGACGGGCTGGCCCCATGGAATTCAGATCTGCGCGAAAACTTCTTCTTCATTACCCAAATCCCTGCACAGCGCAGTAAAACGCAAGGGCGGGCACCCTTTCGCGAGTGCCCGCACGCCTCAGAAGACGGCCAGATGGAACGGAGCGTCACCGTTGTAACCGCCGGTGACATAAACGTCTACTTGGGTCGCAGTTGGACCGCCGGGGCAAACATCGGTGTCCAGGCAAGCACCAATTTCCGCAAAGCCGTAAGAACTCGTAACCTGCAGAAAGCGGTCGTCCACCTGGAACCCGAAGTCGATGCGGTAGTGCCCGGCGGCGATATAAGTGAAGGTCATCCCGCAGGGGACTGTCGCTGCCTGCGACCCGTTGATCTGCGAGTTGAAGCAACGCAGGATCCCGCCGAAGCCAGGGAAGGGATTGACAAACAGCATGGCCTTGACCCAGCCGCCCATGCTGCGCCCTTGGGCGGCGTGGCTGTCGGTGAGGAAGCCATAACCGTTTGTGTTGCTGCCGTAGACTCCGACAGCGTCCTGAGCCGTGTTGATGCCAGCGACTCCGGACCCGGAGGTAGTGTGCGAGACTCCGTGAACACCGTCCGATCCGGCGCCATTGGAAAATCCGGTGCCGAAGCTCTCGCCCCATACACCCTGCCCGCTTGAGCCAGCGGCATAACCGATCACTCCGAAACCACTGACCGAGTTGACTCCGTATACTCCGGAACCGCCAGCGCCGGCGGTTTGCCCCCACACGCCGTTGCCGACGGTACTGTTGCCGAAAACTCCATTGACAGTACTGCCGCCATAGACTCCGGCCGCCCCGCCGATGCCATAGACCCCCCAGCCCGCCGTGGACTGAGAATAGCCTTCGACGCCAATCGTGCTGCCCGTCCCGGTGAACGTGGCATTGCCGGAGATAGCGGACTGCCCATAGAACTGGGTGGCGTTAGTAGCAGTGATAGTGGACCCCGTGTTGACCGTGGCAGTCACCGCCATCGCTTGAGTGAATGTATTGGCCGCATTGAGCTGCGGCACCTTGGTCGTGTCCAGATTCAACGTGACCTTGCCGCTGGTGCCGCCACCAGTAAGATCTGTGCCCGCGGTGACCCCCGTGATGGTGCCCGTGCCCTTGCCGGTCGCACAGGCCCAGGCGGTTCCGTTCCACTCGAGCACCTGGCCGCTGGCGCATGTGGTCAGCAGACCCAAGTTCAGCGTGCCGCTGGTGCCGCCGCCGGTCAGGCCGCTGCCGGACGCGGTATTCACTCCCGTGATGGTGCCGCCGCCGCTGGCGAACACAATATCCAACTCGGGCGCGTGGCTGGTCGACGTGCTTTCTTTACTGTCGAAGGTGGCATCGAAAGGGCTGTTGCCGACCAGCGCGATGCCGTCATTGGAAGTTCCGCTCAGCCACGCCTGCACCGCCGAGGTGACGTCGATGAGGATGAACTGGTTTTTATCCGCGGCAACCAGCGGGACGCTGGCGGCGATCGTGGTTCCGAGCGCCGGCGCAAGGCTGGAGGTGATCGTGCTCTCCACCCAGGCGCCGTTCACATAATCCACATTAAAGCTGCCCGCCGTGGGCACGGTGCTGACGTAGAGCTTCAGCGTGGCCTGGGTGATGTCGGCGCTGGTGTAGCCGCCGGGGATCGATGCCAGATTGAACCGAATGTAAGCCGTTTCCGATGCGCTCTTGACATCGAGCAGGGTCGCAGCGCCATAGTTCGTAGTGGGATCGGCGGTGTTGGTATAGGCATCGGCGCTGGGTGTAATCTGCGCGTGCGCAAACGCGGCGACCAGAATTACCAGCATCAGAGCTGCTCCTAGATTGCGCTTGTGCACAAAGGGAAACCGGACACGCATATTCGTTTTCATTGTTGTTAGTCCTTCCAAAGGTTGAGTCGATTTGTCTTCCAATCTCGTTTGCAAAAACGCGCTCCGCAAAGCGTTCGATGTCCGTTTCATACGGTCCTCCCAAAACGCTTTGTCGGCATAACCGGAGGCCTGACTCGCCTCCGTGTTGAAACTCAGAAAACCCTCACGGGCACGAAGCGACCGTCGGCTGGATTGTGTCGACGTTGTACAGTGAATTACCGCTGATCGAGCTACCCAACCAGTTGGCGAAGGCGTTCGCCGCGTCGTTCAAGACGTTGCCGCTGATCGCGCCGGTGATGGACCCGCTCAGGAAATCAAATCCGCATCCCACATTCATGGCAGTGTTCGATTTAACTGGGACAACCGCATCCGGAAAGAAAGTGATAGCAGTCCCGACATTGGACAGTTTGTTCGATTCCACCGTACTGGCGAGCGAGATGCGGATACCCTCATACCAGCTCGCCGCGGTGTTAGCGGAGACGGTGAGCCCGGCGGCTTCGGCGAAGATACCGGTCTCACCGGTGCCACTGGACGTGAGGACGTTTCCCGCAATCGTCCCACTCGCGTCGCCTTCAATTCCAATAAAGCCCGCATTGCTCAAGAAATTCCCACTGATAGTGGATGTAAGGGTCGAGGGAGTGAGACTGAGGGCAGCAATGGCGACGCCGAGACCACCCACGTCGTGTACGCTGCTGTTCTTGATGGTGATCGTTTCACTGGTAGCGTCGGCGTTTTCGACCCAGACGCCAAATCCGCATCCATCATTCACTTGATTCCGCGCCGTGACCTCGTCGACCGTCCCTGAGGTGCCGGGAGCATAGAAAATTCCCGCAAGGCCGGCGGATACAATGGAACATTCACCGGTGCTGCCGCCGCTTCCATCAACGGTAATCCCGGTCAGGTTGACCGGGCCCGCCGGGTTGACGTTGTGCACCAGCACCTGCGCGTAGAAAGGCTGCCCAGTGGTGAGGCTGGTGACGTTTGGGGCAAGCGGCGCACCCGTGGGGTCGTTAATCGTGATGACCGCCCGGCTCGCGTTGTTGAACGCGATCCCCTTCAAAGTCAGGGGCTGCGTAATCGTCACCTGCTCCGAATACACGCCCGGGCAGACCTCAATGGTCGAACCTGCCGGCACGCCGATCACGGCCGCAGAGATGGTTGTGAAGTTCACATAGCCTGCGCCAGTCTTACATCCTCCAACCTCGTAAGTCAGTGCTTGCAGTGGAGCGCTTAGCGCCAGCATCGCTATTACCCAGAAAAACCACGCCAGATGTCGCGACATATCTTCTTTCTCCTTTTCCAAGTGTTCGAGCAGATTCCTAACCCCACGCCGCAATTCACGGGCACGAGCTCGTCTGGACGGTGTCGATGTTGTCGATGGCGTTCACGCCCAGGCCACTGTTTTCGGGAGGAATCTGGAGAAAACCAAATTCTGAATCATTGAACGTGTTCGACTTCACGGTGACGTTCGGGATGCAGTTGTAGTTGATAACGTAAGTCGTGTTCTGTGTGGTGTTCGCCGTGACCGTTGGACCGGGACTCACCCCGCTGCCGCCGAAAAAAAAGGCCGTGTAGACATTGGATATTTTGTTGGAGGTCACCTTACTGCCATCGCCAAACGACATACCCACGCCAATGGATATACCGGCCACTGCATTTTCTGAGATGGTGACGGGGCTGGCGTCAGTGCCGGCATTCGTGATCCCTACCAACCCGCCGGTAACCACATTGCCGGTGATCGCGCCGAGGATGCCGAACACCTCGATATCAGTCGTCTGGTTGTAGTTCAGGCTGTTGACAAAATTACCCTGGATAGTGGCGGTCAGCGTTGGAGGTGTTTGATTGCTTTGGGCTAAAATGCCCGCCGAGCTCATGTCGTGAACGCTGTTGTTCTCGACCGTAATGGTCTGATTCGGGCCAGCTCCGTTTTCCAGCCAGATACCGTATCCGCAAGAAGCAAGCTTCTGATCCCGTGTCGTCATGTCGTTGATCGTCCCTGAGCTGCCGGAGGCATAGAAGATTCCCGCCAGAGCTGCAGGAGGGCACGACAACGGCACCTCGGCAAGACTTCCGTCCACAGTGATACCGGTCAGGACGACGTTCCCGGGCGGAGTCACATTTTCTACCAGCACTTGGGCGGCAACCTGGGCCCCCGTGATGCTGGTCACGTTTATGGCAAGCCCATTCGGAGGCGCAGCGATCACCGGCCGATCCAGATTGTTGATATCAGCGCCTTTCAACGTGAGAGGCTGTGAAATGATTACTTGCTCAAAATACGTCCCTGGGCAGACCAGAATGGTCGATTCCGGAGGCACGGAGCTGACGGCCATCTGAATGGTAGGAAACTCGGGGAGGCTTGGATTACAACCTCCGACCTCGTAACTCTTGGCCTGTGCTGGCCGCGACGCGATCATCGTCGCTGCCATAAGTAGTAGAAGAATTCGATGCTTGTACATAATGTCCTCCCCTGTGTTGCTCGTCTCTGAACTGCACTCATTTTCCTGATTTGCGGTTGTCACTAGCCAATCGCCAGTCCTGGCGGCGGGACTGTGACACTGGGCCGAAGCCATTCCCCCCAGGTCTGGCTCCGGCCCAGAGCGTGAGCGAGTGGCAGAATGCCGCGCTTTCGGCCCAAGGTCAAAGGAACCCGGTGTGACTTATTCCTGACCTTGTAACCGCCAGTCTTTTTAAGGGCTTACAGGATTGGCTGACTATCGCGAAGGGCCATGCTATGATGCCGCCGATTTGCCTTGCCCGCCGTCATGGAACGCCTTGCCCCTGCCGCGCGCATTTTTCGCTTCGGACAGTTCGAAGTCGACGCCAGCCGCGGCACGCTCAATCGTGGTGGCCTGCGCGTCCGGCTGCAGGAGCAACCGTTTCGGGTATTGATCTGGCTTCTGGAGCGTCCCGGCGAAACCCTTACCCGCGAGCAATTGCGTCAGCAACTGTGGCCCGAAGGAACCTTTGTCGACTTCGATGGCAGCCTGAACGTCATTCTGAAAAAGCTTCGCGCCGCCCTTGACGACGATTCCGATAATCCGCGCTTCGTTGAGACGGTTCCTCGCCGCGGCTACCGCTTCATTGCGCCGGTAACAAGCGAGAGTGTGGTGGTTGAGCCGCCAGCTCCGACCAGTGGCGTATTGGTCGGAGGCGCCGCAGAACCCAACATCGACAAAAAGGCCGTGGGTAGTGGCGTGACTCGGAGCGGATCGCCCCACCTTATTCCTTATGCCGTGTTCGTCGTGCTTCTCTTCCTGGCCGCCCTCGGGTGGTACCTGCGCCGTGATTTCTCGCATGGGGGGGGTGGCCCGGTACAATCCGCGGCTGCCGCGGTCCCGGTTTTGCGCAAGTCCGTCGCAGTCCTCGGTTTTCACAACCTGTCGGGGAAGCCCGATGATGGGTGGCTGGCGACTGCTTTCTCGGAGATGCTGAGCACCGAACTCGCTACGGGGGGAAACCTCCGCTTGGTGCCGGGAGAGGACGTGGCTAACTTGCGCCTTTCCTCCCCGTGGTCTGAGACCGATACGCTGGGGCATGAGACTACCGGACGCATCGGAACTGCTCTGAATAGTGATCTTCTGGTGCTAGGCTCCTATGCCAATATAGGCAGGCCGGAGCGTAAACAACTTCGGATTGATGTGCGCCTGCAGGAGGCAAGAACTGGAGAAATTCTCGCCGAGGTCGCAGAAATTGGTAGCAGCGAGAACTTCTTTCAGCTGATTGCGCGGGTCGGGTCCAAACTCAGGGAACGGCTCGGCGCGTCGGGTGTTGCCGAGACCGACGAGGCCAGTGCGCTCGCTTCTTTGCCGTCCAATGCTGAAGCGGCGCGGTTCTACACTCTCGGACTCGCCCGGCTGCGCGTCTATGACTACCTGACCGCCAAGGATTTGTTTGCGCAAGCGATCAAGGCCGATCCAAAATTTCCGCTTGCCCATTCCATGCTGGCTCGAACTTGGTCCCAGCTGGGATACGAACAGAAACGTAAAGAGGAAGCCAAAACGGCTTTGGGCCTTTCTGCCAATTTGCCGCGCGTGAACCAAATGCTGGTCGAAGGGGACTACTACGAAAGTCTGGCGCAGCACGAGAAGGCCGCCTCGACGTATCAGGCGTTGTTCGCCTTGTTTCCCGACAGCGTGGAGTACGGATTGCTACTCATAACCGCACAGCGTATGGGGGGGCACGGAAGCCAGTCAATGGAAACCATTGCCCGGCTTCGTCGACTTCCGTCGCCGGCTTCCGATGACCCGCGTATCGATTTGGCGGAATCGTGGGGAACATCGGACAAGCCTGCCGCGCTGGCGTTGGTCCGCAAGGCGGTTGCTAAAGCCGGAGCACAGGACAAGAAACTCGTCTATGCACAGGCTCGAAAAGATGAATGCATTGACCTGATCTACGGGGATCAGACCGAGCAGGGGAAGGTCGCCTGCGAAGATGCCTCCAAGATTTTTCTTGCCGCTGGCAATCGCCTTGACGTGGCCGATGTCATGCGCCTGATCGGGGATGCCGAGGGGTTTCAGGGACACTACGAGCAGGCCATTGCGACCTACCAGCGAGCGCTGGCTGTCCTCAATACACTGGGCGAGGAACACGAGAAAACCGGAGCCATCCTTAACAACATGGCTGGAGCCTGCATTAACTTGGGTCAACTGGACGGTGCCGAGCAGATGTATCGGAAGGCGAAGTATCATTTCGACCAGGCTGGGAACAAGGCCAACGCGACGACGGTGCTGGGCAATATTGCAGACGTTCTTTATCTTCGCGGTAAACTGCCCGATGCGGCAAAACTCTACCAACAAGTGATCGACACCGAAATGTTGCTGGTTCCCAGCGGTCCGAGCTATGCGATGTACAGACTTGCGGATCTGGAGTTGGCTCAGGGCCAGACGAAAAAGGCCCACGATCTTGCGGCGCAGACAGTAGAGTTCATCCTTCCCACCCACGGTGCGTACCTGGATTTGACAGGTGCAATGATTGTGCTGGGAGATGCGTTGATGGCCCAAGGGGATTTGGCCGGAGCCCGCCGGCAGTACCAGCAAACGTTAGAGATTCGGCAGAAGATGGACGAACAGGGACCGGTTGCGGAGAGCCAGGCGTCGCTGGCCAAACTCTCCCTCGAAGAGGGACATCCCGAGCAAGCGGAAACTTTGCTGCGCTCTGCGATCGCCGAGTTCGAAAGAGAAAAGGAAACTCCCGACGCAACCAGCGCATATACCTTGCTCAGCCGCGTTCTGCTTACGGAGGGCAAGTTGGAGGAAGCTCGTCAAGCCATTCAGCACGCCGGAGGACTTGGCAGAAAGAGTCCCGGTCCTGCTTTGACATTGCCGGTGACCATTCAAAAAGCGCAAGTCGAGATGGCTGGTGCGGCCCCAGGTCCAACGAGAAAGCTTGCAATTGCCGGGGCGACCCAAGAACTGCGTTCGGCAATTGCGTCCGCCAGAAAGCTGGGGTATTACGAAATTGAATGCGAGGCGCGGCTGGCCCTGGCTGAGGGAGACCTCAATGCTAATCCGGCGCTGCGTCGTTCACAACTGGGAACGCTGGCGAAGGAAGCTCATGAGCGTGGGCTTGAACTTCTCTCTCACAAAGCCGAGCTATTGGCTTCCGCTAACCAATCTTCACCCCCCCACCCATGACGTTCGCGCCATGCGGCGGGCGGAGGTGCGGAAACCATGTGATCTTGAAACGCCCCGACAACCGTGCCCGTGATTGATTTTGGGTGCCTAGCCTTTTGCCGATCGGGCGTTTGTTTACGGGATGATTAATAAACGTTGTAAACCGGGCTCACCGATCACGACCTGGTCCGCCAGTGACTCGTTGGCATCCCCCTGGCGATCCAAGGTCGGTGGGTCGACAACCTGAAAGTATTAATTCCGGCACAGGCAGAGTTTACGATTCGCAAGGTGCTAAGCGGATTGTTTTCAGCGTGGAGGGGAGCGGGTGGAACTGAGGATTCTGGTACAGCCGGATAAAGCCATTTGTGAGCGTTCAGAGCAGAACCCTTCGGCAGCGCAGTGATCCGCTCATCCCATCTTTATTACTTCATTACTTCCTGTTTGCCGGACCGACCGGGACTTATCGTATGGTGGCCTCGAATCGAAGGGGTTATTTGAAAGTGGTGTCACATCGAGTCACTACGGCTATAATCACCGCCAAACAACACAAAGCCCCCAGCGATATTACGGGAGAGACATGTTGAGAATAATGGCTGTTACTCTGGCATTTGTATTTCTACCGCATCCGGTGATCGCGCAGACATCAACTCCCCAAGTGCTCCCAGGGGTTGCGCAGAAAGTGCGCGACTACCGGTTGGCTCACGAGGAAAGCATTGTCGGCGAATTGACCGACTTTCTTTCGATTCCCGATCTTGCCACAGACACACCCAACATTCAGAAGAACGCGATACACCTTTCAAGAATGCTTCAGGCACGAGGAATTGAGACACATCTGCTCCCGATCGAAGGTCGGGGCCCGGTGGTATTCGGAAGCCTGCACTCGCCGGGAGCCAAGCACACTGTGATCTTTTATGCGCACTACGACGGCCAGCCAGTGGATCCGGCAGCCTGGACAGACGGTAAACCCTTTGAACCGGCATTACGCGATAACGCGATCGAAGCGGGTGGAAAGCGAATTCCTTTCCCTACGTCATCCGGGAAGGCTGCATCTGTTTACAGCGATGACTGGCGGATCTACGCGCGGTCGTCCGCGGACGATAAATCACCGATTGAGGCACTCCTCGCAGCCCTGGACGCTCTACGCGCCAACAATATCCCTCTGCGGGTAAACCTGAAGCTGATTCTTGAGGGAGAGGAAGAGAATGGGTCACCGAACTTGCGGCGGACGCTCGAAGAGAACAAGAGTCTTCTGAATGCGGATCTGCTTATCACCGGCGACGGGCCCGTGCATCAGAGCGGGCGACCGCTGATCTTCTTTGGCAATCGCGGGATACTTGGATTCGACATCACAACCTACGGGCCAATCCGCGCTCTACACAGCGGTCACTATGGCAATTGGGCGCCCAATCCGGCATTCCAGCTGGCATGGCTGCTGGCCTCGATGAAATCCCACGATGGACATGTTCTGATTGAAGGGTTCTACGATGATGTCGCACCTCTGGGCGAGACCGAGAGAAAAGCGCTGGATGCAATGCCGAATAACGACGCTCAACTATCGAGAGAACTCCAGTTTTCGCAGCCGGAAGGAGATGGCAAGAGACTGGTCGACCTCCTCCAGGAGCCCTCGTTGAACATCCGGGGGTTGCATAGTGCATACGTCGGCGAAGCGGCCCAGAACGTGGTCCCAGAGAAGGCGGAAGCGGCAATCGATGTGCGCTTGGTAAAAGGCGAGGACGCGGACAAGAAATTTGAGCAGGTCTTGGCACACATTCGCAAGCAAGGTTTCTACGTTACTGCGGACGTCCCCACGAAAGAGGAGCGACTGGCGCATCCCTATGTGGTTCGCGTCCACAAGGACGCGTGGAACTATCCTGCCTCTCGAACTTCCATGGATTTGCCGGTGTCGAAAGCGTTGGTGCGAGTCATTCAGGATGTGGCGGGCAGCGAGACGGTTCTGGAACCCACTCTCGGAGGAAGCGTGCCAATGTACATCTTCGAAGATCTGAGTCTGCCTTGGATTGGCGTCCCCATCGTGAATTACGACAACCATCAACACAGTTCAGATGAAAATCTGCGTTTGGGCCATTTTTGGAAGGGTATGGAGATCTACGGCGCAATACTGGCCAACCTAGATTGGTAGAGTGTAGACGACGGGTCTCGGCGGCAGGGCCGTCACTGCTGCTGACTATTTGGAGGGGATGACGGGCATAGTCGATTATGCACCTCGTTAGTCTTGACGACTCGAACCATAAGGCAGCCTCAGGCGCTAAACTTCGATCGTGGGAGGACATGTACGAATGTTGAATCGCAGAACTTTCCTGAAAGTGGCGGGCTCGGCAACTGCAGGGACAGTCCTCGGAGCAAAGGTGAAGGTACTGGCAGCGCCTCAGCCCGGACCTCCTGCGCCGATTTCTGCCAACGATCACATTCAGATCGCGCTGATCGGGGCGGGTGGTCAAGGTCAGGGCGATACGAAAACTGCGCTCCAGGTTCCGGGCGTAAAGCTCGTGGCCGTCGCGGACTGTTACGACGGTCGTCTCGAGCACAGCAAAGAACTCTGGGGCAACGACATCTTCACGACCCGAGACTACCGGGAGGTGCTGTCTCGTAAGGACATTGACGCCGTGATTGTGGGCACGCCCGATCATTGGCATAAACAGGTCTCCGTGGACGCGATGAAGGCGGGCAAGGACGTCTATTGCGAGAAGCCGATGATCCATGTCTATGCCGACGGGCCGGAGATGATCGATACCGCCCGCGCCACCAACCGCATCCTCCAGATTGGAAGCCAGCGCGTCAGTTCCATCATCTATGCCAAGGCCAAGGAGTTGCTCGCATCCGGCGCCATCGGCCAACTCAACATGGTTACCGCCCGCTGGGACCGCAATTCGTCCATGGGCGCGTGGAACTACACGGTTCCTCTGGATGCCTCGCCCGAAACCTGCGACTGGGAACGATTCCTCGGGACAGCGCCCAGGATTCCCTTCAATGCGGAACATTTTTTCCAGTGGCGCAAGTGGAAAGCCTACGGAACCGGAGTTGCGGGAGATCTCTTCGTTCACCTGTTCAGCGGGACCCACTTCATTACCGGGACCCGCGGCCCGACTCGCGCCATGGCCACCGGAGGTCTGCGCTTCTGGAAAGACGGCCGGGACGCCAATGATGTCTTGCTCGGCCTATTTGACTACCGGGAAGGGTTCAATCTGAGCCTGCGCGTCAACTTCGTGGACGGAGGCGAGGAGAGCGAAGGCCTGATCTTCACCGGCTCGGAAGGCACGATGGAGATCGCCTGGAACACGGTTACCATCAGCCGCACGCCGCGCGAACAGGAACCCGGCTACACGATCGAAACCTTCACCGAAGCAATGCAAAAGCGGGTGCTCGAAAGCTACCGCCAGAAATATCCGGTCCAGCATCCTTCGGGGCCGCCCTCGACGGCGTACGAGAAATATGCCGCTCCCAAAGGCTATAGCGACAGCTATGACCACTTCAGCAATTTCTTTGCGGCAGTTCGTTCGCGGCGTCCGGTGGTGGAGGATGCGGTGTTCGGCTTCCGCGCCGCCGGAGCGGCGCTGCTCGGCAATCTCAGCCTCGAGCGCGGTGTCGTGGCGAAATGGGACCCCGACTCCATGAGGCTCGTCGCGTAGAAAAGCGAAGGGCGGGGGGCCCGTGCAAGTATCTCCGAGCGGATCCCGGGCTAGTCTTCCCTAGGGGTGGAGGCGTCTTCAACTTTAAACTTGGCCCCAAACAGTCGGAATCTGAGTACCTGCAATCCCGAGCCGCGCGAACACTGCTCGATCGGTAAAGATGGTCAGTGTGGTCATCGAGGAAAGCAATGAGCGACACCTAATTATATCGCCCTCGGTCTCCCTGAGACCCAACGCAAGCCGATATAGATGAGGAGGTGCCGGGAGTTTATTGCAGCTTACCTGGAACGGGTAAGCGGAGCCTCACAGGGTGTTCTTAGCAAGTTAAAATGTCCGGTTTTCTAAGCACACGACATGTCCGGTTTCATAGTTAACCAGCAGCAGTCGGGGCTGTGGGAAAGTGGGAATCCCGCGCAGTTTGCGGGATTTCCAAG
>Ga0181537_10001908_pt1 | contig 18759 bp, 14 predicted proteins | sample PEATcosm2014_Bin_39_FD_119765 | JGI IMG/M metagenome (GOLD analysis project Ga0181537, IMG submission 119765) | Peatland microbial communities from MTU Mesocosm Facility, Houghton, MI, USA - PEATcosm2014_Bin23_10_metaG | ecosystem: Environmental > Terrestrial > Soil > Wetlands > Peat | place... | reverse complement strand
GCTTCGCACAGTGGAGCGCCGGGTACTGATCCTCCGCCCGGCTCGACTTCCACGCAGACCGATTCCTCCCACCCGCAGTAGAAAAATCAGCAATTGGCAATTAGCACTTAGCAACTGGCCGGCTGAACTAACGAAGCTCTGCACCAGAAGAATCGGATGTTTGCTGCCCGCGTCGAGGGAAACCCGGAACGGGCCTGGCTAAATGCCAAGTGCTAATTGCCAATTGCTAGCTCTTCTTGTAGCTCGTCGTCACCGGCCGCGGGAAGTAGGGCAGTGGTTCGTTCGAGATGATGGCGCGGGGATTGCCTTCGACCAGTGCTTCGGCGATTTCTTCGCCGCAGATCTCTGCGGCGGCGTCGCGCGCCGTGGAAAGAATCGGCACGCGTTTTTCTGTATCGTGCGCATCAGTGGCCAGCACATGGACGGCCTGATGTTCGAGCAGCCACTGCGCCACCCGCTGGGTTCGTTCTCCCCAGAATCCAGTCAACGCCGATCCCGTCATCTGCACCACGCAGCTCAGTTCCGCCCACTCCAGTACTCGTTGCGGGCTCTCTCGCAGAATCGGGTTGCGCTCGGGATGCGTGATGATGGGAGTGATCCCACAGTTTCCCAGCTGAAAAAAGGATTCGGTAATGTTCTGCGGGATGCTGTAGTTGTTGAACTCGACCAGCAGGTAGCGCGTGTCTTCAATGACGTAGCGCGTGGGATGGGCCATCGCATCTTGCAGGTTGTCAATGGAAAGGTGAAAGTCGCAGCCCAGGCCGAGTTTCAGAGAATCCCCGATGAGGGTTTGCAGATGGGCGACCAGACCTTTTAGATATTCGCGGTCGTAGTGATAGCGGTCGTTGGCGTGCGGCGTAGCCACCATGTGCGTAATGCCGTCGGCCGCCGCCGTCTTGCACATGGCAACTGAGACGTCCCACGATTTCGGGCCATCGTCTACTTCCGGCAGGATGTGAGAATGAATGTCAACCACGGTTCTGCGAACCCGGGCGCAGCGCTGATGTTTCTCTTCCTGACGATTTAAACAGATTCATCCGCAAAGACCAAGCGCTGCAGCGCGAATGTAATGGCAAGTGTAATACTATGGCGCTCGAGGCGCGGAAGCCATGTCGCCAACTCCACTTGCGCTCGTTACTCTTCTCGGCGTGATTCTGTCATGGCTGGTTTTCGCAAGCATCTTTTTGCTGCGCAAGCGGCCGGGACAGGCGCCAGAAGCCAAACGGGACCGGTTCGCAACGCTGGGCATCGTTCTGCAAATGTGTGGATATTTTCTGGTTTGGTTCCAACCTCCACGGCGGCCATTCCTGCCGCCGGTTGCGATCCTGTCTGGAATTCCCGGGATCGTCTTTTCGGCATTGACCGTGGCCTTGGCGCTCGCATCGGGATGGCTCGCCGAATCCGCCATCCGCACCCTGGGAAAGCAGTGGGCGTTGCCGGCACGATTAGTCGAAGGCCACAAACTGATCATGGTGGGTCCGTACGCCTACGTTCGGAATCCGATTTACACCGGCATGCTCGGCATGTTAATCGCCACCGGATTGGCCATGGAACACTGGATCGCTCTGATGGCGGCGATCGTTCTATTCGTCATCGGTCTCGTGATCCGGGTACGCAGCGAAGAGAGGTTGCTGCGGGCGGCGTTTGGGCAGGAGTTTGAGGAGTACGCCAGGCGCGTGCCCGCGGTCATTCCCGGAATATATTGAAGCCCGGGGTTGGTCACCAGATAGTTGGAACCGCGCCGGAGTTGCGAATTTCTTTGTCCGCGGTGATGAGGGGCAGATCCTGCACAAGCGCAGTAGCGCCGATCATGCGGTCCACAGGATCATTGGGATAGCCTTGTGGCAGATCGAATGCCTGCAGCGCAATATTGGCCGTAATCGGAAGGACAACGAAACGACGTTCGACTTCTGACAGGAACGATCCCGGGTCGACGGCCAGTTCGAACCGCCTCTTGCGGAAGAGCAGGCTTAACTCGAACAACGTGATATCTGAAATGGCCAGCCCGCGCTCGGACTTGCGGGCGTTGTGAATTGCGTCCTGCGCCTTGCCAGAGAGCCGCGGGTCGCCCGACGCCATCCAGACGACCACGTGTGTGTCGAGCAGGATCATCTTATAAAGATCAACAGAGATCGCCCCACTCTTCCGGAGTCAACACGGGGGAAACAATATCGCCGGTGATTTTGATCTTTCCCTTGAAAAAGCCGTAGATGTCGTCTTTTTCTTTTTCCACGGGGACGAGTTTCGCCACCGGCTTCCCGCGTTTGGTGATGATGACGGCTTCGCGCCTGGCGGCAACTTCGTCCATGATGGCGAGGCAGCGGGCTTTGAAGGCGCCGGCCGGAATGGTTTTGATTTTCATGGGCATAAGATCATGGTCATTATACCATGGTCATAAATCCGGCTCCTGCTTTATGTGGTTCCGTAGCGTTCCCGAATGAAGTCCGCAATCCCCGCATATGCTTTGGTGAGCGTCGCTTCATCCGGCAGGAACACGATGCGGAAATGCTGCGTCCCGGGCTTCTGCCCGAATCCGGAGCCATGGACGACCATCACATGCTTCTGGCGAATGAGTTCTTTCACGAAAATCTCGTCGCTCTCCGGGATGTCGATTTTGGGGTAAGCATAAAAAGCCCCCCGCGGGGCGACGCAACTCACGCGCGACGTGGCCTCGCACCACTTCTGCGTGAGATCGCGGCGGGAGCGTAGTTTGCGCTGCACTTCGATGAGATGATCCTGCGGGCCTTCGAGCGCCGGCTTGATCGCATATTGTTCGGGGTGGTTGGCGCAGAGGCGCGCGCGCAGCAGGCGGTGCACGCCTTCGGTATAGGCCTTGACCGCGGCGGCCTCGCCGGAGACGATGCCCCAGCCGATGCGCCATCCCGGCACGAGATAATTCTTCGACATGCCGCCGAAGGTTACGCAAGGCACATCCGGAGCGACCGCGGCAAAAGCGATATGCGGAGTGCCGTCAAGAATCAGCTTGTCGTAGATTTCGTCGGAGAACACAATCAGGTTGTGCCGCCGCGCCAGTTCCGCGATTCGCTCCAGCATCTGCCGGGTGCACAGCGAGCCGGTAGGGTTGTTGGGATTAATCAGCACGATGCCGCGGGTGCGGGGCGTAAGCTTGCGCTCGATGTCGGCCAGTTCAGGCTGCCACGCGTCTTCTTCCGCTAAATCGTACGCGTTCAGAGCAATGCCCAATTTACAGAGCACCGCGGAATAGAGAGGATAATCAGGGCAGGGAGTAAGAATGTCTTCGCCCGGATTGACCAGCGCCGAGATACACAGATCGACGGTCTCGCTCACTCCGGCAGTGACGAAAACATCCTGCACCGTGGTGATGCCCTTGCGCGCGGCCTCGCCCCGAATTGCGTCGAGCGCCTCCGGAACTCCGGGCGAAGGCGCGTATCCGTTCTTGCCCTCGCGCATGGCCTTATAGACCGCTTCGATGATGTGCGGCGGCGTCTGGAAATCGAAGTTCAGCGGATCGCCCACATTGAGCGGCAGAACCTTGTGGCCCTGCTTCACCACCTCGTCGGCGACACACGCCAGGTCGCGAATGGCATAGCGGACGTTTTCCAGGCGGGAGGCCGGAGCGATTTCGTGAGCTTGCGTCGATGGCATGCAACAAATTCTAACCGCAGAGCACGCGCGGGACGCAGAGAAAATCTGCGTAGTTCGCCAGGTTAGTTCGGGTTGAAGGTGAGAGTAACGTCCTCGACCGTCTCGTTGGGGCCGGGCGCGTATTTCCACCTCTTAACGGCGGCCACGCCACTTTCCGCGAGGATGGGATTGCCCCCCAGGATCTCGACATTGCCGACCGTTCCATTGGGAAGGACGGTCGCCTTCAGGCGGCACACTCCGCCAACCTGTGCGCGTCGCAAGACTTCTGGATACTCGGGTCTGGTGGACACAATTACTTTGCGGCCTGACTTCTCTGCTTTCTGAGCCAGCAGAGAGGAAGGCCAAATGGCTGTCGAGCAAAATGCCAGCGCAAGAATAGCAAGTGCGAGCCTTTGCGGACCTCGCGCGCGACTTTCTCTATTCTGGCTGAACAGCATGAAAACACCTTGGCCAAGCCCCGGACAATTGAAATCCCCAACCCTGAAGGTAGGTGGCGAAAGACCTCAGGGCAAGATTACTGAGGTACTGCATCGCAGGGCCCCGGCAGCAGTAATGAGAGCGTTGTAACCCACCGCTAGCGCGGAAATCGCATTGTCATTCTGAGCGGAGCGGGTGACACGCGGGCGCGTGTTGGCCGAGGAGTGGGAGGATTCCCTACCCCATAATCTCGTGCCGATCGTAGGGGTCCTTCGACTGCGGTGGACTTCGCGCTTGGGCGCGAAGTCCCGTCCTCGCTCAGGATGACAAAGCGAAGGGCGCTCGCACGTGTCGACTGCGTTAGTCCTCCCGGTCGATCTGCGCCTTCTGCAGTTTGTCGGAATAATCCACGTAGACCGCCTTCCACTCGGTGTAGAAGTCGATGGCGCCGATGCCGCCTTCGCGATGGCCGTTGCCGGTCGCCTTGGTGCCGCCGAAGGGAAGATGCACCTCCGCGCCGATCGTAGGCGCGTTGATGTAGGTGATGCCGGTGTAGAGATCGCGAATGGCGGAGAACGCTTTGTTTACGTCTTTGGTATAGAGAGACGAAGACAGGCCGTATTCAATTCCGTTGGCGATTTCGATCGCGTCTTCGAGGTCGTCGCAGGGGATGACTCCTACGACGGGGCCGAAGATTTCTTCCTGCGCAATGCGCATTTTCGGGTCGACATCGGTGAAGACGGTGGGCTGCATGAAGTAGCCGTGTGCGTAGTCGCCCTGATCGAGACGATTGCCGCCGGTGACCAGCTTGGCGCCTTCGTTCTTGCCAATGTCGACGTAGCTGAGGTCCTGTTCGAGCTGGCGTCGGTTGATGGCTGGACCCACCTGCGAGGTTTCGTCCAGACCGTTGCCGACTTTCAGTTTCCTGGTGCGTTCCACCAGGCGCTCGACGAATTCCCGGTAAACACCTTTTTGGACGATCATGCGGCTGGTGGCGGTGCAGCGCTGGCCGGTGGTGCCGAACGCGCCCCAGAGCCCGCCTTCGACGGCGAGGTCAAGGTTGGCGTCATCGAGAACAATCATAGGATTTTTGCCGCCGAGTTCAAGCGAGCAGTGTTTGAAGCTCTGCGAGGCGATGCCGCCGATGACGCGGCCAACCTTCGACGATCCGGTAAACGAAACCGCGCGAACGTCGGCGTGTTCGACCAGCGGTGCGCCGGCTTCAGGGCCATATCCCGCTACCACGTTGATCACGCCCTTGGGCAGGCCGGCATCGGTTAGGGCGCGCACGAGATTGAAAGTCGAGAGTGGAGTATCTTGCGCGGGCTTGATGACACAGGTATTCCCGCATACGATCGCGGGCAGCAGCTTCCAGGAGGAAATCGCCATGGGAAAATTCCACGGCGTGATCATGCCGCACACCCCGATCGGCTGGCGCAAGGCCATGGCGAACTTGTTAGGCATCTCCGACGGCACGGTCGGCCCAAAAAGCCGGCGGCCTTCTCCGGCGTTGTAGTAGGCGGCGTCAATCGCTTCCTGCACGTCACCGCGGGTCTCGGCTAGCACTTTGCCCATTTCGCGGGTCATCTCGCGGGCGGACTCTTCCTTGCGCTCGATGAGAATTTCCGCAGCGCGAAAAACAATCTCTGCCCGCCGCGGGGCTGGAACCAACCGCCACTTGGCGAAGGCGCGCTTGGCGGCGGCAACGGCAGCGTCCACGTCAGCCTTGGCGGATTTCTGGAAGATTCCGACCAGGTCGCGCGTGTCGGCCGGATTGCGATTCTCAAACGTCTCGCCCGTCGAGGCCTCGACCCACTCGCCGTCGATGAAGTTCTTGAAAACTTTGGTCTTGCCGTAGTTGAGCGTGGCGGGGGTGGCTAGAGTATCGGTTGCCATGATGTCTCCTGGGGTTCTGAAAATCGGGTTCTGAATATGAATTCCTAAATATTGATGCTACAGCCGGAGTAGAAGGTGCGGCAAGCAGGCGAAGGGCGATCACCACGAAGGACAGGAAGGTCCACGACGGAAATCATGGGGAGCATTCCTTCGCGAGCCTTCCCTGGTGGTTCAAAGGTTTCTTGCGCCTAGCGCCACCGCTTTACGTGTGGCCATAACTGGGCCAGGGAATTAAACTTCTTGCCTTTGCAAATGTAGACGTCAACCTGCTGCTCGAGGGCGTAGGGATTCGCGGCGGAGGTGCCGACGTAATCCACATGCTGCCAGAGCTGTTCCAGGTTTTGCCGGCTGTCGTCGAGCACGATCAGGCAGTTGCCCGAATATCCGCGCGGTCCCCATAGAAACCACGTCTGATGCCCACTGAGGGACTGAGGCAAGCCGTAGCGGCGACCGAGAAAATCGATGGCTCCGGCCTGCCCGTAATCCTGGCCAAAGATACCGCAGTCTTTCCGCTCGTCGGGGGCCAGCTGATTCCAGGCGACCGCGGTTTCATCCACAATTTCCTGCCAGCCAAACTGGTCGGCGTACCACTGCGGCAGAGCGGCGCGGGCATGGGAGTGCTCCATCACTGGGAGCTTGAAGGGTAGATGCTTCGCGTAGGCGAGAAAATGATCGGGCGAGAGAACGGGAATGACAATAGGCGCGAGATACACGCCATCGGCGATTAGAAGGACGAGAATCACCGGCTTCAACCACTGCAGGCGCGGCCGCCCGCCTGCCGGACGAGCATCGGGCCCGCCATTCGTTCGCAAGTCCGTCCAGCCATCAATCGCCCCCTCGATCACCACCGCGCCCGCCGCCAGCAGCATGGGATAAACCGGCGCCAGGTAATAGCTCTTGCCGTGCAGCACGAAGAAAACGGCGTAGCAGACCAGATAGCACCATCCCAGCGCACGGTAGGGCTTGAGCCGCGCCGAGAACAGAAGGAAGAACAATCCCCTCAGCCAAATGGGCGCGGTGAGCGGATTCACCAGCAGCACCTGCTGCAGGAAGAAGTCAACTGGTCCCAGTACGACGTCGCGGCCATCCACCTTGATGTTGTGAATCAACTGCACAAATGGCCAGTCGTAGTGGATGTTCCACAGCAGGTTGGGCAGGAAGATTAGCAAGGCGGCGAGGCCGCCCAGCCAGATCCATTTATCGAAAAACACGCGGTGCTGTTCCGTCAACAGCAGGCCCACAACGATTCCCAGCCCGAAGACCGCGATGGAATACTTTTCTTCCATGCCGACGCCGGCTACTACGCCGAACCACAGCCAGTACCGCAGGTCGTTCCTCTGAATGGCGAGGATGGCGAAGTAAGCGCATCCCATCCACAGGTTGGGTTCGAGGCAATTCGTCCCCAGCAGACTCCCGTTTGAGAGATACTGCGGCACCACGACCGCGCAGAGGGCGCTGAGCAGCACGGCAAACCGGCGTCCTCCCAGTTCGCGCCCAAGAACCGCCGTCTGCACCACGAGCAACGACGAGGCCAGGGCAGGAATGAACCGAATGCTGCGCAGCGAGTCTCCCAGCACTGGGCGGCAGATGTGGATCAGAAAAGGAATCAGCGGAGGCTGGTCCACATATCCCCACTGCAGGTGGTCGCCGCACGACATGTAGTCGAACTCGTCGCGAAAATAGCCGTAGCGGTTGTTGAAATAAATGTGGAAGACCAGCTTGGCGAGGGCGATGGCCCAGACCACTGCCATGCCGGAAGCGAGCAGAGACGACTTGCCGACGCCAGGAGCAGGGAGGGGCTGAGGAGTTTCCGCCATTGGGGCAACACAGCATAGCTGATCTGGCGCGGGCTTGCCATCGAACCCGGCAGTAGTTGTCCCGAAGCTTTATAGCGTTCTCCCGCACCAAGGTAACGTTCCAAGCCGATTACGTGTATTTTCCTCGGTTTTGCTTGTGCTAACGTTGCTTGTATCCGCATTTTTATTGAGGTTTTCGATCTTAAAGTGCCTGCCGACAATCGCAAATCGGGCATCCACGTTGCGTGGACGACCATTACATACCGCAGCGTGGTCCTGCTGATCCTGGCAGCGGCCGTGGTGTTGTTCGTCGCCCTGCGCGTGGCCTTTCCCCAATTCACTCAGAACACGGTGAAGGCGGGCGAGGGCGTCGCCAGCAAACTGCTGGAGCACGTTGCCGGAATGGCTCCGGCGGCGGGTACGGGATCTGCCACGGCGCAGCAGGCGCACTTCACTGCGCTCGATGGCACGGTCCGCCTGAAGAAGGGCAACAGCAGCAGTTGGGTGACCGCCGACTACAACCTTCCTCTGGAAAAGGGCGACGTAATCCAGACCGGCTCGGAAGGCATGGCCAAGGTCGTATTCAACGACGGCACCAGTTACACCGTGCGCCAGGATTCGCTGATCGTGATCGAAGAGAACTCCGCCAACGACCAGCAGCAGACCAACGTTGCCGTGGCGGTCAGCACCGGAACCGTGGACCTTTCCACCGCAACCTACAGCCAGGGGTCAAAGTCGCAGGTGATTGTGGCGGGGGCGACCGCCTCTCTGTCTCCGGAGTCCGCGGCCCAGGTGCATAACGATCCCAAGGCCGAGCAGCACGAGATCCTCATGAAAAAAGGTACGGGCGAGGTCACCCGCAACGGCGAAACCGTGCAACTCGCCAACTGGGAAAAGGTGACCTTCACCGGGCAGGCCTCGCACCTCGAAAAGGCCAAGGAGATTGGTCCTCCCACGCCCATCGCTCCCGCCAACATGGCGCCGCTGTTTTCCCAGGGTGAGGCCACCAAAGATGTGGAATTTTCTTGGACGCCCATGGCGAATGCAGTTGGTTACCGGTTGCGCCTCTCCCGCAACCCGTATTTTTCTTCTACACTGGTTGACAAGAAGGTTAATACGGCAGCGGTAACCGTCACCAGTCTCGGAGAAGGCGCTTATTACTGGATGGTGCAGTCCTACGATTCTGAAGGAAAAGAATCGGCCGAAAGCGAGAAGAACCGCTTCACGATTATTTCCAAAGGCAAAAACACTGAGGCGATTGAGCTGGATTTGGACCCTTTTATTCAGCACGGGCACGTGATTGAAGTGACGGGCAAGACCCAGACCGGAGCGCGGGTCATGGTAAACGGCAGCGAAGTTCCCATGATCAACCCGGATGGAGGATTCCACTACTTCACGCCGCCGCTTCCGCCTGGCGAGTCCGTGATTACGGTGACGGCGCAAACGGCGCAGGGCGGGGTTAACACGCAACAGAAGAAGATCATCATCCAGTAGCGCGCTGCTGGAAGTTTTCACCGGGGGCGTGAGGTCAGGGTACTTTCGGGTGTGAGCAGGGTTGCCGGGCATCTCGTAGAATAAAGACAGCCAGCATCCTGACAGAAAAAAGAAAATTCCGGGAAACTTCCGGCAGAGCGGCACGCAGAAAGACGCGGGAACATTTCGTCATGTCAAAGAACGGATTTCATTCAGGCTCAACACGCAATCACAATCTACGTTCGCTGTTTAGCATTTTCTCCAGCGATCTGGCCATCGACCTCGGCACTGCCAACACGCTGGTATATGCGCGCGGCAAGGGCATTGTCGTGAACGAACCCTCCATCGTCGCCATCAACAAGAACACGGGCGAGGTTGAGGCCGTCGGCAAAGAGGCGAAAGAGATGCTGGGCCGCACGCCCGGCAACATCGTCGCCATCAAGCCCATGAAAGATGGCGTGATCGCCGACTTCAAGGTCACCGAGAAGATGCTGAACTATTTCATTCAGAAGGCGCACAACCGCAAAATGCTGGTGCATCCCCGCATCGTGATCGGCGTGCCTTCGGAAATCACGCAAGTGGAGAAGCGCGCGGTCATGGACTCCGCCTATCGCGCCAAGGCCAGTGAAGTGCATCTGGTCGAGCAGGCCATGGTCGCGGCCATCGGCGCGGGACTGCCCATTACCGAACCCAGCGGCAACATGGTGGTTGACATCGGCGGCGGCACCACCGACATCGCCGTCATCTCATTAAGCGGCATCGTCTACTCGCGTTCCGTGCGCATGGCCGGCAACCAGATGGACGAAGCGGTCATGAATTATCTGAAGCGGAAATACAACCTGCTGATCGGCGAACGCACCGCCGAGCAAATCAAAATGGAAATCGGCTCCGCCCACCAGCTCGATAAGCCGATGACGATGGAGATCAAAGGCCGCAACTTGATCGAGGGCGTGCCCAAAACCATCACCGTCGACGACGGCGAAATCCGCGAGGCTCTGAGCGAATGCGTTTCCACCATCATGAACGCTATTCGCGTGGCCCTCGAGCGCACGCCCCCGGAACTCTCGGCCGACATCAGCGACCGCGGCATCGTGCTGACCGGCGGCGGCGCGCTGCTCAAGAATCTCGACAAGCGCATCCGCGAAGAAACCGGCCTGCCGGTTTCCATCGCCGACGATCCGCTATGCAGCGTGGTGCTGGGCACCGGTAAAATGCTCAGCGATTTCAAACTGCTCAGAAAGATTTCGATCGAATAGAGCTGCGAGCGGTGAGCCTTGAGCTGTGAGCCAGATCGGGTTCATCGGCGTTTTGGCTCATGGCTCGCAGCTCGTAGCTCATCGCTCCCATGGAATCTGTCCTCGGCCGCTACCGCAACCTGATCATTCTCGTAGGAGTTCTGTTTTTGCAGGTGCTCGGGCTGGCCACCCAGGTCAAACGCGGCGGCGCCACCTCCAACGTCGAAAGTACCCGCCTGATCCGCGTCTGGGCCGTCGGTGCCATCACGCCTTTTGAGCGCGCTCTGGTCTGGGGACAGAACAGCGCCGACACTCTATGGCACAACTATTTCTATCTGCGCGGCGTGCGCGCCGAGAACCGCCAGCTAAAGGACCAGATCGAGCAGATGCGCCTCGACCAGGTGCGCCTCAGCGAAGATGCCGCCCAGGCGCGCCGCTTGCAAACTCTGGTGGCCTTCAAGGAACAGTTCATCTCCCGTACGGTGGCCGCGCAGGTCATCGGCTCCAGCGGCAGCGACCTTTCCCGGACCATCTATATTGATAAAGGCGAGAACGCCGGAATCCAGCGCGACATGGCCGTCATGACCGCCGACGGAATCGTCGGCAAGGTGCTGATCGTCTATCCTTCGGTTTCGCAAGTGCTGCTGATCAGCGATCAAAGCAGCGGCGTGGGCGCGCTCCTTGAAAAAACCCGCCTGCAGGGAGTGTTGCGCGGCACCGCCAATGGCGAAGTCGTGCTCGAACGCGTCATGAGTGACGAGCAGGTTCCGGTCGGGGAAACCCTGCTGACCAGTGGCGGAGACCAGATTTTCCCCAAGGGCTTGCCCATCGGAACCGTCACCCAGGTAAGCAACGGCAAAGACTTGTTTCTGAATATCAAAATCAAGCCCGCCGCGAACCTGAGCAAATTGGAAGAAGTTCTGGTGCTGGTCGAAAAGCAGGAGCGGCAGGCCACAGCCGACGACGGGGTTCGCGTCCGGGCCGTCGACATTCTGGCGCAACGTCTGCCCTCGGTCCCCGACAAGCCGCCCACGGCAACCCCGGCTGTTGGCGCCAACCCATCTGCGCCGAACAATCTCGTCGACCCAGCCGTCAAACCAGCAGGCAAGCCAGCGATCAAGCCAGAAACCAAGCCCGCTGCCAAGTCGGCAAGCGCGACCGCAGATGGATCGGCAGGGAAGCCAGCTCAAACGCCCGCGGCAAGCACTGGCGCCGGGCCCGCGTCTGACCCATCACAAGCCCCGTCCGCGCCGCCGGCCAGTATCCAGCCATCCGCCCACGAAAGCAGCCCACAATAGCGTGCCCATCACTTACACATCCAATGAGCAGGTTGAGGTCTACCGGTTCAGTATCCCGGTCACCATCGGCATTCCGCTGCTGGCGCTTTTCGTACAGGCATTTCTGCCGCTGCGCTTTCCGCGCTTTGCCGTCTACATCGATTTGCCCCTGCTGGTGACTATTTTCTTTGCCATGGCGCGCCGCAGCCCCATCGCCGGACTATTCACGGGCGCAGCCATCGGCCTGGCGCAGGACATGCTGGGCCACAATCCCATTGGCATCTACGGCATCGCCAACACCGTTGTCGGCTACGGAGCTTCCTCGCTGGGCGTCAAGCTCGACGTGGAAAATGCCGGCGCCCGTTTCCTGGTCACCCTGGGGTTTTACCTGGTGCATTCCGCGGTGTATTTCACCATTGCCCACGGAATGGTCAACATGACCCAGACCTGGAGTTGGTCCCGCGGCATCCTCGCCGGTCTGGCAAATGCGGTCCTCGGCGTCGCTCTGTTCTTCCTGCTCGACAAGTTCAAGCAGAGAACATGAGAACCGTCGTTAGCCGTTGGCGAACGCTCGAATCGGCAATTGAGCGGGGGATGGTGACCTCCGTCACTAATCGAATTCCGCAATGAATTCGCTACGGCTTACAATAAGAGCAACCCACAAAGCCAACGACCAACGACCAAGGACCAACGACTGATGTTCGGCCGCGACGAAAAAGTTTCCGCAATCCGCCTCACGGCGGCGCAGTACATCATCCTCGCCATCTTCCTGGTGCTCGCCTACGGGCTGTGGAAGCTGCAGGTGATGGAGAGCGGTTATTACGCCTCGGCGGCCGAGAAGAACCGCATTCGCAATGTGCCCGTCCTCGCCCCGCGCGGCAAAATTCTCGACCGCGAAGGCCGCACGATTGTCGATAACTATCCATCTTTTTCCGCGCTGCTGCTGCGCGATTCCTCGCGCGACCTCACCGCCGATGCCGACCTCATCGCCCAGGGCCTGCACCTCGATGCCAATGAAGTCCGCACTCGCATCCGCCACTTCGCATCGCTGCCGCAGTACCAGCCGATTTTCCTGAAGGAAGACATCACTCCCGACGAACTGCAGTTCATCGAAGCTCATCGCAACGAGCTGCCCGAACTCGACACCATTATGGCGCACCGCCGCCTGTATCCCCGTAACGGATTCATGGCGCACCTGATCGGCTATGTCGGCGAAGTCAGCGAAGACATGCTGAACCAGCCGCAGTTCGAGCTCTACAACGCCGGGGATGTCGTCGGCATTTCCGGTGTCGAGCGCCAGTACAACACCCTGCTGATGGGTCAGAACGGATCGCGCCAGGCCCTGGTCGACAGCCACGGCCGCGAAGTCGGACGCCTCGGCGAGACCGAAGCCATACCCGGCAAACCGCTCAAGCTCACGCTGGACATTGATTTGCAGATTGCCGCCGAAGAAGCTCTCGGCGACAAGAACGGCGCCATCGTCGCCATGGACCCGCATACCGGAGAGATTCTGGCAATGGTGAGCCGCCCGACTTTCGACCCCAACGATTTCGCCGTGCACGTGTCGCGAGATCAATGGAACAAGCTGGTCACCGATCCTGACAAACCGCTGCTGAACAAAGCCATCCAGGCGCAGCTCGCACCCGGCTCGACCTTCAAGATCATCATGTCAATGGCGGGCTGGCAGGAAGGCATCGCTCAGAACATGCACGTCTTCTGTAATGGCAGCGCTGACTTTTACGGCAGGAATTCAAAATGCTGGGTCTACTTCCTGCATAAAACCCACGGGGAGGTCGACCTCGCGAAAGCGATTTATCAGTCGTGCGACATCTTCTTCTACACCCTGGCCGACAAGCTCGGAATTGAACGCATCGCCAAATATGCCACCTTGTTGGGCTTGGGACAGAAGACAGGCATTGATCTTCCGCAGGAAGCCAGCGGTCTGGTGCCGTCAGAAGAGTGGAAGCTGCGCACCTTCCACCAGAAATGGTATGCCGGTGAGACCATCTTCGTCGGCATCGGGCAGGGTGCGATTACCGTCACGCCGGTACAGTTGTTGCGCGCGATTAGCGCCATCTCCATGGGCGGAAAGCTGGTGGTGCCGCATGTGATCAATCCTACGGACTTGCCCTCGAATTATCTGGAGGCCGCTCACTTTACCGACGTCAAGAACGTTCCACTCGATCCCGACGGATGGAACTACATTACCGACGCGATGGAAAAGGTGCTCGAGCCGGGAGGCACATCTCCGCTGGCCGCGATTCCAGGAATTGAGATCGCTGGGAAAACGGGATCCGCTCAGGTGGTGTCGCTCGAGAACCGAGCCAAACACAAAGACAACGCCGATTTGGCGCAGAACGGATGGTTCGTAGGTTTCACCCCCCGGCGCAATCCGGATGTCGTGGTCTGCGTGCTCTTCCAGGGAGGCGAGCATGGCAAGCTGGCGGCTCGCCTGGCCACGCAGGTCATCAAGGCCTACGTAGACAAGCAACGCCGCACCCCGCAGAAAATGGTGCAGAAGGGCGATGGGAAGGTAGATATCGGCGCCCTCTGGACCGAGCCCGGTTCCGATCAAGAGAAAGACGGAGACGGAGGGAAAGACAAGCTGCAAGGCGGACGATTCGTCCTCGACCTGCCGGCAAAACCGCAGGCCGTCGCCCTTGCGGCCCCAGGAATGCATCAATGACGATTCTGCGGAAGGTAATCCAAGCCGTAAATACGCCAGCGGAAAAGCTAAGAGCCAGGAGCTAAGACCTAGAAGCTGTTCTTATGTCACGTTACGTCTCATACCGCGATTTCGACTGGGTCCTGCTGATTTTTGTGCTCATCATTTGCGGCCTCGGCGTCATGGAAATTCACAGCGCCACCATGCACACCAAGTTCGCCGGAGCCCACGTCAAGCAGGTCTACTGGGTGTTCGCCGGCTTGGGGGCGATGTTCCTGGTCAGCCTGATCAATTACCAGGCGCTGCTCGACAAGATTCACTGGTTCTACATTGCCGGCGTCGCCTCCCTTGTAGCCGTTCTCATCTTCGGCAGCAAGTACCTGGGAGCCAAACGCTGGATCAAAATGCCCGGCGGCAATCACTTCCAGCCCTCGGAATGGGTCAAGCTCATCCTGATTCTCGCCGTCGCCAAGTATTTTGCCGATATGCGCCAGCGCGAGCTCTCCTGGCCCGATTTCATGAAAGCCGGTGCCATCGTCGGCATCCCCATGCTTATGGTCCTCAAGCAACCTGACCTGGGTACGGCGCTCACCTACCTCCCAATCGCAGCCATGGGAATCTTTCTAGGCGGATTGCAATGGAAGCAAGGCCTGACCGTAGGTCTGCTCGCCGCGGTAAGCGTCGGCGCGGTCTTTCTTGTCCCGCGCGTGCACGTATTGAAGTCTTACCAGAAGCAGCGCTTGACCAGCTTTATCGACCCTGAACTCGATCCCCAAGGCTCGGGGTACCAAGTTGAGCAATCCAAGATTGCCGTGGGTTCCGGGGGCCTCTGGGGCGGCAAAGGCTCGCAAACCCACGGTGCTTTCCTTCCGGTTCCGCAAACGGATTTCATTTTCGCGGCTTTCGCCGAGGAACATGGATTCGTCGGCGCTCTCGGCGTTCTGCTGTTATACTTCATAGTGCTGATGCGTTTGACCCAGAATGCGCAAACAGCGCCCGACCGCGCTGGCACGTTCGTGGTGATGGGTGTGGTGGCTGTGCTTAGCTTCCATGTCCTGGTCAATGTCGGCATGGTGGTTGGCTTTATGCCGGTCACCGGGATACCCCTGCCGCTGATGAGTTATGGTGGGTCTTCCGTGTTGTTCATGTTCCTGGCGCTGGGAATGGTTATGAATGTTCGCATGCGCCGCTTCGTAAATTAAGGAGCCTTGAACAGGGAAGAGACGGCAGGACCGTTGTTTTTGCTGCGCTCGCAGGCGCAGCCCCAAAAATATCGATCTCTAAAAATATCGCCCGCCCCCGCGTGAAGGGGGCATTACACCGGCTAGTCGAGCAGTAGAAGGCCGGGCAGGATTGAAGTTGAGCAGTTAGCCGGGCAGGGAACGGCCCCCCGACCCAATTTCGGGTCTGAGAGTGCGGTCACAAACCCCGGCGGAAGTTAAAGCGATCAGTGCAAAAGATTCCCAAGCTTGTGCAGCGGACTCGGGCGGTGAGAAACACCCAATGCCCCGGCCTGCCCCCATTTTCGGGGCGCATCGCGACGCTCTTCTCTTCATCCTCCCGCACTTCTCCTGACTCCACCCCGGTGACGCCCGACCAACTTCCTTAAGAGTCGGCGGGCCCGGAGTGTTCGATGAACAAAGAACTATTTGTCTCTTCCACCCCCCACGAAACCAAGGTGGGCATGGTGGAAGACGATCTGCTCGCGGAAGTCTATCTGGAACGCGAGAACGAGTACACCCTCGCCGGCTCCATCTACAAAGGCCGCGTCACCCGCGTGCTCCCCGGTATGCAGTCGGCTTTCGTCGACATCGGCCTCGAGCGCGACGCTTTCCTCTACGTCTCGGATTTCATGGAATTGGATGAGCACGACGACGATTTGACCGACGTCGTCCCGGCCACCCGCAACGTACCCGACCTGCGCCCCCAGCCCATGCGCGCTGAGGCGCTTCCGGGGACAGTTGAAGTAACGGATGAGGGTCTGGAAGACCCACTCCAGGATTCGGACCAGGAATTTACCGGGAGCGAAGACGTTGAATCTCACCCTTCTGTGGCCGCGAGTGGCGTCACGGAACCGGGTAATGCCGCGGATCAAAACCGCGACCGCGGAAGTTTTCGTGGACGCCGCCGCCGCCGTGGCGGACGCCGCGATGGCAGGGGCGATGGCCGGGATCGCGGCCCGGATCGAAGCGCCGATCGAACGTCAGAACGAAGTCCGGATCGGGGCTCGGAGAGAACCTCCGACCGGCCCTTCGAACGCACTCCCGAGCCCCGCTTCCCGCGGCCCGTCGAACCCACGGCCGTTCGTCCGTCCGATTCCGGCCGCAGCCAGCCTTCCGGTCCGCCGCCTGGCTACCAGCCCATCCTGCTACCTGGTGAGTCCATCTCCAAGTACCAGCGTCTAGCTCAGCAAGCGCCCGCGCCGGAGCCCGTGCGGCAGTCGATCGCCACAGTCGAACCTGAGGCTTCCAACGTTCCCGTAGCCGCGACTTTCCCCGAAGATGAGCCCATCTTCGCCGAGCCGATCCTTGCTGCCGCCGAGCCCCTCCATGCTGAGCACGAGCATGCTGAGCATGTTCATGACGAACACGACCAAGACGAGCACGACGACAATCGCGGGAACCGAGTCGAGCCGGTGGAGTCCGCCGCGACCACAACCGACTGGAATCAGGAATTCCGCCTCGCAGAACCGGCGCCCCTGCCCTCCTTGGGATGGCCCGGCGAGACCAGCGTCACCGTCGATCAAATCGCTCTCGAACACGAGAAAGAAGAAGCCGTCGCTGAGGAAATGGTTTCCCCGGCGCGCGCGCCTCGCGACGAGCAGGCTCCGGTCTTTGCTGCCCCCGGAACTATGGAAGAAGAAACCATCGACGAAGAAGAAGCGGCCGCCATCCCTTACGAAACTTCTTCCGACGAAGGTTACGACGAGTTCGAAGAAGAGACTCAGGCCGGCCCCGGGCATATGAACGGCGAAGCGCGCGAAGTTGTCGCCGAAATTCATCAGGCGTCTCTCACCGATTCCGGCGTGGAGCACCCCGCGGAAGGCGTTCCCGCCGAAGGCGAGGATGACAGCGAAGAACTCGAACTTGAAGAGGCTCAGGCCGAGGCCGAAGCCTTGCTCGACGCCGAAGCCCGCGGCACCGGCGCGGTTGACGCCCGCGTCGAAGTCCGCGCTCCCGCCGCAACCGCAGGTTACACGCAGCGTACTCAACGCCCGCGCCCGGGACAGGATCGTGACCGAGGCCCACGTGACCGCCAGCGCCGGGGTGGCGGAGACCGGGGCGGTGGCCGCGGCCGTTTCCGCCGCCGCGAAAACGCTCCCGTGCCGCTCATCAGCGACCTGCTGAAAGAAGGCCAGGAGATACTGGTGCAGATCGCCAAGGAACCCATCGGCAAGAAAGGCGCGCGCATCACCAGTCACATCGCGCTCCCTGGCCGCTTCCTGGTCTATATGCCCACCGTGAATCACACCGGCGTGTCGCGCAAAATTTCCTCCGAGGAAGAGCGCCAGCGTCTGAAGCGCATCATTCTTAGCGAGCGCGAAAACGGTCACGGAGGCTTCATCGTCCGCACCGCCGCGCAGAGCGCCAGTGAAGAAGAACTCCGCGCCGATATTCGCTTCCTCAAGGGCTTGTGGCATGACATCAAGACTCGCGCCGAAAGCTCCAAGCCGCCCGCGCTGATCTATCACGACCTCAACGTCGTCGAGCGCGTGCTGCGCGACCAGGTCACCTCTGACTTCAGTGTGATCTGGGTTGACACCGAACCCGAATACGAGCGCGTGCTGCGATTCTTCAACCGCTTCCAGCCGCAGATGGTCAAGCGCGTCAAGCTCTACACCAAAGAGACCCCGCTGTTCGAGCAATTCGGTCTGAAAGACGAGATGGACAAGGCGCTCAAGTCGAAAGTGTGGCTCAAGAGCGGCGGATACATCGTCATCAACCAGACCGAAGCCCTGGTCGCGATTGACATCAACACCGGCAAATATGTCGGCAAGACGGCGCGCCTCGAGGACACCATCGTTAAAACGAACGTTGATGCCATCAAGGAAATCGTCCGCCAGATTCGCCTGCGCGATCTCGGCGGCATCATCATCATTGACTTCATTGACATGGACGAGCGCCGCAACCGCCAGCGCGTCATGCAGGCTCTCGAAGAGGAACTCCGCCACGACCGTGCCCCGTCAAAAACGTTGCAGTTTAACGACTTCGGCCTGGTCGCCATCACCCGCAAACGCGTGAAGCAATCCCTCGAACGCACCATCGGCGCGCCTTGTCCCTACTGCGAGTCCACCGGATACGTGAAGTCGGTCACTACGGTGTGCAATGAGATTTACGTCGAGATGCGCAAGATCGCCAAGCATCTCGAACACG
>Ga0181537_10001907_pt1 | contig 18763 bp, 19 predicted proteins | sample PEATcosm2014_Bin_39_FD_119765 | JGI IMG/M metagenome (GOLD analysis project Ga0181537, IMG submission 119765) | Peatland microbial communities from MTU Mesocosm Facility, Houghton, MI, USA - PEATcosm2014_Bin23_10_metaG | ecosystem: Environmental > Terrestrial > Soil > Wetlands > Peat | place... | reverse complement strand
CGATCGACAGCAGATAGGTTGCCCCCAATCCGGCGACCTTAGATAGCAGAATCGACTCATCGACCTCATCGCGCAGTGCTCGCAGCGCCGAGTCGGCCCGCAGCACGACCGGATCGTGATTGGCGATGGTCTTGGCCATCTCGTAGAGGCGCAAGGTTGGGTAGTAGCCACCGCGGGAGCTCAGCTCGTAGATGTATCCGCGCTCGAGCAGCGCCCGCAACACATCGTGGCAGCTCGAGGGCGCGATCTTGAGCAATCGGGCGATTTCCGAGGAGGCAAGCGGTCGCTTCTGATCCGCGAAAACCTCAAGAAAATTCAGCGTTCTACCGACTATTTTGGACATCGCAGGCAGCTCGGCATAAAACGGGTCGGTATAACAATAGCTCGCCGGGAGCTCATGAGGCGAGACCCAGCACGCCGATCGCGTTCTGCTTGAGGATCAGATCGTGAACTTCAGGTTTGAAGCCCGCTTCGCGAAAGTCTTTGATCCAGCGGTCGGGCGCTATCACTGGAAAGTCCGAACCAAACAGCATCTTGTGCTTCAGCTGTGTATTCGCGTACTGGACGAGCTGCGGCGGGAAGTACTTGGGCGACCATCCGGAAAGATCGATGTAGACGTTCGGCTTGTGCAAGCATACCGACAGCGCCACATCCTGCCACGGCCAGGAGGGATGAGCGATGATGATCTTCATATCGGGAAAGTCTGCCGCCACATCATCGACGTGGATCGGATTCGAATACTTGAGCCGCAGTCCGCCGCCACCGGGCATCCCAGTGCCAATCCCGGAATGACCGCTGTGGAATATGGCCGGCAACCGATGTTCGGCAATCACCTCGTAGAGGCCGTATGCCATGCGGTCGTTCGGAAAAAATCCCTGGACGGTCGGGTGGAACTTGAAGCCTTTTACCACGCCGTCCCTAATCAGGCGGCGCGCCTCGCGCACGCCGAGCCTCCCCTTGTGCGGATCGATGCTGGCAAAGGCGATCATGATATCGCTGTTTTCGCGCGCCGCATCGCACACCTCTTCGTTGGCAATGCGCTTTGCGCCGATTTCGTACTCTGAATCCACCGTGAACATCACCAGACCGATCCTGAGCTGGCGATAGTAGGCGACGGTTTCGGCGATTGTCGGCCGCTGACTCACCTTGAAATACCTCGAGGCTGCATCCTCGAACGCCTGCCAGACCTCGTCAGTAGGTTGACGACAGGACACCTCGGCGTGGGTATGCATGTCGATCGCGATTAAATCGTCCAGTTTCATAGCGATTCCCTTGTGCTTCCGGCCGGGCGACAGGCGCGCTGGAAGATGCAGCGGATCGCCGGCCGACGGCGGCTACTTCTGCCGCAACAAGTTATCACAACTTGCGCCGGGGTAGGATCGCCGCCGCCGGGCACCTTCTGTTCTGAGCTGCCGATCGGATGAAGTGCCCGGCATAACGCTCGATGGGGCATAGGCAGGTGCCGCGCGGTTCGACCTACCTATGACCGCCGAGCCTGATGCCGCACAGGCTTCTGGCTCATCGCCAGACGCCACGGAGCGGCGGACTTGACCTTCTGGATGAATCGTTCCACCACCCTATCAGGGGGGGGGGCGCATTGACAGGCGTCCTGTGACGCGGGTCACACTCGCGCAGCGCTATCCGCGACGAGCAGCGAAATCGGTACGTGGAATTGCCATCACTTCAGGCGCAGCCGTCTAATTAACATGCGGAGCTATCAAACTGTGCACCCTGCCCGTGACGCGCACGACTTTAGCTTCGAGAATCAAGTAAGTACAACCCGCCATTGACGGATATGGCCCAATTGTAAGCAAGCTAAACAGAGCAGCGACTTGATCAAATCTCCCGCGTCGGCGCACTCGATATACGTGGGATGGTGACTGGCATGTCCCTCCTCACCCTCACCGCCGTCTCAATAATTGCGATCGCCGCCGGAGGACTGTCTACTTTCTGGCTGCTGACTTCCCGAAAGCACGCCAGCCGCGGCAGTCGATATGCAGCGATGCTGGAGCAGTCGCCAACCGGTACACTGATTGCGGACGCCATTAGCCTACGCGTCATAGATGCGAATCTCGCCTTTCAGCGGAGTTTGGGTTACTCATTATCCGAGCTGCGGGGTCTGCTGCTGACACAACTGTTCGCAGATAACAGATCAGATGCTGAGCCGCTGGCGGAAAGGCTGGCTAATCATGATCCTGGCCAGCCACTGCGCCTGAGGCTTCGCCAGCTCTGCAAAAACGGCTCCTCTCCTGAAGTGGAGGCCGTCGGTCACCGCTGGCTTCTCGCAGGGCGGCCAATGTTTGCGCTTACAACCGCCGACGTGACGCTCAAGAGCAAGATTGAAGCGCAGCTGCTCGAGAAACAACTGCGCCTTGACCATCTGGCGCATCACGATCAATTGACCGGCCTGCCTAACCGACTCTATCTCGCGCACCACCTGCCAATCGCCATTGAAGAGGCCAGGAGCTCCGGGACGATGCTGGCCGTGCTCTTTCTGGACCTTGATCGATTCAAGCACATCAACGACTCGCGTGGTCACGAGATCGGAGACAGGCTCCTGAGGACCGTTGCGGAGCGCGTTCGGGACACCGTACGTAAAGACGACGAGGTCGTGCGCATGGGCGGCGATGAGTTCATCGTCGTACTGAAACAGATTAAACGCATCGAAAGCGTCAGTGAATTGGCTGCCCGCATCAATGACGCGCTTAGCGCGCCGGTATTGGTGGATACGCGTCCCCTTGTGACCACCGTCAGCATCGGCGTCAGCCTGTTTCCGCGCGACGGCGCCGACATGGGAGAGTTGCTGCGTCACTCCGATACCGCGATGTATCAGGCAAAGGACCGGGGACGCAATAATTTTCAGCTCTTCAGTCCGGGCATGGCGCGTAAGCTGCGCGAGCGCGTGGCGATCGAGGCCAGTCTGCGCGCGGCGCTTCAGGGCGGCCATCTCGATGTGCACTATCAGCCGATCGTCGAGATCTCATCTCAGAAAGTAATGTGGCTCGAAGCGTTGCTGCGCTGGGAGCACCCTCACCAAGGCTCGATTCTCCCGGGTCGCTTCATAGATATCGCCGAGGAAACCGGGCTCATCGTGCCAATCGGCGAGTTCGTATTAGAGCATGTTGTGCAGGATCTAAGTAACTGGCGGCGCGCGGGCTTCTCGCCGGTTCCAGTCTCCGTCAACATCTCGGCGGTACAGTTGCAGCGCTCGAATCTTCACGAGAGGATCGTCGAACTTACGCGTAAGTATGATGTCAGTCCAGGCCTGCTGCAGCTCGAACTCACCGAGAGCGCCATGTTCGAGCGCCGCGAGGGGCGCGACGGCTCAACCCGGCGTGACGCGCTTTCACGCCTACGTGAATTGGGCGTTGGTATGGCAATCGATGATTTTGGCACCGGCTACTCGAGCCTAAGCTATTTGAAGCAGTGGCATGTTGACTACCTGAAAATAGATCGTAGCTTCGTACGCGATCTGGTCACGGATCTGAGCGATCTCGCGATCGTCGGCGCGATCATTGCGATGGCGCGTCACCTGAACGTAAAGGTCGTGGCCGAAGGGATCGAGGGGTGGCAGCAGCTTGAGAAACTGCGCGAGCTCGGCTGTTCATTCGCTCAGGGTTTCCTGTTTGCAAGGCCGGCACCGAGCACTCAATGTGGCAGATTCCTTACGGGTCAAGCGCTCAGTCTTACGGCAGGCGCCAGAGAATCCGAGCCAACCGCTGAGTTCAACGTCTCGGGCATTTTTAGCGCAACGGGACGTTAGGGCCGCGCGAATTTACTGCTGCGGTATGTTAGCGACGACCCGGCGAACTGAGGCACCAGCTGCCGCACGAACATCATAAATTCGCGCCACTTGAGCCTTTGCCGGGTCTTCCGTGCCGGACCTACCCGACGATTAGCACGGAGGCAAGCCTCCGCAACTGTCAGAAGGGAGAAAGCGGCATTTACCCATCCCCGCTATTTTTCTGCCCTAACACGCGAAGTGGGGCTGCTCCGTGGGTCATGATGAAGGCTACCGCAGCCCCTTGGAGTAATAGCGGCGAGGGAATCTCCCATTTTGCAGTCAGTCACCTTCGCCTGACACCGGTCGGCAACAGCATCGGGACCCGCGCGCGATAGGCCCCATACTCGACACTGTGATACTTCATCAGATCACGTTCTTCAAAGAATATGCCGACAAAAATATACCCCGTGGTCGCGATGGCAAAGACCAGGTGTCCGACTGACATGTGCGGGGTAGCCCAGAAGGCGATGACAAAGCCCAGATAGATAGGGTGTCGCACGAACTTGTAGAGCGCCCGTTCCGTGAAATTCAGCGAGGTGTACTCACGCCCACGCAGGCGCAGATAAACCTGCCGCAGGCCGAACAGATCGAAGTGGTTGATCATGAATGTCGAGAGCAGGAGGATAAGCCAGCCACACGCGAACAATGCCATCAGGAGCTGCCTTAGGACTGGCGAAGACACATCCCATATGACGGCCGGAATTGCCTGCCATTTCCAGCAGATAAGAGCCAGCAATAGGCTGGAGATCAGTACGTAGGTACTCCTTTCCACCGAGCGGGGAACGATTCGGGTCCAGATGGCCTTGAAGCCTTGCCGGGCCATGACACTGTGCTGTACGGCGAACAGGCCGAGGAGTACGACGTTGACTAGGATGGCTTCTGGCAATGAGGAACCGGGACCCGAGTCGATCGTTTTTGGCACCAGAATATCTCCAATGAACCCTATCGCGTAGAGAAAGGATGCCAAGAAGACCGTATAGCAAGATAGTCCATACACTGCGGCTACTAACCCCATGATGATTCCCCTTGAGATGAACTGACTGATGGCCGTTGCTTCTTTGATCGGATATTAATTGGCCGCGATTCGGCGCATTGGCGCGATTGCTGATGCGACCACAAATTCCGCTGGAATCCTGTAGCCGTTGCCGTGCCGCCATGAGCCGATTGCTTCCAGATAGCGGGCGCGTACTCGCGCGCGCACTTCAGCGTTGAACCGTGACCACGCAAGCGCGACCGGGCCACCGACAAACGCGGCGTCGCAGGCGTCGTCGGCATTGGCAAACATGAGCGTCGTTGTGATCCGACGCTGTCCGACAATCTCAAACTTCGCCTCGGCGCAGGCATGTGCGAGCGCGTCCTGCTGCCCGAGACGAAAGAACAATGGGCATACCTCGCTTGCCACCTCGGCATTAACGATTGAAAACAATGCGGACCAGCCGCAGTTCGCTGCTTTCCCCCATACGGCGAGTGATACGCGACCGCCTGGACGAAGCACCCTGTACATCTCCCGTAGCGCCTGTTCGGGATCTGGCATGTACATGAGTCCAAGGGCGCACAGGGCAGCGTCGAAGCTGGCACCCGGGAGCGCCAACGTCTCGGCATCCATGCGTGAAAACTTGCAATTCGATAATTGGAGGTTCCTCGCTCGCCGCTCGGCGGCATCGATCATCCTTTCGGATAGATCAATACCGAGCACCTGCCCGCCCGGACCCACCGCCCGAGCCGCCTCAAAGGATACCAACCCCGTACCACACGCGATATCGAGGATGCGTTCTCCCACCGCGGGCGCAGCGAATGCCAATAGGGCCTCCTGGGCTTCGCTCAGCTGCGCGTGCCACAGCGACTCGTAGTCGACCGCCGCCAAGTCCCACCCGTAGCGTTGAATACGCCGTTGTAACCTTGCATCCATCGCCTGTTTGCCCTTCGCGCGATCCAAACCTTTCTCGAAAGTCAGGATCAGGATTCTTGCGCACTGCTAGGAGCGCGTCCTAGCTGCAAATCGGGAGTAATTGACCAATCGTCCGCGCGTGGCCACCGCCGCGTGTTGCGGTTGGCCGAGCGTCCGGGATTGCTGCTCATCCGTCCCACGGGCTGGCGCGGAAGTTGCAAAGCACTGGAATTTTCGCATCGATCCACACACAATTGGATCGGTCACGTTCAGCACAAAGGCAGCCATGACGATAAGAGACATCGCGGCGGCAGTGGAGCGTGTGGAGTCGGTGTTGAAGCGTCGGCCGGCCGCCGGCATTCATGATGACGCGCCAGCCACTGCGCGTTTGCAGAGCGACCTGCGGGTGGTTGCCATCCATGCCAATGGCACGCAAGTATCAACCGACATGCCCACTGAGCTTGGTGGCGGTGGCGAGAAGGTCACACCGGGCTGGCTGTTTCGCGCGGCGCTCGCCTCCTGTCTTGCGACACGCATCGCAATGGACGCTGCCACTGAGGGAATTGAACTGGGGGTTCTTGAGGTGCTGGCAACCAGTCGTTCCGACTTGCGCGGCTTGCTTGGTTTGACCGATGGCGCGGGCGCACCGGTGGGTGCGGGGCCGAGCCAGGTGCAACTTAGAGTCCGGATCTCCGCTGCTGGCGTTTCCGCGGAGCGCCTGCGGCTGCTGGTTGAAGATGGCAATCGCTGCTCGCCCATATCCGCAGTCGTTAAAAATGCCCTACCAGTCGGCTTGCAGATCGAAGTGGATGCTGGGTAATGGATGCGCTGTCTGAAACTCTTCGCGTCGTACGTTTGGTCGGCGCCATCTTCATCAACGCACGATTTACGGCACCCTGGTGTTACCAGTCACCCAGTGCAGATACGGCCGCGTCGCTGCTTGAGCCAGGTGCCGAGCGAGTAGTGATTTTCCATCTCATTACGGAGGGTGATTGCTACGTCGAACTTGGCAACGAAAAGCCCATGCGACTTACGGCAGGTGACGTCGTCGTCTTTCCACAGGGCCATGCGCACCGCATGACTTCCCAGCCAGGACTGCCAGCTGCTACTGGTGCGCGCCTTGATCAAGTGCTGGCGCGTCGCCCGCGGCAGCTGGTCTACGGAGGTGGCGGCTTGACGACACGCCTTGTCTGCGGCTACTTGGCCTGCGATGCCCGGCTTGCCGGAATACTGCTCGCCGGGTTGCCCGCTCTCCTCCGGGTCAATGTGCGTGGATCGAACGCCGGAATCTGGCTCGAGGCTTCGGTTCGCTACGCTTTGGCTGAAGCCCGCTCTCCCAGGCCCGGCGGTGCCGGCGTCTTGGCGAAGCTCGCTGAGGTGCTGTTCATCGAGGTGTTGCGCCTTTATATGAATGAGCAAAGCGAAGGTCGGACCGGATGGCTGGCCGGCGTGGGCGATAGAATTGTCGGGCCGGCATTGAACGCAATGCATTCGCGTCCCGCTCATGCCTGGACGTTGGAGGAGCTGGCGCATGACGCGGGCACCTCGAGATCGGTGCTCGCAGAACGTTTCCAGCACCTAGTCGGAAATTCTCCGATGCAATACCTGACCCAGTGGCGAATGCTGCTGGCCGCAAATCTACTGAGCCGGAGCAACGCATCGCTTGCGCGAATTGCGGAAGATGTAGGCTATCAAACCGATACGGCCTTCAGTCGCGCGTTTCGGCGCGCTTATGGCGCCCCGCCCGCAGCCTGGCGCCGGAGTCAGTTGAGGCGCGAATACGTGCGTTGAGATCAGGACTCGTGCGAACTCACCGCTTGGCCGGTCTCTGCCGGAGTTCCACCTGTCGAACATCCGTGCGATGGCCACCCAACGAATTCGGTGTATCCTCCCACCGGCTCCCGGGGAATGACAGGCAGTCGTACCTGCGTAGGCTCTACCGGGCGGTGAGTTGGTAATAGGAAACTATTGCAAGAGAGCCAGAGTGCCTTCTTGCTTGTGGACTGTGAAACCCTGCGTCGCCTGAGCGACCGTGGCCGGGGCACCGATTGTGGTGCGTGCGAAGATCGAGGAAGGCAATTATTTGCGCTCTGCTCGATAGGGGCTTTAATTACTCACCCTGCGGCGCAATGTGGCAAGGGACTTGAGAACGCACTCTTTTCTTGAGGTCTTGGTTGTATTCCTGCGGCTGGGACTCAGTTCTTTCGGCGGCCCCCTAGCCCACCTCGGCTATTTCCATGAGGAGTTTGTCGTGCGGCGGCGCTGGCTGGAGGAGCGCGCATATGCTGACCTTGTGGCGCTTTGTCAATTTCTGCCCGGGCCGGCCAGCAGCCAAGTGGGATTTTCCATCGGGCTCATGCGAAGCGGTTATTGGGGCGGCTTGGCCGCCTGGATCGGATTCACGCTGCCCTCCGCCATTGCGATGGTGCTGTTCGCCTACGGGGCGAGAGCTTTGGGAGGCCCGTTGGGTCTGGGACTCCTGCACGGCCTGAAGCTGGTTGCAGTGGCCATCGTCGCGCGGGCCGTCTGGGGCATGGCGCGGAGCTTGTGCCCTGACCGGCAGCGGGCTGCCATCGCCGTGAGTGCCGCAATAATTGTTCTGGTCGGTAGGTCTTCGTCCGCACAGCTGCTGGCAATTCTGCTTGGCGGATTCGTGGGCCTTTGGATCTGTCGGACGTCGATACCCGCGGCTGTCGGGTCCCTGGCTGTGCCCGTCTCCCGTCGTGTCGGCATCGCAATGCTAACGACATTCGCTGGCCTGCTCATCGGACTCCCGCTACTGCACCGGCTGACTCAACTTTCCGGAATTGCGCTCTTCGGCGCTTTCTACAATGCCGGCGCACTGGTCTTCGGCGGCGGTCATGTAGTGCTTCCGCTCCTGCGCGACGCCTTTGTCACCCCCGGCTGGGTCAGTGACGATGCCTTTCTGTCGGGCTACGGCGCGGCGCAGGCGCTGCCGGGGCCTCTATTTTCGTTCGCGGCCTATCTTGGCGCTGTTGTGGGGTCCACGCCGCACGGCGTAGCAGGGGCCGCACTTGGACTGGTAGGGATCTTTCTTCCAGGCCTGCTGCTTCTCTTGGGAGTACTGCCGTTCTGGGACACGCTTCGCACGCGCGCGAGCGCTCCAGCGGCGATGCGTGGCATCAACGCGGCCGTCGTCGGATTGCTCGGCGCGGCGCTCTACAACCCCCTATGGGTCAGTTCGGTCAGGTCCCCGGGAGACATCGGCGTCGCACTTTTCGGCTTCATTCTGCTCACGCTCTGGCGCATACCGCCCCTGTGGGTTGTCATCATTGGAGCACTTGGAGGAATAGCGCTGACGGCGGAACACCTATAACCCATTAAACGGATTCTTCATTACCAGGCGCAGTATCGGCGTCGCAATCGCCCCAATCCATTTATCAATTGTTCCATGGCCGTGAAAATGACCCCATATCGAGCGTCGAAATCGTTACTTAAGGAGACATCAATGGCTCGTAAGGCGCACGCGCGCAGGCGGTACCCGGACGCGCCGGCCGAGAGGCTTTGACCTACCCACGCGCGCAAGACCCGCGCTTGCCTGCACTCGCCACGCATTCGTCGTGATCATCAAACGTTTCGGTTATTGGCTGTCGCGCGTACACTAGCCGCGCTCAGCAGCGGAGAGCAATCATGGCCGAATCGATTAGTCGGTGGCGATCCAACGGCGTGCGAGTGGTACGGTCGGGCGAACTAGACAGCAATACCGCACAGACGTTGGGCATGGATAGACGAGCCGCGGTAACCACAGAGCGGACCGGAGCGGTAAAGCTGTGGGCCGGGACCGTGACGATCGACGCCAAGGCGAAGACCGGCGCACATCATCATGGCGATCTTGAAAGTGTCATCTACGTTGTCAACGGGATCGCACGTTTACGCTGGGGCGAACGACTCGAATTCGTCGCCGAGGCGCACGCCGGAGATTTCATCTACGTCCCTCCCTACGTACCGCATCAGGAGATTAACGGCAGCGAGATTCTGCAGCTGAATTGCGTCTTGGCGCGCAGTGGGCAGACGGGGCTGGTATACAACCTCGATATCGAACCCGTGGAGGTGCCCGAGCTCGTCCGCTGGATCGACGATTTGCATACTTAGGAGAATCGACGACGATAGTAGCAACGCGCTACTTGCAAACACAAACATCCAAGCGCTGATGTCCCGCTAATGCATATCGTGGGTCGAAAGGCCCCTTCCGCACGCATTCAAAGACTAACAAGGCGCTGGGCTTCCCTTACAAGTCCGCAGCCAGGCGAATAGGGCTCGCTGAAGACATTCTAGTTGTTCGGTCCTGGCGCTTTGGTTTTTGCGAACTGATCGACTGCCTCTGCCTCGCCGCCGAGGCATTGGAATGTAAATACTGCTTGCGACTCATGCCGTTCCTTTTCACACTTCCGGCACGCCGACGAGCGCCACAGCGACGTGCTTCACAGCTCTCATGAGCTTCACTCGACCACGACGGTCGCAACCATCCTCGGATGAATGGAGCAGTGGATCGGATAGACGCCGGGTTTGTCGAACGTGTATGAGAATCTCTCATCGGTGTCCAAGCCGCTGGAGCGGAATAGTCCGGCATCGCCGACAACGGTATGAGGTTCATCATCCTTGTTGACCCACGTGACTGTGGTTCCGGCTTTAATAGTGAGCGGCGCGAACTTAAAATCCTTGATGAACGCCTGGGTTTCCTGTGCTGCCCAGGCAGTGGTGAGCGGCCACGCCGCGCCAAATCCCAGTGCTGCCAATCCGAGCAGCATCAAGGGTGTTTGGAAATGCTTGAAGATCATCTTCATATCCTTCTCAGGCGAGTGCCGTATCAACCAGAGTCAACACCCGCGGATGCGGCTGGACACTGACGCTGGTGATACCGAGCATCTTGGGTAGCAGATCGGCGGCCACTTTCAGCGGCCCGGGACCGGGACCCTCCCCGGGGGCCGGCTGTGGGTAGGACGTGGAGCGCGCGGTATGAAACGTCATGTTCCCTTCAAGCTTCTGCACGATCTGGTGAATGTGGCCGTTGAGCACGGTCACTGAGCCAAAACGGCGCAGCTGGCTCATCAACTGATCCGCATCGCCCGTGCCCCAGCCCCACGGCTCATAGATGGTCCAGAGCGGCATGTGGGCAAACACCACGATCGGCGTGCTGGAGGAGCGCCCCTTCAGATCGGCCGCCACCCAGGCAAGCTGATCGGGGCCCAGCGTGCCAAGGCCCCCTGCTTTGAACTCCAGGACATTGATCAGCGCGATGAAGTGAACGCCGGCATGATCAAAGCTGTAATAGCCCTTGTTGTCGGAGGCCTTACCGAAGCGATTGAAATACTCCGTGACGGTCGGGTCGGTGGTGTCGTGTTCGCCGGGAACCGTGTGCAGCTCGGTCGTATGGAGCCCGGAGAGGAGCTGCTGCGCCAGGTCAAACTCGGCCGGCTTCGAAAGATGCGTAATATCCCCGGTGTGAATGATCAGTGCGGGTTGTTCGGCCATCCCATTCACCAGATCAATCGTCTGTGTCAGGGAGCCGTTTACATCCGGGTTAGCTTCCTTGTTAAAACCGATATGGGTATCGCTGATCTGAACGAATAACGGCTTGCCGGGCTTACTCCCACCTTTGCCGTAGTCGCCGGCCATCGCCAGATTGACCGGGGTAAGAACTCCCCCTGCCAGCACGAACAGGGTGCCCGCCCCGCCATAGGCCATGCATTTGAGGGCATTGCGACGCGATTGCAGCAGTTTGTCATCCGACATGTCCTTCTCCTTCGGCGGTGGGTTCCGGCAAGAAGACTTCTCATCACGCCGGTTTATTCCCGAGTTCCAAAATTTCTTTGCCTGCCACTCGCCCTCAGCCATCGCCCCACCTGAGCCGCAATTGTCTCGAGCTCCGCAGCCGCCGGGTTGTCAGCTGGCCGACTCGTCTAAGGAGTGTGCGACGCGCCGCCGCTTGGCGGCGCATCGCGCGATGTCACTCCGACGCAGTGGTCCACCGGACTGCGCGCGCGCCAGCTCTCAAAGAGCGAATGAAGTTCGACCAGAGCGCATCGCGCACCGCTGGCGGGAATAAGACTGACCCCGGCGAAGTCTTATGGGCCAGCAAAGCAGATGAACGCTCGGGCGGCCACGCGCATACGCCACTCGCGCGTTGGACACGAGTTTGGCCTCTAACGATAACCGTTAGGAGAAATCAGTCATGAACGAAAATGCAAAGCCCGATAGATCCGGTGTCCTGCGCCGCCTGGTAGTTGCATTCGCCGCTTGTGGAACCCTTGCAGTTCCGGTCGCGTTCGCACACCCCGAAGGCAATCTTGACCTGGTGCCGCCCGCAGAGCTTCCTGAATCAGCCCGCCAAGCCGGCGAGGCGATGCTTCTTCAGGATGTCGGCGCGAATACATTCCTTTATATAGAGCAGGATCACGGCGCGAGGATTACCGTCCTTGATGTAACTGACCCCAGTCGCATCCGTAGTGCAGGCTCAGTGCAGCTTGACGCCCCGGCGGCGTTCGATTTTGTGGCTCCGGCAGGTTACCAACGGGAGCTTGTCCGCTTTCGTGAGGGCAGCGGCGAGGCCGTACTGGATCTGCACAAGCCCACGGTGCCCAGCCTCAAGACCGTTCAAGGACTGACCTTGGCGGGTCCGGTCACCGACCTGGGTGCGGGTGGATTCACCGTAGCGAGTGACACCGCAGCTGAAGGGGATGTGGGCCGCGACTACCAGGTGGTCGATACGGCCCTCTTCGGAGGCGTGGCCCAGGTCATTGAGGTCAAGGACGTGCGCGAAGAGCTTACCAGGCGGGACACGGGCACGACGTTCTTGCTGACCGACGAGGGTCTGTATCTCATCCGGCAGCCGGCTGTGGAGCGGTGGAAGATGCGCCAGGACTTGGAAAATCTCTCTCCCTGAGCTTAGCGTCCTGACCAGCCCGGCATGCCACCATTCAGGGTACGGGAGCAACTTTGCGGTGCATAAACAATGGGTAGAGGCGCCAGCACTCCTGTAGTCGCCTCACCCGTCCGGGCCACCGGTCGATTTCTGAACGTGAAGGCTGCCGGTGCGGACCGCGGTCGGCGAGCGCTAGACGCCCATGTATTCGGCAGGCAGACTGCGGCACGGTGCGACTGCGAGTTCGGCTGCTGAGTGCTTCACGGCAATTTGTTTACCGTCGGGAATAAAACGCACGCACCGAGAGTCTTCTATCTCCAGCAGGGGCAGGTGTGGGTACCGTGACTGATGAGCGCAGGCTGATACATGGATGAGCGGCGCCAGCGCTTTGAAGCCCAGGTCTTGCCATATCTGGACGACGCCTACAGGTTTGCCCGGTGGCTCGCCCGCTCGCCGGAGGGTGCGGATGACTGCGTACAGGAAGCCATGCTGCGCGCCTACAGGGGTTTTGACGCCCTGCGTGGCGCTGACGCCAAGGCCTGGCTGTTGACCATTGTCAGGAACTGCCATTCGACGGCACTCAAGCAGCAGCAGCGGCGAGCGCAAGTGCCGCTGCCGGAAGAGCAGGACCCACTGGATGGGCAGGCCCTGATTGCGTCTGGGCCGGACCCGGAAAGTGCCTCGATACGCCGGGACGAGGCACGAACGCTGGAGCGGCTGGTCGCCGAACTGCCTGAGGAGTATCGGGAAATTCTGATCTTAAGAGAAGTCGAGGACATGGATTATCGCGGGATTGCTGCTGTCGTGAATGTGCCGCTGGGGACCGTCATGTCCCGGCTGGCGCGTGCGCGGGCGGCTTTGAGAAAGAACTGGCTACAACAGGTGGAAGGAGCCCCCGGTGCCGTGCGCTGAATCCCTGCAGGTTCAAGCCTACGTCGATGGCGAGACCGATGCCATGGCCTCGGCGGCGATTGAGCGGCACCTGGAACATTGTGCCGAGTGTCGCGGGCTGCATCAGGAGCTGATCGAGCTGGGCACCGCGCTGCGGCGCGAGCTGCCATACACCCAGACTCCACCGGCGCTGCGTGCACAGATCCTGCGAGCCCTGGATCGGGAAGGCGGCGCTGCGCATCCACCGCGCCGCACGCCCGGCATCTGGCGCCTGCGCTCGTACTGGATGGGTGCCGTCAGTGGTCTCGGCGCAGCCGCAGCCGCCGCGGCTCTGGCCTTTGTGCTGATTGTGCCGTCGTTCAAGAGCCCTCTGGTAGACGAACTGCTGGGCGCCCACGTGAATTCGCTCATGTCATCGCACGTGATTGATGTGGTTTCCACGGACAAGCATACCGTCAAGCCCTGGTTTGCCGGTCACACGGATGTTTCACCCGTCGTGGCCGACTTCGATTCCCAAGGCTATAAACTCATTGGCGGCCGGGTCGATTACCTCGAGCACCAACGCGCTGCGGTGGTCGTGTATCAGCATGGGGCGCATATCATCAACGTATTCAGCTGGGCCGCCGGCCATCAATCGTTGCCCGACAAGGTAACCCGCAACGGATATCACCTGATGTGTTGGAAAGCTGGGGATCTGGACTATTGTGCTGTATCGGACACGGCCTGGGACGAACTTCAGGAGATGGTTCGCCTGCTTCAGGGTGCGGGCGCTCTTGAGCAACGGTAGTGGATCATCTGGCCATGACCTTGTCATTAGAGATCGGAAAGGCTCGCGCAGGAGCGTCGCGCAGCGTGCCGGGCGCGCTGTCGGTCCTGCAGGCGATGAACGCGACACCAGAGCTGCAGCAACTGCATTTTCGGATCTTCGAGGACATGTCCAAGAAGCTCGCCGACGCGCTTGCGAAGCGTGGGGTCAAACAGCCCCCGGCCAAGTTACTGGCAATTGCGCGCGCCGTTACGGCCGCGACCAACGCGCGAACGGACGTCTATTTGCAACTGCGAGGTCGCGAGGCGGAGGAGTTCTCGCAGGAAGTCAGCTCGAGCGAGGAGCGCTACCTTGAGGCGTACCTCCCGGATCCGGCACGCTAGTAGCGGCGTCTCACGTTCGCGAAAGTGGCCTATCATCGGTTCCCCGTCAAACGCGGACGCAATCAAGGCTCATCGAGGGGCCGGCGTCGTGCTTGCGTACATTTCGACGCAAGGAACTTGCCACTTTCTTGAATGCCTATGGACTCGGTGTCTCCTTACGGTCAATTAGAGGCTTCCCGTACGCCGGCGACATCGAGATTGTTACGTCCCAAGTTTCGCCCTGCGGATGTTTGGCTATCAAGAGCTGGAGAATTAGATGGTCTCCAAGATTCCATGAGGCGGCGGTGTCGCCCAGCAATAATCCCGCGGCAAGAGCATTGATGCGAGCGCGTTGGGCGTCAGACAGATTGTCTGTGTCGTAGTCCGGCATTCCAACGCTGCCTACGAGACTGGCCTTTTTGACTTTGAAGAGATCTTTCGCCTGCTGAGCTGTGCCAGCGTGGCTACTGATCGTGATGCTGTTTACCGTGCCCAGTTCGTGCGAGCAGCTGTATGAAATACGGTCCTGCTCTCCCGAAGTCGTGGTGTCGTCAAACGCCAAGAGATCCATCGTCAACATGCGCTCTATGCCGAGTACAGGATGCGCGCCCGAAGCCACTTCCACATCCGCGGCATGTCGACACGAGTCTCCGATGTTAACGCCACGAAGAGTAAAGGCAAGCAAGAGACCGTGGATAGAGAAGATCAAATAGCCTCCGAGGATTCGTCCGCGATGTTCCTGCTCTTTGCTCTTCGCTCTTTGTCTTGGCTGCCTCCACAGCTCCGATTTGTAATCGCTTGGAGTATTTAGGCTGTGGACAATTCCCACGCTAGAGAATCAATACAATATGAGCGGCGGTTCACGTCAATAGCGCAATCCGAAGTTATTTTGATGCCGCGCGGAGGTTCCTCAATCCAAGGCAGCGATGGTATTGGACACTATCCTTAGCTGCTCTTAACTTGTCCGCCAGACGGCCTTCGGATGACGCTTACGCTTAACCCCCCCCGGATCTGGTTACTCTCCAATGTAGCAATGTTATCCATATTTACTAATGTATTTGTAGTTTATCCTCTCAAGCAATAAGATCCCTATATGGATCCAATGCAGAACCCGTTCTCGCCAGGCGCCGGTTCACCGCCACCAGAATTGGCTGGGCGAACGCCCCTGCTTGAGCAAGCCCATCTCACCCTCGGTCGGGTCAAGGCTGGACGGCCTGAGCGCAGTCTGCTTTTGGTGGGATTGCGCGGTGTGGGCAAAACCGTGCTGCTTAATAAAATCCGCGAAATGGCCGACCGCGAGGGCTACCGCGCCGTACTCATCGAAGCGCATGAAGGTAAGCCGCTGGCCGCTCTGCTGTTGCCGGCCCTTCGTCAGCTCCTGATCTCACTGGATCGCATGGCTCAAATCAGTCAGAAGGCTAAGCGCGGCTTACGGGTACTGAAGAGTTTTTTCAATGGGCTGAAGGTCAAGTACCAGGACATTGAGATCGGAATCGATGTCGATCCCGAAACAGGTGTGGCCGATAGCGGAAGTCTTGAGGCTGATCTTTCCGAAGTCTTTATTGCGCTGGGGGAGGCGGCGGCGGACCGTGGGACAGCCGTTGCACTGATCATTGACGAGATGCAATACCTCAACGAAGAGGAGCTCAGCGCCCTGATCATGGCCATGCACCAGATTTCACAGCGGCAACTGCCCGTCGTGCTCGTTGGTGCAGGGCTTCCCCAGCTGGTCGGGCTCTCGGGTCGTTCGAAATCCTACGCCGAGCGACTGTTCCAGTTTCCTGAGGTCGGTGCGTTGCAGCCGGCTGATGCGGCCGCTGCGCTGCAGGAGCCCGTGCAGGAGCAAGGAATTCAGTTTACGCCGGAGGCGCTGCAGGAAATCATCCGACAAACCCGGGGTTATCCTTATTTCCTCCAGGAATGGGGCTACCAGGCGTGGAACCTTGCCGCGGCTTCGCCGATTGGCATCGATGTGGTGCAGCGAGCTACCAATGAATCCATCCGGCGGCTCGATGCCAATTTCTTCCGTGTTCGCTTCGATCGCCTGACGCCCCGGGAGAAGGAGTACCTGCGTGCGCTTGCGGACCTGGGCGATACCGCTCAACGCTCCGGTGACATCGCCGAGCGCATGGGCGTCAAGGTCCAAGGCATTGCTCCGGTGCGAAACGGGCTCATCAAGAAGGGCATGATCTATAGTCCCGCGCATGGAGATACCGCCTTTACGGTGCCCCTGTTTGGTGATTTTATGAAGCGCATCATGCCGACAGAGCCCAATCGGCATTGATGCCTCGCAGGTGCAAACATGGCGCGCCGGCACAGTCTCGCCCATCCAAACGAAGCCTTGCGGCTGCCGCCAGATATCTCGATGGCCAAAGAGTTTCTGCCCAATGGTGCGATATACGTCTTCCGACATCGGACGCTGGGCATGCTTGGGCGAATCCGAATTCAGGAACGCGCCACGGGCGGCAGTCATCTGGTGTGCGAAGCTGCGGGCGATCCGGATGATCCGAACACCGCGCGGCGCGCCGCATACAAGGGCCCAGCCGACAAATCCCGGAGAGCGGGACTTCAGCAGCGGCAGTATGTAGGAGCTCGGTTGCCGGCAGTTGTCGGCAGAAGAGCATGATTTTTCCTTAAGGACGTCCTTAGCGTGAAAAATGACCCCTTGAGGAAAAACTCACAGCCGTAAATGGCGGCAAAAGGAGTAAAAGTCCTATGTTCCGGGGAATATTTGGTTCAAGCCAAGATGAACGCATTACATCGTCGACGCACCATCAGTACGCTGGCAGACATACCTGGCAAGCGAAATCATGAGAGTCTCATATCGCCCTCCCACTATTCGGGCCCATTGCCGGGTCCGTCCACGGGATGGCGCCGCACCCATATATACAGAACCTCTACGCTGATTGATTCGCTGAGTTCAAGTGAACTCAACACCAAGGAGTGTCGCGATGAACGCCGTATTTTCCAGCCCGGAACCAAGGTCAGCGACTCATTCCATCTCCGCGGAAGACAAAACCGCAATGACCGCCCTGCGAGCCAGTGTTGAGCCGCTCAAGGGAAAGCTTCAGGGGACGGCGGCCCGCCTACCGTTTGACGAGATCACCGAAAATGTTCCCGCGCCTCAGGACGTGAGGTTTGAGGCCGATACCGTCGGAGGTATCGCCGGCTGGTGGTGCCGACCCGGACACGCTAAATCAGAACTGGTGGTTCTTCATCTGCATGGTGGATGGTTCAACTGGGGCTCGGCAAAAGCATACCGGAACCTCGTCGGCCATATCGCTGCGAGGGCCGGTGCAAACGCCTTTATTCCGGACTACCGGCTCGCACCGGAGCATGTATTCCCGGCAGCCGTAAGAGACGTGGAGTCCTGCTACGACGGGCTAACCGCGCAGGGTATCTCCCGGATCGCCGTTGTTGGAGATTCCGCCGGTGGGACCTTGGCATTGGTCTTATCACGTCTTGTCACGGAGCGAACGCCTCCAAGAGGCGTCATTCCGGTAGGTGCTGTGGCACTTTCTCCCGTAACCGACCTAACACTCTCCGGACAAAGTTGGAAGACTCGGGCGGCGGCTGACCCGTATTTCATCGAATCTCAGGCTCGTGAGCTAGTCCGCGCCTATTTAAACGGCGCTGACCCGACAGCTCCGAAGGCTTCGCCACTCTATGGCGACCTCGCTGGGCTCCCGCCGGTCCGCGTACACGTGGGCGATGACGAAGTGCTGCTCGACGACGCGCTGCGCTATGTCGCCCGTGCTGTCGAAGCGGGAGTAGATGCCCAGGTCGATGTTTGGCTAGGCATGCCGCATGGCTTTGTATCCGGAGTCGACAAACTCGCCGCCGCGAACCAGGCACTGGCGGCTATCGGGACATTCTTGACCGAGCGACTGAATGCGCGCAGTGGCTGAAACGTCTGGATTCGCCACGCAATGTCGGGAACGATCCGTCGCCTTCTGACCGGAAACCTGCCGGTGTTCCTCGGGGAGTTCGTGTCCACGAAACGGCGACATGGCGAGGTTGCGTTCGCCAACGATCACCGGAGCGAACGTGAAAGACCATAACACAGGCAGACCAAAGCGCCTCATCGCCGTAGAAGAGGCGTACGCCACCGAGAAGTGGGCGGCCCACACTAAGAGCGTGAAAATTCCGATCGAAGAGTTGCCAGAACAAAACTATCTGAAGTTCCTGG
>Ga0181537_10001906_pt1 | contig 18766 bp, 13 predicted proteins | sample PEATcosm2014_Bin_39_FD_119765 | JGI IMG/M metagenome (GOLD analysis project Ga0181537, IMG submission 119765) | Peatland microbial communities from MTU Mesocosm Facility, Houghton, MI, USA - PEATcosm2014_Bin23_10_metaG | ecosystem: Environmental > Terrestrial > Soil > Wetlands > Peat | place... | reverse complement strand
TTACCAAGGATGTGCTCTACCAACTGAGCTACATGGGCGCACAAATCACCCGTTCAAACCAGACACGCAAAACGACAAAAAACCGATCCCCTCAATCATTTTCTTTCGAAAATCTGAAGGGCTACGGCTAAATTGTTATTTTACGGACTACCGACGCCAACTAAATTATTAAACAATGCCGTTCCTGTCAACAGGCAATTTTATTTTTTCTTGTCCGCCATTATTTGCCGCGCACGGTCAAGCGACGAGTCAATATCGCCGCATATATTATCCATGCCAAGCCGGTCAATGAAACCCGCCCGCGTCAATGCGAACAACGGCTGCGAATGTGGCGCGCACAAAATCAATTCCTTTTTGTGCTTCCGTAATTTCTCCATCAAATCTTCCAGCGCATCAAGTCCCGTCGCGTCCAGCGCCAGGACGTCGCGCATCCGCAAAACCAAAACGTCGGGCAGTTGCCCCGCCCGGCGCAGCGACGTTTCCAATTTGTCCGCCGCGCCGAAAAAGAACGCGCCGAAAATCCGGAACACCACCACACCATCGGGAATGTTTTTGCCCGCGACGGTTTGCCCCGGCAAATTCGCGTGCGTGACTTCGTCGTCCGCCTTCACTTGCGTCGCTTCTGAAAGCCGCTTCACGAGCAGGGCCGACGCCAGAATCAACGACGCGCCGACCGCCGTCGGCAAATCCACCGTCACCGTCAAACCAAACGCGCAAAGAAAGATCGCCACGTCGCTTCTCGGCCAGCGCTTCAACCGCACGAACTGATGCCACTCGCCCATCCGCAACGACACGACGACAAGCACTGCGCTCAACGCCGCGAGCGGAATGTTTTTCGCCAGCGGCGCGGCCACGAGCAAAATCACCAACAGCGTCAGCGAATGAATCATTCCTGCCACCGGCGTCTGCGCGCCGCAGCGGACGTTCGCAGCCGTGCGCGCGATGACGCCTGTCACCGGCATTCCGCCAAAAATTCCCATCGTCACATTCGCGATCCCCTGCCCCATCAATTCCTGGTTCGAGTCATGCCGGTCGTCAATCATCCCGTCCGAAACGACCGCCGAAAGCAACGATTCAATCGCACCCAAAACGGCAATCGTCATCGCCGCCGGCAGCAGCGCGCGCCATTCGTCGAATGGCAGCGACGGCCAGTGCGGCATCGGCAAACTGCGCGGCATTTCACCGAACGCCGTGCCTAGGGTTTGAATCCCAAAATTTTCGTTAAAGTGAAAGAATGCCGACGCTGACGCCGCTAGAATGACAATGACAATCGATCCAGGAACATGGCGGCCGATTTTTTTCGGCCAAAACCAGATTGCAAGCGTCGCCAGCGTCGCGAGAATGACCGTCGCCCAATTCGGCTGGAAATTTTGCGCGAGCGTCTGCAATTTTCCGATGAAATCCGGCGGCAATTTATTTTCCAGCCCGAAAAAATCGCGGATTTGCGTGCTGATGATGATGATGGCGATGCCGCTCGTGAAACCGGTGACGACCGGATACGGAATGAATTTGATGAGCGTGCCCAGTTTGCTCGCACCCAGCACGATCAAAATCACGCCCGCCATCAGCGCGCAAACGACCAGCGCCTCTGGCCCGTGCTTCATCACAATCGGCGCGAGCAGCGGCACGAATGCGCCCGCCGGCCCCCCGATCTGCACGCGCGAACCGCCCAGCGCGGAAACCAAAAGTCCGCCGATGATCGCCGTGAAAATTCCGATTTCAGGTTTCAGGCCGGATGCAATCGCCAGTGCCATCGAAAGCGGCAATGCCACGATGCCGACCGTGAAACCCGCCATCGCGTCGGCGTAAAATTTCTGCGCCGAATAATCTTTCAGCGCATCAACCAGTTTTGGCCGGAATGAAAACGGAAAATTCATTTCTACGTCATCGGAAAAAATCCCTTAAGTTTGATTCTGCGGAAGCGACGGCGGAATTCAAATCTTTTCCGGCAATCAAATTCATGCCCGTGGATGCGCCGCGTCGTAGGCCTTCTTCAAGCGCTCCGTCGTGACGTGCGTGTAGACCTGCGTCGTGACGAGATGCGCATGGCCGAGCAGTTCCTGAACGCTCCGCAAATCCGCGCCCGCGTCCAGCAGATGCGTCGCGTAACTGTGCCGCAGTTTGTGCGGCGTCAAACTTGGATCCAGCCCGGCGATGATGAGAAATTGCTTCAACCGCCGTGCGAGCTGGACCGGCCTGAGCGGAGCGGACTTTTTTGTCTCCGCAAAAAAAATCGGCGACGCCCCGCCCGGCGGTTGCTTGAACGTGTTCCAATAATCCTGGATCGCCATCAACGCCGGCCTGCCGATCGGCACGAGCCGTTCCTTTTTGCCCTTGCCGCGCACGCGCACGATTTGCTCGCTCCAGTCAACGTCGTCCACGCGCAGGCCGCACAGCTCGCTCACGCGCAGGCCGCAGGAATAAATCGTTTCGAGAACGGCAACGTCGCGCAACGCGGCAACTTGGGAAACTGGACGACCAGCTTTTTTTTCTTTCTGGATTTTCAAAAGCTCGAACGGCGCGACGAGCAACGCCTCCATCTGCTGCTTCGTCAAAAATTTCGGCAGTCGTTTTTCCAGCTTCGGCAGCGACAGATTTTTGATCGGCGATTCTGCGGCACCGCCGTGGCGGATGAGAAATTTGTAAAACGTCCGCAGTGCGGAAAAACGAAGCTGCGTCGCCGCACGACTCAAATTACTCCGGCCAAGAAAGCGGACAAAGCTGCGAAAATCATCGCGCGACAATTTTTCCCACGCAACGCCTGCCGCCGACTTTGGACTTTGGACTTCAGGCTTTAGACTTTCCGCATGCCAGCGCGAAAACTCCGTCAACGCCTGCTTGTAATTCCGCTGCGTATAAACGGACGCGCCGCGATCCACCGCCAGATGCGCGAGAAATTTTTGAATCCACTTGTCGCGGATTTCAGCTTTTGGCTGCTCGGATTCTTTTTCCATTTAACCGCAGATTACTCGCGCGGCGGAAAATCAAAAGTGATTTTTCCTTTTCCATCCATCACCAGATATGCCGGAAATGGCTTGCCGGCCTTGGAGATAAATTTATCGAGCAGATCGCTTTTGCCGTCGGCGAGAATTTTCTGCGCCTGCGCTGCGGCAATCGGCTGCTGCAAAATTTCTTTGCCAATTTTGAATTTGCAAGCACGCAAATCTAATTGCGACTTTTCGCAAAGGTAGCCCGCTTCCGTGTCGAAGACATCTCCCTTGCACTTCGGGCATTTGCCGATGATTTCCTTGCCGGTGAAATCAATTTTCGGCAGCGGCTCGCGCGGCGTTCCGTCCTTCGCCTTGCCCTTTTTTTCGCGCGGTTCGAATTCAAACGCCGTGCCGCCGTCCTTGATCACGAGGAACGCCTTGAAAGCGCGGTTGTTTTTCTTGGAAATAAATTTTGTGAGCAAATCCGTCCTGCCCGTCTCCAGCATTTTTTTCACCTGCGCCGCCTCGATCGGCTGCTGCAAAATGATTTTACCCGTCTTGAACGTGCAGGTTTTCGCCGCGCCCGTCGCGTTCTCACAAAGATAATTCATGCCGCCGTCGAAAACCCGCCCGCCGCACTTCGGACATTTGCCGAGCGGTTCCTTGCCGGTGAAATCAATCGGCGCGGAATCTGCGCCGTCCGCATTTTTGTCGTTGCCAAAATCAAACTCCGGCTTGAACTCCGCGCCCATCTTGATGATGGCGGCGAACGGAAATCCCTGCTTGCTGCGGAAACCCTGCAACGGCCCGACCGTTCCCTTGCTGATGAGTTCCTCGACCTCGGAGATTTCCAGCTGCCTTCCCGCCACGATTTTCCAGAGCGCGAAGTCGCATTTCTGGCACTGGAACTTCTTGTAATTCTCCAGAATCTCGCCGCCGCATTTCGGGCAAGGCACGTTGAGCTTGCCGTAATCGCCGGGCACCGTGTCGCTCTCGTGCAGCTTCGCCTTGGCCACGATGTCGCGCGTCGCGTCGGCGATTTCCTTCATGAAATCGTCGCGCTTCATTTTGCCGCGCGCCATGAGGTTCAACTTGAATTCCCATTCGCCCGTCAGTTCCGGCGACGAAAGTTGCGGAATATCCAGCCCGCGCAACAGCGTAATGATCGAAAACGCCTTCGCCGTCGGCTGCAATTCGCGGCCATTGCGCACGACGTATTTCTCCCAGATCAAACCTTCGATGATGGTCGCACGCGTCGCGGGCGTGCCGAGGCCTTTATCGCTCATCGCCTCGCGCAATTCCTCGTCGTCAATCAATTTGCCAGCGCCTTCCATCGCGCCGAGCAGCGTCGCTTCCGAATAACGCGCCGGTGGTTTGGTGACGTTCGCCTCGACTTCGATTTTTTCCGTCTTCACCGTTTCGTTCGGCTTGACGGGCGCAAGCGTCGGCGTGTCGTCGGACTCCGCCGCTTCCTTGCCGTAAACCGCGAGCCAGCCGGCGTTGACCATCACTTTGCCTTCGCTCTTGAACGGCTCGTTTTCAACGCGCGTGATGCGCGTGGTCACGAGAAATTCCGCCGCCGGATAAAAAATCGCGAGAAATCGTTTCGTGACGAGATCGTAAAGTTTTTGTTCTGGCTCGCTCAACGCTTTCGGCGCGATGAGGGTGGGAATGATCGCGAAGTGATCCGAGACTTTTGCATTATTAAATATGCGTTTGTTCGGCTTGACCCAATCATTTTTCAAAATCGTCTCGGCAAACGATGTGTAACGCGTGACAAATTGCGTGCCGTGCGATGGCCCGTGGCCGGTGAACATCTCCAAAGTATTTTTAACCGTGCCGATGTAATCTTCCGGCAGCGCGCGCGAATCCGTTCTCGGATACGTCAGCACCTTGTGCTTTTCATAGAGCGCCTGCGCGAGTCCCAAAGTATTTTTCGCGGAGAAACCGAAGCGTCCGTTCGCCTCGCGCTGCAACGTCGTCAAATCGTAGAGCTGCGGCGACATCGAAGTCGTCGGTTTGCTTTCTTCCGTGACGATGCCCGGCTTGCCAAGACATTTCGTTTTGATGGCTTCGGCGAAAGCAACGTCCCAGACACGCTCCTGCTTCGATTGTTCGTCGCCTTCCTTCTTGGAAAATTTTTCATCGAACCAGCGGCCGGCGTATTCGCCCGCCTCCGCGCCGAACGTGCCGTGGATTTCCCAATAGTTGCGCGGAATGAATTTTTTAATCTTCTCCTCGCGCTCGACGAGAATCGCCAGCGTCGGCGTCTGCACGCGGCCGACCGTCGTGAGATGAAAACCGCCGGTCTTGGAATTGAACGCCGTCATCGCGCGCGTGCCGTTGATACCGATGAGCCAGTCGCTCTCGCTGCGGCACGTCGCCGCGTCGGCGAGCGGCAGCATTTGCTCGTCCGAACGCAACGACGCAAAACCTTCGCGGATGGCGGCGGGAGTCATGGATTGCAGCCAGAGCCGCTGGATGGGCTGCTTGGCCTTGGCATATTGAACGATGTAGCGAAAAATCAATTCGCCTTCGCGCCCGGCGTCGCACGCATTCACGAGCGCCGTGACATCCTTGCGCTTGATGAGCTTCACGAGCACTTTCAGCCGCGCCTCGTTTTTTTCGATGGGCAGCAAATCAAAGTGCGGCGGGATGACCGGCAGATGCGCGAAGGTCCATTTGCCACGCTTCACCTCGAACTGCTCCGGCACGGCGATGGTCAGCAAATGGCCGACCGCCGACGAGATGACATAGTGGTCATTTTCGTAGAAGTCTGCGTTCTTTTCAAACTTGCCGAGCGCCTTGGAGATGTCTCCCGCGACCGACGGTTTTTCCGCGATGATGAGTGTCTTGCCCATTTGTTGCGCGGCAAACTCGCGAAGAAATTCTCCTTTGTCAACTCCGGCGCATTGACAGCGGCAAAAAGTTCTGCGGAAATGTCGCGCAATCCGAACGCCATGCCGACGCAAATAAAAACCATTTCGACCGAATCGCTGTCGCACGAGAGCCGGACATTCCCGCCGTCGCCGGAAGTCGTGAAACGCGCGCTGCTGAATGAAAAACAATTCAACGCGCTCTATGAACGTTCCCTCCACGACCCGGAAAAATTCTGGCTGGAACAGGCAAGCACCCTCGAATGGATCAAGCCGCCGACAGTCGCGCGAAAATTTGCCTGGAACACCGATGCCCGCATCATCAAGCACACCTGGTTCGAGGACGGTGAACTGAACTTGAGCGTCAACTGCCTCGACCGCCACCTGAAGACGCGCGGCAACCAGACCGCCATCATCTGGCAGGGCGAACCGGAAGAAGACGTAAAAAAAATCACCTACGCGGAACTGCACCGCGAAACCTGCAAGTTCGCCAACGCGCTCAAATCCCTCGGCGTCAAAAAAGGCGACCGCGTGGCGATTTACCTCCCGATGATCGCCGAAGCCGCCGCCGTGATGCTCGCCTGCACGCGCATCGGCGCGATTCATTCCATCGTGTTCGGCGGGTTTAGCGCGGATTCGCTGTCCGACCGCATCAACGATTCTTCCTGCAAGCTGCTCATCACGGCGAACGTCTCGTTGCGCGGCGGAAAAATCATCCCGCTCAAGGCCATCGCCGACGAGGCGTTGAAAAAAACGCCGAGCATTGAGCATGTCGTCATCATCAAACGCAACGACGAGCCGTGCAACTTCGTCGCCGGTCGCGATGTTTGGTATCACGACTTGATGGCGAAGGCTTCCACCGATTGTCCGCCGGAGAAGATGAACGCCGAGGATTTTCTATTCATCCTTTACACGTCCGGCTCGACCGGCAAGCCCAAGGGCGTCGTCCACAGCACCGCCGGTTATCTGCTCTGGAGCGCGCTCACGCACAAATACGTCTTCGACATCCACGACGGCGACGTTTATTTCTGCACCGCCGACATCGGCTGGGTGACCGGCCACAGCTACGTCGTTTACGGTCCGCTTTGCAACGGCGCGACGAGCCTGATGTTCGAGGGCATCCCGACGTTTCCCGACGCCGGGCGCTTCTGGAAAATTGTCGAGAAGTTCAAGGTCACCTCGTTTTACACCGCGCCCACGGCCATCCGCGCGCTCATCCGGCTCGGCGATGAATGGCCGGCAAAGCATGATTTAAGCTCCCTGCGCGTCCTCGGCACCGTCGGCGAACCGATCAATCCCGAAGCGTGGATGTGGTATCACACGCACATCGGCGGCGAGCGTTGTCCGATTGTTGATACTTGGTGGCAGACCGAGACCGGCGGACACCTCATCACCCCGCTGCCCGGCGTGAACACGTTGAAACCCGGCAGTGCGAGCCGTCCGTTCTTCGGCATTGAACCAGTTGTGTTGCGCGATGACGGCACCGAATGCAAACCCAACGAAGGCGGCAAGCTCTGCATCAAAACCCCGTGGCCCGGTATCATGCGCACGACGTGGGGCGACCACGACCGTTTCATCAACACCTACTTCTCCACGTTCAAGAACATGTATTTCACCGGCGACGGCTGCCGCGTGGATGCCGACGGCGATTACTGGCTGCTCGGCCGCGTGGACGACGTGGTGAACGTCTCCGGCCACCGCATCGGCACTGCGGAAGTCGAGAGCGCGCTCGTGAGCCACGCGAAAGTCGCCGAAGCCGCCGTCGCACCCATGCCGCACGACATCAAAGGCCAAGCGCTCTACGCCTTTGTGACCTTGAAGGACGGAATTTCTGAAAGCGAAGAATTGAAAAAGGAACTTGCCGCGCACGTCCGCAAGGAAATCGGCGCGATTGCCGTGCCGGATAAAATCCAGTTTGCGCCCGGCCTGCCGAAAACGCGCTCCGGCAAAATCATGCGCCGCATCCTGCGCAAGATTGCCGAGAACCAGACCGACCAGATTGGCGACACCACGACCCTTGCTGACCCGCAGGTGGTTGATGCGCTCGTCAAAGGAAAACAGTAATCATGAAAAAAACCATCAGCCTGTTTTTGATTCTTGGCATTGCCACGGTGCTTCTCACTTCCTGCGCCTCATTCGTCTCCAAAAATCCGAACCTGCCGTCAGGCGGCCAGACGAATGTCATGTCAACCGCCAATCCGGTTCCTCCCGGCGCCCCGCTGAAACCGCAGGCCGCCGACATATCGGCATTATTACAACTGGCGTTTCTGATAGGATTGACTTTGACGGCGCTTTGCCGCGATGAAACAGGAGGAAGCATATTTGCCGGTCAACCCAAGGGAGACCTTCTTCCAATCCAAGGCTGCAAACGGTGGCGGGAGGAAGTTAAGAAGGAATGGGATCAACCCACGTTCGGCATCTTGAGATTCGTGCGGCTGGCATTGTTATTCTGGTCGTTCTTTTCCCTTACAATCCATATTGACCAGTTGTTTGAATGGCTTTTCTGGAGCCGGGCAAAACAACCTAAAGTAAATCGTGAACCGCATTTGATCGCCCTTCCTCGCGAGACATACTACGCGTCGCGATCTGTGTTCATCATCTGGATGCTTTTTTCCTGGACGCACAGGCAAAACTGGGAGTGCTGGGTTTGCGCCTATTTCATCACGGACATTGTCCTTTCAATTGCGGCTGGCGTGTTTGTTTGGGGACGATACTCCATAGATCCATCACGGTCGTTCCTGCTTTCACTCTTGAATTATGCCGAGGTCACGATGGCGTTTGCGATCATCTATCTGAACTGTGGCGCGCTGCAGGTCACGGTCAATCCTGCCTTCACGGTGACGGTCATGGACGCCTTGTATTTCAGCGTTGTCACCGCCACCACGGTCGGCTACGGGGATATGGTCACGTCTCAAAGGTATCATTGGCTGGCGATCGTCCAATTGGCGGTGTTCATTTTGTTTGCCCTGGTCTTTTTGACCGCATTGGCCGCAAGGGTCTCTCCACAGACGCGAAAAAAACCGGAGGACGAGGAATTGAAAGACGCTGAAAATAAAAATGATCGCGGATTGACTGATTAAGCCTTGGGTATCCCGCCCTTTGCAGAAAATCACGGCGAGCGGAGGCGGTAGAAGCGGCTGGGAGAATTCGTCCATTGGGCATCGCTGAAATAACACGCGCCACTCGTGAGCGTGTTGGTTTGAAGAGATTGCCACGCGGGACTGGAAAGATTCGTGCAGGCTTCCACAACAACGGAAATGTTCGTTGCCCAAGAGATGGTGAAACCGAAACAGTTGGTCTGCACGCCGAAAGTGGGTTCGAAATTCAGGATCGCCGGATTCGGCAGGAACCATAAAGCTGTCGGACAACTATCAAACGTCGAGCCCCAGCCCGTGGTTCCCGGCAAATAATAGATATAGGTGGCTGGATATGGATTGCCAAAAGGGTTGTTACGTAAAAAAACAGACGAGTCATTGGTTGGAATCGGGGCGTTGCCTTCAAAATAGACGTTGGTCAGTCCGAAGCAGCGATAGAACGCATAGGACCCGATACTGGTGACGCTGTTGCCAATCGTAACGCTGCTCAGGTTGGTGCAGGAATTGAACGCCTGTGTTCCGATACTGATTACGCTGTCGGGAATCGTGATGTTGGTCAGACTGTAGCATTCATAGAACGTCTGTACTCCGATGCTGGTGACGCTGTTGCCGATTGTGACGCTGGTCAGGCTACCGCAGCTTATAAACGCCTGACCCTCGATGGTGGTAACGCTGTTGGGAATCGTTACGCTGGTCAGGCTGTCACAGTGTTCGAACGCATGGTCTCCGATGGTAATGACGCTGTTGGGAATCGTGATGTTGGTCAGGCTTTGGCAGTATGCAAACGACCAGTATCTGATGTTGGTGACGCTGTTGGGGATAGTGTAACTTCCGGTCAAGCCTCCCGGACATTGGATGAGCGTGGTCTGGCTCTTGTCAAACAACACTCCATTCGGGCTGCTATAAGCGGGATTGTTTGTGTCCACCGTTATTGCCGTCAGGCTGGGGCATTGATCGAACGCATAGTCCCCGATGTTAGTGACGCTGTCGCCGATCATGACGCTGGTCAGGCTGGTGCATAATTGGAACGCCCCAACCCCGATGTTGGTGACGCTGTTTGGAATCGTGACGCTGGTCAGGCTGTTGCATTGATAGAACGCCCCAGCCCCGATGTTGGTGACGCTGTTGCCAATCGTGACGCTAGTCAGACTGTTGCATTCAAGGAACACCGCAACCCCGATGTTGGTGACACCGTTGGGAATCGTGACGCTGGTCAGCCTCCAACAGTCAGAGAACGCACCATCACAAATACTGGTGACGTTGGTGCCAATTGTGAGATTGGTCATGGCATTGCAGTCGAAAAACGCATTGGTTCCAATGTTGATGATGCTGTCGGGGATTGTCACGCTGGTCACGCTGGTTTTATTGGAAAACGCCGAGTTCCCGATACCGGTGACCGGATAGCCATTGGTCGCACTGGGAATAACCACCACACCGCCGGAACCGGTGTAGCCCGTGATGGTGATCGTGTTGTCACCATTGGTCGTGAAATTAAATTGAGCCTGCACCACGGCTGGCAGCGACAAAAGCAGCAAGAGCGACAAAAGTTTGATGGGTTTCATTCTCATGTTTGCAACGTCACCGTTTCAAACGTGCCAGCAACTTCGGGTTGACTCAACTTAAATGGCTTCAATCAAACAATCAATCACAAGCTTTTGGAAAAAAGAAGCGCTCCTCACGGCGAGCGGAGGCGGTAGAAGCGACCGGGATAATTCGTCCACTGGGCATCGTTGAAATAACACGCGCCACCCGTGAGCGTGTTGGTTTGAAGGGATTGCCACACGGGATTGGAAAGATTCGTGCAGGCTTCCACCACAACCGTCTGACCGCTGGCCCAGTTGATATTGAATCCGAATTGATTATTCTGCACGCCAAAGCTGCCATCACCAGTTTGCGCCTGCGGCAGCCAGAGCGCGGTTGGACGACCGTCAAACGTCGCGCCCCAGCCCGTGGTTCCCGGCAAATAATAGACGGTCGGATTATCGGCAAATCCAAACACAGATGAATCATTGGTGGGAATCGGGGCGTTGCCCTCAAAGTAGACTGCATTCAGATTAACGCACCATGCGAACGCCCCGTTCCCGAAGCTGGTGACGTTGGTGGGGATAGTGACACTGGTCAGGCCGGAGCAGTCAATAAATGCCTGAAACCCAATGCTGGTGACGTTGATGCCAATCGTGACATTGGTCATGTGGTAGCATTCATAGAACGCACCGGCTCCGATGTTGGTGACGCTGTCGGGAATTGTCACGTTGGTCAGGCTGGTTTTATTTTGAAAGGCCGAGTTCCCGATGCTGGTGACCGGCAGACCATAGATTGCCGAAGGGATTGTCACTGTGCCGCCGGAACCGCTGTATCCCGTGATGGTGACCGCGCCGTTATTGATCGCGTAATTGTATCCCCCCCATGGCAATGGCATGACAGGACGACCATCAAACGTCGAGCCCCAACCCGTGCTTCCCGGCAAATAATAGACGGTCGCACTGTTATCACTTACAAACACAGATGAATCATTGTTTGGAATCGGGGCATTGCCCTCAAAATAAACCGCCGTCAGGCTGCCGCAACTTTCGAATGCACCGCTTCCGATGCTGGTGACGCTGGCGGGAATCGTGACGTTGGTCAGGTGTTGACAGTCATAGAACGCATCGTTTCCGATACTGGTGAGATTGGTGCCGATCGTGACATTGGTCAGGCTGGTGCAGTAATAGAACGTCCATTCTCCGATGCTGATGACGCTGTTGGGAATCGTCACGCTAGGTAGACTGGTGCAACTTTCGAATGCACTGCTTTCGATGCTGATGACGCTGTTGGGAATCGTGACGCTGGTCAGGTGCTGGCAGTAATAGAACGTCCCACCCCCAATGCTGGTGACGCCGTTGGGAATTGTCACATTAGTCAGGCTGGTACAGTCATCAAATGCACCGCTTCCGATGCTGGTGACGTTGGTGTCAATCGTGACGCTGGTCAGGCTGATGCAATCTTCGAACGCAGCGCCTCCGATGCTGATGACGCTGTTGGGAATCGTCACGTTGGTCAGATCATAGCATTCATAGAACGCATTGGTGCCGATGCTGGTGACATTGGTGCCAATTGTGACATTGGTCATGGCTCTGCAGTCGAAAAACGCACTGGTTCCAATGTTGATGACACTGTTGCCAATCGTGACACTGGTCACGCTAATACAGCCATAAAATGCCAAGTTCCCAATGCTGGTGACCGGATAGCCATTGGTCGCACTGGGAATAACCACCACACCGCCGGAACCGGTGTAGCCCGTGATGGTGATCGCGCCGTTGTTGGTCGTGAAATTAAACTGCGCCTGCACCACGGCTGGCAGCGACAAAAGCAGCAAGAGCGAGAAAAGTTTGATGGGTTTCATTCTCATGTTTGCAACGTCACCGTTTCAAACGTGCCAGCAACTTCGGGTTGCCTCAACTTAAATGGGTTCAATCAAACAATCAATCACAAGCTTTTGGAAAGAAAGGCGGCCTCCGTTTTCCGTCTTCGTCTTTGACTTCGACGCGACAGGCCGGAGGCCGCCCCGTTGGCGATGAGGGCATTAACACCGTCGCCTGCGACGTTCAAGTGGGATGAGAACCTGTATCTCCATGCGCCGCCAGTTCTCATCCGAACGATGTCCTCTCCGTCTATGCATATCGGCGGCAAATGGTTTCAGGGTTTGGGCGCGGTCGCCGTCGCCGTCGGCGCGGGGCTGGCGTGGCTGGCGGCGACGTCCACAATCGTCCGCGCGTTGGTGTAATCACTCACGAACGCCGCGTTGCCCAACTGGCCGGCAAGGTCGTCCATGATCCCCAAATCCACATCGGCGGCGTCAAACTCGGCGATGAGGCTGCCGGTGACGGTCCTGCCCTGTGCGCGGGTGTCGCGCGGCTTGCTGATGAGCAGGTTGAAGGCCGCGATGGCGGCGGTCAACGCGGTCAGCTTGGCGGCGGTCACGCCGTAGCTGGCAAGACTGGCGATGTTCGCGGTCGCGGCCGCGTAGATGTTCTGGCAATTGTCGCGGGATTGCACGTCGCGCCCGCCCATCAGGCTGCTCATGGAAAAATTCACCGTCGCGGCGAGCGTGTTGTTTTTGGTCTTCACGGCGAAGGCGTGGACGGCGTTGGCGACGGGCAGCGCGGCGGCGCACATGGCCTGTCGCGCGGCCAGCTTGTCCTGCGTGATGCCGGTGGTGTCCTGCTCCTGGTTCTGGGAAAGGACCTGGATGTTGGTGACGTGGGTTTTGAGGTCGGTGTAGGCGTCGGAAAACGCTTGAAGGGTCTGCCAGGTGGCCGGGCTGGCGTCGCAAATGCCCTCGACGGCCAGATACATCGAGAGCTTGTTGAACTTTTTAGTGTCCATGCAGGCGATTTAATCATCCTCCCGTTTATTTTGCTCCCCATACATTGCCAATTTTTTTGGCAAAATAAGTTCAAACGGACTGGCAGACGGCTTGGATATGGCGACAGATGGACGGGAAAAATGGCAGAATGCCAAATCCACCGAAAATCGTCAAAAACAAGGGATTTATCGCGATAAATGCTCCGTCAGACACGTCAAATGCTCCGACAGACGGGCCAAATGGATTGTCAGACACGCCAAAGACGCCGGAGGTGTAGATATATGTCCAGCACGAGACGCCAAATGAGTCGGCAGACACGCCAAAGACGCCGGAGATGTAGATATATGTCCAGCACGACACGCCAAATGCTCCGGCAGACGGACCAAATGGATTGTCAGACAGGCCAGAGAGACCGGCAGACGGGTTATATCAACCGGCAGATGGATTATGGAAGCCGCCAATCGGGATAAATTGACCGGCAGATTGATTCCATGAACCGGCAGGGACGTTCCATTTTCCGCTGATGACATTCCCTGCCCTGCGCACCGTCATCTTTGCACCGGCAGGATTCATTTGCGCCGCGCGATTCATCTTCTTGCGCCGGAAACCAAAAGCATTACAATCCGCGCGATGAAATTTGCGCTGGCGATTTTTACTTATCTGGCGATGGCCGTGATCCTGGGCGCGGGAATCTTCCTGCTGGTCGCGGGCAAGCCGCTGCTGCTCATCATCGGGGGCATCGCGTTCGTCGTCGCGTTCGGCAGGCTCGGCTGCATGACGCACTGACGCGCGCGCAATCAGTTTGAAGGGACGGCGAACTGCTTTTGCATGGCCGCCTGGATCTGCGCGAGCCCCGGACAGTTCGCCGCCTCGTTCCCCGCCGCAATACCCGTCGCATAGGCCGTCGAGACGGAAGTCCCCTGCACGAGATAAGGCTGGCTGCCGAAATACACGACGCTCGCACCGGGCAACGCCATGTCCACAAAGCTGCCGTAGTTCGCGTAGGGCGCGAGCTGGCCGTTCTGCAGCGCGGTCACGGCGTTGACGCCGGGATACGCCGCCGGATAGGTCGGCGTGGTGACGGGTTCGTTGCCCGCCGCCGCAAAAAATCCGACGCCGTCCTGCTCGCCCGACTGGATCAAACTTGCCAAAACGGAACTCTGCCCCCCGCCGCCGAGGCTCAAGTTGACGAAGGTCGCGCCGTTATCAATGACGGCCTGGATGCCGAGCGCGACGTTCCAGGTCGTCGCGGTTTCGCCGGAGCCATAGACATCCGCCGCGACGATCTGCACGGACGTGCCGCCCGACTGCACGCGTGCGACTGCGGTGAGGATGGTCTGCGCCATGCCCGTGCCGTGCAAAAGGGTGGAAGTATCGGGCGAACCGGAGGCCACGGAAATGCGCTTGGAAATGAACGGCTCAAGATTGCCGAGCGGTTGGACCGCCGTGTCGGGCAGGCCGATGATGACCTTGCTGCAATCGCTGGTCGGCGGATTCAGCGTGAGGTTGGGCGGGCCGGGCAGGCCGGCGGTCGAGGAAGGGATGGGCTGCATCGGCGGCGGCGGGTCGAGGTAATAATTGTAATCCGCGCCGAGCACGTCGCTGTCGTTCTTGAGCTGGGCGAGCGCGGCGTCGGTCGCGGCGGCATCGGGAAATTGCAGGAGATAAAGGCCGAGCTTGTCGATGCGCCCGACGATTTTCGCGCCGAACATCCTGGCGAGCGCGTCAATGTCCGTGCCGGGCTTGACGCGGATGAGCAATTGGTCGGCAACGCGGCGGGGAATTTTGGCAACGTGGACCTGTTTCGTCGCGTTGAGCATCGTGGTGCGGAAAACGTAAAGTTCCGAAGGGGCGTTGGTCCTGGGGACGAGGGCGAAATTCAGGTCGCCGAGCAACATCTTCAACGCGTCGCCGGACGGCAGGTCCTTGAACTTCACGGATGCGTTGTGTTCCGCGCCCGGCTCGACAAAAATGTGCCAGCCGGTCTGTTGCGCGATGTCTTCGAGCAGCGGCCAGAGCAATTCACCGCGGACATCGGCGCTCACCCGGCCGGTCGCGGTGCGCCAGACGATGGAATTCGTGTCCGACGCGCCCGCGTCCAGGGAAAACGCAAGCAGCAGGCAAAACAAGATTGGACGGACTTTGGACATTGTCGTGACAGACGGTTTGGATGCGCAAACAGTCAAGGCGTCCGGCTATTTTTTCGCCGTAACGGTTTTCACCCACGCCTGGTTGTCGAGATACCAGCGGATCGTTTCACGGATGCCGTCCTCGAATTTGTGCGCGGGCGTCCAGCCAAGCTCGCGCTGAATCTTCGTCGCGTCAATGGCATAACGACGGTCGTGGCCGAGGCGGTCCTTGACGAAGGTGATGAGCTTGCGCGAACCGCCGCCGAGCTTCGGCGCGAATCCGTCAATCGTGTCGCAGATCAATTCCACGATGCGGAGGTTCGCCCATTCGTTGTGGCCGCCGATGTTGTAAGTCTCGCCAAGTTTGCCGCGATTCAAAACCGTCCACAACGCCTCCGCATGGTCGCGGACATACAACCAGTCGCGGACGTTCATGCCGTCGCCATAGACGGGGACATTTTTTCGCGCGAGCACGCTTTGGATGACGACGGGGATGAGCTTTTCTGGAAATTGAAACGGGCCGTAGTTGTTCGAGCAGTTGGTGATGACCGTCGGCAGGCCGTAAGTGTGATGATACGCGCGGACGAGAAAATCGGATGACGCCTTGCTCGCGGAATACGGCGAGTTCGGCGCATAGGGCGTCGTCTCGGTGAAAAACCCGGTCGCGCCCAGCGAGCCGTAGACTTCATCCGTCGAGACGTGGTGGAATTTTTTGCCGCTGAAATCGCCGTTCCAAAAGCTGCGGCAGGCTTCCAGCAGATTGAAAGTGCCGTTGATGTTCGTCGTGATGAAATCGCCCGGACCGGAGATCGAACGGTCCACGTGCGATTCCGCCGCCAGATGCATGACGTGCGTGATTTGATGTTTCTCAACGACGTTCAGCGTGGCGGTCTTGTCGCGCAAATCCACCTTCTCAAAGATATATTTCGGATGCGTGGAGATTTTTTCCAGACTGGCGAGATGCCCGGCGTAGGTCAGGCAGTCCAGATTGACGAGCTTCGTGATCTCGGCGCGCCCGATGACGTGATGGACCACGTTCGAGCCGATGAATCCCGCGCCGCCGGTGATGAGCAAGTTCATATTTTTAACAACAAGGCAACAAAGGAACAAAGTTAAGTTAAAACCTCTTCGGGTAAACGCGGCACATTCAAAACACGGTGAATGCCGTGTTTAATGAGAACCTCGTTAAAATTGACCAACAGGCCGAGCGGGAACCTTTTAAGCCGAAGATAGGTGATAACTTGCGCCGTGTGAACCGGCAGTAATTGATCCACGGCCTTCAGTTCAACCAAAAGCTTTTCCTCAACGATCACGTCTGCGCGATAACCAACCTCAATGCGAGTGCCTTTGTAGGCCAAGGGAACGGGAAGTTGCAATTGATAATTCACGCCGCGCAGCCGAAGTTCGCGGCTCAAGCAAGCTTCGTAGGCGCTTTCGAGCAGACCCGGCCCAAGTTCGGAGTGAACTGCGAAAGCAGCATCTACGACGGTTTTGGCGAGCCGTTCAATTTCCGTAGGAACACAAACACGTTTCCAGTCTGGAATCTCCAGCCCGAACCTTTGTTCCTTTGTTCCTTTGTTGTTCATTTCTCCGGCCGCCAGTTTTCCAACGAATCTGCGAGCGCTTCTTCGACGCCGCGGACCTTCACGCCCGCCGCCAGCAGCTTGGAAACGTCCATGACACAATTCGAGCGCGGGGTTTTCGCCGCGACCTTGTAAAACTCCTCGTCGCTTTGCCAGAATTCAAACTTCTTCGCCGGTTTGAGAATCTTTTGAATCTGTCCGACGACCTGCCGCGACGTCATGAAACCGGGATTCGTCACATTATAGATGCCGAACGGTGCACGAAGCTCCCAGGTATCGAGACACGCCTTCACAAAATCGGCACGGTGGGAAACCGAGTTCACGTTGTCATAAACTTTTTGATAACGCTGCAGTTTGCTCAAATAATTCCGCGCGTTGTCGAATTCATCGAACGGAATGCGCAGCCGCCAGACGTAGCTTTGGCCGATGTTTTCAACGGCTTCCTCGCCCAGCGCCTTGCTGCCGCTGTAAAAACTGCAGGGCGGATCGCGGAATGAAAAGTTCGGCGCGTCCGTTTCGGTGAAGCCGAGGATCTTGCCCGGAGATTTTTCGACAAGCGCGTGAACGTCCGGCCTGGTCAAATCCTTCTCGACCCGCGTTTTGCCGTTCCCGACGATTTTTGCGCCGGAAAAAATACAGCCGGACGAGACATGTCCCCACGGAACACCAACCGCCGCGCAAGCGTGCGCGATGGTCTGCGGAAACAGCGTGTTGCCGGCGAGCGTGCCCGCCTTGTCGAGTTCGCACGCGTCCACGTTCGGCTTGCCGGTGTAGCCGGCGGCGTTGATGACAAATGCGGGCTTTTTCGATTTAAGAAATTCCAGCAACACATCGAAGCGCGTGTAGTCCGTCTGCTTTCGCGCGAGCGGCAGGAAATCCGCTTTGCGATTCCGTAATTCGTTTGCGAACGCTTGGCCGATGTAGCCGGAGGCTCCGAGAAGAAGAATCATTTTGTTTTAGGGGCGTTTGGCTTCGGCGACAACTTCGCCCAGGTAATCGCAATATTCGCATTTCGGCATCTTTTTGATTTGTTCTTCCAGCTGCGGCAGCGACAGAAATCCGTTCCGGAACGCCGCCTCCTCCGGACAGCCGACCTTGATGCCCGCGCGCTTTTCAATCGTCTGCACATACGCGCTCGCGTCGTGCAGGCTGCTGCTCGTGCCGGCGTCCAGCCACGCGAAGCCGCGATTGAGCCGTTGCACGCGCAGCCTGCCAAGCCGAAGATACTCGACGTTCACCGCCGTGATTTCCAGCTCGCCGCGCGCGGACGGTTTCAATTTTTTCGTGATGCCGACGACTTCGTTGTCGTAAATGTAAAGCCCCGGCACGGCGTAATTGCTCTTCGGCGACTTCGGTTTTTCCTCGATGGAAATCGCGTGGCCGTTCGAGTCGAACTCGACGACGCCGTAGCGTTCCGGGTCGTTGACGTGATAACCGAAAATCGTCGCGCCGGATTTCGATTCCTTGAACGCGACGTGAAACGAATCGCCGCCGTAAAAAATGTTGTCGCCGAGAATCAACGTCACGTTGTCCTTGCCGATGAAACTTTCCGCGATGAGAAACGCCTGCGCGATACCGCCGGGTTTGGCCTGCTCGCGATATTCGATGGAAACGCCGAAGCGCGAGCCGTCGCCGAGGAGTTGCGCGAAGCGCGGCAAATCGTGCGGCGTGGAGATCAGGCAAAGTTCGCGGATGCCGCCCTCGATGAGCGTCGTGAGCGGATAATAAACCATCGGCTTGTCATAGACCGGCTGGAGCTGTTTGCTCGCGACGAGCGTGAGCGGATACAGCCGCGAACCGGCGCCGCC